>Ga0214919_10012031_pt1 | contig 10704 bp, 9 predicted proteins | sample LL1503_MetaG_FD_177994 | JGI IMG/M metagenome (GOLD analysis project Ga0214919, IMG submission 177994) | Freshwater microbial communities from Lake Lanier, Atlanta, Georgia, United States - LL-1503 | ecosystem: Environmental > Aquatic > Freshwater > Lake | place: USA: Georgia | collected 2015-03-15 | reverse complement strand
GGCCGCCGCCGTTAGGCTATTGGAAATCGCATAGGCCTTTGTAGGAGTGCCATCGCTATAAAGTGTGGTTGGGGAAATACCAACCATTTGACCAAGCTGAGAAATAAGGAGGTTCACTTGATTTTCAAGATCGCTCGCCTGCGCGCTGTTCATGTTTATATTGGATTGAATATCCTTAGCGTTGTTGTAAAGGTCTTCCACACCATCCACGCCAGGCATGCCACTGCCGCATCCACTAAGAAAGAAAAGAAGAAGTAAAGATAGAAAGCCCCGAGCCATGTTACTCACATTGTTTTTTCTTTAACTGTAACAAAGGAGCAGCTGGTTGGAAAGAGGATTATTTTGTCGTAAACAAAGCAAGGCGGATGGCTAAGAGAATAAGAGTAACACCTGTTATCTTATCAACCCATGTGCCCATATTGAGGACGACTTTTTGCAGATGTTTGTTGGAAAAAACTGTGGCAAGAGCACTATACCAACAGATGGACGTACAAATTAAAAGAACACCGTAAATACCTTGTACGGCAAGAGGGGTGGATGTGCTAACGGTTGAGGCCACAATACTCATAAAAAAGAGGGAGGCCCCTGGGTGCAAGATATCCATCAAGAACCCCATGCGAAAGGCTTGCTTAGGTGTGAGGCTCTTGGGGTGGTGGGTATGTTCTATCTTCCTTTTTTGAGGAAAAAAGGCCCGATATCCAAGATACATCATGTAGGCACTGCCAGCATATTTGATAATCATGAAAAGAATAGGGGACTTTGCAACCACCATACCAAATCCTAAAAGCGTATAGGTTTTATGAATGATGGTGCTACAAACAATACCAAGCCCGGTAAAAAGCCCAACTTTTCTGGAATAGCGACTGCTATTATAAATCATGAGGGCGGTTTCGGGGCCTGGGCTTAAAATGTTCAAAAAATTTATAGTAAAAAGTGCTAAAAACTCAGGGGCGTATTGAAGTATCATCGTATTCCTATTTATTGATTCGTATCTTTCAGTATTCTAGCCTTATCCCGGTTCCACTCTTTTTCCTTTTCGGTGGCGCGTTTGTCATATTGCTTCTTTCCTTTGGCGACTGCGAGCTCCACCTTAACCCGACCCCTTTCATTAAAGTAAAGAGAAAGAGGGACGAGGGTAATGCCCTTTTTCTTTAAGCCGCCAAGGAGCTTATTGATTTGTTTCCCACGCAACAAGAGTTTCCGTGGGCGACCTGTCTCATGGTTAAAGCGATTGGCGCCTTTGTATTCTGAAATATGGGCATTGAGCAAAAAAAATTCATCCCCTTGGGCATCGGCGTAGGCATCATTGATATTAGCCTTTCCTTCACGCAAAGCCTTCACTTCGCTGCCCGCAAGCATAATGCCGGCTTCAAGCGTGTCTTCGATGAAGTAGTCGTAGTGCGCACGACGATTCTGCGCGATTTTTCGAAAAGATTTTGTCATAATGATTCCTAAATGGTTCTTCTACTTAAAACCTTCCAAAGAATTCGTCAACCTGTATTGTGCTGACGGGTAATTTTCATTACCCTTGAACAGGGGCTTTGTTTTTATGAAAGTTAAGAAAACTTTTTTTGCTATCTTTTTTGTGATCCTTTTTGGACTGCTCTTGCCACATTTAGGGCAAGCCGATTCCCTTGTTTCTTCTCGTTCAAAATCATGTGAACAGTCTTTTAAAGAGACCTATATCCTCTTAGAAAAAGGGATGAACCCCTATCTTATGAATTCAGAAGAATGTCGTATTCCCCATAAACTTCTTGAGTGGTTATGGCTTGTTAAACACAGTAAACAAGCCACGCTTGAAGATTATAGGACTTTTATGCGTGAAAACGGCCATTGGCCATTGATGAATAAGATTCAAGAAGGGGGAGAAAATACTATCCGCTTTTCAACGGATCCTTCCCAGATTTTGGCTTTTTTCAAAAATGTTAAACCCCTTACATCACAAGGAATGATCCATTATGTGCGGGCACTTTTTGCAACGAATCAGAATACAAAGGCTATCCAAGTTCTTAAGAATTGTTGGCATCAGAAGAATTTCAGCGCTAATAACGAAATCTTTTTTTATGATAACTTCAAGAAATATATAACACCGGACGATCATCAAAAACGTTTTAATCGTTTGGCCATAGAGGGCAACTATTATGGCCTTAAACGTATGATGAACTATGTTTCTAAAAGGGCTCAGGGGATTATTCAAGCGGCTATTGCTTTGATTCAAGAACAATCTGTGGCCAACTTTCATCTCAAGAAACTAGCAGAACAAGATCGCAACACGGTAGGTCTTTTGTATCAACGTGTGAAGTGGCGTATGAAAAAAGGGAATAAAGATGAGGCATTAGATCTTTTCTTCGCAGCAGATAGTCGCGGTCATATCGATGCTTTTATGGCGGATTGGTTTAAGTATCGCAATTATTTTTCAAGGAGACTCTTTGATCAAAAAAAATACAAAGAATCTTATGCCATACTCAAAAATCATGGGCTTAATCCAAAGATGTCTGAGGAGCTTTCTGATTATGCAACAGCGGAATGGTTTTTAGGCTGGCTATCCCTTCGTTTTTTGAAGAAACCATCAGAGGCGATGCGTCACTTTCAAAATATGAGCACTTATGTTCAAACACCCATTAGCAAAGCTAAGGCTTATTATTGGATGGGGCGGACAGCAGTCGTTTTGGGTAATAAAGAGAAAGCAAAACATTGGTATGAAAAAGCTGCGCATTTTTCACATGTCTTTTATGGGCAGGAAGCCTTAAAAATGCTTGGGAAAAAAGTGAAGGTTTCTCTGAAAGAGGCTCCAGATGATAAGGAACTTCCCCCCGAAGACAAAGAGCTGCAGATTGCAGCAGATCTTCTTTATCATACAAATCCTCGGGATATCCATCTGAAGTCATTTCTTCTTCATATGGCAAAACAGTGCTCTCCAGGCTATGAAGAGCATTTTATGCACTGGTTGCACGAAAGTGGGATGAGACGTTGGGCAGTACTGTGCGCAAAAACTGCAGGGCGCAAGGGGCCAATTTTACTCAAATCTTCTTTCCCAACGCATGCGTTTGAACCCCATGTTTTAAAACATCCTCATCTTTCTAGTACCTTTGTTCATGGATTAATCCGCCAAGAAAGTGGGTTTGACCGTGAAATAAAAAGTCCTGCAGGCGCTGCTGGCATGATGCAATTAATGCCCACTGTTGCAAAGAATCTTTGTAAACAAATGAATATCAATTACATGGCCCATAAACTGACAGAAGATGCCCACTATAATATTAGAATTGGGAGTTTCTTTTTAAGCAGTCTTATGGAGAAATTTAGTGGTCATAAAGTGCTGGCGCTTGCTGCTTATAATGCTGGAGAAAGACCGGTCAAAGAGTGGCTGAAAGATTACGGAGATCTTCGTTCTGCAAATATTGATACGCTTGACTGGATTGAAAGTATCCCTTTTTCAGAAACGCGCACCTATGTGATGCGCATCATGGAGAGTTTGCCTCTCTATGAAGCCAGGTTCAAAATAAGCTAATTTAAGAAAGAATGAGGGAGTTTCCAACTTTTTTCTTGCAGAGGTCTAGGGCTTTAGGGTAAACATACTTCATGTTCTTTAAGCGCCCGTAGCTCAATTGGATAGAGTACTTGACTACGGATCAAGAGGTTAGGGGTTCGACTCCTCTCGGGCGCGCCATTTTGTACGATTTTAACGATCGTTATTTCTTTGATGCCGACGTAAAAAAGCAGGAATACCCAAGTCTTCCGTCCCATTTTCTCTATCATGCAGAGTCTTTGTATTATTAAAAGAGCTGTCTTCTTGAGATTGTACAGGTTCCTCTGGTTTATGAGCGCCAAAGCGAAGGCGTTGCCAAAGAGAAGGTTTCTGCTGATCTGATTCCTGCCTTTCTCTAGATCCTTCTGCAAAGGAAGGGTTGGGCTCAAGAGATTCTGTCAAAACTGTATGGCGATTTTCTTCCGATATAAGAATATCATCAGATTCTTGGAAAGAGGAATCTTGATCCTTAGAAAGGCTTGCAAAAGCATCTTCTACAAACAAAGGATCGCTCAGCTGCTCTTCGATTGTATGAGAAAGAGATTGAAAATCTAATTCAGGTTCTGGTTGGGGCTTATGGGGTTGGGATGGTTGGGATCGTTGTTGTTGGGCGATCAGGCTAGAATCAATGCCTGTTGCAACTACAGAAACACGAATAGTCCCGCTCATACGATCGTCAAAAGTTGATCCAAAAATAATATTAGCATCACCATCTACTTCTTCTCGGATACGATTTGCAGCTTCGTCCACTTCATAAAGAGTCATGTCGAGTCCGCCAGTAATATTAATCAAAACACCGCGCGCACCGCGCATAGAGACTTCATCAAGCAATGGGTTTGAGATGGCGGCTTCAGCGGCGGAAATAGCGCGATTTTCACCACTCGCTTCACCAGTTCCCATCATGGCTTTTCCCATTTCACTCATAACAGTTTTTACGTCTGCAAAATCAAGATTGATGAGCCCAGGCATGACCATAAGGTCCGTGATGCCCCTTACCCCCGAATACAAAACACTGTCAGCCATATTAAAGGCATCAGCAAAAGTGGTTTGTTCATTAGCTAATCGAAAAAGATTTTGATTAGGAATAACAATTAATGTGTCCACATGATGTTGTAGCTCTTGAATGCCTTGCTCTGCAACGCGCATACGTTGCAGGCCTTCAAATTGGAAAGGCTTTGTAACAACACCAACAGTGAGAATGCCCATTTCACGGGCTGTTCGTGCAATAACAGGGGCCGCACCTGTTCCGGTTCCACCTCCCATTCCTGCAGCAATAAAAATCATATGGCTTCCGCGAATAACACGCTCTAACTCTCCAAGCGTTTCTTCAGCAGCTGCTTTTCCTACTTGTGGTTTAGACCCAGCCCCAAGGCCCTGGGCAATTTCAAGCCCCAGCTGAATTTTTGTGGGGGCTTTAGAGTTTCTTAAAGCCTGAGCATCTGTATTCGCTACGGCAAAGTTTACTCCCTCAAGATTTGAAGAAATCATATTATTGACAGCATTACCCCCAGCACCACCGGCGCCGATGACTGTAATCTTAGGAGCTAAGGTGTCATCTGTCATTATGTCTCTCATTCTTCATTATCCTTAAAGAGTTTAAAAATTGTCTTTGAACCACTTAAAAAGAGGGCTTATCCACCCTTTTTGAGGGGCATCCGTCTCTTTATCAGAATAGTTCTGTCGCAAGGCAAATGTCAATAAGCCAGTACAGGTTGAAAAAGATGGGAACCTGTAGTTTTCTTTAGAATTTAGTAGGTTAAGAGGCTTTCCCAAACGGGCTTGTTTGTTCAAAATATGGTGAGTGAGCTCCTTAAGGCCCGACAGTTGACTTCCTCCCCCTGTAAGGACGACACGTCGGCTCGTTATCTTATAGACCCCACTTTTTTCTAAACGCTTTTTTACCAACTCTAAAATTTCTTCTGCGCGCGGTTTGATAATAGCTGTGATAAGAGATCGACGCACTTGAATAAGATTTTCATGTTGCCCATCATCCATTTGAGGCACATCAACCATGATACGACTGTCCTCACTTGTTTCAAGAGCATTACCGTGAAGAATTTTAATGCGTTCTGCCGCTATCCATGAGGTAGAGAGACCATGCGCAAGATCACTGGTTATGCTGGCGCTCCCTAGAGGAATAGACTCTGTATGCACCACATCACCATTCATAAAAACAGCAACATTGGTATAATGACTACCAAGGTCGATCAAGATAACGCCTAAATCAATTTCATCATCCACAAGGCTTGAAAAACCAGAGGCGATAGCAGAAGGAACGATCCCCTTCACATCGATATGACAGTGTCGAAGGCAGCTGACGATTGTACGCGCTGTATTTAATTGGGCCGTTACAATATGCAAATATCCTGTAAGCGTTTTGCCGTACATGCCTTTGGGGTTTTTGACAGGTTGTCCATTATCAAGAGAAAATTTAATAGGATTAGCGTGGACAATAGAAAAGTTCTTAGAGGGGTTAATGGAGGTACCCTCTATCATCAAACGTTTAATATCGGCGTCATCAACACCATGGCCTTGAACATCTGTTGTCACTTTCACAATTTCTGAAAGAAGATGATTGCCAGATATATTTAAAAAGGCTTGTTTGACCGTTAGATTGGCAGCTTTTTCTGCTTTGTGGACAGCATTTAGGATGGCATTTTCTAAGGCATCCATATTGGGCGTAAACCCTTGTTTTACACCTTGAATGCCATGATGCCCAAGACCCAAAATGGTAGGCGTGGAATCAGAGCCATTGATGCGTGCAATAATGCAGCATACTTTTGAGCTTCCAATATCAATGCTTGTAATAATTTTTTGAGAGGGTTGTCGAAATCGTGCTTGTGTCATTTTATTCAATAATTATTCTCTGTGGAATCCGTAAATCAATGGATTTACGTGCTTCTTGAGTGAGTTTATGGGTCTGTTCATATTTTTTGAACCGTTCAAGGGCATTTTTAAGGTTATGTTCTGGCAGCATAAGAGTCACTTTATTATTCATGTGAATATTCCAGCGACGATTTCCAACCCATGTGGCAGAAACCACACATTGTTTAATTTCTGGAAAGTCAGATAAGGCATGGAGTAGGCGGGGCAAATGACGGGCTGCGTGGAGACCTTTAATGCTTGGAAGGTGCATAAAATCTTTAAGGTCTTTCTCTGGAATAATGATGCCTTCTTTGTCTACAAGATAAGTCTGTTCTTTATCTTGCCAAAGGGCGAGGGGCGTGCGTTCCTCTAGGTTAATAAAGAGAGTATCTGGCCAATGACGCTCAATAACGACTGTCTCGACCCAAGGCAAATCCCTTAGGCGATTGTGAGCGGCATGCATATCAAAAAGAATCATAGGTGCGTGCAACTGGGTCCCAAGGGCTTTTAGAATGTCCTCATGGGTAACTTTCGCCCGCCCGCTAATAAAGATATTTTCTATAGTGAGTCCAGCTTCTTCTGTAAGATGGATAATTTTTTGATAAGTCTCTGCTTGAAGCTTTTGTATGGTTTCTCGATACCAATAGCCTCCTCCTATCAAAGCAAGAACAATAATCAAGCTACTGATAAAAAAAACTTTGCGGCCAAGTTGGCCGTACCCTTGCCCCTTTCTTAAAGGGCGCCTTTTGCTTTGGAGGCGCGACATAATCCGTCTTCTATTAACCAATGAACAATTTCATTAAAAGTAATGCCATAATAAGCACAAATCTCTGGGAAAATGGATAATTTTGTGAACCCAGGCTGTGTATTCACTTCCATAAGATAAAGTGCATTCTTGTCGGTATCATATCGAAAGTCAGATCGGGTGATCCCATCACATCCCATTGCCAGGTGCGCTTTTTCTGCGTAACGCAAGGCTTGCTCATAGGCATCATTTGGGATGTTGGCAGGCATAATATGGTCTGTCATACCATCTGTATATTTTGCCTTATAATCGTAGAACCCTCCCTTGGGACGAAGTTCTAAAATGCCAATCGCCTTATTGTCCATGACGGCAACAGAGATTTCTTGTCCAGGGATATAGCGTTCCACCAGAATGCTTTTGCTATAGGGCCAGTCTTTCAATAGGGATCCCACAGGGGCACCCCCCTTTTGAATGATAAAAACACCAACGCTGGATCCTTCATCAACAGGTTTTATTACATAAGGAGGGTCCATGGGATGAGAGTCTTTAATCTCGTGCCATTCATAAACTTTGCCTTCTGCAACAGGAACACCATGGGCATGCGCGATATTTTTTGCGGTGGGTTTATGCATGGCAATGGCGGAGGCAAGGGCGTTGGAATGGGTGTAGGGAATCTCTAAAATATCAAGAAGGCCCTGCAGGCGACCGTCTTCAAAATAAATACCGTGAAGAGCGTTAAAAATAATATGAGGCTTTATCGTTTCAATAACAGCACATAGTGCTTTTATGTCTCGTGTGGGGTTATAGCGGGTAACAGAATATCCTTGGGCGATCAAGGACTCGTACGCAGACTGAGCTGAATTGAGTGAGACTTCTTTTTCTGCGTTCCAGCCCCCCTCAAGAAGAAGGACCGTTGTTTCTTTAGGGTTATGCATGACCATTTAATCCTTTCTTGATATCAGCCTTTATCCCAAGGCGCTTTATTTCCCATTCTAGCGGAATCCCGCTTTGAAGAGAAACTTGTTTTTGAACATAAGTGCCAAGTGTTTCCAGGTCTTCTGCTGTGGCATTGCCTGTATTGATGAAAAAATTGCAATGTTTTTCTGATACCATGGCATCTCCAATCCTATACCCTCGACACCCTGCCGCATCAATCAATTCCCATGCCTTTTTACCAGGTGGGTTTTTAAACGTACTGCCCCCTGTACGTGAACGTATAGGTTGAGAAATCTCTCTTTCTTGCATGATGGTTGCAATTTGTTCATGGAGAAGGGATGATTTTTCAGGGTATCCCTTTAATGTAGCGTTAATCACAATATCCGCCTCAGGCAGGGCACTTTTACGATAGTCAAAGCCAAGTTCTTCCAAAGATCGTTCCTCAATCAGCCCTTGAGATGTGACAACCGTACATGAGATTAAGGTGTCTCTCATTTCATGACCATAGGCGCCCGCATTCATTTTAATAGCACCCCCGATGGTTCCTGGAATGCCCGCTAAAAAAGAAAACCCTCCAAGACCATGATTGGCTGCTGTAAGAGCAACGGTACGGTCCAGCGCACTTGCTCCGACTTCTAGAAAGTTTTCATGAAACTTAATTGAAGAGAACGCAGATCCAAGCTTAATGGTGACGCCTGGAATACCCCCATCACGAATTAATACGTTGGAGCCAACGCCTAAGATAGTGACCGGAACAGAGGACGGTTTCTCTTTCAAAAAAGAACAAAGGTCCTCCTCGTCCTTAGGCTTGAAGAGCACCTCTGCAAGTCCACCAACCCGAAACCATACATGCTTTTTAAGGTCAGCCTGAGCTACATAGCGCCCTCTCACAGGAGGTAGTTTTTCCAATAACGATGTCATAGCGCGTTTAAATCTCTTGAAGGCGCTTTTCTAGGCCATGCGCAATTTTTGTAATAGATCCCGCACCCATGCACATCACATAAGATCCCTCTTCACAGAAGGGTTTGAGCTTTTGAATCAACTCTTCTTCGTTGTCTACCGTTTCTACAGGGACGGGGATCTTTGTGGCAACTGCAGTTGCTAAAGCAATATGATCGAGTCCTAAAATATGAGGTTCTCCTGCGCTATGAACTGGGAGGATAAAAATATGATCCGCATCTTCCATGCATCCAGCAAATTCCTCAAAGAGGTTTTTTAAACGACTGAAACGATGCGGTTGGAGAACAGCAATGACTCTTTTTTTCGCAGCCCTTCGCGCAGCCTTTAAAACAGCGGTTACTTCTGTTGGATGGTGGGCATAATCATCAATAATAATCGCCCCGTTATAAGTACCAACTTTTGTAAAACGCCTTTTTACGCCTGCAAAAGAAGCAAGCGCTTGTTTGATAGTTTCCTCAGAGATCTTGAGTTTTATGGCGACGCTAATGGCAGCGAGGGAGTTGAGAATATTGTGATCTCCATGCATGGGGATGGTTAATGTTTTGAACACATGCTTTTCTATGCCATCATCAAAATGAACATCAAAACTCATTGCATTTTCAAGGTAATGTATGTTAGTCGCAGAGCACATGGCCTTTGTGTCAAAGCCATAGGTGATAAAACGTCGTTCCGTAATATAGGGAAGTAGGTTCCTAACTTCTGGGTGATCATAGCAAAGAACAGAAAATCCATAAAAAGGGATCTGTTTAACGAATTGTAAAAAAGTTTTCTTGAGCTCATCAAAAGAGCCATAATAGTCTAAGTGTTCTGGCTCGATGTTCGTTACAACTGCAATGGTGGAGGGGACTTTTACAAAGGTTCCATCAGATTCATCTGCCTCAACAACCATCCAATTTCCTTTGCCAATTTGAGCATTGGTGTTCAGTGAATTAATAATTCCTCCATTGATGATGGTGGGGTCTAGATCTCCTGCACTCAAGAGAGCAGCAATCAATGAAGTCGTTGTGGTCTTGCCATGGGTTCCTGAAATGGCAACAGCTGGTTTAAAACGCATGAGCTCTGCGAGCATTTCACTGCGAGGAATTACAGGGATGGCTTTTTTGCGTGCCGCCATGATTTCTGGGTTGTCTCCTTGAACAGCCGAAGAGGGAACAACAACAGCGGCACCATCGATATTTGAGGCCTCATGCCCTACAAAAACCTTAATGCCTTTTTCTCGTAGGCGTTCAATATTGGATCCTTCCGACATGTCACTACCTTGCACATGATGTCCCATGCTGCGAAGGATTTCTGCAATCCCACTCATTCCGATGCCACCAATACCAATGAGATGAATAGTGCCAATATTTAAGGGCGCAATACGCATATAAAAACTCTTTTACTTAAAAATTACAAAGATTGAATAAGATGAGAAAATTTTTTAAGGGTATTTTCTCCAAGTAGATCATGAACATTTCGAGCGGCACTTGCAAGCTTTTTAGGGTCTATGAGTATGCTTTCGAGAAGATTTTCCAGAGTAGTCTGTGTGTCCTGATTTTCTAGAAGGACCCATCCTCCACCAAGGTCTTCTACAACTTTTGCATTGAAGTATTGATGGTTGTCCATGGCATGGGGAAAGGGGATATAAATCGCAGGTCTTTTAGCGTATGCAATTTCGAAGAGGGTTGAAGCG
>Ga0214919_10012030_pt1 | contig 10705 bp, 12 predicted proteins | sample LL1503_MetaG_FD_177994 | JGI IMG/M metagenome (GOLD analysis project Ga0214919, IMG submission 177994) | Freshwater microbial communities from Lake Lanier, Atlanta, Georgia, United States - LL-1503 | ecosystem: Environmental > Aquatic > Freshwater > Lake | place: USA: Georgia | collected... | reverse complement strand
GCAGTCCGCTGGGCCGCAAGTTTGCGCAGCGCTCCCCGGAAGGCCTGCAGGTGCTGGGACAGCCAGGCGTTCATGCTGCGTCCCCCCCTTCGACGAGCGTGCCGCCTTCGAGCCGCAGCACGCGCCCGCCGGCGCGCTCGATCAGGGCGAGGTCATGCGTCGCGATGAGCACGGTCACGCCCACTTGCTGGAAGGAGGCGAAGATCGAGAGGATGGCCGCGGCCGAATCCGAGTCGAGGTTGGCGGTCGGCTCGTCGGCAATGAGGATCGCCGGGCGGTTGGCCACGGCGCGGGCGATGGCCACGCGCTGCTGTTCGCCCCCGGAGAGCTGGATCGGGTTGGCGCGCTCGCGCTCGAGCAGGCCGACCTTGTCGAGCGCTGCGCGTGCGCGCTTGGCCGCCTCCCGCGGCGAGAAGTCGCTGAACGCGAGCGGCAGCATGACGTTGTCGAACACACTGCGGTCGTAGAGCAGCTTCTGGCCCTGGAACACCAGGCCCAGGTTGCGCCGCAGGAAAGGCACGGCCGCGGGCTTCAGGGCGGAGACGTTCTGCCCGCTCACGAGGACCGAGCCACTGGTGGGGCGCTCGATCGCCGGGATCAGCTTGAACAGGGTGGACTTGCCTGCGCCCGAGCGCCCGGTCAGGAAGACCAGCTCGCCTGGTCCGACCTCAAAGCTCACCTGCCTGAGGGCCTCATTGCCGCCCGGATAGCGCTTGGAGACGTTCGAGAACTTAATCAACGAGCGCCTCGACGAAGTCTCGCGCGTTGAACGGGCGCAGGTCGTCGATGCCTTCACCCACGCCGATGAAATACAGCGGCACGGGGCGGCTGCGCGCGTCCTTGGATCGCGTGTGCGCGATGGCCGCGACCACGCCGCCTTTGGCGGTGCCATCGAGCTTGGTGAGCACGAGGCCGGTCAGCCCGACGGCGTCGTCGAAGGCCTTGACCTGGTTCAGCGTGTTCTGCCCGGTATTCGCATCCAGCACGAGGACGACTTCATGCGGGGCTTCGGGGATGACCTTGGCGATGACGCGTTTTACCTTGCGGATCTCTTCCATGAGGTGAAGTTGCGTCGGCAGCCGCCCGGCCGTATCGGCCAGCACGATGTCGATCTTGCGCGCGATCGCGGCGCTCACGGCGTCATAGATCACCGCGCTCGGGTCGCCCGACTGCTGCGCGACCACCGTGATGCCGTTGCGTTCGCCCCAGATCGTGAGCTGCTCCCGGGCCGCGGCGCGGAAGGTGTCCCCGGCGGCCAGCAGGACGCTCTTGCCCTCGGCCTGGAAATACTTCGCGAGCTTGCCGATCGAGGTGGTCTTGCCGGCGCCGTTCACGCCGGCAACCATGATCACGAGCGGCTTGGCGCGGGAGCTTTCAAACGGCTTTTCCAGCGGCGCCACGAGCTTGAGGAGTTCCTCCTTGAGCATCCGCTTCAGCGCTTCGGCTTCGGTTGCGCCCTCCTTGCGCACGCGGGTGCGCAGGGACGCGAGCAGCTGGTTGGTCGCCTCCACGCCGCAATCGGCCGACAGCAGCGCCGTTTCGAGTTCGTCGTACAGCGCGTCGTCGATCTTGCCGCGCGAGAACAGCCCGCCGATCGCCTCGCGGGTGCGCGTCAGCCCGGACTTGAGCCGCGCGGTCCAGGACTGCTTTTCTTCGCTGGGTTTCTTGGAGAAGCCAAACATGGGGGCCGGCGGCCGGGAAAGCCGCTAAGATGGGATTGCATTTTAGCAAACGCACACACACCACCATGGCGAAATCCACCGAAGCCCCTGCCGGCCGCGTGCGCATCATCGGCGGCGCCTGGAAAAAGAGCGTCCTGCGCTTCCCGGAGCTTGCCGACCTGCGTCCCACCCCGGACCGGGTCCGCGAGACCCTGTTCAACTGGCTCGGGCAGGACCTCTCCGGGCTGTCCTGCCTCGACCTCTTTGCCGGAAGCGGTGCCCTCGGGTTCGAGGCGGCGTCGCGCGGCGCCAGCCGGGTAGTGCTCGTGGAGCGCGATCGCGCCGCCGCCGAAGCCATGAGGGCCAATGCAGAGCGGCTTGCAGGGTCGGCGCTGCAGGTCGTGACAGGCGAAGCTTCAATGTTCCTCAAAGGTGCGAACGAGCGATTCGACGTGGTTTTCCTCGACCCCCCGTTCAGGCAGAATGTGCTCCCTGAAGTGCTCGCGCGCCTGACCGGGGTGCTGAAGCCCGGCGCGCGCGTCTATGTCGAATCGCCTGAACCACTCGATGCGGGGGGCGCCTGGCACGAACTCAAGCGCAGCCGGGCGGGGCAGGTCAGTTACCAATTGCTGGAGTGGACCGATGATCGGAGCAGTCTATCCGGGGACGTTTGATCCCCTCACACGCGGGCACGAGGACCTTGTGCGGCGAGCGGCGGTGCTGTTCGGCACCGTCATCGTCGGCGTGGCCGACAGCCGGGCGAAAAAGCCGTTCTTCACGCTCACAGAGCGCGTCGACATCGCGCGGGCGGTGCTGGGCGACCTGCCTAACGTCAAGGTCGTCGGCTTCAGCGGCCTCCTGATCAACTTCATCCACGAGCACAATGCGCGGGTGATCATGCGCGGGCTGCGCGCGGTCTCGGATTTCGAATATGAGTTCCAGCTCGCCGGGATGAACCGCAACCTCTACCCGGACGTCGAGACCGTTTTCCTGACGCCGTCCGAGCAGCACATGTTCATTTCCGCCACGCTGGTGCGCGAAATCGCGACCCTCGGCGGGGACGTTTCCAAGTTCGTCCACCCGCTGGTGCAGAAGAAGCTGAAGGAAAAGGTCACCTCCCTCGGCGGCTAGGTAGCGGGGGAACCTGGTGTTCCCGCGTCCCGCGGTTCGCGCCCGCTATTTCTGGCACGCGGGGCAGTAGAAGGTCGCGCGCTGCCCCATCACCACGCGGCGGATCGGGGTGCCGCATTTCCGGCAGGGCTCGCCCGCCCGGTCGTATACCCAGTAGTTTTGCTGCATATAGCCCGAGCTGCCGTCGCTGTGCACGAAGTCGCGCAGACTGGAGCCGCCGGCGCGAATCGCGGACTGCAGCGTGTCCTTGATCTCGGCGACGAGCCGCGTCGTGCGCTCCTTCGAGAGCCTGCCCGCCTGGGTGCGCGGGTGGATCCCGGCGCGAAACAGGCTTTCGTTCGCATAAATGTTGCCGACACCCACGACATTCTTTGCGGCCATGATGAAGAGCTTGATCGCCACGCGATGCTTGCGCGACAGCTTGTGCAGCAGATCGGCACTGAAGGCAGCGGAGAGAGGCTCCACGCCGAGCCCCACGAGCAACTTGTGTGCGAGCACGTCCTCGTTCGTCCAGAGGACCGCGCCGAAGCGGCGCGGGTCGCGCAGGCGCAGCAGCTTGTTGCCGGCCTGCAGGTCGAAGTGGTCGTGCTTGCCCGGCGGTGTGCCGGGGTCGAGGATGCGCAGGCTGCCCGACATGCCCAGGTGCAGGATCAGGTGGCCGCTGCCGCAGTCGACGAGGATGTACTTTGCGCGCCGCTTGACCGAAACAATCCTGCGCCCTTTCAGCGCGCTGACCTCCGCCGGGATGCGCCAGCGCAGGCGCGGTTCCCGCACCTCGATGGCGGTGATCGTCTGGCCGGTCAGGTGCGGCTCGATGCCGCGGCGGGTGATCTCGACTTCGGGGAGTTCGGGCATCGTTGAGAACTTACCGGTTTGCCCGGGGTCGAAGGCTGGTGCGCTTGTGCAGAGCGACGAATATACCTAATATGCCCCGTGACTGACAGCGCCGACGGCGCCCACCTCCCACCCCGTGCTCTTCCGACTCTTCCCGAACGTTCGTGCTTTCCGGCTGCCGGCCTTCGGGCTGACGGCGCTGGCGCTATGCGTCGTGTTTTCCACTGCCGCGCTTGGTCAGGCCAATGCTAACGACGACGACGACGACGATGACGACGCGCCGCCTGCGGCCAGTGCGCCCGCGTCGCAAAAGAAGGACGACGTCGTCCTGCCCAAGCAGGAGCTGACCGAGCCGGTCCTCCTCGGCCTGCTAGTGGCCGAAATCGCCGCCCAGCGCAACAACGCAGGCTTTTCCGCGCAGACCTATGTCGACCTGGCCAAGCGGACCCGCGACCCGCGTGTGGCCAAGCGGGCCACCGAGATCGCCAATTACGCACGTCAGCCCGGCCTCGCTCTTGAGGCGGCGAGGATCTGGTACGCCATCGAACCTGGTTCGCCGCAGGCGCTGCAGTCGCTCGGGGGACTGCTGATCAGCGCCCGACGGGTCGACGAGGCCTTGCCCTACCTCGAAAAACTTTTCGCGGGCGATGCCACATCGGCGACCAACGGGTTCATGCAGATCAACCGGTTCCTGGCCCCGAACCCGGACAGGTCAGCGAACCTCGGCGTCGTGCGCAAGCTCGCCGGGAACTACCCCGACCTGCCGCAGGCGCACTTCGCCATAGCGCAGGCCGCTGCCGCCGCGAACAACGACGCGCTCGCGCTGGAAGCCGTCCGCCGGGCGGGGCAGCTGCGTCCCGACTGGGATCTCGCGGCGATCTTCGAAGCCCAGCTCCTCCAGGCCAAGGCGCCGGCCGAGGCGCAGGCGCGACTGGCCGGGTACCTGAAGAGCTATCCCGAGTCCCGCGAGGCGGGCCTCAGCTATGCGCGCCTGCTGGTGCTCGACAAGAAGCTTCCCGAGGCGCGGCAGCAGTTCAAGTCGTTGCTGGCAGCCCACCCCGAAAATACCGACGTGCTCTACACCGTCGGCCTGCTTTCCGTGCAGTTGAAGGATTACGACGAGGGCGAGGCCTACCTTTCGAAGCTGCTGCAGACCCGGTTCCGCGACAAGAACGGCGTGCGCTTCACGCTCGGCCAGCTTGCCGAGGAAAAGAAGGACCTCCCCGCGGCGCTCAAGTGGTACTCGCAGGTCGAGTCGGGCGAGCAGTTCGTTCCGTCGCGCCTGCGCTATGCGATGGTCCTGTCCAAGCAGGGCAAGCTTGCCGAGGCGCGTGAATACCTGCGCTCGGCCGACGCGGGCGAACAGCAGGTGCAGATGCGGATTGCCGAGGCGCAGTTGCTGCGCGACGCCAACCAGAATACGGAAGCCTTCAAGGTGCTCGCCCAGGCGCTGCAGGAGCAACCGGACCAGCCCGACCTCCTGTATGACCACGCGCTGACGGCCGAGAGGCTGGAGAAGTACGACATCCTCGAATCCAACCTCAACAAGCTCATCAAGTTAAAGCCCGACCACGCTCACGCGTACAACGCGCTCGGCTATTCGTTTGCCGAGCGCAATGTCCGCCTTGATGAGGCGAAGAAGCTGATCGAGAAGGCCATGCTGCTCGCGCCCGAGGATCTCTTCATCGTCGACAGCATGGGCTGGATCTACTACCGGATGGGCGATTACCCGCGGGCGATCGAATACCTGCGGCGCGCCTGGAACGGCCGGCCGGACGGCGAGATCGGCGCGCACCTGGGGGAAGTCCTGTGGGTGAGCGGTGAGCGCGCGGAGGCCGAGCGGATCTGGCAGGAAGCCGTGAAGAACTCTCCCGAGAACGACGCGCTGCAGAAGACCATCAAGCGCTTCAAGCCCTGACGCGCCCGCGCGTTCCTCTCCCTGTGCTACTCCTTGCCCGTGCCGCAGTCCTCGTTGCGATGTTCGCCCTGTCCGGGTGCGCCGAATTGCAGCGCACTGGTCCGCAGTCTGACGTCGAGTTCGAACTGGCCGGGCGCATCGCGGTGCGCTTTCGCGAGGAGGCGGCCAGTGGCAACGTGGCGTGGCGGCACGCGCGCGAGTCCGACGAGTTGCTGATCACCTCCCCGGTCGGCTCCTCCGTGGCCCGGCTCGTGCGCGAAGGCTCCGAGTTCGTCCTCACGACCTCCGACCAGCGGGAGTTCCGGGCGGCCGACGCCGAAGCGCTGACCGAGCAGGTGCTCGGGTTCCGGCTGCCGCTCGCGGGTCTGGCCGACTGGGTGCGCGCTCGCGCGGCGTTCGGGCCGCCCGCCGAAATTACCCGGGACGCGCAAGGCCGCCCCGCCGTGATCGAGCAGGGCGGGTGGCGAGTCGACTACCAGGAGTTCCGCCCCGACGGCCTGCCCGTGCGACTGAAACTGGCTTACCCGGGGATCGACCTGCGGCTGGCTATCCATGAGTGGAGGCACTTTCCGTGATGCAGTGGTATCCGGCGCCCGCCAAACTGAACCTCTTCCTGCACGTGCTCGGCCGGCGGGACGACGGCTATCACCTGCTGCAGACCGTGTTCCGGCTGATCGACCGGTCGGACCGGGTGGGCATCGAGGTGACGCGTGGCGGGGAGATCCGCCGAATCGATGAAACGCCGGGCGTGGAGCCGGAGTCGGACCTGTGCCTGCGCGCCGCCCGCTTGCTGCGGGAAGCGGCCATTGCCAGGCTGGGCCCGGAGGCGGCCACTCTCGGGGTGGAGATCGGGCTGGAAAAGAACCTGCCGATCGGCGGCGGGCTGGGCGGCGGGTCCTCGGACGCGGCCACGGTGTTGCTGGTCCTGAACCGGCTCTGGGGTGTGGGGTTCGCGCGCGAAGAGCTCATGGCCCTCGGCCTGCGGCTCGGGGCGGATGTGCCCGTGTTCCTGTTTGGCGAGAGCGCTTTGGGCGAGGGCGTGGGGGAGCGCCTGACGCCGCTTTCGCTCGCCCCCGCCTGGTATCTGGTCCTTGTTCCGCAAGTCTCGGTATCCACAAAAGAAATCTTCTCTTCAGGCGCGTTGACACGGGATACCAAACCGCTCAAAATGCTGCCCTTTTTGCCGCTTTCCGGAAAAAATGACCTGCAGGTGGTCGCCACAGCCCTGTACCCTGCGGTCGCGGAGCATCTGGAGTGGCTTTCAAAGCACGGGGATGCGCGCATGACGGGCTCCGGCGCGTGTGTGTTTGCGGAGTTCGCGACCGAGGCGCAGGCAAGGGCGGTTGAGGCGATGTTGCAGGGCGGCATGCGCGGGTTCGTTGCCCGCGGGCTGGACCGGCACCCGCTCCACCCGTGGGCCGAGGGCGGATGAAGTTGCAGTGGATGTTTGAAGCAGCAAATCGGTAGGACACTACTGGGGAGTCGCCAAGCTGGTTAAGGCACCGGATTTTGATTCCGGCATGCGAAGGTTCGAATCCTTCCTCCCCAGCCACGAATGATTGCGCGTTGCTCCCGGGCGGCGCGAAGGAAAAGTTGAGGCTATGGCGAACTTGGTCCCGGCACGAGCGCTGGATCGCTTGATGGTGTTCACGGGCAACGCCAATCCACGGCTGGCCCAGGATGTCGTCAAGGCACTGAACATCGGCGTGGGCCGCGCGGACGTCGGCAAGTTCTCCGACGGCGAGGTGATGGTCGAGCTGATGGAGAACGTGCGCGGCAAGGATGTCTTCGTGCTGCAGCCGACTTGCATGCCGACCAACGACAACCTGATGGAACTGATGGTGATGGTCGACGCGCTGAAGCGCTCGTCGGCCGCGCGGGTGACCGCGGCGATCCCGTACTTCGGCTACGGGCGGCAGGACCGCCGGCCGCGCTCGGCGCGCGTCGCGATCAGCGCCAAGGTGGTGGCCAACATGCTCACCGCGGTGGGCGTGGCGCGGGTGCTCACGATGGACCTGCATGCGGACCAGATCCAGGGGTTCTTCGACATCCCCGTGGACAACATTTACGCGGCGCCGGTGTTGCTCGGCGACGTCTGGAAGCAGCGCTACGAGAACCTGATCGTGGTGTCTCCGGACGTGGGCGGCGTGGTGCGCGCAAGGGCGCTCGCCAAGCGCCTGGAGTCCGACCTCGCGATCATCGACAAGCGCCGGCCGAAGGCGAACGTGTCGGAAGTGATGAACATCATCGGCGAGGTTGAGGGCCGTACCTGCGTGATCATGGACGACATGGTCGACACCGCGGGCACGCTGTGCAAGGCCGCGCAGGTGCTGAAGCAGCAGGGTGCCGTCAAGGTGGTGGCGTATTGCACGCACGCGGTGCTCTCGGGCGGCGCGGTCGGGCGGATCGCAGAGTCCGACATGGACGAGCTGGTCGTGACGGACACGATCCCGCTGCGCGAAGACGCGCAGGCCTGCAGCAAGATCCGCCAGCTGTCGGTGGCGGGCCTGCTGGCGGAAACCATCTTGAGGATATTCAGCGAGGACTCGGTGAGCTCGCTGTTCGTGGAATAGAGAATGTTTTTTACGGGGGTGCGGGGGAGAATTCCCTGCGTCCCTCCACTAGCGTGTGCCTGGTCGCGGGTCGCGCAAATTCAGGAGCAGTCATGAAAATCGAAGTCAGCGCGAAGAAGCGCGAGTTGCAGGGAACGGGTGCGAGCCGCCGCCTGCGCAATGCCAAGAAAGTACCCGGCATCGTGTACGGTGGGAATTCGGATCCTATGGCAATCGAGCTGGACCACAAGGACCTTTCGATGAACCTGTCGAAAGAGGCCTTCCATGCGTCGATCCTTACGCTGGACATCGAGGGCAAGAAGGAGCCGGTGCTGTTGCGCGCCTTCAACATGCACCCGTTCAAGCTGCAGGTGCAGCACATCGATTTCCAGCGCGTCACCAAGGACCGCAAGATCCACATGAAGGTGCCCCTGCACTTCGTGAACGCGGAGCAATCGCCCGCGGTCAAGGAGCAGGGCGGCGTCGTCAGCCACGTGCTGAACGAGCTGCACATCACCTGCCTGCCGGACGACCTGCCGGAGTTCATGGAGATCGACCTGTCGACGGCCGCCGTCGGCCACCAGGTCCACGCCAAGGACGTCAAGCTGCCCAAGGGCGTAGAGCTGGTGTTGCACAAGCGTGAAAACCCGATCGTCGTGTCGGTGCTCGTGCCGCAACTCGCGCAGGTCGAGGAAGAGACGACTACCGCCGCCCCCGCGGCCGCCGACGTCCCGGCCAGCAAGCAGGCCGATCCTGCCAAGGCCGATGCAAAGGCCGGCGACGCCAAGGCTGGCGCAGCCAAGGCCGGTGCAGCCAAGGCCGGCGACAAGAAGAAGTAGTCGCAACGACCGGAAAAAGGCGGCAAGGCGCATCGCTCCTTGCCGCTTTTTTTTGAACCATGGCCATCCGCTTAATCGTAGGGCTCGGCAACCCGGGCAAGGAGCACGAAGGCACGCGGCATAACGCGGGCTTCCGGCTGGTCGAAAGGTTCGCCGAAGCGCATCGCATCCCGCTGCGCAAGGAGGCGAAGTACCACGGCATCGCAGGGCGCGACGAAGGCACCGGCGTCTGGCTGCTGATGCCCACCACCTACATGAACCTGTCGGGCAAGGCGGTCGGCGCCCTGGCGGGGTTTTTCAAGGTCGCCCCGACGGAAGTCCTCGTCGCGCATGACGAACTCGATTTCCTTCCCGGTGTAGTCAAGATGAAGCTCGGCGGCGGCGTTGGCGGGCACAACGGCCTCAAGGACATCTCGGCGCACCTCGGCAGCAACGACTACTGGCGCCTGCGCCTCGGCATCGGCCACCCCGGCGACCGCGACGTGGTGGCCGACTACGTGCTCAGCAAGCCCTCGCAACTGGACCGGGCGGCGATCGAGGAGACCATCGACCGGTCGCTCGAGATCCTGCCGCTCGCGATCGCGGGGGATGTGGAGCGCGCGATGCACAAGCTGCACACGAAACCCAAACCCCCGAAAGAACCCCCTGTAAAGGAATCCACGTGAGCCTCAAATGCGGCATCGTCGGACTGCCCAACGTCGGCAAGTCCACGCTTTTCAACGCCCTGACCAAGGCGGGCATCGCGGCGGAGAACTATCCCTTCTGCACGATCGAGCCCAACGTCGGCATCGTCGAAGTTCCCGATCCGCGCCTCGGCAAGCTCGCCGAGATCGTCAAGCCGCAGAAAGTGCTGCCGGCGGTGTGCGAGTTCGTCGACATCGCGGGCCTGGTGGCCGGCGCGTCGAAGGGCGAGGGCCTTGGCAACCAGTTCCTCGCCAACATCCGCGAGACCGATGCGATCGCGCACGTGGTGCGCTGCTTTGAAGACGAAAACGTCGTCCACGTCGCCGGCAAGGTCGACCCCGTGTCGGACATCGAGACCATCAACACCGAGCTCGCGCTGGCCGACCTTGCCACCGTGGAAAAGCAGTTGTCCAAGAACGTGAAGCTCGCCAAGACCGGCGGCGACAAGGAGGCCCAGCGCCTCGTCGCCGTACTCGAGAAGGTGCTGAAGGCCCTCGACCAGGGGCTGCCTGCGCGCACCGTCGACCTCTCCAAGGAGGAGCTGGCGGTGGTGAAGCCGCTCTTCCTCCTCACGATGAAGCCGACGATGTACGTGGCCAACGTCGACGAAAAGGGCTTCCACGACAACCCGCTGCTCACCCAGGTTGAGGAGTACGCGAAGAAGGAAGGCGCGCCGGTGGTGTCGATCTGCGCTGCGCTCGAGTCGCAGATGGCCGAGCTCGACGACGAGGAAAAGCAGATCTTCCTCGACGACCTCGGCCTGGCAGAGCCCGGCCTCAACCGGGTGATCCGCGCCGGCTACACCCTGATGGGCCTGCAGACCTATTTCACCGCCGGCGTGAAGGAAGTGCGCGCCTGGACGGTGGCCATCGGCGCCACTGCGCCGCAGGCGGCCGGCGTGATCCACACCGACTTCGAGCACGGGTTCATTCGCGCGGAAGTCATCGCCTACGCCGACTTCCTCGCCGCCAAGGGCGAGCACGGCGCCAAGGAAGTCGGCAAGATGCGGGTCGAGGGCAAGGAGTACGTGGTGCATGACGGCGACGTCATGCACTTTCGCTTCAACGTCTGAACCGGGTCAGGGCG
>Ga0214919_10012029_pt1 | contig 10705 bp, 11 predicted proteins | sample LL1503_MetaG_FD_177994 | JGI IMG/M metagenome (GOLD analysis project Ga0214919, IMG submission 177994) | Freshwater microbial communities from Lake Lanier, Atlanta, Georgia, United States - LL-1503 | ecosystem: Environmental > Aquatic > Freshwater > Lake | place: USA: Georgia | collected... | reverse complement strand
TCGTCTTTTCGACATTCGTCTTTTCGACATTCGTCTTTTCGACATTCGTCTTTTCGACATTCGTCTTTTCGACATTCGTCTTTTCGACATTCGTCTTTTCGACATTCGTCTTTTCGACATTCGTCTTATTAAAAGCCTTCAATTTATTAGAAGATGACACAAATTCTATCTTACAATTAGGAACACGCATAATAAAATACTGCGCCAACATTCCTTGCACTGTTTTCATTCTATTCGCAATCGGGGATATCTGGTTCTCTATTATTACATGTGTTATATCTTTTATATTAGGATTCTGGTCTAATGCTAACATCATATGTTTGCCTAATGTAATTAAATCTAACTCATTCGCCGATTTTTTTTTTGTTTCTACTAATTCCAGCGAATTTTCGTTGAAATATTTTTCCAGGTTCTCTATCGCCGATTTTTTAGTTCGTTGTATTTCCATCGAATATTTTTGTAAATGTTTATTCAAATCTTCAATATCCATCTTTTTTAATTGAGAAGAAGAGAACCTGTCATTTGGCATAATATATTGTGTTTCTTTTGCGTGTTTTTCGCAAAAATATTTTGTAGAAGTGCTAACAGAATTGATTTTGTATTTGCCCGGTTTTTCACATTTTTTGGGAGAATCTTTCTTTTTTTTTGAAAAGAGTGTTTGACATTTTTCCGTGTTTGTAGAATTAGGTTCTCTTTCTATTAAATTGAGAACCTGCCAATCCAATATTTTTGTAATCTGTTGGTTAATTTCCAATATGCAATATGCCATGTTTTTAATACCGACATCAAAACTGATGATTCTTTGTGTTGTCATTATAATAAATATACTATTATTTATTATATAGTTTATCACTTTATCAGTTTGTTAGTTTGTTAGTTTGTTAGTTTGTTAGTTTGTTAGTTTGTTAGTTTGTTAGTTTGTTAGTTTGTTAGTTTGTTAGTTTGTTAGTTTGTTATAAAAATTGATTTTATTTATAAAATATAATATATTATAATAAAAATGAGTTACAATTTGAAATTATTTAAAGAAGCGATTGATCATTGTCGATGGAAAAAAGTATTAGAACCGATTCTACAACAAATAAATATTTCAGATTATGAAAACCAAACATTCGAAGAAATATTTTCGAAAATTTACAATATTTGTAAACCCATATATGGATTAGGTAGATTAGTTATATATGATATAACATCCGCTATTTGTAGAGTGAATAAAATAAATATTGACAAAGTATTTATTGTTGGTAATGGACCAAAAAAAGCATGTATAATATTAGGAATAAAGCCTAAATTATACAAAATAAATAATTATATAAAAATACATTATGTTGAAATAGATGAAATATTGAATGCATTGATAATTAGACGTGAAATATTAGATTATTCTATTAAAGTTTGTAAAAATGGTGATATTTTGGAAACATTTATTTGTAATTGGCAAAAAATGCATTTGACTTAAAAATGCATTTGACTTGAAAATGCATTTGACTTGAAAATGCATTTGTAAAGTATTAATTTTATTATAAACACATACCATCCAATTTATATGAACAAACAAAATATTATTCAACGATATTTGAGAACATCTTGTTGTGTAACTGGCACAGTCGCTTTGTTAACACGCGAATTCAGATCCTCCCTCGTCAAATACATTCGTTTCAAATCACTATCTGAATATCCTGTTGGTTTTTGTTGACTACCGTTAAACATATGTGGAACATTCTTAATAGTGTTATCATCATCAAATCTCTTAACATATCCAACATCATTGGACATACTCATACAATTTTTCTGCATTATATCCCGCGCATTTGTTTGCAAATATTTGCGATATTCCCAGTTTGTTTGTATACCATTTTCTTTCAATAATTGTTCATTTGCAACTGCATCTGGTTGATAACTAGCAATTACCGTGCGTCCATCTGACATTAAAGGTGGAAAATTGTCATATAAATTATTTGAATGATATCCTAATTGCGATGCCGATGGCATTGAAGGAACATTCAACATTGAAAAATCTACAGTTGAATAAGACAAAGACATTTTTATTTATACTATATACTATAAATAAAGTATTTTATCCAATTATTGTTCCAATTGTTTTAATATTTCAGCCTTTTTCATTTTCTTTGCATCAATACCCTTAGCATTTGCAATAGCACGCAATTGCGAAATATCCATCTTTTTGAAATCCGTATTAGAAATAATAGAAATAGATTCAGAATTTTCATAACTCTCTAAATCTTCTTTTATTTCTTCAACATCATCATTTTTAGTTTCAGCTATTTCTACTGTATTATCACCAATATTCAAAACATCAACAACATCCATCAATTCAATATTATCTTCATCGTCAGAAACCATAATTTTTTCATCATCTGCTTCATCATATTCAGACTCAGAGTCATAATCCGATTCATATTCCGACTCCAATTCCAAATTATCATCCAATTCTACATTTTCTCCTAAAGAAACATCATTTGTTTGAATAAATGAATCAGGAGATATATTAATACATTCACCGGATGAAACAAATGGGTTTTTCAAAGGCGAAGGTACTGGACAACATTTTGGTTGCTGTTGCGCACTTTTCAAATTTTGCATCTCTTTTACAACACTATTAATAATTTCAATTACATTATTAACACGTTGTTCTACTGTAACGAATTTCTGATGAAAATGATAAACAAGTGCAATTAATAATAAAAATGTTACAGCCAAACTAATAAAAAAGAAAGTTTCAATTCCCATATAATTGTAAATTATATATATATTTGTATTGTTTAACGCTAAAATATATTTTACACAAAACAAATAAAACAAATAAAACAAATAAAACAAAATATAAAAGATAAAAAAGATATAACTATTATTATAATGAATGAAAAATATATATATATTATCGAATTAGAAGACAATTGTTATTTTATTCATCATACAACTAAAAAAAATTCATTCATGGTTCTCTTAGAGTTCGAAATATATTACGATTATTTAAAAATCCATAAACCAATTAAAATTATAGAAACTATTGAGGAAAAAAACGAAGTTCATTTAGACAACGTTGTCAAAGAATATATGTATTATTTTGGTTATGCATATGTTCGCGGAGGATCTTATTCTGATATTGACTTAACATCAGAGCAAGAAAAATTTATTTTAAGAGAACTAACAGAATCTGTTAGAGAAAACCAGCATTCTATTAGTTATGATTATATTATTAATAATTATTTGATACGTCAATGGAATTCAAAAGAAGAAATACAAACGGAATACGACAAATTGAAAAAAGAATTTGATAAATACCAACAGGAAAAAAATAAATTGGATGATATTCGAGGAAATGGAAAAATCACGGAATATTTATTGATAGAAATACAAAAACTCCACGATTTTTGTAAAATACGCGGCAAAGATTATAAAAAAGTAAGTGATGAATATTCAAAACTTTATGCAAATATAATGCCAAAAATAAAACATGTCTTACAAAAATACATTAACTTAACTACAGAAAATATTATTAATGTACCAGAAAAATACGCGAAATATAAACATATTTATCCTCATTTTTTTCTAGATCCATTTTTTTACAAATATGATTTTTCACCCTTTTCACCTTATACGTCAAATCAAGCAGAAATTGACCTATTTTTTGAAGCGATTACTTATTTTACAAATTGGATTATTTGCAGAATACAGGAATTAGAGTTTGACGTGAATTCTTACAATTATGATATTGAATGGCTTTATCCGCGTATTTTTTTTATTTTGGAGCGTTTAGAATCTGCATTTATTCAATAATATTATTGTCCTGTAAGTGAAAATGAAGGTAATGTATCAGATGTTATTGTATGTGGATTTGTTACTGTACAATTAAGTGATTGCAATTGAGTAGTTTCATATGTAGGATTCAAATATGCAACATAATATGACGGATTCAATGTGGAATTGAAAATACTATAATTGTCAGACATTTTATAATTGAAATTGACTTCAAGTTTCATATCATAAATATATCCGGATTGTGTTGGCAAAACAATATTACTTATTTCTATTTGTCCGGCATATCCATATGCATAAAAATGATTATATGAAGGATCCACACTCGTATTATCAACTAGCACATCCGCTGAAATATTCATTGCATTATCATATGAATTGTAAAATACATTAGAAAGCGAATAATTAATATCCGAATTCAATGAAATATCGCTTTCGCTGTAAAAAACAGATAATGACACATTTGAAACCCATATTTGAATTGCGCTAGGATCTGTATATCTATATGTCCCTACATTATTAGTACTTGCATCTAATTCTACATAAATTACAAGTGGAATGCTAACAGAATATGTATAATAATTATTTACTATATTTGGTTGTATTGACAAAGTATTAAATACAGTCGAAAAATTTGATTCTGTTAGCAGTATTTGTAATTGTGTATTAACATTTTGAGTAGAAATAGAATTCAAAAATGGATAAATATTCCATAATGTATTTGTCGGAATACTATTTTGTATTCCGTAATTAGCGTCTTGTGTTGCATCATTAATATAATTATACAGAGGTACATTATTATCTTCATATAATAAAATAGGTGGACCCGGCACATTAGATGCAGTGGAAGATGTATAAACAATCGACGGTGGACATGGTGCAGGATTACTATTTATATATGCTTGCGAATATTTTGAAGATTTGCCTTTTACTATTTGCGCCCATAATTGACGTTTTGTTAAATTATTTGTTTTTGTACTGCTTGAATTATTACTGTATTTGAGAACTTCCACTTTTCGTCTCATAGATAAATCAAAATTTGTGAATAATTCGTTTGTTGAAGGATTGATTTTTAAATATGGATTATCAGACAAATTATCGTAACGTTGTGGCGGAATATTGAAATATTGTGCGCGTTTACGTTGTTCTATTGCATTTTTATATGCCACACTATTACATGCATTTGTTAAATAACTATTACTATTTCCAGACATTATATTATATTATTAAATAATATAATATGAATTACATATGAATTACATATGAATTATATATGAATTACATATGAATTATAAAAAATTATTGAATTTTCGACTGATACCATAAAGACGACAAATAATTTGGCACATATTGAGGGAATATGCTTGTATTTTCATTTGCATTTTTAGTGTTTGGACCATTCGCAACAATAGTATTAATATCGACAACTGAAAGCGCACTACTAAAATATCTTAAATTAGAAATATAACTATTTGAAAAATAAGAATCGCCTACAGTTATATCATAAAAATTTTGTTTTGGCACATTTATCAAATTTATGTGAGACACAACAGTTCCATTAATGTAAATGTCAATAAATTTATTTTCACATCTTATAGCTAAATGGAAATATTTATTAATAGGAATATTTGTTAATTCAATAGTTTCATTAGTAATCGGTGAAGCTGGATTAACTAAATTTGTAGATGGTGTTGGCATTGTATCCATAAGTACCCATAATGAATTTATACTTTCATTATTTGAAGAAGGACCAAAGTATACACCGGGTGCATTATTTAATGAAGGTTTCAAATTAGGATTCATACCTAAATCTCCTTTGTTAAAAACATTCAAATAAGTACCATTTGGGACATTTTGATTAACTGCATATAAAATCCATACTGACCATGTAAATTCAATTCCTGTTAGCGCATTTTTAGATCGTGGAATAGTAATAGACCCTGATACAGCAGGGTCTTGTGTTATTTTTTTTGAAACATTTGCAGGTATTTGACCATTAATTAAATAAGGGTTTTTTGAAGAGGAAAATATATATCCAATTAATTGCATTCCTAAATTAAATAATATCAAAAATCCTACAACTACTAAAATAATAAATGCAAATTTGGCAATTGTAGTGTTAGTATCTAAAAAATTGCTTGTAGCTACAACAGTAGAACTTGATGAAAAATCGTTGACTTTGTCATTAATATTTTCTTTTACTGCATCAAAACCTTGTTCTACATTTTCTCTGATATTATTGAATCCATCTGATACATTTTGTCCAATATCAGAAGCAACATTTTGTATTTTTTCCATAGATGAAGGTTCACTATTCATTATGATATTATATTATATAATATCATGATTTTTTTTACACATAATAATATACCAATTATACAGTTATAAATTTCATAATTAAAATATTTTCCATGGATAAACAGTACTATCCTTTATAAAATCAACTTCTAAATGATAAGTAGATAGAGCTCCACTTCCAGTAGGATTTCCATTTCCTTGATTATAGTAATACCAAGCAGTTTGTGGATCAACTGGATTTGGTATCCAACTAATTTTGGTTAAATATACATCCCTATCGCTAGAATTTGATGGACTTTTTGCAAACAAAACTGTATTTATATTGCTAGAACTTGGTGTTTGAGGATTATAAGGGCTTAATACTGAATTATTAAAAGCTAATTGTTGTGAAGTTACTAATTTGCCATTTATATAACAATCCACATAAGGACCTGCAACTGTAGATACAGATACTAACACATATGTCCATGTTTGTACAGGCAAATTATTTGTAATAGGAACAGATACAATATATGTATTTTGATTACTATCAGTAGTTGTTATATTTGTAAATAATGTAGGGGAATTATTATCCATTGAAAATGTGCATACATTTTGAGGGTTTGTTACTTTTGTTGTTAAAGTTGTACTTGCACTTGTTGGTAATGAACTATTTAAATCACTCTTTAAAGAAGCGGCTGCAATAGTACTATCACCCATATTACCAAATCCAATAAATTCATCGATATTTTGCGAAAATGTATTGATATAAATCCAAAATGCAAATGTATATGTTGAGTTATTTGGAAGGCTTATTGAACCAGAATTTATAGCAGGTACTTGAGTTGTTGAACCTAAATAAATATTATTTGCAACTGTAGGTGCAGATGTATATATAAAATATAATTGATACAATAAAAATATTACTATAACTCCTAAAATAATAATCAAAGGATTCATTTAATTATATAATGAATAAAGAATTTTATTTATTCATTCAGTTTACTTCATTCAATTAATGGCGGATTATTGACTACTAATAAATTGTAATTCATAACAATATCTCGTTTAGATAGCGGGTCTTTGTAATAAACAATGTTACAAATAGATCCATAAAGTCCATTTGCAATAATATTTGAATTGAAAATATCATATCCATTAGTATCTCCTATTATAATATCATCTTCGTCACTATAATTTGGCATATCATCGCTAAAGTTATATGAAAGTTTGAATTCACCATTTATAAAAACATCTACGCCTGTGCCTACATAATTAAATACCACATTGTTCCATTTTTGCAATGGTAATTCCATTTGATGCTGCGCTGTATTACCACTATAATAAAAATTAAATAAGTAATTGTCATTTTCTTGAGTCATTGATAATCGTGGATGATATTCTACAGGATCTGTAGAATCTTGACTACCTATAGTTTTACTATTCCACCCAGTACCATATAAGAAAATATTCGTTTCTTCATCGTATCCTAGTCTACTCATAGGCATTGGATTAACAAATATCCACATAGAAATAGCATAATTTTTTCTGTAAGCATGAATACTCGTGTCTTGTTTAATCAACCAATTCAAAGGATTATTATTTAAATAATAATCAGGTGCTTTGTTTGTACCTGAATCTTTGATCGGTCTTATTAAATTAGAAACTACTTTATTCAAAAATACCGGATTTTGTTGAATAATTATACCATTATTATAAATAGATTTTTTGTATATTGGATATAACCATAGATAACTAATAATCAAAATTATTTCAATTATAAACATAATTACGGTTCTAGTTGATGTATTAGCATAATCATTCAAAATATATTTAATAAACATGTCAAGCATACATGGCAAATAAAAAATCATTTCTACCCAAAATGATCCCCATGTATCAGTTGTACGTAATTCGTTTTGAAATACGCTATAAAATATAGAAAGTCCAAATAAAATTATAAAACCTATAAATGCGTAAGAAAATAAAGATTGTAATGTAAAATTAAATTTGAAATTAGAAATTTTGAGAAGTGAATAAATAATAAGAAAACCGATTATTGTAGATATAGAAATTAAAAAAAACATATATTGACTTTTATTATCAAAAATAACGTAAATTATGTAGGAAAATAGTATTATAAGCGGAATTAATGTATAATAAAAATATTTAGTATAATTTTGCACTTGATCATCATTTATTATAGCAGAATAAATTTGATATACTACAAATGTAACTAAAGAACCTATTACAATAAATGGTATAATATTATTTTCTTCTTTAAAAATTTTTGTGAATTTTTCTATATTTTCATTAAAAGACATCTTAAAGTATATAATGAAAAAAAATTAAAATAAAATTACAGGTTCTCTATTGTAGTTTTTTTTCCATGACATTCTCTACAAAGTGCAACTAAATTATCTACATGATTACTGCCTCCATGTTCAAGTCTTGTTTTATGATCTACTTCAAACCATGCATTCAATTGTTTTTTACAATCACCGCACCCCCAATTTTGTCTTGAAGCTACAAATTTTTTTTTGGTTTCGCTAACAGACCGTTTTGTTTTTCCAAATCCGATTCCTGTATTATCCGAACTCGATCCCATATTATTTCTGTTAGCACCACCTGATTTCATTATACGATTTTCATTGTAATTTATATCTGGTTTTCCGCGCAAAAAATCGGCGTCTCCGAAAAAATTCTGTTTACTCGTGAAATCCAAAATTGGACTAATAAATTGTGATGTACTACTATCTATTGGCATATATTTCAAATATTCGTTTGTAGTGGCGAGCATTTGATTCGGTGACATCGGATTTTTCTTAAATAACCAGTAAATAAAAAGAGCGCCTAGAACTACTCCAGCCATCTGATAATATTTTTTCCATGAAAGCACTAGTTTTACAAGTTTGCCTTCAGTGTATATATTTCCAACAATAAAAGCAGTTATTAAAAAAAGTATAATTTCTATTCGCATTATATCTTTCTATAATAATACAAGGTTTTCTATTAGAAGAATTATAATAAAAAATAAACACAAATTGCTAACAGTAATAATATTGTTATGTAGACCGCATATTTACGATATTCAATTTTGTCTACTTTGAAAATAGTATTAGGTACCATTTGCCTGAAATATTGATCCATCGCTTCATCTTTTGTAATTTCGCGTTTACCTATGTTAATATTCACTTTATTATGAATAAAAATAATCCAACGAACGAAGGAATCGCGATTATCTAGATAAGGTGTTACCGGATAATTATTTAATAATTCGCTAAAGTTTTTGCTAATTTCTGCATTAGGTATAAATATAGGCATATTTTGTATCAAATCGTAATACTTACGTTTTGTTACTGCATTGACATTGTCTGGATATGTGAGCGCAATTGTCATTAGAAAGAACCAATAATGTGTGCCCCATACTTCAGGTAAAAATATTTCGCGCTCATCTTTTACTTCTTTGTATATATTTGTATTTGTGTGATCCATTATATTACAAAGTATATAAAAGGATTCGAGTAAATACGAAGAAGAGAAATGACAACACCCACTACAAATAATGACAAATGGAACAAAAAAGAAAGTATAGTATGTTTAAATTGTGAAAAATACGGGCATCATCACCACCAGTGTAAAATACCTATATTGAGTGTTGGTATAATAGCTTTTATTACAGAAGATGACCAACAGAAATATTTAATGATTAGGAGACGGCATACACTTGGATTTATGGATTTTATTCGTGGAAAATATTCAATATACAATAAAACATATTTATTGAATTTATTTAAGCAAATGACTGTTGAAGAAAAGGACTTTATATTGACAAAAGAATTTTTAGATTTATGGAATTATTTATGGAATAAAGAGAACACGGGTGAACAATATCATTCGGAATATTTGAGTTCAAAAGAAAAATTTTCGGCTATTAAATTTGGAATTGTAAATCAAAATGATTTTTATAATTTATATTCATTGATTGAATTGACTTCAGATGAAGAATGGATCGAACCTGAATGGGGATTTCCAAAAGGTCGTAAAAATTACAATGAAAAAGATTTAGATGGAGCTTTACGCGAATTTTCAGAAGAAACAGGATATAATAAAAATGATTTGACTATTATTGAAAATATAATGCATTTTGAAGAAGTATTTATGGGATCAAATTACAAAACTTATAAACATCGTTATTATTTAATGAAAATGAATTTGAAAAAATCAGATTTACATAAAGAATATTTGAATTATGATAAATTGGAAGTAAGTAAAATAGAGTGGAAAACATATGAAGAAGCAGTTCAATGTATAAGACCTTACAATTTAGAAAAAATTCGCATGCTTACAAATATAAATAATTGTTTCAAAAATATGAAATTAGTAAAAATGTCCATATGAATTTTATGAATTGCATATTTTGTGTAATATATCCTACACAAAATGTATAATGATACTGTAAGATAGATAGAATTATTATGCCAAGATGTAAAAATGGTTTTAAAAAAAATCCTGTATCAGGAGAATGTGAACCGAAAGTGCCAACAGAAAATAATTCTGTTAGCAAAAATGTGGATATTGTTAAAAAGAAGAGAACTATAAAAAAAAATATCGGTGTAGTTGCTGATGTAGTTGCTGATGTAGTTGC
>Ga0214919_10012028_pt1 | contig 10706 bp, 5 predicted proteins | sample LL1503_MetaG_FD_177994 | JGI IMG/M metagenome (GOLD analysis project Ga0214919, IMG submission 177994) | Freshwater microbial communities from Lake Lanier, Atlanta, Georgia, United States - LL-1503 | ecosystem: Environmental > Aquatic > Freshwater > Lake | place: USA: Georgia | collected 2015-03-15 | reverse complement strand
GCGTGGAATACGTTATGTATGTGGCCGATACGTTACTTGTGAAAAACCCTGCAATATCATATGGCCCAGTAGTTGTTACATTTTTAGTTGATGTTGCAGTATTTGCATTAAGTGTGGCTGTTACCATAATAACGTCAAATGATGCATTCGTGTATGTTGATTGTGTAAGTTGGGTAAGCGTGATCCGCGTGGTCGTCGTTCCGTCACCTAACTGGCCAGAATTATTATCGCCTGTTCCATAAACTGTTCCATCTGTCATAAGAACAATCGTATGAGCATAACCACATGCTACATGTTTTACAGTTTTACCGGCAACCGCAGTCATTGTCATTGCTGTAAGCGTATTCCTATCCGTTAGTGTTCCATCACCGAACTGACCAACTCCATTATATCCTGTTCCATAAACTGTTCCATCGGTCATAAGAACAGTCGTATGAATATATCCACATGCTACCTCTGTTGCAGTTTTACCGGCAACAGCCGTCATTGCGGTAAGCGTGGTCCTATCCGTGTACGTTCCATCACCTAATGCGCCATATCCATTATATCCTGTTCCATAAACTGTTCCATCCGTCATAAGAACAATTGTATGATAATATCCAGATGCTACCTGTTTTGGAGTTTTACCGGCAACAGCCGTCATTTCGGTAAGCGTTTTATGATCTATGTCAGTCGTTCCAGTACCTAACTGGCCAGATCCATTATTGCCCGTTCCATAAACGGTTCCATCCGTCATAATAACAATCGTATGAAAACCTCCAGATGCTACCTGTGTTGCAGTTTTACCGGCAACAGCCGTCATGGGTGTAAGCGAACTTCTATTCGTGGTCGTTCCGTCACCTAACTTACCATAACCATTATGTCCTGTTCCATAAACTGTTCCATCCGTCATAAGAACAATCGTATGATAATATCCAGATGATACCTGTTTTGCAGTTTTACCGGCAATAGCCGTCATTGCTGTAAGCGTAGCCCTATCCGTTAGTGTTCCATCACCTAACTGGCCATATCCATTATATCCTGTTGCATAAATTGTTCCATCGGTCATAAGAACAATCGTATGATCACCTCCCCATGATACCTGTTTTACAGTTTTACTGGCAAATGCTGTAAGTGTATTCCTTTGTGTGGTCGTTCCATCACCTAATTCGCCAGAATTATTAATCCCCGTTCCATAAGCTGTTCCATCCGTCATAAGAACAATCGTATTAGAACTTCCAGTATAATAACTTCCACATGCCACCTGTGTTGCAGTTTTACCGGCAATAGCCGTCATTGCTGTAAGAGTGGTGCTTTGCGTGGACGTTCCATCGCCTAACTGGCCAGATCCATTATCGCCCGTTCCATAAACGGTTCCATCCGTCATAATAACAATCGTATGATACCATCCACATGCTACCTGTGTTGCAGTTTTACCGGCAACAGCCGTCATGGGTGTAAGCAATAATCTATTCGTGGTCGTTCCGTCACCTAACTTACCATATCCATTATGTCCTGTTCCATAAACTGTTCCATCCGTCATAAGAACAATCGTAGAAACAGCTCCGCAAGCTATCTGTTTTGCAGTTTTACCGGCAATCATTGTCATGGGTGTAAGCGAACTTCTATTCATGTACGGTCCACCCAACTGACCATATTCATTATATCCTGTTCCATAAACTGTTCCATCCGTCATAAGAACAATCGTATAATAAGTTCCACATGCCATCTGTGTTGCAGTTTTACCGGCAACAGCCGTCATTGCGGTAAGCGATGGTCTATTCGTGGTCGTTCCATCACCTAACTGGCCATATCCATTATATCCTGTTGCATAAACTGTTCCATCGGTCATAAGAACAATCGTATGAAAACCTCCACATGCTACCTGTGTTGCAGTTTTACCGGCAACAGCCGTCATGGGTGTAAGCGAACTTCTATTCGTGGTCGTTCCGTCACCTAACTTACCATAACCATTATGTCCTGTTCCATAAACTGTTCCATCCGTCATAAGAACAATCGTAGAAGCAGCTCCGCAAGCTATCTGTTTTGCAGTTTTACCGGCAATAGCCGTCATTGCGGTAAGCGATGTTCTATTCATGGTCGTCCCATCACCTAACTGACCATATAGATTATCTCCTGTTCCATAAACTGTTCCATCCGTCATAAGAACAATTGTATGAATACCTACATAATTTCCACATGCTACCTGTTTTATAGTTTTACCGACAATACCCGCTGTCTTTATCATTGCGGTAAACGTTAACTTGTTATCGGTCGTTCCATCACCTAATGCGCCAGAATAATTAATCCCCGATCCATATATATTATTATTTGTGCCCACTAATATTGTAAATGATCCATGATGTAACACCCATTTGAATTCTTCAATTGCGTTAGTAAAGTATACCTCTTTGAGATTAGCATTATCCGTTTCCAAAAACCAATTTCCACCAAGCTCTGATGCGCCAGTGTTGTCGTAAGACGCTCGAATGTCAACCCCCGTCTGTGATTCCAGAGTATCAATTACGTACCTCCAGTTAGAATCTGCATAAAGAGCGCACGCCATCATATCAAAATGCGCCGCTCTGCACTCGGTCTTGCACCACACAATAAAGTCTTTAAATTGCACCCAAGACGACAGGTCCGGATCTCGTTCCGCTACCTGATCAATGATACACTTCAGTGGTTCTGGCTCGGTGGTTGGTGGTTCGGTTTGTAGTACCATACTGAACGCGGGCGTGTTATAATTATGCTGAATAATACCGATTGATATGGATGCTGATACTCCATCATCATTTCCTCTTCCACCAATGTTGACAATATCGTTGATTCGTTGCTTAATGGTTTCAAACGTGTCTTCATAGTAATCAAAAAGAATCTCAACTGCCAAATCACGGTTGACTGCTGCGACAATGTCTTCATATCCATGAACGCGTTTATCTATAAGCAAAATATTCATATTCATCAACAATCAATATATACCATAACATATAAATTGATATTTTTTTTATTATGTTAAATATTACGAACCTGTTTTTTGTTTTTGTAAAATGAAATATAAATATTAAATATTTTATTTTATAGAAATAAGAATTAAAAAATATACCCATCCATAAAAAACCATCCATAAAAAAGTGTTAGTAATCAGAAACATAATATTACACTTACCTCTCTAATATTTCACTTGAATTTTGCATTTATCCCCTTCCGCCGGCACTTTGATACCTGCGAATTGACGGAACGCCATCTTCCTCGTCATCAACATCATTGATGACGACTTCACCATGATACACTGCCGAATGCGCTGATTGATGTCTGCTTCCCTCGGATGTCATGATGTCATCGTCGTTGAATTCGGGGGTCTGTGTTTCACCTGTCACACATCTCGCAATTGTGTTTGTGCATGCGCGCATCGCAAACGGCGTGTCTTGTTCTGTTGGATTCAGCGACCTGTGGCGAGTGAGTCCCGCCGATTGAGCATCCCTGCCTGAATTGTCGTCCGAACCGATGAAGAGCAACGTGTGTTTGGTTGCGTCAAGCTTTTCAATCATGTCGCGGATATCTTTGCTTGTCAAGCCGTTGGAATTGTTGTCTTCTCCGTCAGTGAACACGTAGATTGCCGCAGTGCAATCACGGCATTCTTCGGTCACTTTGTCCAGTGCGATTTTGCACGATTTCCAAAGCGGTGTGGTTCCATTGCATCGAAAACTGTCACGCGTGTAGACAGGCACGGAGTGAATGTCCATCCATTGGCCCACGTCAATGTTGTCGCCCGCAAATGTAACCAGACAAATTTGTGCAGTGAAGTCGCACGGCGCTTCGTAGCGCATCTTCAATTCGCTCGCGAATTCATTGACGCCGGTTGCAAGTTTTGATCTGGAACCGTCCATGGAGCCACTCAAATCCTGCACGATGATCACCTTGATATTCTTTGTTGCTTTTTTGCTTTGGTCTGGGCGATCGGTGGCGGCGGCAGCGGCAGTGGCAGCGGGCTCAGGTTCGGGATAGTTTCCTTGTTCAAATTGATCGGGAACAACACTGTATACGATATCGTCGTCATAATTTTGAGAGTCCTGATAAGTTGTGGCGGTATTGATGTCGCTCATTGTTGTGTTGTTGATTGATTGCGTTCTTGCTTGTTGCACTGCTTTACATATTCATTGTCGGGAAATCGATTCAATTTTTTTATCATCGATTACCAACCCGAGTATATATGTATAGCATATTATTTATTATTTATATATAATACTTTTTCTAAAATTTAAATCTATATTATATATAGTTCTGAATAAATTAAAAATTTAATGATTAGACAAAGCAGACAACATGGAGGTGGATACAATTCGGAATTGCGCGTTACAATACCCGATCGACGACGATGGTTTTTTGGAATAAAATACGATAAGAAGATATTCGACATAAATTTAACCACGACTTCCCAATATGATAGAGATGAAATTATGTTCAGAGTTCGAAAAAATGACGATTCAACTGAAACCTATTACAAAAATGTCAGTGTTGTCGGACAAGGAACCTACGGCAAATTATACCTGGTTCAAAGAGTGGGTGATAACGCGCGCTTCGTAATAAAATTGGCAAAACGTCAAAATGAACGTGAAATTGACCAAACAATAATAAAAGAGGCCAAGTATTTAGACCAAATAATGCGCGGTGTTCCCGATAAATGCAAATACGTAGCTATATCACAGGGGGTTACAAAGGGCATTGAACATGCTGTATTTCCATATATGGGGTCTAAAAATTTGTCATTTATAGAAACGGATAGATTTTCTGGAATATATACAAATAGTAAGATGATACCGGGAATAATATCAGATGTAATTGGCTGTTTGCATGCTTTAAATTCTGCCGGTATTAGCCATTTGGACATAAAATTGGATAACATTGTTCTGGATGAAGCTACTGGAATTTCGCATATTATTGATTACGGATTATCTGTTATGCATTCAAACATTGTGTCAACAGAATCACTTGCAGACGAATATATCGTTCTTGTCGGTGATTATCAGTCAAGCGTTGAGATTATAATGTCGCAGATATTTAAATTTAGTATGGGTGGAAACCACTCGCCAGCGGTTAAACACTATTTTGACGGAATGTTTTTGAGTAGCGGTGATAAAATCAAACAAACTGCCGATAATTTTGGACTGTTTTGGCTTATAATAGGCTTATTAACATTTGGCAAGGATCAACTTATTTTTAATATGATGTTTGGTTTACGACTCGTTAGGAGCATTAACTATAATGAAAGTAACGATTCATACTATAAAAGGGTATCCGAATCACTTTGTAGGTATTTCGCGTTTTTTTATAGTTTAAGCGTAACGCAGTCGTCATCATCAGACACGTATATGCAATTGCTTTATGACAACGATTTTTGCGGTGTGAAATCAAAAGGTGGCTCGAATATTGATGCAATACGTAAAGAATTTATTATTCAAGTGCGACAAAATATACGACCTGCTGATTTCAGGATGTGGTTTATAAACGATGAAAATTTGTTCACCGATTTTATAGAAAAAACCATTTTACTGGTTCACGTCAATCCCGAAATACGTTCCTATTCGAACGATTTATTGACGACGGCCCGTCTTTTTATGGTCGAATACCGCAATCCACCTCCACCGCCGCCTCCACCACCATATCCTACTCTTATGCCTGCGCCTGCTCCTGCTCCTGCTCATCATCGAAGCCCAAGCAAATCAAGATCATCGCAATCATCATCACCATCATCACCATCAAACTCAAAAAAAGGTGGTATGAACCGATTTATCAAAAATGCAAGGTCGCGAAAACAGCGACGACATCTACGTCATTATCATCAACATCGAACTACTCGGCGACGCAAATAGATAGATAAATATATTAATATATTCGTATTGGTGGGATTAATTTTATACCCGACCCGACCGTAAATATATATAGTAGTATAAGTTTTATTTTAATAACAATAGTAAGTAATATAAAATAAAATAAAATGTCGACTCCTCAAAATCCTCCTCCTACCCAGGTTCAGCCCCCTTTAAAACGCGTATATCGATGCGCTCTTCTAAATAATAAATCAGCTATCGATATCGGCTCAACTAATAATTTAGCAGGACTTTCAACCAAAATGGCATATTCTAAAAAGCTGCAAATATCGGCCCAACGCGGCAGTCGGTTTTGGGGGACGATAAAGTTAAATGCTTTTGGAAGCTATAATGGTGCACCCGGTGGGGCTGGCGGACCGCCTAAAAACTCGTTCTAATAGGGCGACGAGCGCCCCTGAGACCACATCCATCCCCTCGTAAAGGATGGGTACGGGGAACCATTGGTTCACCGCCATTTAGTTGCGCCTGCTTCCGCGGCTTTTACGCGACTTGGATTTAGTTCCATCGAGACGAACGAATCCGAATTTACCCTTCTGGGTGCCATAACCCGCCTTTACTAACCGATTCTCTCGTTTTGCAGTCGCATGCTTTTTTGCAGATACGATACGACGATGCTTGTTCATGATAAAATCCGACTTCACAAGTTGGCCGTCGGTTTTATACGCGGAACCCATCCACACCTGCTTTCGGGAACCAATTAAATGCTTATACGTTTTACCACCCACGTGGTACAACCCATCTGAGCTTTTGTCAATACGCTTCATTATTGTTTAAATATTTTCTTTATACACAATGACGACAAAAAAATAAAAAAAATGTTTTTTGTTTTTTATTTTTTTCATATTCTATTCGATTCGTCTAAATGAAATAGATATAAATCATTAAATCATTGCTATTAATTTTATTTTAAATTTTAAATTAACAATTACTTGAAATTTCAAGCTCATTCCGGGCTTCTTGATCGCGTTCAAATTCATCACCATCCAGCCGCCCAATTGCTTCTTGTCCGTCAACGATTTGGTCACTGCGCCCTTTATCCGCGGCATCCGCCTCTGCAACTTCAAAATCGACTTCGGGATCGCCTCTACCTTCTACCACGCGTTTATTGCGCGCATCGCGTTCTTGCTCATCAAATTCGCGATTATATGTTCTGTATCCGGCTTTGGCACCAACGCTGTATTCTCCGAGCCGCAGCTTCAACATTTCAGCCTTGATCATGAACCTGTGATCATTGTCTCCTGTATTCTTATTGGACATTAAATAAAATTCATGACGCATCTCCTCGGTTTCGCGTCGCCTTATGCCTGCCATTATCTCGCGCATTACAGTTACAGGTTTCATTGCATCCGGCTTCATATTAAACACGTGAGTTAACACAACTGTTAACAAAGCACGACGGCGGTCTATTTCATCAATTGCGGCTGGCCTAAACTCGCCCGATAATTCGCCAGCGGTGTATCCCGCCTGACTTCGAAGATTGGACGGGTCCAATACACTACTGCTACGAATACTACTACTCTTTACGCTTTTACCACCTTTGGCGCCTTTATTGCTGCCGCCACCGCCACCACCGCCACCACCGCCACCACCACCACCACCACCACCACCCAATTGCATCGGTGGATTTTTAACATACAAGTTTACTGCGCTGTAAAATAAATACACAAATAGCTCCTTAATAATGGTAGTGCTTAGAGGGGAGCGTCCTTCAGCTGTAAATGGAATTGAATTCGCAAATTGCATGATGTCGTGACCTGGTGTTACGTCTTTCCCGCCAGCGTCTATTCCGCGCATGCACCACTTGATATCATCTTTATTGCAGAATTTATCCAATTCTGCATATTGGTCCGAAATGCACTTTGATACGTCTTTTTCATGTGCATCGCCAAACTTCCAGTGTTTGGGAACCACAACCTTTTCCGGCCCATCGCTTAAAAGCACGCCAGGAACAGTGCACAACATGAATCGCAGGCTGTTCTTGACAAAATGCACAAATTTGAGTGTCGCTGCATCTTGCGCATTTTCAGAATAACTCAAGGTTTTTTTAACCGATGCAATCGCAGATCCCGAGCCCATACCTCGAATGCCTCTAATCTTGGCAATCTCGCTCGGCGATTTTACAAATTGGTTTATGCGGTCGCTTAGAGCAGTTGTATGATTATCCAGTATTGTAAGACAATCTCTATTCAAGTCAGCTCCACCTTTCGCCGAATTTATCATCCCAAGTATCATTTGTCGTATTTCAGGCGATAATATAACCGGACTGACAGTTGCATCCGTTTGGGGCTGCACTCCAAAATCCAAATCAGATGCGGCTGATGCTGCCGATGCCGATGCAGCCGATGCAGTAACTGCTGGCACTACTACTCTACCACCGAATTCTTCCTTGTCGGACTTCGTTTTTAATAGTTTAATCAGGCCTTCAAATGGTTTTAAAATCATATTGCCCGTGGTTGTGTCCGATATCATTGTTTTTGGAGACGGCAGAACCGACTTTACATTCATGGCGTCAATTAACGCTACAAACTTTTCCGCATTGTAATTCATTCCGGCAGTTTTGAGCACTTTAAATTTTTCGTTCCATTCATCGCTTGCAACGTATTCGGGTGGACGCTTCCCTCTTAACTTTTCAATATTTTTATCAAGGAGTGGATTTTCATCATCCAGCCTGCAATATGCGACAAACCCCTTAAATACAGTCTCTTCCGAATACTCGGATGTTGTTCCCGCCATCGCGAGCCGCGTATTTTCAACACTACACAAAAACGGAGATCGATCGATATGCGCTAAATCCGTTATTACATCCTCCAGCTTACGAACCTGTGAATTATATTCGGAAATATTTAGATTGGCGGCCGCAAAATATTCCAAAACGGTTTTAACCACAACCCCCTTATTATCCCTCTCCGATGCTTCTATTTCTTCCAATGACATCTCATCGCAACACGCATTTTCAACCATGGGTTGGTGGTCGGTTGAAAACAGTAGAAGCTTTATTGGATTACGTTTCGCTTGAATCAAATCTTGGATCAACTTTTGAATAAATAACGAGTAGTTCATTATCTTAGACTGCATAAGTGCAATTGTATCGTGCTGTGATTCTCCACCAGTTTTAAGTTCCTTCGAGAATCGTTTGGTTACTTCTTCTGTGATAGCTTCTGGTGTTTTCACACTTTTCAGTGAATGCAACAGGGGGAAAAACTGCGTCCATTTCTTGACAGACAACTCCTTCGGCAATCGAGTAAGCGATTTCTCGTTGTAACGAAGCTTGGTATCTATAATGGATTTAAAAAAATTGCCTCCGGATAGTATAAGTTTAATGTACTTATCTATTTGTTCCGAAAAGATTTTAACGTTGGATGCCACCGACTCCCATACAAGTTTACTTGGATCGCGCACTCCCGCCGCAACGCACGCTATGTATTGTATGCAGTCGTCGGAGCCGTCTCCGTCCAGTGGAAAGCCCCTGAATGTAGTTTTGCAATTACGAAAATGTTTTGCCGGTCGCACTTCGGGTATGGCGCATTGCAGCATGACAACGACATGTGCCAGCGTAATCATAACAAGTAGCCCGTCACAATATTTTTCATAATTTTTTACCTTACCGGATCCTTTCTTGGATGCCGCAGCAGCAGCGGCATCAAATTCGTATGATTTTTTATCTAATATTAGCATCGGGACAACTTCACTGAGCGTTCGAAGCACACCGGTTATAATGCTGCTTCTCAATCCATCTCGGTCGGGTGGGAGACCAAGTCCATTTTTAAGCACCGATGTAACTACATCACTTATTTTATGGGCATTTGGATTCTTGAAGTTGTCATTTATATTCCGAGCTATTTCGGCCTCAACTTCCAGAGACACCTCACTACTGCTGCCGCTGCCACCGCGTCCACCATCGCCGCCACCACCACCCATATCACCATTATCATTAATTGCGGCATGCGTATTTATTTTAAATCCATTCTCGTCATATCCCTCATAGTTGCTGAATGCGATGGGCATAATTACCATACCGCTTTTGCTTAGTTTGCCGTCGACCCAGACATCACCGTCTTTCTTGCCATATTCGCTGCATATTCTATCAAGAACGTTGATATATGACATTTCTCCGATGCCGTCGTTAATGAACGCATTTGCCTTTTCTTGCATCCACAAGGGCATAAGCTTTGCACCAGAGTCGTTGCAATAGAGCCAGTGGGGTGACTCGATATCGCCACTCGGATTTGCTTTGCGAGTATGCATGCGTGCAAAAGATAATAACAGCTCCTGCTTCCTTGGAAACGACCCAACTCCTAAATAGGAATCGAGCAGCGCACGGTGGGGAGATATAACGTCCACAGTTTCGCTAATTGTAGCCGCAGCAGCTGTATTGCCGGCTATTCCAATCATAAAATCGCGGTCGTTGCACGCAACTTGTTGTTTACGCTGCATCAATATGCCGGCATGTAGCCTGTAATCACAGTATTCGGATTTAATACTCAATAGATCGTCGAATTTTTCGCGCTCAAACTCGAAAGCGGTTTCAAATTCGGTGTGTATTTTGTTTATCAATTCGGCCTTCACCATAGATCCCAACACTTTATCACTGCTGGCCCCTACTTGAGTATCGGCTGAAAGGATTTTTGCCTTCATTACAATTGCACCCGGTTTCACGTTGCAAAAGAACGCATCATCCGGATCGACTGTATTTGGAATACTATTATCAACTTCCCATTTACCGAATCCGCCGCTTATTTCGTCGCGGACCTCACCCCCCTTGTTTAAAACAAATTTGTAATAATTATACACAGTTTCTTCTTCTCCGTCGTCTTGGTCTTCGTCTTCGTCTTTTCT
>Ga0214919_10012027_pt1 | contig 10706 bp, 4 predicted proteins | sample LL1503_MetaG_FD_177994 | JGI IMG/M metagenome (GOLD analysis project Ga0214919, IMG submission 177994) | Freshwater microbial communities from Lake Lanier, Atlanta, Georgia, United States - LL-1503 | ecosystem: Environmental > Aquatic > Freshwater > Lake | place: USA: Georgia | collected 2015-03-15 | reverse complement strand
TGGACGTTGCGCTTGACGAAGGCACTTATCAAAACGACGCCAGTGGCTCTTACCTCAGCGGTAATTTGCAGGGCTCGAGCGGAGGTTTGGGCCTGGCCGACCTGAGCCTGACAGGCCTGGGCGTGGATGTAATCGATATCGTTGGCAACGCAGGTGCGCTGGGCAACTACACGGCGCACATTACTGCCGCAGACGCCGCCAATGTGGCCGACGCCGGAGTGCATTTTGCTGCGGGCGACAACATCGTGCTGGACGTTGCGCTTGACGAAGGCACTTATCAAAACGACGCCAGTGGCTCTTACCTCAGCGGTAATTTGCAGGGCTCGAGCGGAGGTTTGGGCCTGGCCGACCTGAGCCTGACAGGCCTGGGCGTGGACGTAATCGATATCGTTGGCAACGCAGGTGCGCTGGGCAACTACACGGCGCACATTACTGCCGCAGACGCCGCCAATGTGGCCGACGCCGGAGTGCATTTTGCTGCGGGCGACAACATCACGCTAGACGTGAGCACCACGGACCTTGGCGCCTCGGGCTCCTACCTCTCGGGCAGCTTAAACAGCGCTATTAGCGGCATGTCGGATGGCCTGAGCCTGAGCCAATTGGGCGCCTTGGGCGTGGACGTGATTGACATCGGCGGTCCAGATGCAGCCACTTTGCATCTCTCTTCTCTAACGGACTTCATTGACATGGCCAGTGCCGGCTTGCGCTTTGGGGCGACCGACACTGTCGATGTCGACAGTACCCATCAATCCTTCTCGTCTGCCAAAAGTTTCGGGTCCACCACAACGGCCGAACAACTGGCCTCTGCCGTGGGCGATTCGCTTGGTCTGCATGCGATTGGCATTGACAAGGTGGCAGTGGATACCGGTGTCATGGTCACGCTGCATGAGGACGCAGGTATGGCGTTCGGCGCCGACCAGTCGCTCAAAGACCTGCTTATCGCGCTGGGTGACTCGGGCGTCACGGCGGACGATATGTCGCATTCCCTGGACGCCGTGAGCGCCGTGGTTGTTAGTGCAGAAGCCAACTTTGCTATTGACGACGCCATGGTCAGCGCTCTGATGGATGCGGGCTTGTTGACCGCCAACACGGATTCGACGATTGAAGTGGACACCACCTCCGATTACATGAGCACCAGCCTGTCGCAATTGGCCGATATTGGTGCCGACAAGGTGGTGACCAGCCAGGATGTGGTGTATGTGGACCTCGGCGACGATGTTGCCAATGTCCATGCGCTGTCCACACTGCTCGCCAAATTGGCTTCCGACGATGTTGCAGCCAAGTTTGTGCACACCGATGGAGCGGCGGTTGCAGAGGTCGGTTTGGTGCTCAGCGCAGACCAAGCGGCGCTTGCTACCGCTATCGAGAGCAGCAGCAGCGTGCTGGATCAACTGACCAGCGCAGGCATTACCGAGTTGTTGGTGGCATGTGACGACACACACACCACGGCCGAAGTTACCTTGCTGGGCCAAGACTATTACAAGGTGCCGGTCTCCGGCTAAGCGCGGTCTTCCACTCTACGGGTTTGCGCATTGCTAAGATACGGGCGCGTCGGAAACTATCTGATGCGCCCGTCAACGCATGGGAAGACTTGAATCTAGTCAAGTTCAATAGGAAGTAAGCGAATGCATCTCCGACCCATTTCGCCCAAAGCGGCCGAAAGCCTTGCCGCCGAGATTTCGGCGCGCATGGCGCTAGAGGCGCCGCTGCGCAAGATCCTGGGACAGTGCAAGCAGACCTTTTACTTGGTCGTCGGCCTGACCTATGTGCTGGAATTCCTGAGCCTGGCACCCATGCTTTACATGCTAAATGTCTACGACCGGGTCATGAGCAGCCGCAGCGGCATCACCTTGGTGTCGCTCACGCTCATCGTCGTGGCCGTCTATGTGTTTTGGGGCGCCCTGGAATGGATCCGCCAGCGCCTGATGGTGCGCCTGTCTTTGCGTATTGACTGGGACGTCGGCCCCGACGTCTTTGACGCGTCCTTTCGCAGCCACGCCTTGCGCAAAAACGTAGACGTGCACCAATTGCTAGGCGACCTGATGGATCTGCGCCAGTTCTTTACCGGCGCACCCCTGTTGGCCATCATCCAGGCACCGTTTTCGCTGGTGTTCATTGTCATCGGCTGGCTGTTTCATCCTTACCTGGCCATCTTTGCTGCTATAGCGTCGGTGCTGATTCTGTTCTTTACTTACATGACGCTGAAGGTCTCGGGCCCCATCATGCGCGAGGCCCAGCAAGCCAGGTCCGAGGCCAACCGCGTGGCTGCCGACAGCCTTCGCCACGCCGAGACCACCTTGGCCATGGGCATGCTGGGCGCCGTACGCAACCGCTGGTACGAGCAACACAGCCAGTTCCTGACCAAACAGGTTTACGCCAGCGAGGCCAGTGGTCTGATGGGCGGCTTTACCGGCTTTATCAGCCGCGCCATGCCTTCCCTGCAAATTGCCCTGGGCGTTTACCTGGCCATGCAAGGCCTGATTACTGCCGGCATGGTCATCGTGGCCAGCATGCTGATAAGCAGGGCCATGGCCCCGATGAACGCCCTACTGACCAACTGGCGCTCCATTGCCACGGCGCGCCAAGCCTACGACCGTGTTAACGCCCTGCTGCTGGAAGACGATGTGTACCAAAGCCAGATGCAACTGCCCCCACCCATAGGGGAGTTGCTGGTCAGCGACCTGGTCGGCCTGCCCCCGGGTGCCAAAAAACCGGTGCTCACTGGTATCAACTTCAGCTTGGCGGCAGGCCAGGTCATGGCCGTGGTGGGCCCCAGCGCGGCCGGTAAAAGCTCGCTGGTCAAGCTATTGCTCGGTCTGTGGGTGCCAGCGGCAGGCTCGGTGCGTCTGGACGGCGTGGAGCTGTCCGACTGGAGCCACGACGAGGTCGGCCCCCACGTGGGCTACGTGCCCCAGGAAATCGAGTTTTTTGAAGGCAGCGTTGCCGAAAACATTGCCCGCCTGGGGCCTGTGGACTCTGAAAAAGTGGTGCAAGCGGCCGAACTTATTGGCATGCACAGCACCATTCTGGGCTTTCCTAAGGGCTATGACACGCCGTTGGGCGAATCGGGCTTTGCAATGTCGGGCGGCCAACGCCAACGCCTGGCCATTGCGCGCGCGGTCTATGGCGCTCCCAAGTACGTTGTCATGGACGAGCCCAACTCCAATCTCGACGACCCTGGCGAAGCGGCACTGGTGCAAACCATCAACAAGCTCAAGGAAATGGGCACTACGGTAGTGCTCACCACCCACCGCCCCCGCCTGGTGGGTGCGGTAGACATGATGCTGGTCTTGCAAGCGGGCAAGCAAGTGGGCTTTGGCCCGGCCAAGAGCATTTTGGATGCAGTGCGTCAGCAGCAAGTGGGCACCGCCGCCGCAGGGCGCAACCTGGCGGCTGTGTCGGTCGCACCTGCGCCCGCCCCCGTGCTCGTGAGCGCCGGAGGCGCAGCATGAGTAAGACCAGTGCAGATGCAGCCCAGCCCACCGGCGTCTTCGTGCGCGCAGACAGCTTCGTGAGCCGCTGGGTCAGCGGCTGGAACCCGTACGACCCCGCCCGCCTTAAAAGCCGCCAATTGCAGCCCATTGCGGTAGAAGAGTCGGTGGTTCGAAAGCGCGCAGCCCAGGTGTTCCTGTTCTTCTTTGCGCTCTTTGCGGTCTGGGCCTCCACCGCGCCCATGGACGCCGGCGTCTCGGTGGTGGGCAGCGTGGTGGTAATGGGAAACCGCAAGGCGGTGCAGCACCCCAGCGGCGGCGTAGTGCAAGAAATCCTGGTCAAAGAGGGCGACGAGGTCAAGCAAGGCGACATCTTGCTGCGGGTGAACCCCCTTAAGACCGACGCCCAGTCCACGGGCGTGGAACTGCAATACATCAGCCTGCTCGCTTCCGAGTCGCGCCTCAAGTCCGAGCGCGATGGGTCCTCTGGCATCCGCTGGGCCGAAGAACTGTCCCGGCGCTTTCCCAAAGGAGACCTGCGCGTGCAAGAGGCCAGAGACCTGCAAGTGCAGCTCTTTAACTCCCGGCGCAGCGACTTTGAGAGCCAGGTGGCCAGCCTGCGCGAGCAGATTGCTGGGCTGACCGCGTCTTACCAGTCGCGCCAGGTACAGTCGCGCAGCATTGACGAGGAAATGCGCAACTCCCGCGAACTGGCCAAAGACGGCTATGTGCCCCAAACCCAGGCCAACCAGGCCGAGCGCGCCAAGAGCGACATCGACGCCAGCATTGCCAACACCCAGGCTGAAATCGCCCGGGCCAAGCTGCAAATCAGCCAGGTGCGCACCATGTTCCTCAAAGACGTGGACACCCAACTCCAAGAAATCCAAAAAACCCGCGACGCCGTGTTTGGCCAAATGGGCGCCGCCCAGTTTGACCGCAACCTGGCCCAAGTGCGTGCGCCTGTGAGCGGTAATGTGGTGGGCCTGAAAGTGTTTACCGCAGGCGGCGTTATCACCAGCGCCCAGGTGCTGATGGAAATCGTTCCCAAAGACGAATCGCTGGCCGTGGACGTGCACATCCCCACCAACCTGATCGACAAGGTGCGCGTGGGCATGTTGGCTGATATGCGCTTTGTCGCCTTCAACCAAACCACCACGCCGGTCATCACTGGTGAACTCAAGGTCGTGGGCGCTGACAAGCTCGCAGGCACCCAGCCGGGAGAGACCGAGTTTTACATGGCGCAAATCCAAACTACGGCTGAAGGTTTGCAAAAGCTCGGCCAGCTCCAAGTCCAGCCCGGCATGCCGGTGGATGTGGTGATCAAGTCCGGGGAGCGCACCTTTATGAGCTATCTGCTCAAGCCCCTGAGCGACAAGTTAGCTTTGGCCTTCAAGCAATAGGGGTCAGGTGGCGTGACCATGCATTCCCTTCTGAAAGCCAAGCCCTACCGGACCACTTTCGGCCTGACCCTTGCGGCACTGCTGGTGCTCAGCGGCACACAGTCCCACGCGCGTGACCTGCTGGCCGACTACCAAAAAGCTCTGCAGTTTGACCCCCAGTACCAAACCGCCCTGGCCGACCTGACTATTGCCCAGCGCGGCGCCAAGCAGGCCCAGTCGGTGTTCTACCCTGAGGCAACTTTTAGCACCGAGCGCCTGGCCACCGACACCGCCACCCGCATGTCTTTGGGCGTGTCACAGCCCCTGCTGGACTGGGAGCGCTACCTCACCTACCGCCAGGCCGCACCCAAAGAGCTGCTGGGCGAGATCAGCCTGCAAGTCAAGCAACAAGACCTGGCCAACAAACTCATCAAGGCCGCCATCGACCTGGTGCTGGCCAACGAGAGCCTGCGCCTAAACGAGGCCAAGATCCGCTCGGTTGAACAGCAAGCCCAGCGCGCCGCGCGCATGCTCCAGCTCGGCCAGGGCACGGTCACCGACTTGCGTGACATCCAGGTCAAGCAAAGCCAAGCCCGGGGCCAGCAACTCGCCTTTGAGAGCCAGTTGCAAGTCGCGCTAAAGCAATACGCAGCCATCACCGGCGAGACCCCGCGCCTGCAAGACTTTGTGCTGCCGCCCGTGCAAGGCAGCTATGAAGTCTTGTCTTTGGCGCAGTACACCGACGTCGGCCTGCGCGCCAGCCCCAGCGCACTGGTCGCGCGCCTGAACGTCGATTTGGCGCAAACCGAAGTGCAAAAGATCAAGGCCAGCTTTGCGCCCACGGTACAGGCGCGCTACAGCTACAGCGAGTCTGGCGACAAATCCAATAGCCAGACCTATGTGGGCATGTCGCTGTCGGTACCATTGCGCGCGGGCACGGTGTACAGCATGCAAAGCGCCGAGGCTACTGTGGTCAAAACCCAGGAGGCCTTGCGCGAGACCGAAAGCACCATCCGCCTGAATGCTGACAAGCTGCGCGGCCAGGTGATCAACGGAGTTGAGGCCCTCAAGATCCAGCGCGAAGCCATTGAGGCCGCCGAGTTCAGCGTCGAGGCCAACACCAAAAGCTACCAAGGCGGCGTGCGCACGGCAGTGGATGTGCTCAACGCGATCCAGACCGTGTTTCAGGTCAAAAGCGAATACGTAACGCTGGCCACTACCCAGGCACAGTACATTTTGGCGCTTTCGCTTTTGGCGGCCACTGCGCCGCTGGATTCAGTGGCGCTTACGCGGCAGTACCTGTTTGGAACGCCTTAATCCCTTTTCTGTGAATCCGTTTTCCGATGATTTCTCTTTGCATTACCGGCCATAGCGCAGCGGCCATCGCAGCAGCCCAGGCCGCCTTGAAAGCAGCCGGCATGGCCCCGGCCCGTGGTCTGGAGCGTGACTCGCACATCAACTTCAGCAGCTGGCACGAGCGCGTGTACCAAGCGTTGGAACAAAGCCAGCCCGAGCCCGGTGAGGACGACGACAGCACGCCAGACGCTGCACCGGCGACCATGGGCCGACTGTGGGAGCAACTTGCCAACGACCTGTTTTTGGCCAATATCGACACCAAGGTCTGGGGCTGGGCCGACGCCAAAAGCCTGGGCCTGCTCGACTTTTGGCTCGAACTTGACGCCGGCACGCATTTCGTCTTGCTGGCCACACCGCCTGAACAGTTCTTGACCGAACACCTGGCCCAACTTGCCCAGGAGCCGGGCCGCAGTTTGCAAGACCTGCCCATTGACAGCCTGATGGACCAATGGCAGCAAGCGCACCAGACCATGCTGCACTTTGCGCTGCACCACCCCAAGCGCTGTGTTTTGCTGCTGGCCGAGTTGCCACTGCCCGCCGATGCGCTGGTGCAGGCGGTTAAAGGCGCTTGGGCACACAAGCTCAAAGCCCTGCGCGCTGAGCCCGCAGACGCCACCGCTTTGGAGCCCTTTTCCGGCACCGACTCTGCGGCTGCGCTATTGCGTCACTTTGCCACCGAGCTATGCCAGGCCTACCCGCAAGCGCAAAGCCTTCAGCATGAAATGGCCTCAGTGGCGCTCGCGCTGCCCGCACCTGCCATCGGCGCCCCCCAGACCGTGCTTGACAGCGTGTTAAGCACCGTGTCCCTGGCCAGCCAGGTGCCTGCGCTGCTGCGCCAGGTGCCTGCGCTGGAGCGAAAGGCGGCTGAAGCCGAGCAGCAGCTACCGCGCCTTAAGGAAGCTGAAGAAGAAGGCGAACTCCTCTTGGCCCAGCTCCACCAGGTGCAAGAAGAGCTGGAACGCTATTACCTCCGCAACACCGAGCTTGAGGCGGAACTGCAGGCCAAGGCGCAGGAGCATGAAGAACTGTCGGCGGTGGTGCACGCCCGCAATCTGGCGGCTCTGGCCCGCGACGCTGAGGCCCATGGCAAAGCCGAGGCGCTGGAGCAGCTCAAAGTCTTAGCCCAGAAGCACGAGGCCTTGGCCGCTGAGCGCGAGGCCCAAGCCCAGGCCAAAGCCGAGGCGCTGGAGCGACTCGAAGTCTTGGAACACCAGTGCCAGGCCTTGACGGCCGAGCGTGATGCCGAGACTTTGGCCAAAACGGAAGCCTTGCAAGAGATTGATTCCTTGGTGCACGCGCGCAACCTGGTGGCATTTGCACGCCACGAAGAACGCGCGCAATTTGAGGCTTTGGACCAGCAATACCAGGCCCTGTCCGCTGAGCTGGAAACCCAGGCGCAGACCAATGCACAGGCCCTTGAAAAGATCACTCTGCTGGCGCAGGACTACCAAGGCCTAGTGGAACGGGTTGAGGCAGATGCCCAGACCAAAGCGGCAGCCCTGCAAGAGATTGATTCCTTGGTGCACGCGCGCAATCTGGTGGCATTTGCACGCCAAGAAGAACGCGCGCAATTTGAGGCTTTGGACCAGCAATACCAGGCCCTGTCCGCTGAGCTGGAAACCCAGGCGCAGACCAATGCACAGGCCCTTGAACAGATCACTCTGCTGGCGCAAGACAACCAAGGCCTAGTGGAACGGCTTGCGGCCGAGACCCAGGCCAAAACGGAAGCCCTGCAAGAGATTGATTCCTTGGTGCACGCGCGCAATCTGGTGTCCGTTGCACGCCACGAAGAACGCGCGCAATTTGAGGCTTTGGATCAGCAATACCAGGCCCTGTCCGCTGAGCTGGAAACCCAGGCGCAGACCAATGCACAGGCCCTTGGACAGATCACTCTGCTGGCGCAAGACTACCAAGGCCTAGTGGAACGGGTTGAGGCAGATGCGCAGACCAAAGCGGCAGCCTTGGAGGAAGTGGCGGGTCTGGCCCAAGAGATGGCCTCCCTGAGCGCCCAGCTTGACGCCGAGACCCAAGCTAAGTCTGAAGCTCTGGAGGAAGTTGACTCCTTGGTGCACGCGCGCAATCTGGTCGCCGCTGACCGCGAAGAGGCCAGCGCCCAAGCCCTGACAGTCAAGGAAGAATATAACTACTTGCTCGGCCAGTTGCAGCAAGTGCAAGAAGAGCTAGAGCGCTGCTACTTGCGCAACAAAGACCTTGAGGCCGCTGCCGCCCAAGCGGGCCAGCGCTTTAGCCGCATGGTGTCCCGCAAGGCAGACGGCATTGACTGGGAATCGGTGGATACCGAGGTGGAAAGCGGCCCCGGCGGCGCGCAACTGCGTTGCCGCGCCACGCAAGTAGCGGTGGCGGGCAAGGCGTGGGACGCGCTTGAATTTACCGCCCACATGCACCAGGGTGCCTTGGCATTTACCTTTAGCCGCCGCCCCGGCGCGCCTGCCGTGCTGTCCCGATGGCCTGCCGGCGCAGGCGAGCAATGGACGGCCACGGTGGACGAAGCGGGCGCTGCAGCGCTTAAGGAAATCAGCACCAGCGACTGGGACCTGCTGCACGGCCTGCCCAGGCTGCTGACGCAGGGCCTGCAACAAGCCAAGGGCCCGTGGCCCCGGGGCGCGACAGCCCAACATTGGCTAGACGCCGCACGCGCCACCTTGCCCGCGCTGCAACGCCATCCAATGGCTGTGCGGGTGGACGCTCTGCGCCTGCAGGCCAACCGCGTGCTGGCCGGGCGTGAATACTTGGTCTTGCACGCCGAGCAGCTCACCCTGGCCCACAAACGCTTTGCCGCGCTGGAGTTCCGCCTGGGCTGCAACCTGGGCCCCAATGGCGAATTTGGCCAGACCGCGCGGCTGGAGTTCTTTAAGGGCAGCGCCCCGGCCACCTTTGAACAATGGGCACCCAATGTTCAAGACCCTGCAGGTGACCGGCTGGACCTGGTGTTTGTGTTCACTGGCGCCATGAACCTTAAAGACTGGGCCGCCCTGAGCGTCAACGACCGCGGCTTAGTGCTGCTGCTGGCCGACCAGCTGCCCGCTTTGCTGGCCGAGCTGCAAACCGACGCCATACGCATGACTCGGCCCTTGCGCGACTGGATCGCCCTGGCCGACCGGGTGCGCAGCTTTGTGCGCCAGCGCCTGGACGTCACTGGCGTGCAGCAAGCCGTGCCCGATTCACTGTACAACGACATGCCCCTGCCGTCGGCCGATGCCCCTCGGCGTGCCCGCGCGGCCAAGCCCACGCCAGCGCGTAAGCGCGCGCTGCGCGCAGTCGCCCCCGCTGTCACCCCCGCCGCCAAGAGCCGTAAAAAATGAAGCTGCTGACCTCTGCCCATGTGGATGCAGGCGCCGCCGTCACGCACGGTGTGCTGGCCACCGCACGCGCCTTGTTTGCCCCAGGCGCCGTGGTGCACTTGGGCGCAGGCACAGGCCAAGGGCCGCTGCACGACTGGCGTCAGTGGCCCGTGCCAGCCAGCCTGGTGCTTGATGCCCAGCCCCAGCGCATGGCCTGGGCCGCCGAATGGGCGGCGCAAGGCAGCGAGCGCTTTGTCAGCGACGCCCTGCTGGCCGGTGCCGACGGCCAAGCTGCCCCTTGGCACCCTGCGTCCAACCCCGATGAGTCGGGCCTGGTGCCGCCCAAAGCCCTGCAAAAGCTCTGGCCCCAGCTCAAACCCCTGGAGCCGGTTGACACCCCCGCCCGCAGCCTGGACGCCCTGCTGGCCGAGCCCGCCCATGCCGCGCTGCTACAAGCCCCCAACCTATGGCTGGTGGTGGACTTTTTTTGCGGCCCAGACTTTTGGCAAGGCGCCAGCGCCACACTGGCCCAGGCCCGCGTGCTGGTGTTGCGCCAGGCCAAAACCGCCCCCAAAGGCATAGAGCCCCAGCAACACGCCACCGACCGCATGGCCGCCCTAGGCTATGTATTGGCCGCCACGCTGCAATCCAAACACCCCGAAGTCGTCCACGGCGTCTACCTGCGCACCCTAGACCACGACTTGGCTGCGGCCCAGCAGCAAACGCAGCAACTGGCCACCAAAGTGCAGACGCTGACAGCAGCGCGCGATGCCGAAGCTGCGGCCAAAAACGAGGCACTGGCCCAGCGTGGTGTGCTGGCTAAGGAAAAAAATGTGCTGGTGCTAGCCCGCGATGCAGAGGCTGCGGCCAAAGTGCAGGCACTGGCGCAGCGTGATGCGCTGGCACAGGAAAAAAATGCGCTAACTGCTGCGCGTGACGCCGAAGCGCATGCCAAGGTAGAAGCCCTAAAGCAACGCGACGCCCTGGCCCAGCAAAAAACTGCCGTAAGCGCCGCGCGCGATGCAGAAGCTGTGGCTAAGGCTGAGGCCCAAAAGAAACGCGATGAACTGTCGCAAGAAAACGCCGCATTGTTAGTTGCATGTAACGCCCAATCGCAGGCCAAGGCGGAAGCCTTGCAGCGACACGATGCAGAAGAGAAAGCCAAGGTCGCCGCATTGGGGCAGTGCGAGGCGTTGGCGCAAGAACTGAAGTCACTTGCCATTGCACACGACGCGCAA
>Ga0214919_10012026_pt1 | contig 10707 bp, 11 predicted proteins | sample LL1503_MetaG_FD_177994 | JGI IMG/M metagenome (GOLD analysis project Ga0214919, IMG submission 177994) | Freshwater microbial communities from Lake Lanier, Atlanta, Georgia, United States - LL-1503 | ecosystem: Environmental > Aquatic > Freshwater > Lake | place: USA: Georgia | collected... | reverse complement strand
AGATAAAGAAATGATTGATTTTTTAAAAAATTCTATAAACAATAAAATTTGGTCTCAAAAATGATAAAAATTTACATCGTAATTTTTCTTAACCTAAATTAGAGGTTAAGAAAAATCTTGTGTTGAAATTTAAATTTCTTTAGCGGCTTTTAAAGCCATTTTGTCCACAATCTCATTATAATAATTTCCACTATGTCCTTTAACCCATTCAAAACATATTTTTTTATTTTTACTCACATTATCATATTCAGACCACAAATCAAGATTTGCTTTTCTTTTCCAGAGACCGCTTGCGCAATTAATAACTAACTTACTATCGGTATATATTTTACATTCTGAATTAGTATTGATACATTTTAAAGCTTCAATTACAGCCTTCATCTCTTCGCGATTGTTAGTAGTTGATTTGCATCCTTCGCTGTGATGCAATTCAATATCATCATCGATAATGATGAAAGCATATCCACCTGGTCCGTCAGGATTTTTTAAACATGAACCGTCTGTGTAAATTTTAATCATTATTCAGAATTATTTTATTTTAGTTATTTATTTTTCAATTTTTAAAAATTGAAAATTTCATTTAATTATATTAGACAAAAAACAACTTTATGACTTTAAAGAAATGGAAATGTGATTTATGCAATTATACATTTATTCTTGCAAATAAGAAAGATATTGAAAATGTAAAATCGAAACATAACAAAGAAGAACATTTTTGTGACTTATTTGGTCATTTTGCAAAAAATAAAAATAGTTGCGAACATTGTGCTCAAATATTTATGAATATCGCAAAAACACTGTAAAAAAAATTGAATATTTAAAGTTATTATTTAAAAAAATAATAACTTCATATGATGAATACCGCAATGAATATGAGAGTAAATATGAATTATTGCAGATGCTGCAATAAGCCATGTTACGGTCTTCAATGTGTTGACTGTGACATGAGTATTCCGATGGAAACAAAGGCTTCATGTTCTGATTGTTTTAGAACTTTTGATGCTCTAAAGAAAAATGGTACCATTAGAAAAAGATGTGCCGAGTGTCAAATTAGATTTGAAGACATGCATTTAAATGCTTGTTCTGATTGCTCAAAATTCTTCTTTGCCAGAAGGTCTGATGGTACGATGAGAAAAAGATGTGTGGGTTGTCAAGATAATTTCGTTAAAATATCTTTGAAGAAATGTGATGGTTGTGACAACAATACTTTGAAGCAATATTCTTTCTGCAAAAACTGCATTCCTAAGAAGTCTGTTGAAAGAGTAATGGAGATGGAGATTGATTCTTCGAAAGTTTACAAATCACACAAGTGTGGAACTGATGGTTGCGAAAATATAACTACTTACAAAAAGTGCAGCGATTGTAACTACAAATTCCGAGCCATTGCAAATGAATACATGTTCTCAAGATGTCAATATGAAGGCTGTGGATTTAGAGGAAAGGGTTATTTTGCGTATTGCAGTGTTCATAGTGTAGTATAAGGGTAAATTTAAAAAATTTGTACATAATTTGTAAATACTAAACTAAAAAGTTTAGTATTTTTTTAATTTTAATTTTAATAAATAAACATGATAAAAGATATTAAATTATTTTGCGGAAATATTTTTAATTATCAATTTTTACAAAATATTGACAAAAAATATAAAAAACAATTAATTAAATTTTGCGAAAAATCTTTAGAAAAATATGATGATGATAAAAGTTCAATTTACTACCGACGAGCTTTTGTGATGTATACAATATTTACAAATAGTCAATGGAGTTATAAATTTTTCTTTTCTATTTTCAATCAACCATATTTAAATAATTATGTATTTTCTTCTGATTTAAAAGAAATAAAAAATTTTATTAATAGTGAGAAGTTATACAATACTTCAATATATATAAAATTAATAACATCTTATTTTGAAGAATTTAATTATTTAACTTTTAAAATTATTAATTCTACAAACGCTGTATGTATTTCCCCCCGGTGGTTTTATACTTATAAAAAATCAGAATTCACTATTATAAATAAAACTAAAAAAAATAAATATAACAACACAATTTCAAAAATCAACGGATTTACTTTTCTAACAGACTTAGATCCTCATATAATAAATAAAATAAAAGATCGACAAATATTGAGTAACACGATTAATAGTTTATTAAAAAATAAAATTAAAACTGATGAACAGACAAAAAAATGTGTTAATGATGCTAAAAATGGATTAATTAGATTCATATATTATGAGATTTCTTGGATTATTGAAAATATTGATGAATTAAAATATTTTGAAAAATCAAGTTGTCCTATGTTGCATAGATCAAATGTTATTTTAGATTTTTTAAATTATAAAGATACTAAAATTGTTAATGTTTTATCCATGGAATCATCTATATCACAAGGAAATTTAAATTGGTTATATGTCGAAGAATTATTATTAGATAGTATAAAAAATGATATAGAAGTTAATCTTGGTTTAAAATGTAATATAATAACTTTTGAAATTGAAGAATGTCCGGTCGTTAATATACAAGGTAATATCGGAACATGTGCAATATGGTCTTTATATATTTTTTATTTATATACATTTTATCCAAGTAGAAAAGAAATATTTAGCATGCTTAAAAATATTGATATTAAGTCTCGAAACGATATTTTATTGTTTTTTATATTTTTTGTTTACAAAAATTGCAAACAATTTATTAAACCAATAAAAAGAATTCCAAATGTTAATATAGATATAGAACTTAGAAATAATTGTAATTTAACTATTTAAAATATAAAATTTTTATAATAAAAAGTATGGATGAAAAAAAAATTACACAACCAACTTTAAAAATTTCTATTTTAGGAGATTCTTCTATAGGGAAATCTTGTATGATATGTAGATATGTTGAAAATATATTTGATGATTTTTCTTTACCTACAGTAGGTATTGAATTTTTTACAAAAAAAATTCTTATTGACGATGAATTATATAAATTGCATATTTTTGATTTAGCAGGACAAGAAAGATTTAGATCTATAGTAACAAGCTATTATAGACAAAATCACGGAATTATATTGGCTTTTGATATAACAAATAGAGAATCTTTTGATAATTTAAAAAGATGGGTTTCAGAAATTGATAAATATTCTGACCCAAATGTATCTATAATTTTAATAGGTACTAAATTAGATTTACAGAAAAATAGAAAAATATATTACGAAGAAGCTTCAAATTATGCTGAATCTTTAAAAGTTAATTATTATGAAGTATCATCTAAAGATAATGTAAATATCGAAGAAGTTTTTATTGATATTGTAAAACAAATAAAAATAATGTTAAAAAGAGAAGAAGAAAAAAATTTAGAAAAAGAAAAACTTATAAAATTGCAAAAAAATTTTACAAAATTAAAATATTGTTGTTAAAAATAAAACTTTTTTAAAATAATTGTTTCCTAAAAAAAATTTCCACACACATTTTTAAGAAATTATTTTTCTAAACCTATATACAGGTTTAGAAAAAGTATTTTTATTTTATTTTTAGAATACAATTTTGGCAGAATACCAACAGAATTGTAAATCACATTCATTACTGTGTATGTCTTTGCTTATAACAAAGTCTATACCATCGAAAATTTTTCTCTTTTTAAATTGTTCTAAAATCCAATCATAAATTGATTTTGTGTCAGACAATGATAATATTTTACCAAGTTCAGTGTATTTGTCTGGGTCTAAGTGTATAGAACCATTATTCATACCTGTTGAGGTAACTTTCAGCATTTCAGTTTTTAAATCTTCTGAAAACATAATTATCGCGTTTTCTTTAATACTGTCTACATTCGCATCTTTAATTGTCGTCATCTTGTTAGCTGTTGTGTATCTGGTGAATTTTTATTAACAACCTAAAATAAAAATTCATTTTTTTTAATTTAAAAAACCATATTATTTTTAAAACTTTTTTCTAAAAATTATTTTCTAAAATTAAAACTTTTTCTAAAATAATTGTTTCCTAAAAAAAATTTCCACACACACACACATTTTTAAAAAATAAAAAATAAAATAATTATTTTTAAAAATAAAATATATTTTTTGAAACTGTAAAGTAATTTAAAATTTTTCACTAAATATTAATTTAACGTATTCGTTAAATTTTTATCAAATGTGTTAAAAATAATGTTAGATCAACAACAAAATATATTTAAAATGAAAGAAGATAATAATAATTTTAAAAAAGAACTAGTAACTTTAACTATTAAATAATTTTTAAGACCAGTCTTTGTGAAAACCCAACCTTTATTTTCTATTTTGACCATGAAGGCTCATTGTGAATTACTGTTTAAAATTAAAAAATATTAATTTTACACTAAAATTCACGGTTCTTTTTTCAAAGCGCGGTACTGAGAAGGGTGGGTTTTTCACAATGTAGGGTCTTAAAAAACTTTTTTCTAAAAAATAAAAGTTAAATTTTATTTTTAAAACTTTTTTCTAAAAATAATTTTTAAAACTTTTTTCTAAAAATAATTTTTAAAATTTAAAACTTTTTTCTAAAAGTTTTAAATTTTAAAAATAAAAGTTTTTTTAATTCTTTCCTAAAAAAAATTTCCACACACACACATTTTTAACAATTTTATTAAAAATCTGCAAATTTTTTAAATTGTAAAAGCAATTTAAAATTTAATGTTAGAAAAAAATTTAATATTTTCATTAAATTTTTAATGTTTTCATTAAATTTTTAATGTTTTCATTAAATATTATTTAAAAGCTTAATATTCTATATAAAAATGAACATTTGCGAATACTGTAATACTGAGTTTAAAAATAAATCTTCATTAAATTATCATCAAAAAAATACAAAATATTGTTTAGAAAAACAAGGTAAAAAACCAGATAAATTTGTATGCAATCTATGTGAAAAAGTTTTATCATCGAAACAAATATTAGAACAACATCAAGTTATATGTGTAAAAAATAAAAGAGAAATTAATTTAGAAATAAAATTGCAAGAAAAAGAAGAAACTATTTTGAAACAAACAATAGAAATTAATAATCTCAACGAACAAATTAAATTACTAGGAAATATTATTGAAAAAATGAAAACTGTAATTAATAATACAACAAATAATACAATTAATAATACAACTTTAAATATTACAACTTCATTAGATTTTAATGATACAGATAAAATTAAGAATATAATAAATGACGATTTTAATATTGATTATGCTGTAAATGGTCAGAAAGGATTAGCGCGTTTTGTTACCGATAAATTTTTAACTGATAAGGATGGAAATTTATTATATATTTGCACTGATCCAAGTAGACAAATTTTTAAATATAAAGATAGTACTGGAGAAATAAAGAAAGATGTTGAAGCAAAAAAACTTACAAATTATATAGTAGACGGAGGTATAAAACAAAAAACTTTAGATGTTGCAAATGAATGGTACACTGATGAAGAAGGAAAAATGGATATAAATAAATTTAATATAATGTTAGATCAACAACAAAACATATTCAAAATGAAAGAAGATAATAATAATTTTAAAAAAGAACTAGTAAATTTAACTATTAAATAATTTTAAACTATAATATAGTTTAAAATTGTAAAAAGTATAAAAATATATATCTAGTCTTAAAAATTGAGAAAATTTATTTTAATATTCGGTAACATTCCCAACACCACCAACTATATTCCCATATGAATCTTTAATTAAATCTTCATCTTGATTTTTTCTTGCTTTTTCTTCATACTTCTTTTTCATACATTTAAAATATTTTTTTGTTCCCTTTTCATCACCATAATAAGCATTGTATAAATCTTTAGGAAAACACATTTTACCACCTTTCATGGATTTTTTAGACTTTCTCGCGGACTTTCTCACGGACTTTCTAGATTTTCTTGAAGACTTTCTCGCAGACTTTCTCGCAGACTTTCTAGACTTTCTCGCAGACTTTCTCGCAGACTTTCTCGCAGACTTTCTAGATTTTCTCGCAGACTTTCTTGCAGACTTTCTTGCAGACTTTCTAGATTTTCTTGAAGACTTTCTCACAGATTTTCTAGACTTTCTCACAGATTTTCTTGCAGACTTTCTCACAGACTTTCTTACAGACTTTCTAGATTTTCTTGAAGACTTTTTCACAGACTTTCTGGAAGACTTTCTAGTTAATTTTCTCTTTGTACTATTAGAACTTTTTGTGAATTTACCCATTCCAAATGGAAGTTCAATACCAAATTTAGAAGTTGTTGATGCTAAAAACAATAACATAAAAATTGTCACAACCGCACTTAATACTAATGCAAACCAATCACCTGCAAAAGCACCTAATTTTCCTACATTTCCAGCAGTTAAACTTAGAAGACTGTAAAGAAATCCAGTTCTTTTAAAACCAGTTTTACATACTTCCCCCAACCATCCAGATTCACAAGTTTCTATTTTCTCAGGAGTTGCTATCATATCATATAAAGTATTATCTAAATTTGCAAATAATTCAGCTCTACCACTTATAGTACTAAATGTTAAATATCCAGATCCTAAACTTGCCATAATAATAAACATCGACAATAAAATTTCAGAAGCAATAGATGTAAATTTTTTATACGCTTCGGCAAAATTTTTTTGAGTTTCTTCAGATACTAATTGAGAAGAAGCTACTATAGAACCAGTTTGTTCTCTGATAGTTGCAAGCATATTATTATGATTAATAACTCCTAATTGAATACTTTTTTTAAATGTCACAGCTTCAACAACTAATCTATCAAGTAATATAGATACTTCTTCATGTTCGGGTTGTATATTATTACTTATGTTTTCTAATTCTCTATCAAATTTATCTGTTCCAATACTATTTATAAATTTAATTAATTCTTTTCTATGATCTCTTGAAAGATTTACTAAAAGATTTTCTGTATATTTTACAATTTGTCCTTGAAATTTTTCAATTTTTCTATCATTTATCATGTTTGTTTCATATGCATGAGCAATTATCATGTCAGATGCATTATTTAATTCTCTTCTTTTACTTCCATTATATGGGATTATATCTTCTCCTCTATCAGCTTGTCTATAAACAGCTACCGTATCACGTCTTCCTCTAGGTGGAGGACTCACACTTCTTTCGCGACCTCTACGAGGAGCCATTGCAAGTAACTTATTCGCTACATACATTTCATCATCGCTAACATTTTTTAATCTTTGCATTTTTTATTATTATAAATTTTTTATTTTTTAATTTTTAATTTTTAATTTTTAATTTTTAATTTTAGTAAATTAAAAATTAACTATTTTCACAATTAGTAAATTATTTTTTATAAATTTTCATAAAATTTTCGAGCTTTTTTATTTGAGAATATAGATTCGACGTTAAAATTTTTTAATGAAAGCCCTACTAACGTTTTTACTCTTGATAATGCTACATACGCTTGTCCTGCTTCAAATATATCTTGTAAATCTATTTCTACATAGTCAAGAGTAATACCTTGAATTTTATGAACTGAACATGCATATGCAACTTTCAAAGGAATTTGACATATAGACAAAATTTTCTCTCCATTTTCTTCAATGATCCATTCATGATGGTCGATAGCTCTTGTAACTCCGTTAAGAAATTTAACAACTGGAATATCAGAATCAAAACCTATAACTACTCCACACGAACCATTCGCTAATCCTATTTCAAGATCTAAATTGTAAATCAACATAACTTGTACTCCTACACATAATTGTAAAGTTTCAGGTGCCATACAAGTTTTTCGCAATTTTTCTTCTACAAATTTTAGACCTTTTTTAAGTAATTTATGAGTTCTATTGTATTCAAAAAATTCAAGATCAGGATTTTTTTCAGCTAATTCATCTATTGATTTTTGATTTTCATTATCAACATCAACATTAAGAGCATAAATTTTTGTTGGAATAATTCCGTATTCATTTTCTAACTTTGCATCTATTCTTGATTCTAAAACTGAAACACTTTCATCTGATAATTTTCCAAGTCTTACTTCGCTCAAAACTTTTTGAAATACCAAATCATTTTGTCTAAAAATTTCAGTTAAATATATAACATTGTTAATACATTTATCCCATGAATTTGCTTCAAAACAAAAACTGTCAGGATTAGAAACATTAGGAAGTTGCAAAAAATCACCTGTTAGAATTAATTGAATTCCACCAAAAGGTCTACTATTTTTTCTTAAACTTCGTGCAAGTTGTTCAAGTTTATCAAAAAGTTCTGGAGAAAGCATCGAAATTTCATCTATAATTAAAACATCTAATTCACGCCATCTTTTCGAAAAATGAGGTTTTTTTACAATATTTAAATATAATACATCAACAGATGTATTTCCAAGACCAATTCCAAGATAAGAATGTAAAGTTGTTCCATTTATTAAAAGAGCTGATGTACCAGTTGTTGAAGTCATTGCAATATTTTTATAAAACATATACTCCTTATGAAATAATTTAATTATTGCAGATTTTCCACAACCTGCTTCACCTGTCAAAAATACATTTCGACCATTCACAATTAAATTATAAGCTTCAGCTTGTTTTGTAGACAATAAATTTATATTAAAATCACTTGATGGAATAATTTCTTTTTTTAGCGGCAAAGGTGCCGGTTTTTTTTCTTTTTCTAGTTTTTTTACGTTTTTTTCTTGTTCTTTAACTTTATTTTTCTCATCAGATTCTTCTTTAAATTCTTTTAATTCATCTAAATTAATTTGTTTAAAATCTTTACATGCGTTTTCTAAAGATAAATTATCTTTTTCGCTTATTTTCAAAATATTTTGCATTAAACGTATTTTTACACTATTTGCAGTTCTTTTAAAAATATGAGATAATTTATTTAAATCTTCACCGTTTTTCGCACTTTCAACCAACAAATTATCATCTTCAACTTTCCACCTCTTTCCCTTATTCTCTAAAGTATTTTCAAAAGTTGGTTTAATAATTTCTACATTTTTTTGTAGTAAACTTTCAACTGGTTTATTCTTTTTTGTTAATAATGGTCTAATAATTTCATTTTCTTCATTATCACTTTCAAAACAAATTTCTTTTTGCATCGGAAGTTTATGAATTATATTTAATCCTTTAAAACTATCTTCAGAATATCCTATTTTTAGTAATTGTTGTTTTCTAAAATCTAACAAATGATATGCTTCTTTCTCCATTAACTTAACAGGTATTTTTATATACTTATCATCTTTATTATCGGGATGACATATAACCAAAAACATATATTTAACTTTTTGCCCGTAAAAAGTTTCTAAAATTATTCTATATAAATTAAGCTGTAAAGAATAATGATAATAATTGCAATCCGGTAAATGTTCAAATGGAAATTTTCCTGTTTTATCTCCAAATGAATTCATAGAAATTTCTTTAGATCTCTTCCAATCGCCGATAGATAATGTTCCATCTGAATTTTTAAATATTGCATCTACAGAACCTGTAATTTTTAAAATATCAGAAAAAATCATCCATTCTGTGCGATATATTTCAAGATCAGAATGATCTTCATAAAATTGCAAAAATTGCTTGAATTCGGGAGAATCATTTTCAACTTCTAAATCATTGTAGAAGTGTTCAATATCTGCATGCATTAAAGTGCCAGCCTCGGAAGCGACACGTCCATTTTCTAACCATTGATTTTTTATATCTAGATAAGACATTCCATAGTATTTATAATCAGGATCATTTTTATACTTGTCGCTGTTTAAAATATTTTTAATAATTTTATCTGTATTAAAATCTTCAAAAAAACCATGGATAAAAGTTGTACAAGAAATTAAATCCATGCTACTTCCATCAATCCAATAAATATGACCTTCTTCGCGAAATTTTATTCTATCATCAGAAGGATGTTTGTTTTTTATTGATAATAAATTTTTATTTGTAATAGTATTAGTTCTAAGAGTAGACATTGCTTATTATTAAAAGTTTTTTAAAAATTTTAAAATCATTTTTAATTTTAAAATTAAAATAAATGAATAAGTTTAATACCGATAAAGAAATTATTAAAGAGCATTATAAAGTTATGAATGTAACTCATAAAATATTATTAGAAAATGATATTATTTATTACGCAAATGGAGGCACACTTCTTGGTGTTGTTCGACATAAAGGAGGAATGATTCCATGGGATGATGATATTGATATTGAAATTGGGTATAAAGATATTGATAAATTAATGTCTCAAAAAGTTAAAAAAGAATTCAAAAAATATGGATATAAATTGATTAAACACGAAGAAGATTTAGAAGAAGGTGATAAAATTAATTGGATAAATCTTCGCAAAATTGATAAAAAATCTGTTAGTATTAATATTGATTTTTTTCCTGTTAAATTAATAAATGAAAACGGGAAATTTAGAACTATTTTTTCTGACCATTTTACAAACTATTTATGGCCTACAAATTATTTTTATTTAGATGAACTAATTCCACTTAAAGAAGTAAAATTTGGAGCTGGAAAAATATTAATACCAAATAATCCAGAACCTTACTTAAAAAGATTATATGGAGACGACTGGAATAAAGTCGGATATGTTACAATGGATGAAGAACATTATGATTTAGATGAACCTATTAAAGTTCCTGTAACAAAATTTGTAAGCGCAAAACCTTTTGCAAAACCTACAAAAGAACAAATTATAAAAATTAGTAAACATGATCCACGATTATTATTTATAAGTTCTTTATAATTTTTTTTATAGTTTTTATTATAACTATAAAAAAATAT
>Ga0214919_10012025_pt1 | contig 10708 bp, 7 predicted proteins | sample LL1503_MetaG_FD_177994 | JGI IMG/M metagenome (GOLD analysis project Ga0214919, IMG submission 177994) | Freshwater microbial communities from Lake Lanier, Atlanta, Georgia, United States - LL-1503 | ecosystem: Environmental > Aquatic > Freshwater > Lake | place: USA: Georgia | collected 2015-03-15 | reverse complement strand
GTAAAGGTGCAATAATAGGTGCAGTATCTGGTGGAGCATTGGGTGCAGCCGCTGCAAAATTATCATCTATAAAAAATGGGGTTCCAAAACCAAAAGTACCAAAACCACCAAGTCAACCCAGAATAAAGACGATTAAGGTAAAAAAACCTAAAAACTATACTGGTGATATAAATGTCCCAACATCGGTCGAACTTCAGAAAGAAGCTATGTCGTTATCCGACATAGGTAGTCAACAAATATCAAATATTAATCAAAATCTGTCTGGTCTAGTATAATTATATATATAAGCATATGAAAAGTGATGCATTGAAAGAAGTAATCAAGAAAATAGTACAACAAGAAGTAAAATCTATCCTTAAAAAGGAATTGAGATCTTGTTTAGCTGAAATAATACTTTCAGAAGACTCTAGGAAACATAAGGTAAAGGAAACATCTACCATCAAGATGGAAGAAATTCTTGAGGAATCTGTAGAAGAGGAAGTTGTTCCAGAACCACCAAAGAAGTTTATTAAATATACTAATAACGAAGTATTGAATCAAATTTTAAACGAGACTAAAGGTGGTGTTCCTAGAGAAGGCCAATATGTTGGTCTATCTGAAGGATTTTCAAATATAGGTGGTGATAGATCTATTATCAACGAGGCTGTTGCTCCAGTGAAAGTTCCTGAAAATGCTCCTGCGGAAGTAAAGGGTGTTTATCAAGCTATGACCAGAGATTATTCCAAGTTGATGAAGGCTATAGATAAGAAGAGAAACAAGGTTTAATACATGGCTAAAAAAGCATTAGGTTTAAAACTACCAATTACTCTCGGTCAAGATGGATATTTTCAAACCAATTCTTTGACCGCAGAACAATTGTCTTCAAACATTCAAAACCTATTGTTAACTAAGCCGGGTGAAAGACGATTTAATAATTCATTTGGTTCAAGTTTATATGGACTATTATTTCAAATGAATGATTTGGAAGTCTCAAAAGAAATCATTGTAGATGCGGTTCAACGTGATGTTGATAAGTTTGTTAATGGTGTGATTGTAACCGATGTAAAGGTTTCATTATCAAACGAACAAAATTTCACGGGAACAATTAATAATGATAAGAATAAGATATTTATAAGCGTCGTGTTTACTTATAATAATACGACGGCAACAACGGATGTAGCAATTTCAAACCCTAGAATCTGATGTCAGAAATAATTAACAAAACGTTTAGAACAAACACAAAGGATGTTAACTATGTGAATAGGGATTTCACATCTTTGAAACAACAGCTTATTGACTTTACAAAGCAGTATTATCCGTTGTCATATAGAGACTTTAGTGAAAGTTCCCCAGGTCAAATTTTCATAGAACAAGCTGCATATGTTGGCGATGTACTATCCTACTATACAGATCAACAATTTTTAGAAAGTTTTATTCAATTTGCAGTTGATCGTAGAAATATCATCAATTTAGCAAAATTCCTTGGTTATAAACCAAAGGTATCATCTGCATCATCAACAGATGTTGACATATTTCAACTAATACCATCTATTCAAACAACTAACAATGAGTATATACCAGATGAACGTTATGCATTGATATTAAGACCATTTACACAACTATCAAGTATAAGTGGAGTTAATTTCATAGTAGAAGAAAGTGTTGATTTTACACAAGACACTTTATTTTCTCCAAGAGAGATTAGTGTATTTAATAGAGATGAAACAGGTGCTCCTCAATTCTTCTTACTTAAGAAATCAACCAAAGCTTATTCAGGTACAATTGTAACTAAACAAGTAAGTGTTGGAACTGCTATTCCGTTTTTATCAATTAAATTGGATGAAACCAACGTATTGAAGGTTGTTAGCGTTGTAGATAGTAACAAAAACAACTATTACGAAGTTGATTATCTAGCTCAAGATACAATTCCACTTAAAGTTGATAATGTTCCACTTACAAATCAAACATTATCCAAATACAGAGGTGAAACACCAAAAATTCTCAAGTATTTAAGAACGGAAAAGAGATTCGTAACAACGATTGATGAAAATAATTTCACGTACATGCAATTTGGTGCAAATACTGAAAATTTTGAGAACACAATCGTAATTCCAAATCCAACAAATGTTGGTGTTGCATTATCCAATCTAAAGAATTTAAATATCAGCTTAGATGGTACAAATGTACTAAAGAGCAACTCTTATGGTGTATCTCCTTCTAATACGACACTAACAATTACCTATATAATTGGTGGTGGAGTTAACTCAAACGTTAATTCTGGAGATATAAGTAAAATATCAGCAACATCATTTCAAAATGATACAACTGGTTTAACTGATAGTGAGATATCATTATTGAATAATGTTAAAAATTCATTAAAAGTAAACAACAATGAAGCTTCAACTGGTGGTGATGATGCTGAGTCTGATGAGGAAATCAGACAAAACGCTATTTTGAATTTTTCTTCTCAAAACAGAATGGTTACCCAAGATGACTTTTTGTTGAGAGTATATGCACTTCCTCCAGACTTGGGTAATATTGCTAAGGCTTATGTTCAAAGTAATTTAACACAACAAGTTACTTACAATGGTTTGGTTTCTGGTATAACAACGATTAATAATAATCTGAATGTCGATCTGACACCAATAAATCTTTTGGATAGAAGAAAGTTTTTAGAGTCAAACAATCCATTTACAAATAATCTATATTTGTTGGGGTATGATGCTAATAAAAATTTGACTACTATCAACCAAGCTACTCTTCAGAACTTAATTACCTACATTAAAAATTATAGAATATTAACTGATAAGATTAATATAATCGATGGATTCATAATTAACATAGGTGTAGAGTTTAAAATATCAGTATTTCAAGGATTTAACAAACGTGATGTATTAAATAATTGTATTCAATCAGTTAAGTCTTTCTTTGAAATTGATAAATGGAGTTTCAATCAACCAATTAATCTCAGTCAATTAAATTTTGAAATCATGAAGATTGAAGGAGTCCAATCTGTCACTGATATTAAAGTGAAGAATTTAACAATCGATGATGGAAACTATTCTCCGGTTGCTTATAACATCAGTATCGCCACTCAAAATAATATTGTATATCCTTCAAAAGATCCATCGGTATTTGAGGTTAAATATCCAAACTCTGACATAAAAGGATTGGTAGTCTAATATGCATAAATTTATATATCCAGCTAAAGATACATACATCAACAACTCATCAACTTTTGAAGATAAAAATTTCGGAATTGATGAAATATTGGAAATTTATGCATCAAACAAGGGGTCTGAAACAATCTTCACCACTCCGAATTGGCATGCAGCTCCACAAACCACATCATCTTATGGAAATGAAGGTTGGTTGGCTTATAATACAAGTTCTCTTTTCATATACTCTGGTAGCACTTGGAGAAAGTTTGGTTTAACATCCGATACTATTTCTGGTACCAGTTTTATTGCAAATTTTTCAGGAAGATTGAGCAATGTAACCGCTTCTACTAGAAAGAGATTGTTTGTATCTGGATCTGCCGGATATACATCTGGTTCATTCAGTGGAAGTTTCAACTTTGTAAACAATAATTTTTACGCAAATGGTCGTTGGACAACTGGAAGTTTTTCCGGATCGATAAAAACAGGAGCAACTTTTACAAAACTAAACATTGGTCCTAGAAACTTTACAGTATCACCACTCACTGCATCTGTTACTGGTACAGGAAGTTTCAAGAATTTAAATGGTACAATCGTGGGTAGATCAAACACAGGCATACCATGTTGTAAAGGATTTTATAGACCAGTTCGTGCATTTTTAAGTGGTTCGTTCACAGGAAGTTTTTCATCATCGAACTTTAACGGATATATACAGACCGTAACATCATCACGTTTATATAGAGCTGACGTTACTAATTTCACAGGATACTTTGATGGAAAGTATAGTGGTACATTTACAAGACCATCTACAGCCACATATTTGTTGTATCCTGAATTTTCAAGAACATTAATTAAGTTTGATTTGACCGAGTTAAGTCAATCAATTGTAAGTAGACAAATTTCAAGTTCTTATATGAAGTTTTCATTGAACTTGAAGGCGGCTGGTGCTAGAAATCTTCCACTTGATTACAAGATTTACGCATATCCATTGAGTGCTAGTTGGGAAAATGGTAATGGTAGATATGCTAACGATGGTAGTGAAATAGGAGCCAGTTGGGATTATAGAAACTATTCAGGCAGTGGATTGTGGTATCGTAATTTGCAAACTCGTAGTTATCAACAAGTTGACTACTTATTAACAGCATCTTATGCTACTGGAAGTTTTAAAAACCAAGGTGGAACTTGGTATTATAGTGTTCCAACAACATATACCAACAAACGTAATTGGATTTGTAGTTCATCATTCTTTCCTGGATTGAGAGGATCAAGTTTGATTGCAAGCCAATCGTTCTCATACGGATCACAAAGTGATATAAATATGGACATAACCACGATGGTAAGATCTTGGTTGTGTGGATGCGTTCCAAATAATGGATTGATATTGCTAACCTCATTTGAATTAAGTACGCCACCATTGGAATATACAGATGGATTATTACAATTCTTCAGTAAGGAATCTAATACAATTTATTCTCCATACTTGGATGTAGCTTGGGAAGATGTCGTCTTTAAAACTGGTAGTTTGGCTCCTCTCAGTGGTTCCACCGACAATTTGATCAATCTTCAGTATTTGAAGGACGCTTACAAGGCTGGTAGTATTCCAAAGGTATTCGTATTTGGAAGAGATAAGTATCCATTAAAAACGTTTAATAAAGCTTATCAACAACCAGTCATGATTACTCCTAAGTATTTGCCAAAAACATCATATTATATGATCAAGGATGCAGAATCTGAAGAAGTATTAGTAGATTTTGATAGATATACAAAATTGAGTTGTGACGCAACTAAAGGAAATTACTTTGTAATAGATACAACAGGACTACCACAAGAAAGATATTTCAAAATACTTATTAAGGTAGAATATAGTGATGGTACCGTTGATATTGCGGATACTGGCAAAATATTCAAGATAGTAAGATGATATGGCAAATATACCATTAGTTTATAATGTATCTTTGGTTGATGTCCAAAAGTTCAGAGACTTTGGTACATTCGCCAATAATTTTGATGATTTTGGAAATCTAAAACAAGTTTATTCGGTTACACAATCTGTAAGTGGTAGTTTAAATTATATAAACGTACCACTCAAAGTATTTGTGTATAATGAGTCTAAGATTGTTGATACCAATACAACTTCTTTTACCGAGATGCAAACTGAAGAATCGGTTGATAATAGAAACATTGATCAAGTACTTGAACAATACAATGTGGCAATCGCTGAGAATCGTATTCTGAATGAGACTATCAATCAGTTGGTTGAAAAATATGAAGTGAATGATGATAAACAGGTCATTGCTTCTATGAAAAATGAAATTATCAAACTTAGAATTGAACTAGGTCAAGGTAATGTACCATCTGATTTTAGTGATGACTATCCATTCTTACCAATAATTTAATATGCCTTATAATTACCTAACAATTAATGAACGTGGACTAAATTCGGGTTTGGTAAGTGCTTCTTATTTTGATGTCGAATTGCAATCATTGTATGAACAACAATATAGTACAAACGAAGTATTTTTTGGAGATTCGGATGATGATTTAATAGAATTCAGTTTGTATAATTCAAATCAAGAACCATTGAGTTTCAACAGAGTAGTGCCAAGTGTTACTTATAGTGTAATTCAAGGTGATTATTTGGACATAAATGGTCAACCAAAGAATTATAAAGTATTAAATCCAAACACCAATATAACAAGATTTGGCGATAATATACTTTTGCATCCACAATTTGATTTAAAGTTTAATCAAGTAAGCCCTGGTTTGTATTATTTGTTGTATAACCCAACCAGAAATGTAGCTGGTAGTTCTATAAACAAGTTGGTAATAAAAGAAATTTCACCAAGTAGAACCGAACTGAAACTTTCCTATGCGTTTAATAAAAACGCAAGTGCTTCTAACAGAATATCTGCGATTAAGACTACAGCATTCGCTGATAAAAAATATTTGTTCTTGCAATTAGAGGATAATTTGATCAATATAATTGATAATAATCCTATCTCTCAAAATTTTTCAAAAGAACGACAGAACGCAAATTTAATAAAAATTTGTCAAAATTTAGGTTTCAAAAATGAAGCTGATTTAACACAATTTATAATTGATTCATATGTTGGGTTTGATAGAGTTTTGGTTTTAAATAGAACTGAAAATTCTGACGTTTTATCTTATCAATCAGTTAAGTTTACAGGTATAGCACAACAAATAAAGAATTTTATTTATCAATACAATGATGTAGAATTCTCTGGAGAAGAAATACAACTTGCTTTTAAAACAATAGTAACTAAAGTTTCTCAAGATAGAATCGTACAAAAAACATCTTTAAATGCTATCGATTTACAAGATGCTGTTAATTTGTTTGTACAAATATTGTATACTGATTGGCTACAACCACAGACTGATTTACTTTTATCAAACTACTCCGAAAGATTCTTTGGTTTATATAAGAATGCTTTGAATTTTGATAATGGAAATCTAATCAAGATTTTAAGCCATACAAGTTATTATAACGCTATTGATGGAGTTAATAACGTACAGATAAAATTGGATTCTCCTCTTCCAACAGAATATAATGTTAAATCAACCTGTTGGATATCAAACATTTCAATAGCTCCATTATATTTTAAAGTTAATATATATGCTGATAGCGTTTCTAGAAAAGTGTACTTAAATGGTGTTAATTTTTCAGTACAGGTACCAACTATAAGCCCTACCAATGATAAGTTTTCAGACTTGGATAAAAACACTTTGTTTTATGCAAAATCAAAGTTGAAAGAAAAAGTCAATGATTTATTAATCAACTATGATAACTTTGATAATTTCATAAATTATTCTTCTGCGGAACTTAGATCTAAAATAGCTAAGAATAAGATTAATCAATATAGTAGTTATGATGTATCAAAAGAACAAATAAGTCAACAAGCTGATACTGCTAACACAGCTATATCATCTTCTTTATCCGAAAAATATGATTCAATTACACAAACTCAAATCGATCTGTTAAACACTTTTGATGAGTATGAATCCTATCTTTTCTTTAATACCTCTAGCATAGATGATAAAATACAAGATGGTGTTTCATACGATAGAGACAACTATGATAGTTTATTGAACCAGTTGCCTGAATATCTAAAGAATGATCCGCAATCCGAAGATTATATAAAGTTTACATCGATGGTTGGTCATTTCTTTGACAATATCTTGGTTTATATCAAGAAGTTTCCTAGAGCATATCCAATCAACTATAACGATAACAACGATTATCCAAAAAATTATATAGAGGAATTATTAAACTCTTTCAACTGGAATGTTGATAATGTTAAATTTGAAAAGAGTGATATAAGTCAATTATTATTTAATGCTTCAGAACAAACTGGATCTCTATCATCTTCATATTTTAATTATGCAAAATCTATACTAAACAGATTTGCAAATAATATGAGTGGGGTGTATAAGACTAAAGGTACTTCTACTTCATATGAATTAGTAAGAAGTATTTTTGGTGTATCGGCTGATCTAATTCAACCAGTTGAATACGGAAGTAGTGATGTTTTGGTAAACAGACAAGTATTCTATGATTTCGATGATATAGTGTATATGTCTAAATTCACCAACAACGAGTATATAAAATTTAATTATACTGGGAGTGAATTTACATTACAATCCAGCGGTTTACCATATTCTCAAAGTGCAACACCCGGCACAGGTATTACACAATCATATCGTGAAGTATTTACAGGATTATCAGCACTAGAATGTTCGTTTAGATTCAATAAAAATAATTACGAATTTTTGGACAGAATTCCACTGATTAAAAAGTATAGAAATAATAAAGTTGATTGGGAAATTTATATCAAGAAAGCAACACAACAAGTAAGTGGTCAGTTGATATTTAATTTTCAACCACAAGGTACTGATTCAAACTCTATTGTACTTCAAGAACTTCCATTGTTAAATGGGGATATTTATACAATTTTATTGACTAGAGATGTTGCTCCTGGTGTATTTGATACACCAAGTACAACTATCAATTACTCGCCACTTACACAATCTATAACATCATCGGCTGCAAATAAATTTGCACCTTATGTTTATACATTGGCCGTCAATCAATATTATGGAAGTCAGTTGAATTTTAGTGCTAAAAAGAATTCTACAATTCTATACGATCACAATCAATATTTTTCAAGTGGTAGTTATCACGTTGGTAACTTCTCATCGTCTGTAAAGTTTGTGGGTAATATTGATAAGGTTAAAGTTTATTTGGACCCAGTGTCTTCAGAAAATTTTGACGAACATTCATACAACATCAACTCTTTCGCAATAGATGATAAAGAAAGAGAATATAAAAATGCACGTTATGTCTGGAGTTTTGACACTCCAGTTAGTTTATACTCATCAACTTCAACCAAGTTGATACCAAATCAAAACTTATATTACAATGATAATTTTCAAGCTGTTAATTTCCCAGCTCAAATAGAAACATTGCCTTACCCAATTTGTAAACCAACTCAGGTAACTAAATTTCCATATCAGTTTGAGAAATTATCAATAAAACAATCGATTAACTCAAATAAATTTGGTCCAAATTATAGAAACAATAGTAAGATAAATAAGATCGATATGTTGTTAGATACAAATTTGGTTCCATCGGAACAATCTTCATATACAGAAGACGTAATTGGTGCTGATTCCAGTCTTGTTGGATATTACATATCTCCATATCAATATTTGAATACAAAGATCGAAGACTTTTTGGGTAAAGAAGGTATTACAAATGTAATAGGAAATCCAGCATATTTAACAAGTCAAAGTTATCCTGAACTAAAAACTCTTCAAGCTGACTTTGCCAAATTGAATGAAAAGTACGTATATCCACAAGAGTTTTTAAGTACATACAAGTTTTATATTGATTTTTCAATATTTGATTTCATAAAGAAACTAACACCTCAAAGAGCTACATTAAAACGTGGTATATTATTAGAACCTTCTATTTTTGAACGTAAGAAATTTAATTATAGAAATGTAGATGTGACTGCATTGGATCCAGATAACGCACTTGCTTCATCATCTAGTTTAATCACGTTTAATAATTATGCTACATTTACATCCAGTTTAATTAATACCAATGATACATCTAGCTGTGGTACTGTAACATTATTTGAAACAACCGACATTGATACTGATAAAGACCAGTATAATTACTCGATGTTTGAAATCAAACCATCCTATGATGTGAGAGATTTCGTATATAGCAAGTATGGTAAGGATGTAGGTGTTGATAAAAACGGCTCTTATATTAGAGATCTGTCTAAGGTAGGTCAAAATAGTTACTATCTGATGACCAATAACAAACTTCCAAGTGTGGTTGGATTTACATCTAGTTACTTTGAAGTTCAAATTGTTGGATCTGGATCTGTGACTGGAAGTAGAGTTTATAGAGATTTATACAAAGGTGACTTAAATTCTGGTTATTCTAAGAGACACTTGAGTAAGTTTGTATTTGCTGGTTCAAGAAACAGATATCGTGCTGTGAGTGGTTCTATAACCAGAATCACGAATGGTGTAAAAATAGATAAAAGCAAGGGTTCTTTAACATATTATCCATTTACAAAGGGTAAGAATGATTATACTAGAACCGTTAATAGAAGCGGATTACCAAATGGATCATTACCAGTAATTTCTATTCCTGGATTCTTGTCTATGGAAGTTACAAGTAGTACATTCCCTAAATATGGTACATTGACTGGATCCGTTGGTAAACCTAAATCAATATTTGTACAATTACCAATAACCGCATCAATATATACGAGTGCAAGTTTGGATATGTACATAATGAATTTATAATTACAAATTTCGATAAAAAAACAAAACTTAGAGATAATTATTATATATGGCATATTTAGACAATAACGTTCTTACAGTAAACGCGATACTTACTAAGAAGGGTAGAGAAATCCTAGCAAAAACTGGTGGTTTAAACATCACTGCTTTCGCTCTAGCCGATGATGAAATCGACTATACTCAGTTTAACCCAAACCACCCACTTGGTAGCGCATATTATGATATAGCTATTCGTAATACACCCGTGATGGAACCAATCACCGATGAGTCTCAATTGATGAAATATAAGTTGGTGACATTGAATGATGGTGTAACAGCGGTACCTACAATCAATTTGAACATTTCTTCTATAAATGTTCCAAGAGACTTTACTGGAGAAATATTGTTGAGTCCAAGTACTAATCCAACTTATAACGTAACTTTGGGTTATACCGCTATTTTGTCAAATAAAAACGTGGGTACATTGGTTGTAACTGAAACTAATAGTATTAATTCTTCTACCGCAACCATTCCAACATTTGCTGGAGATTTGGCATCCAACACTTCACAAGCTGTAGTTGGTAATAAGTTTAGATTTATTCCAAATGCGTCTCTCTCAAAGACTACCACAACCAATATTACAATCATTGGTAATGAAAGTGGTGGTAATACCGCAATCAACGTTACCGTAACAGTACCAACAACTTAATAAATTATGATATTTAGTCAATTCACAAAAGAAGACATCGTAG
>Ga0214919_10012024_pt1 | contig 10710 bp, 5 predicted proteins | sample LL1503_MetaG_FD_177994 | JGI IMG/M metagenome (GOLD analysis project Ga0214919, IMG submission 177994) | Freshwater microbial communities from Lake Lanier, Atlanta, Georgia, United States - LL-1503 | ecosystem: Environmental > Aquatic > Freshwater > Lake | place: USA: Georgia | collected 2015-03-15 | reverse complement strand
ATTATCTTTATCTTTATCTCTATTTATTTTTATTAATAATATATTATTAAAATCATCTGTACTATCTATTAATTTTAAATTAGAAGTTAAATAGTTAATAAATAAAATATAAAATTTAGTTTTTGTATAATTATTAATATTATCTATTATATCATTTATATTATCACTAATAAATATTTTTTTTATTTCATCTAATTCTAAGTCTTCACCATATTTTTTAATTTTAATAATTATTTCATTAGTTTCATTAATTATTTCATTAGTTTGGTTAGCATTTTGGTTAAATTTATAATTTTCAATTTCTTGATATAACTTAGAAAAATTAATTATTTTAATTAATACATCAGTATTATACTCTTTTTTTATTGATTCTGTGTTTGTATCATTATTTAGTCTTTTTGTTGATATATATTGTTCTATTTTAACACAAAAAAATGGACTATATAATATATTATTATTTTTATTATATTGTTTATGTTTGTCAATTCCTAAACCTGAATTTATTGATAAAATAAATAAATCATTACCAATAATATAAAATAATAAACTTGTTGCATGACTATCTAATCCTAATGTTAATATTGAATTATTTAAATTACCAAAATTTATTTTATCAATATTTATAAATTGTAAAGTTTTTTTAGTATTAAAATTATAAATGTTAGCATCATACAAAAAATGTATTACATCATTTGTTATGGCTCCTGGATCATTCTTACCTAAAAATCCATCTAATAAATAATGAAACATAGGTTTGTAATAATTTAATATATCCATATATTAATAATATAGATTAAATTTAAATATATTTTTTATTTAATAATTTAATAAGTTCATCTTTTGTTAAAATTTTTATATTAAGATTTATAGCTTTGATATTTTTGTCTGTTGGTGAATCTAAAACTGATTTATCTTTTACAATTAGATAATCTGTATTTTTACTAATACTTGAACTAATTTTTCCGCCTTGTATTTCAATTTTAGATTGTAAATCTTTATCTCTAAAACCAGTAAAAACAATTGTTTTATCCGTAAATACACCGGATGCTTTAATACTATTTTTAACTGTTTCTATCGTAATATATTCTTTAACTGAATCATAAAAATTAATAAAAATTTCGAAATTTGAAACTAATAATTTAGCAGTTTTATCTTCCCATCCATTAATTGATTTTATATTATTAATAAAATCAGTTTTATTCCATTTTTTATAATCCATTAAAATATTTGGATATATTGATAATACATTTTTCATACGTTCTTCACCAAGACCGGGTCCAAGTTTATTTGATGCAGCCATAAATTTAGCTAATGGTATATTAGTCATTGCACTCTTTATTGCAAGTACTAAATTATGAGCAGATTTTTCTTTAAAACCATCGACTTTTAAAAACATTGATTCATCTGCAGATAATATTTTAACAATAGTATTTAATCCAGCATTAATTAATTTCTCAACATTTTTTTCGCCTAATCCTTTTGTATTTAAACTTGAAAAAAAATAATAAATATTTTTTATTAATACATTCGAATTTGATTTTACATCATCTAATTGAATATCAACTTTTGTTTCATTCCAATGCCATTTACTTTTTGGTAATTCTGCTGTTCCTGATTTAGATGTTGATAAAACATTATGTACTTTTGGTATGACATCACCAGACCTAATTATTTCTAATTTAGATCCTGGACCAATTTTATTATCTACAATAAATTTTGCATTATAACCTGTTGTACGTTTTATTTCAACACCACCAATATTAACTGGTTCAAGTAATAATGTAGGAATAATAAAACCATCTTTACTAATATTCCATTCAATAGATATAACATGTGTTATTGCTTTTTGATCTTCTAAAATATCTTTAAATGCAAATGCATAATCTGGATTTGCCTTTATATTACGTTTTTGTATTTTGGTACTGGTAACAATAATTCCATCAATTTTATATAATGATTTTGTTCTTCGTTCATTCAAATATTTTGATAATAATTCAAATGTTAAATTAGAATTAAATGTTTTATTTGTTACGAGATTAAAACCAATATCATTAATTATTTTAAATTGTTTTTCAATTGGGTAGAATGGATCAACAATTTCATATAATACTAAATCTGTATCTAATGCTAATTTTGGATTAATTGTGATACTATTTACTAATCCTGCAACACTATTTCGTACATTTTTAAGTTTATCACTCCAATTTTTTATAAATACTTTTTCTTTTATAATTAATTCACCTCTAAATGCAATTAAATTAGTATTACTGTCATGCTTTGCACAACTAGCTAATAGGGTATTACTGTCATGCTTTGCACAACTAGGTAATAATGTATTTCCTTTTATTTTATGTTCCTTACAATATTTTGATACATTATCAAATGATGGTAATTTTAAATATTTTATTATTGGTGTAATGTCAGTGCCCTCAATCGCCGTACCACGTGTAGCCAGATTAATCGTTCCATCTACTTTATAAGTTAATAATGCAGAAACCCCATCAAGTTTATCTGATATATTATAAGAATCAGGATATTTACTAATCCAGCTATCAAGTTGATTAGTAAATTGTGGTTTTATTTTATTCATTGATCCTAACCAATAATCTAATTTTATTTTACTTTTACTTTTACTTTTAACTTTTACCCCAATATTTTTTAATACAATAGATTTTGGTGATTTTAATTTTAAAAAATCTATTAAAATATCATATAATGCATCTGTAATTACAGGTGTATCTGTATTATAATATTTATCATTAGCATACATAATTATACTTTCCAACTCTTCAATTGATAAGTTTGATGCAGTTTCAATAGAATCATTTTTTGATTTTATTAACTTTTTAACTAATTCAGACATTAATTTTATAGTAATAATATGTTTTTAGATATATCTTTTCACAATTTTTATTTATATTATAAATATAAATAAAAACCAATGGCAATGTTTATAAAAAATATTTTTTATAACATTTGCACACAATTTTTATAAAACACAGAATCTAATAATAAATCAAATCAATGGCAATGTTTATAAAAATATTTTTATAAAAACACAGCTTCTAAACCATCTACACTTGGATCTGAAGCATAAATACCTTCAATACTTTTTCCACCATTTTCTTGTTTTTCATTTTCATATATCCAATTATCAGGTGGTAAATAATATAAATCTGATGCTGCTTGTATAGAATTAGATTTTTCTTCAGATACATTATCTATAATAGTTTTTTTTGGTGTTAACTTTTTAAAATCAACAAATGAATTATCATATATTTCTTTTATTGTCTTACCTCTACCATCAATAAAATCATCTGGGTCTATTATCCCACTCATTTTTAATGTATTTTCTTTATTAAATTCATAACTAAATCGTGCTTTTGGTTCAATAAATGATTCTAAAACACCTGTAACATTTTCTCTACTATTATAAATAGGATTACCATCAGGATCAAATGACTGTATCCATCTATTTGGGCATAATGATGTAAAATGTACTCCATTTTTCTGTTCATTCATAAATTGTATTTCTAAATCTTCAATATTATAATCATAATATATTTTTTGGGGTTTAATATATTCTTCATAATTAATTTTATCTATATTGCAATATTTATTTAATATATCATTATTATTATTGTCTTTGATTTCATTATTAATTATATTTTCTTTATCATTAATTATAATATCTTTTGTTTCATTAAATTTAATATCTTTGATTTCATTATTAATTATATTTTCTTTATTATTAATTATATTTTCTTTATCATTAACTTTAATTTCTTTTGTTTCATTATTAATTATAATATCTTTTGTTTCATCATTAACTTTAATATCTTTATTATTATCATTAAATTTAATATCATTAATTTCTTTATTTTTTTTAATTTTTTTAATTTTTTTAATATTTTTATATTTTCGAATATAATAATATATAAGTATATAAACTGCTATAATTAATAAAAAGTTAATTATTTCTTCCATTTATAATATAATATATTTTATTTATAAATAGTTTTTAAATTTTATATATTTTATTTTTGATTTGAAATCAATAATATTTATCCAAGCTGATTAAATAAAATTGATAATTATATTTAAAAGGTTGTATACTTATTTACTTAATGAATAAAAAAACCATGTTAGGAAGTCGTGAAGGGTTTATTGTAGATAATGATATTAAAAACAAAATAATAGATTATTTATATGGAAAACTCGATTTATCAAAATACAGATATATTATGTTAAATACAATGCAAAAAATAAAATTTCTTCAAGACAATGAACATTATGTTTCGCCAAATTTTAAAGGTTATAATTATTTAGTATTAATGTTAATAATAAATGGTAAACAATTTTGTGTAGCCATTGATAGAAAAAAGTTATCATATCATAAATCACAATTAGATATGAAAACTATACAAATTATTCAAATTAACATGAAAACATCAGATGCCCTTTTCAATGGTACTATATTTGATGGTAAATTAATAAATTCAAATAATGAATATATATATTTAATTCAAGATTGTTTTTATTTGATGGGTAATAAAATGCTTGAAATGGAAATGAATCAAAAATTATCAAGTCTAAACACAATTCTTAAGACACATTTTAAAAAAGATAAAATTACATATTGTCCCAATTTTGAATTTAAATTAAATAAACTATATAAATATGCCGATTTAGAAAATATGATTGAAAATTTATCAAAATTATCAATTCAAACAAATGGTATAATTTTTTATCCAAAATTTTCAGGTGTGAATGTTTTACATATAGAAAAGAAAATAGAAAAAGTAAATATAAATACATCAAATAATGAAATTATTGAACAAACATCATATCATATTATACATGATTTTGTAAATTTTCTAAAGTCAAGAACATATTCATATGAATCTAATGGAAAATGTAAAATATTATGGTTATCAAGAACTATAATACCTGATGTTTACGATATTTCAGAAAATGAAAACGGTGATAAAGAAGGAATTGCATTAATTCCAAATCTTAAAACATCTCAATTATGTGACGATATTATTAATGATAAACCTGTTAAATTTAATTGTATATATTCTATAAAATTTAAAAAATGGATTCCATTAAATGTTGTTTAATATAGATATGTATAATAAAAAATTGATTAATTTAAAAATAAAGTATATATTTATATATACTTATATGACTAAAGAAATTAACTTTACTAATATGAATATTAAGATTTTTATTGATTATATTATAACTTTTGATAATGTTGATGATATTTTAGAGAGAACTAATTCTCCGACAATAAAAGGTTTTATTTTTGAAAGATTATTTGATATTGTTATTAAATTTGGTTTTTGTGATATATTTACTAATAGTAATTTTAACCATTTAATTGGCAATTCTAATAATGCTAAACTTAAAATTTTAGATAATCTGAATCATTATCTTAATGAAAAAGTAATATCTGGTAATTCTAGTGGTTGTGCTGATATTACATTGCAAAATAAAAATGATGATTCATATGTTTTTATTAGCTCTAAGTATCCTAAATCAAATGAAGACATTACTTTTTTTTCTAAAGAAAAAAAAAGTAATACTAGATCACAAAAAAGTACAACTTTTTGTGATGAAGATATAAAAAAACAAAAATCAGTTAATTATTATGATATTCAAAATATTATAGCTATGGCAACTAAAAATAAACATATTTATAAAAATTATAAAATTTATCTAGTTGTTCCTAATAAGAAAAAAGTTTTAGATAAAGTTAAAAATGCTAATGAATCAAGTAAATATATTACTGAACATATGACTGAAGATAATATTTTAGATAAAACAGACTTGAATAAATATTTTTTAGCATTCAAACAAGATATAATTAAAAATAAAAATGAAGATTGGCAAACGGTTTATTTGAATAGTAAAGAAAATTTAATTTTACGATTTCATCAAGAATTAATTACACAAAAAACAAGTAATTTAATTGAAGAAGGTAATAAATCTTTTTTATGGGGTTGTAAATGTCGTAGTGGTAAAACTTATATGATTGGTGGTATTATTATTAAACAATTAGAAATTATGAAAAAATTAAACGTTTTGATTATTACGCCTGCACCAACAGAAACAGCACCACAATTTACAAATGACTTATTTAATAATTTTAAAAATTTTGATAAATTTAAAATTCATCATATTGAAGGCTCTAAAAAACTTAATTCATTAGAACTTAATAATAATAATATTTTTGTTATGTCTAAACAGCTACTACAAAAATATATAAATGAAAAAACCATTATGAAAATTAAGAATTTAAAATTAGATATTATTGGTTTTGATGAAAATCATTTCTCAGGCACTACTAATTTATCAAAAAATATTTTAGATTCATATTCGTCTAAAAATACAGTTAAAATATATTTAACAGCTACTTATAATAAACCATTACAAGAGTGGAATATTTTACCAAAATGTCAAATGTTTTGGGATATTGAAGATGAACAGTTCTGTAAAAAAATTTACAGAACTCTTGAGATGGAGACAAAGTCTTCAACTGAACAAATATATAAAAGTATTTTAGTTGATAATACTAATTTAAAAAAGTTAAAAGAAAAACATGGTGATGAATATATAGAAAAAACTATTAAATATTATACTAATTTAGGATTATCATTAAATGATATATTTAAATCTTATGAAAGAATGCCAGATTTACATTTAATTACTAATATGTTTGATTCACAAAGATATGATATAATTAAAGAAAATATTATGGGTAGTCATTATGGTTTTAGTTTTGATGTTCTTTTTAGTTTGAATAAAGATAAACAATTTAATTATAAGAATGAAGTTAAAACTATACTTAGATATATTTCAGGTTCAGAAAAAGAACAAGATTTTAAAACAGGTGATAAATCTATTTTTACAAGAATAAATAATAGTTGTTCATTATCAGAAAATCAAGGATTTTCTGATAAAGTAGCTTGCAAAAAAGATAAATATTTTTTGCAATGTTCAAGAACACCATTTACTCAAATTTGGTTTTTACCATCAGATAATATTAATTTTATTTCTCAAAATTTAAAATTATTAATGCTTGAAGATAAAATCCTTAAAAAATATAATATTATGTGTATTAATCGTCAAAACAATGATTTAGCAAAAGATATTAAAGATGAAATAATAAAACAAGAAATTATAACTAAATCTGAAGGAAAACAAGGTTTAATTCTTCTTGCAGGTAATATGTTAAGTTTGGGTATTACTATAAATAGTTGTGATATTGTTATGTTAATGAATAATACTTTATCGGCTGATAAAGTTATGCAACAAATGTATAGATGTATGACAGAATTTGTTCCAGATTCTCTCATAGCTTTGGATATGACAGAATTTGTTCCAGATTCTCTCATAGGTGGACAAAATAAAAAAATGGGTTTTGTTGTAGATTTAAATATAAGTAGAGTTTTACAAACTTGTATTAATTATACTGTTTATAAAAATAGTAAAAGTGTTGAAGATAAAATTAAATACTTAGTTGAAAATCATTTAATTAATATTGATATTGATATGATGCATTCTAAAAAATTAAATAGTGCTGGTATAATAAAAAAATTAATGGATATATGGAAAGGTGATCCTATAAATAATTTTAGATCTCTTCTACGAAATTTAGATAATGAATGTACTATATTTGATAATCCAACACAAAAATTATTAAATATATCATTTACAAATTCATTAAAAGATAATAAAGTTAATTCAACTGTTGAATTTAAAGATGATGATGATAAATTACAAGTTTTACCATCAGGAAAAGAAAAAAATAAAGATATTAATAGTAATATTTATAATGAAAGAGATAATATTGAAGAAAAAAAAGAGGAAGAAATAAAAATATCATTTACAAAAGATGTATTGCATTATGTTATACCATTAACCTGTATTTTAACTATTGAGAATAAGAACAAAGACTTTATAAATATGTTAAATAATATAAAAAAAAGTAAAGAATTATTAGAAATTTTTGATGATCAATGTTTAATATGGTGGAATAAAAAAGGTTTAATAAACATTATTCATGATATTATTGTTAAATATTTTGATAAATCTTCTAATACATATAATATATCAGTTCAATTTAAAATGTCAATACAAAGTTTATTAGATAGACCTAAAGAATTATTAGAATTAATAGGTGATTGTTTAAAACCAAAAGCAATTGAAAAGAAAACATTTGGTGAAGTATTTACACCAATTGAATTTATAAATGATAAAATGTTAAAAGATATAAAAGATTATTGGATGAAAAAGACCAATACAAATATTTGGGAAGATGAAACTTTAACATTTTATGATCCAGCATCAGGAATGGGAAATTATCCAATAGCAATTTATTATAAATTGATGGAAGGATTAAAAATTAAAATACCTAATGAAAATGAAAGAAAAAAACATATTATTGAAAAACAATTATATATGGGTGAATTAAATAAAAAAAATTGTTTTGTATTAAAACAAATCTTTAATATTAATAATACATATAAATTAAATTTATATGAAGGAAATACATTAAATATAAAAATAAATGAAGTATTTGGCAAAACTAGATTTGATATTATAATTGGTAATCCACCATATAATGAAGAATTAACAAGTGTTGGTGCAAAACCATTATACAACAAATTTATAGAATACTATGTAAATAAATGTAATATGTTATCATTTATAGTTCCTTCAAGATGGTTTGCAGGCGGTAAAGGATTAGATAAATTTAGACTAATGATGATAAATAGAACAGATATATTATATATAAAACATTACTTTGATGCTTGTAAAATATTTGGTAATAATATAGATATAAAAGGAGGTGTAAATTACTTTTTAATTGATAAAGATTATAATGGATTATGTGATTATAATGGTGTAAATGTAAAGTTTAATAATTTTGATATAATTCTTGATAGTAAATATTACGGTATTGTTAATAAATTATTATGTTGTAATAAAATAACAGATTTATATCTAGGTAGATATTTTGGAATTGAATCAAATGATAAAAGATTTAATGATAATAATACATTAATTAAATGTTATGTATCTCAACAAAAAGGATTTATTAAATATATTGATAAAAAAGAAATTAAAAAAGAATATAACTTTTATAAAGTTATTACAACTGAAGCATCATTTAAAGGAAGTAGTGGATTTGGTAATACTTTTGTAGGAACTGATAATGAAGTTCATACAGGAAGTTATATATCATTTAAAGTTTCAAATAAAGATGAATCCAAATCATTATTAAGTTATATGAAGTGTAAATTACCTAATTTTATGTTAAGTTTAAGAAAAATATCACAACATATTAATGAAGCAACGTGTAAATGGATACCTTTACCACCATTAAATAAAGAATGGAATGATGAAGAAGTTTATAAATATTTTAAGTTATCTGATGATGAAATAAGATTAATAAAAGAAACAAAAATTAATGGTTATAATGATATTAAACCAATTAATGAAAATGAACTAAAAATAATAAAAGATGGAAGAAAACAATATTACTTAATTGATAATAAATTATATAAAATAAAGAAAAATAAAAAACAAGGTGATTTTTTTGGTAGTTATAAAGATGGTAAAATTATAGAAAATGTTAAAGAAACAAATATTTAATTGCCGTTATTTTATAATAAATAAATAACAGTTGTTATATTATCTAATGATCCTTTTTTATATGCTTCTTCTGCTAATTCTTTAGCATAATTTCCTTTAAATTTTTTATTTGAAATTAATTCATTAATAAAGTCAACTACATCTTGATTTGTCATTACATCCCATAAACCATCGCATGCATAAATTATAAACTTATCTGTAGAACTTATTTTATAACGATAAATTTGTGGTAAATGTGTTACATATGGTGTACAATCTAAATCCCCAAAAGCTCTTGATAATGATAAATCTTTAATTCTCCAGTCAGAACCATCAAATTCAATTTTACCACCTAATTTTTCTATTCTTGCTTTTTCTGTAGGACAATTAGGTTTATGATCTTGTGTAAGTTGTTCAGCAATATTTAATTTATTACATTTTACAGCTCTTGAATCACCAACATTTAATAACCATAATCTATTTTTATTACATGAATCTTTAAATTGAATACCAATACATGCAGTTGATCCACAATATTGTACAAACCTTGGATGATCTGTTATCATTTTATTTTGAATTAAATCATACACTTTATTAAAATATTTAGATGCTGTATCTGGATTTGAATAAATATCTTTTTTAAATTTATTAACAAAAAATTTAGGTAAATTATCTTTAAGATATTTACTAACAGCTTTACCACCATGACCATCAAACACACCTATAAAATTAATAGGATTTAATTCTTTATTTTCACCAGATATATTTATAATATGAATATGTTGATCCTCATTTGCTTCTCGTTTTCCTTGTAAAGAATGTGAAAATACTTTCATTATTATTATTATGTATAAAAAAATTTAATTGTTAAGATTTGTATTTATTTAATACTTAATGATTTTACAGTTATATAAACCAAATATATTTTGTTTTTATAATAGACGTGTTTATAATAAACTCTTTTAATTAGTGTTTATTATAACCTCATTTAAAAAAAAATTAATACGTTTTTAAATTATTTTAAAAAATTTACATTTTTAATGGTAAAAAATATTAATGTAAAAT
>Ga0214919_10012022_pt1 | contig 10711 bp, 8 predicted proteins | sample LL1503_MetaG_FD_177994 | JGI IMG/M metagenome (GOLD analysis project Ga0214919, IMG submission 177994) | Freshwater microbial communities from Lake Lanier, Atlanta, Georgia, United States - LL-1503 | ecosystem: Environmental > Aquatic > Freshwater > Lake | place: USA: Georgia | collected 2015-03-15 | reverse complement strand
GAATTAAACAGTTAACGTTAGGCAACGCATTGTGCTTGCTATAGTAGTAGCTAATGCACGCGTTGTCTAACGATTTGATGTCAACAGGTTCGAGGAAATTTACGTCGAATAATTTATCTGATAATGGGTATAACCAGTGTAATGCTTTTTTCTTATCTAATGTCCATAGTTTACCGGTATGGTATAATAACCAATCAAGTAATTCTATTTTATCTATGCCAAGTGATTCGTTATGATTTAAACACATGATATATCCCTTCTTATCGTTTAGTGGTCTAATATAGATTAAACTTAAATCGGTAAGTGCAGGGTGAAAATTATCATTGGTAGGTATAAACCTAACAAAACAATCCTCGAATGAATGTGGTAATTGAGATGATCTCTCTAAAATATAAAACATAACCTTTTTATTACCGTAAATGTAAGACTATCTTTTAGCCTATCAAACCGCTTTCTTCTAAAGGAGGATTAGTATAAGAAGTTTGAACAAATGTTTTTAGACCAGGTATTTTCTTTTCTGCTTCATTTAATTCAACATCATTAAATCCTCCTTCGAACGATAAAGAAACAGAAATATAAAGAGGATTTGATTTATAATCATCAAAAGTTTGCTTATTAACCTCTTTAATTAATAAAGGATTAGTATTAATTTTTGCTAAAAAATATCTAACTGTAGTAGAGTAATTAAAGAAAAATGAAGATGGTTTTTTATTATTTGGAGGAGGTAACTTTGATAAAGTACCATAAACATAAGTTGCTGCTCTTAACAATAATGGATTTATATTACTTGATTCTATTTTTATTATTTCAGCAGCATCTACATTAAATTCTTTACCTGTAAAATATTTGCCATTTATTTCATAATAATATCCTTGATATTCTTTTTGAGTAATAGAATACATAAATTCTTTACCTGCGGTATAATTACTAGTTATAAGATTATTAGGTATTACCATATTAACATATTTTAGCAGGTTGTCCTGGGTTCCAGTTATAGTGATGTGATTCGGAAGAATCATTTAAATTGTAAAATTTATATTTATCTTTATTTGCTTGAATCCATTTCCACTCTTTAGGGGTAGAAGATGGATTAATTCTAGCTCCTGTACTATTAGCTAAATCAACTGCTAAACCAAATCCATGATTTGACCATCCTGGAGTAGCACAAGGTATAGTAGATGAAGATTGTTTAATTCTTAATTGGTCACCATATGTTCTGTAAGCTGAATTTACTTTTAATAAGATGCCTTGGTTATAAGCATCAGTTAATAATTTTTCTAAACTTTCCATTGCTAATGGTTGTAATCTAATTTGTTTATTATCACTTTGATTTACTGTACTAGCGTGTCTAGCCCACAATTCTGGTTTTATTTTAACTAATAAATCATCTATATCTCCATTATTTCTTGTTTGACCACAAATTACTTTTGTCATGACTTGAGTTCCTCTAGTTGTAGACTTAATTATATCATTAGCCGATTTTGTTGAAGTTTTACCTTCTTTTTGAGTAATAATATCTTCAAATTTTAATTTGCTACCTGATGGTTCATCTAATATAATTGTTTGAGCATCTATATTAGTAGTCCAATCATTACCTTTTAAAGAATGGCTTATACCTGTAACAACATATCCTAATTTGGCTCCTATATCATTAGGACCGTCACCACCTCTATATCCTTTAGGTAATAATTCTGGAGGTATTTTAAACATATGGCCTATAACTAATCCTCCAATGCCATCCATGTCAATAGAAATTTTAGTTGGTATTATTGATCTGTTTTTAATATTAGAGAAAGTAAGATTTTTAAAGAAATTAATTAAATCTTTTAATGAATTTTTATAGTTACCTGCTTGGTCGGCATCAAAATCAGCATCTGTAAACCATCCATAATCTAATTTACCAAAAAACTCATATAATGATTTAAGAGATATAATTACATTTTCTAATTTTTCTTTATTAGCTTCAACAAGACTTTTATTAGGGTCAAGTGTTGGATCTATTTTTTTAGGAATAATTCTATCTGTTATACCTTTATTAAAGTCTAACATAGTATTATTATCTGTAGCTAAAGCACCACCACCTACTTGTGCCCCAATTGATATTACAGTAGATTGATCTTGAAATATTTGAGATTCTAATTTATAAGATCTAACTGTAGATTTAGTATTGTGTACTTCTAATTGAAATAAATTATTATAAACTTCTTGTCTTGATTTATAATCAACATAGTTGACATCTATTATTCTTATTTTATTGTCAAGTGGATCAACGTGTATATCAAAATTACTTACATTACCTATTGCTGAAGATATTTCAGTCATTGTTGATTTTAAAAAATCATATAGGTTAATATCATTTTTTTCTTTTTTATCTTGAGACTCTAAATTATTATCTAAAGCTAATCTGTATAAGAAATTTAAATTAATATATATATTTCCTATAATACCTAATTCAGTAGAATAATTATCTTGATAAAAATAAGGTCTAGGGATATTATTTAGATATGCTAAGTTTTTAATAGTATCTGTTTGTACATTTTTTAATTTTTCTTTTTCTGCATCTAAACCCATTTGATCAAGAGTAGCGGGGTTATATTTTAGTAAAGCTGCTTTAGATAATTGAGGTGAACCACTAGTTGTATCACCTACAGCTGCTTGTATTTCTGGGCCAGTAAGTCCATCATCTAAATAGCTATATAAGTCTTTAGTAGGATTTGTTAAATACCATCTACGAGATAATTCTTTAATTTTATTTATATCTCCCTGTAAAACGGATGACATTTCTTTTATTAATTTTTCTTCATCAGTATTACTAGCTTCAATTTCAGTTTTTATTGTTGATATTAAATTATCATAAGTAGATGCAGGAGTTGCAGTATCATATATTACTACTGAAGAGCCAGAAGCATTTATTGCTTCTACTATAGCAGGATTAATGTTAAAGCCTTTAACCCATAATGGGCTTTTAATAGCACATACAGTAGGGTCTATAGATATTTGTAATGGATGAGCTAAACATAAAAGATAACCTTCACCAGTTAATGGGTTAGGCTTTTTTAAAGCGTCTTTATCATATTCTCTTTCTAATACTGAACAACTAACAAATGAGGTATTGCTATTGGAATCTTTAAATATAACATGATCATTTAATAAATTACATAAGGTTTCTAAAGTAATATAAATTTGTTCATCACTTGCCCCTATTTTACCATTACTACTAGCCTCAGCATTGCCACCATTTATATTGATAGTTTTCTTAAACATATCATAATAACTACCTTTTTCAGTATTATAAAATACAAAAGATTTTCCTTCATCTTGAGTACCTTCCATTTTTTGCATTCCTATTTGATATAATTCATAAAAGGCACCTGCTAATATATTTTGTGAATAAGATGAGGATAATTCGCTCATTGCACTAACATTTATTCCTGGAATTTTACTAGCGAATAATCCTTTAGAAGATATTGTTTTGATATTTCCAAAAGGTGAATAGTTTACTTTTAATGATTCCATCACCTCACCTACTGATATTATATTAGTAGTACAATCATATCCTCCATCAGGGCGAGCACTCCAACTATAATTTTTTATATAACCAAAATGAGCGTCATAATTACCCTTATGTTCTTTAACAGCGGTATCATATAAATCCTTAAATATTTTTTCTTTACTTGGAGATGAATCTAAAATATCATAAAAGCCTGGGTTATATGTTAATTTAGAGGTATTATCTAAATAAGGAGCCCATCCCCACTCAATCAATACTGTATATCCAGGGCGCATATATAGTAATTCAAGTTCTTCTAGTTGTCTAATATCCCAAGCATTAAATGTTACTGTTACTTCTCTTAATGAGCCATAAGCGGATTTAGATTTTACCTCTATTCCTGTAATACCAGGCATAGGGCGGATACCTAATCTATTGATAGTGTCATCAGGGGTAGCTATGCTGTAATTTTCTTTACCTGTGTTACCTACGCCTGATCTTAATGTTTTTTTCCATTTTGATGAGATAGGATCGTAAAAATTGCGTAATACTCCTCCTTGTAAAACATATTTTTTAGCTAATTCGTTTGAGTCATGAACATTTACAGAAGAAGACATTCTAATCCACGAATTACGTGCATTAAAATATTGTATAGCGTCTGGGGTACGAGAGTGTATAGCGTCTTGCCTTACCTTTAATTGGTCTTGAATGTCCTTTTTGAATGTATCTTTAAATATCGACATAACATTTATCTAGCTTTATTAAATTGGTTAAATAGATTTAAAACCATATTTAAATCAGTTGGTATTCTTAATTGTGTACCTGGTGTTGGGTATAAAGCGCCTTTAGTAATATTATTATTAGCTGCAGATATTACCCACCATAAGGTAGCGTCATTATAATAAGAATAAGCTATAGAATCAAGTCTATCTCCAACTGTAGTAATAACATACACATCATTTTCTGATAATGGTATGTTAGGGTAAAATCTTTGTTTAAGATAAGGTTTACCTTGTTGTGTTTGGTCTATAGTTGAATTATTGTAACGATTCATTAGAAGTAATATTTTTGAGTGCTAAGTAGTAATTTTGGATCTTTATCAATAGCTTGTTTTCTAGCATTGTATTTTTTCATTATTCTATCAGCTTCTGATTGTGACATACCACTATCTCCTTGTCCTCCTGCTCCACCAGAATCACCACCATTAAAGTCAAAACGTCCATATTTTCTATTACGTGCACTTAATTGTGCTTCATCTAAACTGCCGTAAATATTTTTTTCTCTATTTGATTTTAATTGAGTATCATCTCTAAGCATTTCCATATTTACTTTAGTTAAATTAGGAATTACTGGGTTGTTTGTTATTCCTCCACCTCCACCTCCTGTTACAGGTGATGGTACTGGAGTTGGTGTAGGGGGTACTGGTACAGGTCTTGGATCTACAGGCACAACATCGGGTACTACTGGAGGTGCTATTCTTAATCCGCAATCTTTATATTGAGGTAAGAAATCATGAATAACTGTAAAGTTAAATGATACTTTTAAGTAAAATGCTAAGCCTTGATCTAAATCCCAAGATGAATCTTGTATAGGATTAAAGCTTAAATTAGTTATAATACCTGGTTGGTTATCAATATAACCACCTAATTTTAATCTTGTGATAATACCACCCATTAATAAATCATCTTCATATTTACCTGCTAATACAGATGCTAATTCACTTAAAGCGCAATGTCTTTCAATTAATTCTTCTTTATTATAACAAGGTATATTAAAACCTGCAGCTAATGTACGTTTAAATGAGTTAAATATATAAAAACTTTCAGCACGGCCTGCATACTTAACATCACTCCATCCGCTTTCATAGTTTTCAGTATATTCATTAATATAACCTAAAAATCTCAATGTTGCTAAAGGAAAACCTGTAAATGGATCTAATGGATTAAATATTAAAGCTAATGTATCTTCACTAAGATATCTGTCATTAGTTCTATCAAATTTATATAATAAATTTCCTCCAATATATTGATAATCAGAATCACCTCTATTTATATTAACATCTTCAGTAGTGAATGTTGGTAAAATATAATTTCCATTATCATATGTTTTATTAATATATTGACTATTAACTTGTCTTTTTATAGCAGTATACTTAGCAGAAGTAGATGTTGTTGGTAATATACCTGCTACAGCATTTTGATCAATGTTAATTTCTTTATTACTAAGATCAATACTTGCTGAAGATAAACCTATATCAGCTTTTTTATTTACTTCATGGGTAAGTGGAGAAAAATTAGAATAATAATCATAAGGATCTTTATCATTTAAAGATAATCTATCAACACCCTCTCCACTTATAAGACTAGGATCACTAGTAAGTGAACCTGAGCGTAAGTTTTTATTAGCGTCTATATAGCTTTTAGATTGTTTAGTAGTATTAGTACCGTGTTTATCTTTATCAGATGCTATATTATCAAAAGCAGAATATAATGATCTAGTATCATCCGTAGGTAAATTATATTCATTCTTATTTAATAATGATTTTGTAGTAGTTGAGATAGCATAATCAAAAGTCTTTTGAATTTTTACTTCTGGAAGATGTTCTTCATTATATTGTTTTTCTTTGGCAGGAGTAATCTTAGAGCCATCCTCAGTAAAATCATATCTTTTAATTATGGTATTTCCTATTCCATAAACGGAATTAGGACCACCAAAATAATTTGCAATAGTAAGTTGAGCAGGATTAATTGCTATAGGAGATATTTTAGTACCCGTTACAGCACCTAAAAATGAAAATATATTATTAATTTTATTAATAAGTTTTCTATCTTGTGATGCATTTACTTTTAAATCACCTAATTCAAATTTATTTCTATAACCTATTAATCTGTTGCTTTGCTCATTATTATTATATTGAGCAACAGCTAAATATTTTGTGTCGTCACTTTGTACAGGTAATATACCATGTCTATTAAAGTGACCCCCAAATGCATTAACAGGCACTTGAGCAATTGTATTAATACCTAAATTGTAAAGGCGTGTTGGGCCAACAAGATTTGTTATTTTATTAGCTACATTTGCTATAAAATTACCCACATTACGTAATAATCCACCTCCACTTGTTGGATTATCTGTTCTTAATTGTTTAGCCTCTAATCTTGGGTTAGATAATTGTAAACCGACTTGCTTAACAATAAATAAAGGACCTTTAGGAAAATCAGTTAAGAATTTCCCTATACGAAGTGTATCAACGATTGAGGCTTTTGCGGCTCCTAATGCTCCACCTCTAACAAAACCATCATCAAAATTACCTATAAGGTTTGCACCAGGTCTATTGATATTAGTTTGGATATAAGGTTGATCACTATTACCTCCTCCTGGTCGATCATGTCCGTATTTAAGTGACTTTAAATCGGTTTTAAGATCTATTAACCCCATTATTTAGGTTTGTGGTCTGAGTATTTGTATGTTGGTCTAAATGCATCTTTAGTGTCACCAATGTCTAAACGTGAAGGTTCTGGTTTTGGACCATTGCCACTAATTGTTCTCCATTTTACATTAGGTGCACCTGTTGTTGAAAAAGTGTTATGTAATGAATCTGGTGGAACCGGATCAACGCCGAATGATGATGGTTTACTACCACCTAAGCCTAAAATGCTTGATTTTAATTTGTCTAATAATCCCATGGTTGTTATTGTTTAATATAAATATTTAATTGTTATGCTACTTTATGTGAGCCTTGAACTAAGGCGGTACCTATGTTTTTTCCATCTATGCTAAGGTATATTGGGCGGTTTACTAAATTATTAACGGCGGATCTAACTTCGTTAATAGCTGCAATCATTGGTGTTAAATCGACTGATGGTCCTGAAATATTATTTTGATTTTTATTTAAAGCATCATTAGAGATTATTGTACCCGATTGATCAGGAACAAATAATTCTGGACCTTTTTCTCCAACTAAACTTGTTTGATTAGCTGGGGGTCTACCTCCATTAGCAAATTTATTATTTGTAAGAGCTCCTATAGTTCCTATAGCTGCCGCACCCACTGCTAATGCTCCTAAAGTTCCAAGAGGATTAATTATAGCACTAATAAGAGTAGCAACCCCTAAAATTCCTTTAAGTACAGAGCCTAAACCTTTAGCACTACCTACTAGTCTATTAATCATTTCTCCAAAGAAACCAATTGGTTTAAGTATTGAGGTTACAAGACCAAAAATATCTGTTAATACATTTAATAAAATACCAAAAGGTCCTGCTATTAAATTACCAACTATGTCTTGTAATTTTAACATAGCGGCATTAAATTTTTCTTGTATAGATTGTCTTTCAAGAGCTTGTGCTGCTTCTTCTTCATTTATTTGTTGTAGTGATTTTCCACTAGCAACAGCTTCTTCTCTTTTTCTTAATGTTTCAGAAAGTTGATCTGAAGTTATACCCATAGAGGCAGCTAATGCATTTTGTTGTAACACATTCATTTTAGCAAAATCAGCTGCAGTACCTACATTTTTAGATAATTCTTCAGCTAATGTAACTTGATCACCAGCTAATGCGGCTGCTCTAGCTCTTTCTAAATTTAATTGTTTACCAGTTAATAATTCAGCTTTTAATTCATTTTCAATTGATGAACCAAAGTCAAGAAGAGAAGATGTAGCTGATTTTAACTCGTCAAAAGTTAACCCAAGAGCTTTTGTTTGTACTACTGCCTTGGCTATTTGTTCTGGATTATATCCAAGATTAGCGGCTAATTGGCCTGATATTTTAACTGCTTCTGCTAGTGATGCTTTAAAATCAATACCAACTCTAAGTTGATTTCTTGCTGCTACTAACCCTTTAACAAAGGATTTATAAGTTTCTTCAGATGTTTTACCAGTTAATATACTATAACGTTGTACTTGGGCTGCTTCGTCTGCTTGTAATCCAACTTGTTTAGTTAATTTAACTTGTGTTTCAAGTTGGTCTACTGAGTATTCATATGCAAATCCAGTTGCTTTGGCTATTTGTCCAAAAGCCTCAGTTAACAATTTAGAAGTAACATTTATATTAGAGGAAAGTTGTGAAAAACTAGCTAGATTCTCTCTAAAACTATAAGCTTGATAACCTAATGCTTTCCCTATTTCAACTAATTGGCGATTAGCTTCTAAAGCAGCTTTACCAAAGAATTTAGTTAATCTAATTAATATTTCTAATTGAACAATAGGATCTTTTAAAGCCTCTCCTATTCCCTTAACTATACCTTTAGCGCCTGTAAGAGCAACATCCCATTTAGTACCTGTTTTAGCAACATCTCTCATGTCGCCTTTTAAATTCTCAAAGAATTTGTTACTAACACCTAACTTACCAAGGGTCCCTACTATACCATCAACTATTTTCCCAGAAATTCCTAATGTTTTTCGTATTTTTTCTTCTTCTTTTAATCTTCTTTGAATAACAGCTAAAAGTTTATCAATACCAAATTCTTGATCATTTAATATTCCATTTACTTCTGCATTTGATGCAATTATTTTATCCCAACTTTTTTGTTCTTTATCTAAAGCATTAAGAACATTATCAGCTCTTATTTGTTGTATTTTTGAAAGACCACCATTTTTTTTCTCTATTTTAGCATAATAATCATACTGGCTTTGTAAAGATTTTTGTTGTAATTCAGAAGCATCTGCTGCTTGTTGATTTTGTGTAAAAGACTGAGTTAGGTCTGTTTGTTGTATTCCAACTTTTTTATAAAGAGTTTCTAATTCTTTTTCAGATAACTCACTAATACCGTCTTGATCATACTTTAATTTATTAGCAATAGAAGATAACTTTGAATAAGAACTAGCTATATCTTTATTGTAATTAGTTTGACCTCTTAATTCTTTAGTAACCTTTTTTAAAGACTCATAAAAATAGTTTACATCAGTATCTAAACCATTCATCTCTTTTCTTAATATCTTCAAAGCATCTTGAGCTCCTTTAATACCGCCACCAAAACTTTCTATAGCTTTATCAACGTCTTTAAAAAATTCACCACCCAACGCAGCTATGCGTTTATTTAGATCATCTATCTGTTTTCTAATATTGTCTATATCTGGAGTATCTGCCATAATGTTATATTACATTATATAAATATTAAAAGCGCCTATTTCTTAGGCGCCTTTGCTGTATATGTCGGTGGTTTTGAAGCTATGTTTGGTCGTGATATTTCTTTACTATTGCTAGTATTTTGCAACATATTTTGTTGCTTTTCGGTTTCTTGTTTTTGCTTTTCGTAATGCTCTTTTAATGTCTCAAACGTAAAGCGACGTAACCAAATTGGCATATTGTATATAGTATTCCAATCATATCCACCTTGACTATTAAATACTATTTCGTGTATTTGTTTAAATAAGTATAACCTATACTCCGGCGTCAGGCCAAAAAAAGTTAAGAGATATAGGAATGTTTATGCCCTCCTCTGCATAAACTTTATCATTTTCAGGATAATATTTTAATTCAATATCAGGAGAAATTTTATTATAATATTGGCGTAATGCTCTTGAATCAGTAGCTAACATATAATTATCAATAAAATCACGTATTGCTTTTTGATCACGATCATTATTAACTGATGTAATCATATATTTTAATCTAGTTGTAATATCAGTTGTAGCTGTTGGATTTATTTTTTGTAATCCTTTAATTTCAGCTTCAATTTTAGTTTCATCAAGACCATTTAATAATTTAAATGTAATTGAATTACCTGAGTTGGGTAAAGCAAAGTTAAATTCATTAATTCCTTCTTTAACTAAAGAGGGATCTAATGGTTTTTCTTTTAGTGCTGTTAAATCAGCTTTACCTTGTTTTTGATTGCCATTAGAATCAACATAATTAAAATCATAATCTTTACCATAACCCAAAATACGGGCAGCAACTAATATTGCATTTTTATCACCTACTAATAATTCATTATAGTCGATTGGTGTTACAATTAATGATTGTAATAACTTATCAATAGCAATACCGCTTTTTAAATAGTTTGCATTAGTAAGAATATCTTCATGAGCCGCGGTCATGTATTTCATTTCAATTTCACCCTTAGCAAGTGGTGATTCTTTAGGATACAATAAACCTTTAGAGGGTAATGTAATTGTTTCGGTTGGAATTTTAAATTCAGCCATATAACGTTTTTATTTGTTGTATATATAAATATATGCAAAAAAAAAGCGTTAACCAAATAGGCTAACGCTCTTTAATATTATAT
>Ga0214919_10012021_pt1 | contig 10712 bp, 8 predicted proteins | sample LL1503_MetaG_FD_177994 | JGI IMG/M metagenome (GOLD analysis project Ga0214919, IMG submission 177994) | Freshwater microbial communities from Lake Lanier, Atlanta, Georgia, United States - LL-1503 | ecosystem: Environmental > Aquatic > Freshwater > Lake | place: USA: Georgia | collected 2015-03-15 | reverse complement strand
AGAAAATTAAATTAATAGACGATAATTATTTTTATTTTAAATGACATCTGATAGAAACAATTTATTTTTATTTTATTTATAAAAAGATAAAATAGAAATAGTTTATTTTAAATGACATCCAATAGAAACAGTAATTAATAGTTTCTATTTAATAAACCATATAATGTTGGATTTGTATTTCATACAAAATATTTTTTTATATAATCCATTAAAAAGATTAAAGGATTCAACCATTGTATATAAAGTATAAAATGAAGGAAATCGCTAGTTTAGACAATAATGTATATTTTTTAAATGTGTAAAAAAGGGATATAACCATTTTATATCCCTTTTTTCAAAAATTAAAAATATATAGTATTATAATGTCAAGATATAATACTATCACTTTTGAAAACCATAAAATAATAATAATAATAGATAATAATAATAAAATTTGGTTTAATGCTAAACAAATATGTATCTCATTAAAATATAAACAACCACAACTAGCAATTATAAATAATGTAGAAAAAATAGACAAAATACAATTAAAAAATATAAATATAAATTTCAAAATACAACAACAACCAGATTCAATATATATAAATGAAAGCGGTTTGTATTCTTTATTAATTGCTTCAAAAACAATAAAATCAAAAAAGTTTATTAAATGGATAACAAATGATGTATTGCCAAAATTAAGAACAACCGAAATATTTCCACCAGATACAGAAATAAGTAAATTATTAAAAAAAATAAACGAGTTAGAAAATAAAAATAAATTATTACAGAATGATTTAAAAATAGAAAAGTTTCCAGAGGGTGGTTTGGTTTATATTATAGAAGAAACTGATACAGATGGTGAAAAATATTATAGATTAGGTAAAACAGACGATATGAATAAAAGAATAAAAATTCATAACACCCATTCAATACATAATAAAAAAGTAGTCCATTATACAGAATTACAATGTCCTTTGCAATTAGAAACGTGTATTCGTTCTATGTTATATAAATATAGATATAAAAATAAAAAAGATTATTTCAAATGTAAATTTAATAAAATTATTAAAGCATTTGATAAATGTATAGAAAGTATAAAATGTGTAGAAACACAAGTAGGTGGAAGTTCAATTTATAAAATATTATATTATGAAAATAAATTAAATAAATTAAATGATAGTGTTAATATATCAACGATTTTATAAAAATTATAATATACAGCATATTTCATACAAAATATTTACATCAATTTATATCTTATATTTAATTTCTTTCTGTTTACTATTGTGCCTATTTTCATGTGTTAATAATTTGCTTAAATTTAATTCATTTACTTTAACTCTTAATTTTGTTGAGTCTTAAATAATTGTTAATCATTTACTATGGTATATTTAGTATTATTCAGTTAAAGTAATATTATAAATAATAAAAATAATTTGTTCTTTATGTTCGTTCATAAATTTTTTAAATTCTGTATTTTTTTCTGATGAATGATGTAATTTAATTAAATATTTTTCAATAGATGCTTTTGTTTTATCGTTAATTTTATTAGTATCACAAAATTCTTCAAATACTTTTGTGATATCATATTTTCTAACAGAAATAATATCATTAATAACTTGTTTTTTACTAGTCGCTTTAAATTTTTCTATATCGCTGTCATATTTTAATGCAATATTATCATGTAAGTTTGATATTTTTATATTTCTATTTTTTTCGTTTTTAAATAATTCTTCAACCAAAGTTACAATAGGATATTCGTCATAATTTATTGACTTTAATACTTTTAATTTTTGTTCTTCTGATAATAATTTTATACACTCACCGCCTAATTCAATAATAATATTATTTACAACATTATTATTTACAATATTATTATTTACATTATTGATAACATTACCATTGATAACATTTTTTGATTTAATATTTGTTTTACACATATTTTTCATTTCATTTAATTCCTGTTTTAATTTGTCATTTTGTTTTTTAAGTTCTTCTATAAAGTATAAAATGAAGGAAATTGATAGTTTAGACAATAATGTATATTTTTTAAATGTGAAAATGTGTAAAATAGAAATAGTTTATTTTAAACGACATCCGATAGAAACAGTAATTAATATTTATTATTTAATAAATCATTTAATTAAAAATTGTATTTTATTTAATTAAAACCAAATACTCCACTATAATAAAATGAAACACATTATTACATCTAATGATACATCAATTAATATTAAATATATAGACGACGAAGAATCTCATTATCAGTTAAATATACCAAATAACGATATAAATAAAAAGTTAATTGAAAATACTGTTTTTAAGTTTGAAAAAAGCGGTACACAAACAATAATAATGCACGATGATAATAATGTATTTCACCTTAGTAAAATGGAATGTAAATATTCGGATTATATAAAAATGCAAAATAAATTAGAAAATACAGAAAAAGAAATGGTTAATTTTAAAAATGATTTACTACAACAAATGAAAAATGAAATGGTTAATTTTAAAAATGAATTATTTGATACAAATAATTTATTAACAACAGAAATAGACATGATAAATAGTAAATTAAATGATACTGATAGTTTATTACAACACCAAATGAAAATATTAAAAGATAAACATAAAAAAGAAATAGACAATTTAAAAGACGAATTAAATAATTTATTACAAAAACAAATAGAAAAAGTTAATGACAAATCAGTAAAGTATACTAAAGACACGTCGCAATTAAATAATGATTTACAACAACAAATTAAAGAAATTAATTATTACTTACCGTTTGTGTTTAAATTTGGTAGCGGTAATTATGATAGAACGCATTATGGAAATGAACAAATTGTAACATATAAGCCGGATCATGATGCACAATATTATCAATTTTTCAATTCTCAAAAAGATATTAAATTAACAATTCTAAATACCAATAGGACTTTTATTGTCCCAAATAATATTTATGAACATATTATTATCCCACCAGGAAAAGTATTAATATCAATATCAATAGCCATCTTTGAACGTGGTTTAAAAGTTTACAATAAAGGTATTCATTATAATATAAAATTAGGTGATTTTATTATGTTTATTAATGAAAAAAATATAGATAATATAATTGCTCTTTATAAAAAAGAACAGACAATTCAAAAATTTGGTAATCTTAGTATAACATATATTGAATCAGAATGTTTGCAAGAATAATCATTTAGTTAAATCTTTTGTATAACCAATTTTATACATGCCTTCGTCTTTAAGTACATAAAAATGCATTCCTTTTGGATATTTATTTTTTGTCATATTTTGTTTTACGGTAGGGTGTTTTACCCAACCATACAACAAAATCTTTAGATATTCATTATATAGAGAATATCTAAAGATTTTCACGACATGATAAAAAGAAGTTATGTATTAAATATGTTAAATAAATTAAATTAGTGAATGATAATTTTATTTAAAAACATGCATCTTTTTTATTATAATAAACATGAGCAAATTTTATGTATTAGAAGTTATCAGATTTATTACAGAAAAAGATGGAGAAAATGGATGGTTAAATAAGGGTACGAAATTAGAACATGTTGGTTATATGAAAGTAAAATTTAAAACAAAAAAAGATGCATGTTCGTATTATAATAAATGTAATCCTCATATGAGAGAATTAAATGCACATTGTGATTATAAAAGTGATTGGGATCCTAATACTAAATTACTGTATATTGTTCGTAAATATTATAGTATATATATGTCAATTCCTCCATTTGTGGGAGAAGAATTACAATTTAATGGTGAAACATATTTATATTATGATAATTCCTCAATAATTTAATATATTTAAAAAGTCAATTGAAATTTATAGTTGTATTCATAACAATATAGAAGGTTGTACTTTTTTTTTGGTGCAGTAAAGAAGATGATAAAGACGAATTTATAAAAAGATAAAATATAAACATTATTTAATAAACCATATAATGTCGGATTTGTATTTCATACAAAATATTTTTTTATATAATCCATTAAAAAGATTAAATTAATAGGCAATAATAATTTTAAATAACATCAATTAGAAACAATTTATTTTTAAATGACATCAATTAGAAACAATTTATTTTAAATGACATCCAATAGAAACAATTTATTTTAAACGACATCAATTAGAAACAATTTATTTTAAATGACATCCAATAGAAACAATTTATTTTAAACGACATCAATTAGAAACAATTTATTTTAAATGACATCCAATAGAAACAGTAATTAATATTTACTATTTAATAAACCATATAATGTCGGATTTGTATTCCATACAAAATATTTTTTTATATAATCGATTAAAAAGATAAAATAGAAACAGTAATTAATAGTTTCTATTTAATAAACCATATAATGTTGGATTTGTATTTCATACAAAATATTTTTTTATATAATCCATTAAAAAATTAAATTAATAGACGATAATTATATTTATTTTAAATGACATCTGATAGAAACAATTTATTTTAAATTACATCCAATAGAAACAATTTATTTTAAACGACATCCATTAGAAACAGTAATTAATATTTACTATTTAATAAATCATATAATGCTGGATTTGTATTTCATACAAAATATTTTTTATATAATCCATTAAACAAATTAAATTAATAGACGATAATTATTTTTATATAATCCATTAAAAAGATAAAATAGAAATAGTTTATTTTAAATGACATCCAATAGAAACAGTAATTAATATTTACTATTTAATAAATCATATAATGTTGGATTTGTATTCTATTAAAAAGATTAAATTAATGGATGAAAATTAATAGTTTAGACAATAATGTATATTTTTTAAATGTGAAAATGTGTAAAAAAGGGATATAACCATTTTATATCCCTTTTTTTAAAAATAGAAATAGTTTATTTATTTTTAAATGACATCCATTAGAAACAGTAATTAATAGTTCCTATTTAATAAACCATATAATGTCGGATTTGTATTTCATACAAAATATTTTTTTATATAATCCATTAAATAAATTAAATTAATAGACGATAATTATTTTTATTTTAAATGACATCTGATAGAAACAATTTATTTTTATTTTATTTATAAAAAGATAAAATAGAAATAGTTTATTTATTTTTAAATGACATCCAATAGAAACAGTAATTAATATTTATTATTTAATAAACCATATAATGTTGGATTTGTATCCTCTTTATTATTTTTATTTTATTTATTTTAAATGACATCCATTAGAAACAGTAAATAATAAACCATATAATGATGGATTTATATTTCATACAAAATATTTTTTTATATAATCCATTAAACAAATTAAATTAATAGACGATAATTATTTTTATATAATCCATTAAATAAAGTCTACCAATAAATTATTTAAATTTGATTTAGTATTGTGTATTATTTAATTTGTAAATAATAAGATTAGATGAAATGCTATGTGTTTTTAAAATATACATATAAATTTTTATTAATATTTATTATTTAATAAACTATAAGAAGAATTATTTTATATAATCCATTAAAAATTGAATAAAATTATTATAAAATAATGTTATTAATTATATTTAATGCAAACAAAACTAGAAGCAGGATTAGAATATGAAATTTATGTTAAAAATATTATTAAACATAAATATAAAAATACATGGTTATGGTCTGAATTACCACAAGATATATTATTAACTATTGGTTGTATTAAAAATATTACCGATAAATGTGACGATATCGGTTGTGACATAGTTTGTCAATATCATGATGATACTTTTGTGTTTATTCAATGTAAGAATTATTCAACTACTGGTGTTGATAATACTATTAATATTGGTGATTTAGCTGGATTTTATAATTTTATTGCTGAAACTGGTTTTAATGGTATTGTTTATTATTCTGGTAGATTATCACAACAAATCGTTTATAGAAAAAAGAAAATTATTTACATAAATTTACCACATATTAAAAATAATAAAATATTAGATTTTAAACCTTATGAATATCAAATAGAAGCATATAATAAACTTAAAAATAATAATAGATCTATTTTAGCAATGCCATGTGGAACTGGTAAAACATTTGTTTCTTTTTTATTATCTCTAGATTATAAAAATATTATAATATTAACTCCTTTGATATCAACAACCGAACAAATATTAAGTCATTATAAAAACTATTATAGTAACTATAAAGATATTAATTATAGTTCAGTTAATTGTAAAGCTTTACGAAAGATTGATTCTTTTGAAGGTAAAAACATTATTGCTTCTACTTACGACTCATGTAATATAATTTTATCCATAATAGACAAATTAGAAAATGTATTAATTATAATAGACGAATTTCATAATATTTCAAATAATATGATATGTACGGAAAATGACATGAATAAAATATTAAAAAATAAAAATGATATACTATTCATGTCAGCAACTCCTAAAGAACACATGATTTTCGGTACAATAAAATATCAGTTATCATGGGAAAATGCAATAAATAATAAGTATATTTGTGATTATAATTTTTATTATCCTGATAATAGTAAAATAATAACAAAAATAGAAGAGATGAGATTTGATACAACCATGATAGAAAAAACAATACTAATTAATAAAGCCTACTATTTATTGGAAAGTATAAAAGAATATAATGTAAAAAAATGTATTGTATATTTAAAAACAATAAAAGAATCAATTGAATTTGAAAAAATATTATTAACTATTAATATTTACTTCAACCATAATATTAAAGTATATAATATTAACTGCAATACAAGTACAAATATAAGAAATAAATACTTAACAAAATTTCAATGTGATAATAGCAGTGTAAATATTATGTGTAACGTACATATCTTAGATGAAGGTATAGATATTCCAACTTGTGATAGTATCTATTTAACTCATCCAAATAATAATCCAACAAATATTATACAACGAATTAGTAGAGCAAACAGATTAGATAACAATAATAAAGATAAGATAGCAAAAATATTTTTATGGACAAAAGATAAAATGAAACTAAATAATATTATTGATAATATATCAACTGTTATAAAAGTTAAATATGGATTTATGTATCATATACCTATTGAAAATAAAAAAATATGTATAGAAGATAAAACTATAATAAAACAAATTAATAATACTACGAATATCAGTTATATTATAGATTATTATAAATCTACTACAGAAAATATTAACGATAATTATATAAAATTTATTAATGATTTTTTCGAGATTATTAGAGAGGATTATTTTGAAATATCAGACCAGTTTCTTATTAATTCCAATAATCTACAAACATGGTTAAATATAACAAGTCGTAAGGATTTTCACGACACTATAAAAAGAAGTTATGCATTAAATATAGATTATATTATAACTAAATCAAATAATAAAGGAATTGGTAAAAATAATGAGAAAATATACATGTTAACCCCAGATTGTGCTAAAATGATTTTACAAGCTACAAAAAGTAAAAAAGGTATTGAAGTACGTAGATATTTTATAGAGATAGAAAAAATGTTATATAAATATAAAGATTCTATTATAAAAAGTCTTAATAACGAATTAACATTAGTTAAAAATAACCAAAAAGTTAAACCAGAAGGTAAGAAGAAAAAGATATATATTTTTAAGGCATTAAATACGGAAGAAACTTTATATAAATTAGGGAAATCAAAAAATATAAGAAAACGATTAAATTCGCATAACTCCGCTCTAGCTAATGATTTATTATTAGTACATGAATTTGATACAGATAATATGCACGGTGTAGAACAGTGTATAAAAGGACTTATGAGAGTAGTTCAATATAGGAAATATAAAGAAGTTTATCAAGTTGATTTAGATATATTAAAAAAATTTTTAAAGCATTGTGACGATAGTATTAATTTTATTAAAGAATTATCAAACAAAAGTCTAACAGATAAAGATAAAATATTTATGCATATACCAATATATGATAAATAATATCAATTAGAAACAGTAATTAATAGTTTCTATTTAATAAACCATATAATATTGGATTTGTATTTCATACAAAATATTTTTTTTATATAACCCATTAAACAAATTAAATCAATGGACGATAATTATTATTATTTTAAATGACATCAATTAGAAACAATTTATTTTTATTTTATTTATAAAAAGATAAAATAGAAATAGTTTATTTATTTTTAAATGACATCAATTAGAAACAGTTTATTATTTTTTCTTATTATTTTTTTTAATTTCAACAATAGTATTATTTTCAACAGGTGTATCTGAACTAGATTCCTCTTTATTATTATTATTATTTGTAGAACATTTACGTTTATGTATTGATAAAGATTTAAGATTAGAACCAGTAAATTTATTGCATATATCACATTTAAGGTCAAGTGTTTTAGTAGAAGCAAATTTACTAGAAAGTAATTTTTGTAATGATGGTAATTCAATATCAGTAATTTGTGAAATAATTTTTTTATTTGTTTCTCTAATTAAATTAATTAATGTTTCTTTTTGATTAAGAAAAGTTTGAAATTCTTGGTTAATATCAATCATAATATCATCAGTAATAATATTTTTGTTAGTTTCTTTTTTAATTTGATTTAATATCGTGGTAATATGGTCGATAATATTAACAGCAGTTTGTATTTTAAATTCATCATATTCAGCTTTATGAATATAAACGAGAACGTTATTTTCAGTAGTAATATCAATTTGAAAGTTATTTTTATTAGAGATTCCACTACAATTAGATAACAATATTCCGCTCGAATTTTGTTCTTCGCAATCCCTAATAAATTTAAAAACATCTTCTTTTGGAACATTAGAAGTATAATGTTTATTTTCAAAAATAACATCTTTATAAGTTTGTCTTCGTAATATAATATCACCATGTTTAGATTTATTACTACAATCAATGATTTCATGATTAGGATACAAATTATTTAATACAATAAATAATTTGCCTTCATTTAATTTACCAATATTTGATGAAGCATTATTATTATATTTTTTAAGAAATTCATTCATTTGTTCGTTAATTTTTTCTTGATTATTTTTAGTATCATTATTATTATCTTTAATAATATTAATATTAGTAGTAAGTCTTTCTTCACTAGATGTAATATAATTTAATATAGGTTGTTGAACGCCAATAATAAATTGATTATATTTATTTTCCATCATTTGTGTGATTTTATCTGTAGTAAGATCATTTTTATTATTTTTAAGAACATCAATATTTTCATTCATGTCTTTTTTTAATGATATAATAATAGTTTCAAGTTGTTTATAATAACTACTATTATTTTTAGGAACAACATCGTTAATCACATTAGTAGTTTTAGATAAAAGTGTATCATTATGTTTTTCAATAATATCGATAAATTTAATAATATTTGTTTTTTCAGAAGTATTGATAACAGTTTTTAATTCATCAATATATGAATGTTTAATATCGTTAAATTTAATAACAAGTCCATTAGTAATATCTGTATTTAATTTAGAAAGAATATCTTTCAAACTAGCAAAATCTGTTTGAAACTGTGAACTAGTTAATGATTGTAATTGTTTAAAAGATGTTAAATCTTTTGATAAATCTTTAATAGTTGTTAAAATATCACTACTAATAGTAGTATTTAAGTTACCTGTAATATCTTTTTTAATATTTTCAATTAGATCAATAAAAATACAGTTCATAACATCGAAATTAAGATGTGGATTTTTTGTATAGAACTCTACTATTTTTTTATTATCTGTTGTGAATGTAATTTTATTTGACGGCATGTAATAATATATTATTATAAATAGTCTTTAAATATTTTTCACGGCATCTGTTCGAAACTATTAAATTATATACTTATAATAAACACATTTTATATTAAATGACATCTGTTCCACATATTTCTAACTTTTTTTTCTATCCCAAAAAATGTTCCACATATTTCTAACTTTTTTTTCTATCCCAAAAAATGTTCCACATATTTCTAACTTTTTTTTCTAGCTCAAAAAAATGTTCCACATATTTCTAACTTTTTTTTCTAGCTCAAAAAAATGTTCCACATATTTCTAACTTTTTTTTCTAGCTCGAAAAAATGTTCCACATATTTCTAACTTTTTTTTCTAGCTCAAAAAAATGTTCCACATATTTCTAACTTTTTTTTCTAGCTCAAAAAAATGTTCCACATATTTCTAACTTTTTTTTCTAGCTCAAAAAAATGTTCCACATGTTTCTAACTTTTTTTTCTAGCTCAAAAAAATGTTCCAAATATTTGTATAGATTCATTCATAATAATTTATATCAATTGTTAGTCACTTATATTTATTTAGTTTTAAATAAAATATTTAATTAAAACAAATTTTTTATATTTATTGTTTAGATTCATACAAAATATATATTAACTGTTCTTAATGATTTTATTTATTGTTTAGTTTGTATAATATATATATTAACTGTTCTTAACGATTTTATTTTTATTAAGTTTATTTTAAATAATATTTAATATATATTATTTAAAAACTTTTTTGAATCTTTTTTTTATTTATTGTTTAAATTCATATAAAATATATATTAATTGTTCTTAACGATTTTATTTATTATTTAGTTTATTTTAAATAATATTTATTGTTTAGATTCATATAAAATATATATTAACTGTTCTTAACGAATTTAATTATTGTTTAGATTCATATAAAATATATATTAACTGTTCTTAACGAATTTAATTATT
>Ga0214919_10012020_pt1 | contig 10712 bp, 9 predicted proteins | sample LL1503_MetaG_FD_177994 | JGI IMG/M metagenome (GOLD analysis project Ga0214919, IMG submission 177994) | Freshwater microbial communities from Lake Lanier, Atlanta, Georgia, United States - LL-1503 | ecosystem: Environmental > Aquatic > Freshwater > Lake | place: USA: Georgia | collected 2015-03-15 | reverse complement strand
ACCGCGAGCGGGAATCGCCGCGGACGGCCTATAGTAACGCGCGTCCTTCGAAACGCCGTACCAAAATGTTTAGAGGATAGGCCAAAGATCGCGTGTCACGTCGAACGCAAAGGTCCAGCGGCCATTTTTGAGGCCGCGCCCAATGTCGACGCGCAACACGTCGAACAGCGAGATCGCGCCGATTCCCACCGAGGGAAAGAATCCCCGCGACTGCGAATCGGCAGGACGACCATCGACCGCCGTGAGCTGGACCCACGGCGCGAGTGCAAGCCGCACCGAGCTTCGCCCGAACCGACCAAGCGCGACAGGAATCTGCGCCACCGTCGTTTGCCACTCGAGGTGCTGACTGATCCCTGCCCGGCCGCGCAGCGAATGAAAGTCGTAGCCGGGGGCGGTGACGGGGCCACCGAAGGCCACATCATACTGCGGAAAGGCCGCATCGATGCGGACACCGCTCAGCGCCGCCGCGGTCGTGTGTACGACGAGGCGATCCGTGCCAAACGACCGTTCGGCGTGCGCGCTGAGACTGACACGTCCCAAGTCCACGTTGCCGAGGGAGCGCGGCTCCTGTATGCGCCGGTACGTCACGTTCGCGGCGTACCGGACACTGAAGCCGAGGATTGGCGAAGCGCTGGTGCGCGTCACGTCGAGGGACACTCTGCTGACGTCGAGATTCGTGACATTCAGCGTTGGCGCATACCGGCCGGAGGCAGGTTGAGCGTGCACACCGAGGGGCGACTCGTGTTCACGCGCCGCGGTGAGCTTCCACCGATTTCCCCACTGGATCCCAGCATCCAAGGTGAGTGCCACGCCGCGCACGGCAAACGGATCGGTGAGGTCTGTGCCAAACTCTTGCGCGGCGATCGAATTCCGAATGCGGGACACTTCCGCCTCGTCGCCGGCTTCGCGGAAGTCGTTGTAGCCGGCCAGGCTGACGCCTGAGCCGTCGGCCCGCTGCCAGCCGACCGACCATTGCTGCTTGATGGCGTGATCCGAAACGCCGTAGCGTCCACCGGCGGCGGCCACGAATCCTCCGCCGAACGCGCGGGCGACACCACCGCCGAGTGTGATCCCCTCGACGCGATTCACGCGTAGGATGTCGCTAATCCCTCGCGCACTCGGCACCGTACGTTGCGTACGCGCGAGTGCCTCGGCGCGCACAAGGGCTCGCGCTTCCTCCTGCACGCGACGGACGTCGTCGTCGGCGCTCAGGGTGACGTCCCCAGGGAGGCTCGCGAGGATGTCACCGGAAAACTTGAAGTTTTTGAGTTGCGGCTCGGGAAGGGAGACGACTTCTGGCCCTGCGTAGAAGAGCGCGGGCTGCGGCTCGAGGACTTCGGCGTCGGTCACCTCCCATCGGCCGCGGATGATCCCGCGCACGGGGAAATCCATCCACGAGCCTGTGCGGCGGATCTCGATCTCTTGGCGCCGGGGAAGCCAGAAGCGGCCTGCGACTAGGCCGTTCTCGAGGATGACCGAGACATCTTCGAGCTGGTCGTCCTTGAGGGCGGCGCGGGTAAAGCTGAAGGCCATGCGCACGACCACGCCATTGGACTTGTCGAGGTACACGGCCCCCACCGCGCGCGGCTTTCGGTCATCTTTCGGGCGGACCTTGACCTCAATCACCTCGAAGGTGCGGTCGATTGTCCGCATGGTAAAGGAGTCGGTGGCCGCAAAGTCGTACGCGGCACGGCCAGCCGCCGAGAGCGGGTGCGGGACATCCTGGACTTCGTCGCCGTTGCCGAGCCGAATGATGCTCGGAAAGTTATTCTGGACGATGGCGAGGTGGTCCTGGTGGTACTCGATATCCGTCGGGAGGAGCAACGTGTCACGACGACCGACGATCCGCTGCTTGCTCAGGTTCGGCGCGCGCCAATAGACTTCCACAGCGAGTTCGTCGGTGCGAACGACTTTGGGCGGTTCGTCGAGCTGGTCGCCCATCTGCGCGAGGAACGTCAGGAAGCCGTGGGCGTTAGCCTTGTAGCCGGCCAGCCCCGTATCGGCTAACTGCGCGGCGCGCCGAGCAATGGCGGCGTCCACCAGCGCCATGGCTCGGGGATCGTTCCATTGCTGAGCACGTGCCGGAGCGGCAAGACCGCATACGGCTAACACGACTGCGGCGGCACACACCGCCATCCGAGGACGCATGCAGGGAAGATCAACCGAGACGACGGAAGGAGCAACCGGGAGTACGGCGACCGCCGGGGTACTGATCCCGGTGTGGCGCGATATCCTGCTTGACGCCGACACCCCCGTGGGGGCCTTCGCGCGACTCCGGAGCGGGCCGTTCGCCTTCCTGCTGGAGTCCGCGCCGGCGGGGAGCGAGACCTGGGCGCGCTACACGTACCTGGGCGCCTCGCCACGCGGCGCCTGGCGCCTGCAGGACGGCACGGTCGAGGATTGGTCTCCTGAGCTGGGGTGGCATGCGGCGCGGCGCCCTGAGGACCCCTTCGCGGACTTCCAACGAAAGCTGTGCGAGTACGAGCCGGTCGACGCGCCCGAACTGGGCGCCTTCTGGGGCGGCGCCGTGGGCTATTTCTCATATGACATGGTCCGGCATATCGAGCGGCTGCCGAATGCCCCGCCGCGGGGCGTGAAGGCGCCTGATGCCCTGTTCGTCTTTACCGGGACGATGGTCATCATCGACAACCTGCGCTCGCAGGCTCGGCTCGTCTGTGCGATTCCGGTGCCCCATGGGACCGACGACGCGGGGGTCGAGGCAGCCTATGCACGCGCCCACGCCGACATCGATGCGACAATTCGTGCGTTGCGGACGGGACCGAGTCTCGCGCCGCTCGACCTGAACCCCCGCGCGACTCCTGCGACCGGGGTCTCGAACTACTCCCGCGAGGAGTTCATCGCCGACGTCCAGACGATCAAGGAGTACATCGTCGCCGGCGACTGCTTCCAGGCGCTCCTCGCGCGGCGGATTGCGGTACCTCACGATTTCGACGGTGGCACCCTGTACCGGGCCATCCGGGCACTGAACCCATCGCCGTACATGTACCACCTCATCTTGGACGGCGTGGAACTGGTGGGGAGCTCACCGGAGCTGCACGTCCGGGTGGCGGACGACCGGATCATTGTGCGGCCGATCGCGGGGACCCGTCCACGCGGGCGCGACGCCGTGCAGGACCAGCTGGCCGCGGACGAGCTGGCCGCGGACGAGAAGGAGCGCGCCGAGCACCTCATGCTCGTGGACTTAGGGCGGAATGACGTGGGACGGGTGGCCGAATATGGTACGGTCGAGGTCACCGACCTCATGAAAGTCGAGCGATACTCCCATGTGCTGCACCTAGTGAGCCAGGTCGAGGGGCAGCTGGCCCCCGGGCGCTCGACGCTGGACGTATTCCGGGCCACTTTTCCGGCCGGGACAATGACCGGGGCCCCAAAGGTGCGGGCCATGCAGATTATTGACGAACTGGAGCCTGAGCGCCGGGGCCCCTATGCTGGCGCGGTGGGATACGTGGCCTATGGGGACCGCCGTATGGATCTGGCCATCACCATCCGCACTTGCGTGATTGCTGGGGGAGAGGCCAACGTGCAGTGCGGGGCCGGGATCGTGGCGGATAGTATCCCGGAGATGGAGTGGGAGGAGACGGAGAACAAGGCTCGGGCAATGCTAACCGCAATCGGCCGCGTACGCCATATTTAGGACTATGAGTTTCTTGCTGGCGGGGATCGACAATGAGTATCGGTTCGAGTTGCGCACCGGCACCACGATGGTCGTGGGACGCGCGGTCAACTCGGATTGTCCTGTCGTTGACGCTACGGTGTCACGACGCCATGCGGAAATGGTCGTCACGGCAGACCAGATCCACGTCACGGACTTCCAGTCCAGCAACGGATCGCACCTCAACGGCACGCAGTTCGAAACAGCGGTCGTGAAGCATGGCGACACGCTGACCTTTGGAAAGGTCGCGTTTCGCGTTGAGTTCGCGGCTGATGTGGTCGCGGCGCCAAAACCCGCCCCAGACCCAAGCGCGCCCTCGGGCGCGACCGTGGTGCGGCCCGTCAACTCGGGCAGCACGGCACTGTATCGCGCGAGTGGCCAGGCTGGCCCGAGCGGCGACATCAAGGCTGCGATCAAGGCCGCGAGCACCGGCGCCGACAAAGACCAAAAGAAACTCCAGATTCTACTCGAGATTGCCAAGGGTCTCACAAGTGCAGCGGACGTCGATACGCTTCTCGGGAAAGTGGCGAACTACGCCTTTGAGATTTTCGAGGCGGACCGCTGCGCTATTCTCCTGATCGATGACAATGGCCAGCTTCAGCCGAAGATCTCGCGCGACAAGCGCGGCGAAGATGCGCCGGCTGTTGTGCCGATGTCGATTGCTCGGCTCTGCACCGAGGAGAAATCCGCGGTGCTGTCGGACGATGCCGGCGCCGACGACCGCTTCAAGGGTGGCGCCTCGATCCTGATGCAGAAAGTGCGGGGCGCCATGTGTGTGCCGCTCGTGGGGTCTGAGGAAAAGGTGCTTGGCGTGCTGTACGTCGACAACTTCATTAGCACGCATCGCTTCACCGAAGATGACCTCGACTTCTTGATCGCCTTTGCGAGCATTGCGTCGGCTGCGACCGAAAACGGACAGTTCTCCGACAAGATTCGGCAGCAGGCACAGGTGCGCGGAAACTTTGAGCGGTTCTTCACGCCGCAGCTCGCGGCGCGGATCGCGAATTCTGCCGACGCCATTAAGCTCGGCGGTGAGAAGCGCCCGGTGGCGGTGTTGTTCAGCGACATCCGCGGCTTCACCGCGCTTTCCGAGACGATGAACCCGGATGCCATGGCGAAGCTGCTCACCGAGTACTTCACCGAAATGGTGGACTGCGTGTTCCATCACGGCGGCACGCTCGACAAGTTCATCGGCGATGCGGTGATGGCCCAGTGGGGCGCGCCGATTGGCGAGCCCGACGATACCGACCGCGCGATGGCAGCGGCGATGGATATGATGACCGCGCTCGACGCCCTGAACCTGCGCTGGACGGCGGCGGGTCGCCCCACGGTGCAGATTGGGATTGGCCTGAACTTTGGCGAGGCGTTCGCTGGAAACATCGGCAGCGAGCGTCGACTCGAGTACACCGTGATCGGCGACACCGTAAACACGGCAAGCCGGCTCTGCTCGGTGGCGAAGAAGGGCGAGATTATCATCAGCGAAGACTTCCGACGCACGCTGAAGAATCCTCCGGCCCTCCAGCCGCTGGAGCCAGTGCCGCTCAAGGGGAAGACACAGCCAGTTCCGATTTTCCTCGTCAAGCGGTGAGTGCGGCACCCGCGATTCCGACCGGATACCAGAGGTTCGAGATCCGCGGTGCCGAGGTCGTGGCGCACCGTGATCATGCGGCCGCGATTCGCTCGGCGATGGACGCACGCACGCTGCACGAGTGGGCAAGCCGGCAACCCGGCGCGCAGCCGATGCGCGGCCGAGCGATTGCCTATGGCACAACCCTTGCCGACCGCACGGCGGTTGTCGTGCGTCACTCGCAGCACGGGGGGCTGTTTGCCCCACTCACACGCGACCTTTTTGTGCGGCCAACGCGCGCACCGCGTGAACTCGAGATTTCCGTGCGTCTGACGAGCGCCGGCGTGCGGACGCCGCGGGTCGTGGCGTACGCCGTGTATCCGGCAGTGGCACCGTTCGCACGTGCGGACGTCGCCACACAGCGCCTGTACGGGTCAGCCTTTCCCGAGGCCTGGGCGCGCGCCGAATCCGAGGACGCGCAGCGTACGATTATTGCGGCGGTCGTCGAGCTTTTGCATTCCCTGCGCGCGGCGAAAGCGCAGCACGCAGACTTGAATGCCCGCAACATCTTCATCTTGGACCAGCAGCCAACGGCCGCGGCCGTCCTCGATGTGGACCGCGTCGAGTTTCCGTCGATGAGTGCCGGCGTGATCGCGGAGTACAATGCCCTTCGGTTGATTCGATCGCTCACGGGCGAGCGACTCGGACTCCAGCGCACGCTCAGCGTAGCGCAGATTCGCGCGATCGAAGCGACAGGAGACCTCGCGGCATGACGCCTGTGACGATGGATCGCGTCTGTATTGTGATGATGAGCGCGGTTGGCGACGCGGTGCATGTGCTCCCCGTGCTGACTGCGCTCAAGCGTCACCATCCGGCGATGCACGTCACGTGGGTCTTGCAGCCCGGACCGGCAACGTTGGTGCGTGGTCACCCGCTCGTAGATGACATCGTCCTCTTTGACCGGAGTGCCGGCGTCAAAGGATTCCTCGATATCCGGCGCGAGCTCTCCACGCGCCGATTCGACTTAGTGATCAACCTCCAAGTGTACTTCAAAGCCGGAATCATCACGAGTTTCGTCAACGCGCCGGTGAAGCTGGGCTTTGACCGCGCCCGCGCGCGTGACTTCAACTGGCTCTTCACCACGCATCGGATTCCTCCGCACGACATGCAGCACGTGCAGGACCAGTACTTTGAGTTCACCGACTGGCTCGGCGTCCCCAAGGAACCCGTGGAGTGGGGGCTCGGCCCGTGGGAGAGTGAGCGCGCGTGGCAGCGAGAGTTCTACGCGCCAATCGAGCGTCCGGTGGTGCCGATTGTTGTGGCGACCAGCAAGGCGGAGAAGGACTGGCTCCCCGAACGCTGGGCGCAGGTGTGCGATGTGCTCTACGCGGATTTTGGCCTCCAGCCCGTTTTGGTGGGCGGACGCTCCCCGCGCGAGGAGACGGCGGAGCGCGTCATTAGAGCTCGGGCCACGCACAAGCCGATCTCGGCGTTAGGGAGTGGCCTCCGCAAGCTGGTATCAATTTTCGACGGTGCGGCACTGGTACTCTCGCCGGATACTGGGCCGCTCCACATCAGCGTGGCGCTCAATCGGCCGGTTGTATCGCTCATTGGATATTCAAATCCCAAGCGCGTGGGCCCGTACGGGAAGTTCCGCGACTTGATGATTGATGCCTACGGCGATCCCGGAGAGGACTACCCGATCTCCATGGAGAATCGGACCGGGCGGCTCCCTCGGATCACCGTGCAACAGGTGCTCGACAAAGTCGAGCACTGGCGCACCCACTACGCCACCGCGCCTACTTCGCCACGGTGACGTGCCCACGCATGCCGAGCGCTGCGTGGGGATCACACTGAAAGTAGAAGTTTCCTTCCCCAAAGTTCAGCGGTACCTCATACGTCTGTCCTGGTAACTGAAGGAACGTGCTCAATGCAGGGAGCCCTTGCTTTCCAGGATTTGAATCAGCGAGAAAGTCCACGTTGTGGACGCCGACCGCCAGCTTGAAGCGCAGCATATCACCAGGCTTTGCCGTGATTGTGCTCGGGGTGAATGAACTCCCCTTGTCGTCCGTCGTCATGATGATTTCGTGCACGACCCCAGTGGCAGCAACCGCAGACGCGGGGGGAGCACTCGTCGCGCCCGCTCCTCCCGCGGATTGATCACCGCCGCAGGCAGTTACGGCAACAACGGTCAGCGTGAGCAACGAGAGTTTCAGGGTCATCGACATGAGAGCTATCGGGATAGGGTGGTAAGCACGGACGGATCAGAAATCGCGGGCATCAAACCGACGGGCGGCCAAGAACCACGGCCCCACGCACCAGAGGGCAAGCGCGCCGAGCGCGACCAGACTGCCGAGCGCCGAACCGAAGGTCCGCTCGAACAGCGCCCCGGTGTAGCCCATCAGCGCTGATGCGTCGACCTGCGCGAGCACGAGCACGCGCGCGAGGTCGACCGGATTGGTGACCATCATGGCAAGCATTGGCTTCTCGATCGGCCAATCACCAAAAGCCGAGGCAAAGGCGAGCACGGCACCATCGTACAACACGCTGGTGGCCAACCAGGCAGCGAGTGCCATCCCGATTCCCTTGAGGCGATCATCGGTACGGAGGGCGATCCAAGTGGCAATCGCCACGCAGGAGAAGGTCAGGCCCGCGCCCGCAACGAGCAACGCGAGCACCGCGATCCCGTTTGCGCCGAATCCACGGTTCATGAGGACGGGGATCCCAGCACCAAGCACAAAAGCGGCCGTCAGCGGGAGCGCGAGCCCGAGGTAGAGCCCCGTAAAGAGATCGCGCCGACGGACGGGCTGTGCCAGCAGCAGCTCCACGAACTCGCGCGATGCGTAGACGTGCATGGCTCCGAACACGAGCGAGACGAGCGGAACAACCATCAACACGACGTTGAGCAGACTGAGGACAACCTGCGGCCCCGTTCCCCCGAACCAGAAGAGGCTCTGGGCAACCACGACGAACGCGGCAAAGTATGCGGCGAGCCACCGATTGCCGGCCATGTCACGGATGCCGGCAACGACCACAAGACGTGTCGTGGTCACGGGCGCTCCAGCGTCGGGATGTTCTCTGCGTCATAGCGCGGCGTCGCATCTGGGCGCGGGCCGCTGCGCGCGCGCAGGAGCGCCGCCACGGCCCCTTCGAGCCGCGGTTGCTTGGTTCGCTCCAACAGGGCAACCACCGGGCCGGAAAACTGGAGTTGTGCATCGCACAGAAAGGCGATGTCATCGGCAAGCGCTTCGAGCTCCGACATAATGTGTGACGTGATGACGACCGTGCAGCCGGCCTGACGAACGCGCCGAATTTTGTCTTTGAGGATTCCGCACGCGAGCGGATCGAGCCCAGCGGTCGGCTCGTCAAGAATCAACACCTGAGGCGCATAGCGAAAGGCGATCGCGGCACTGAGTTTTTGGCGTGTCCCGCCAGAGAGGGCGCTGACCCTTTTCTCCCAGATTGCCCCGAGGTCATATGCGTGCAGCAGATCGTCGTCTACCGCAATCCCGCGGCGCAGGGCATCCACCAACTGGATGACCTCCCCAACAGCGAGATGCTCAGGGAAATGGCCCGCTTGTGGCATGTAGCCGAGGTGCCGACGATATTCGCCCTCGCGGTCGATCGGCACACCGGCGAGGGCTACCGTCCCAGCGTCGGGTCGGGTCAGCCCGAGAATGGTCTTGATGAGAGTGGTCTTTCCTGATCCATTTGGGCCCACGAGCGCCGTTACGGTTCCTGGGCGCACCTCGAGCGAGACATCATCGAGTGCAATCTGCGTCCCGTACCGCTTATCGATGCCTCGGAGCGCAATCATCGAGGTGACCTCATGAGCGGGTGTTTATCGACGAGCGCTTCTGGCGTCAGCACGGGAAACACGCGCTCTGCCGCGTCGAGGACGGCCACCATGGGGCTGCGCAGAAGCACGAGCGTGGGTTGATGCTGCTCCACGATGAGGGCAAACAGGCGGACCGGATAAAAGGGCGTATCACCGACGCCGTCACGATCGAGATCGTAGCCTTTGTACGCATCCCACCAGTTGCGGTCGAAGGTGGAGTTGGACGACCGTGAGTTCGTCGACACGTCGAACGCATTGCCCTCGAAGCGATTACCGGTGAACGTATTATCAACGGCACTCGCGAGCACTTTCGCCGCCCATCCGTTCGAGACGAAGTCGTTGTCCCGTACCGCTAAATGCGACGAGCCTTCGAGATACATCCCGGTCGAGTTCTCGGAGAAAGCGTTCTCCGAGATTTCACCGCCGAGGATTTCCTTCAGGAGCAACCCGTAGGCCGCGCCGCCGAGGGAGTGTTCAAATCGGTTGTGGTGGATGGTAATCCCGCGGCTGTACATCACGGCGACGCCGGAATTGTTCGCGCGAAACGTATTGAACTCGTAGCGGCACGAGTCGGAGAACATGAAGTGTAGACCGTACCGCTGATTGCGTTCGCTCGTGTTGTGTCGCGTGATACCGCCCGCGGAGAACTCGAAATAGATACCGTCTCGTTGGCCGGCAATGTGATTGCGCTCGACGGTCGTGTGGGGCGAGTACCACAGATGGATACCGTTGCCGCTTGTCGACTGCCCGTCGCCGTGCGCTGTGACGTCGTTATCCGCAATCACACAGCCAAGGGCGCGCTGTAGATAGATCCCAAAGAGATTGTCGCGGAGTCGGTTGTGCTCGATGCGGCAGTGTGCGGCATCGCGCACGCGAATGCCCGCGCGGTCCTCGATATTGGAGACCCCGGTGCGCGCCACCTCGAGTCCGCGAATCGTCACGTTATCCGCGGTCACAATCAACACCGCCCGCTGGCTTTCCCCGTCGAGCACGGGCCAGCCCTCCCCTTCCAGGGTGACACCGGCGGTCCGCACTATGAGCGTCGGCTCGCGATAGGTGCCCGCGCGCACGGTAATCCGCCCGCCTGCCTTTACCATCTCGAGCGCTTGGGTAATGCTCCGCACTGGTCCGCGCGGATCGACGACGATTTGCGCCGCCGCTACGCGCACACACAGCACGACACTGATGCCGAGCAGCCCAACGATCCCCACCTGCCGAGTCGACACCATCACCCGGGTCCACGCGCGATTCGTTTGGCGTTCACCAGCGCCGCCCATCCCACCACGGACCCGCCGAGCATGGTGCGCTGTTCCTCTGCCTTGGCGAGTGAGATGAACCCGAGCACGGCACCACCCATTGGACTTCCAAGCATCGCGCCGCGCAGAAAGCCAGCGGAGTCGGCACCAACGAAGCGTCCGGGGTGCTGTAAGTCGATGACGTAGAGGTGCGCGGATTTTCCCTGCTCACCTGTGGCGGCCCAGGCCGCGAGGCACTCCACCGAGTCAAAGCGTAGGATGCGCCCTTTGGCGGTGATGGCTTCACCGCCGAAACGAGCATCCGAGATGGTCATCCGGCATTGGTCGCAGGCATCTGTGCCGAGGGCGATAGGCGCAGGACCCACGGGGGCGCATGCC
>Ga0214919_10012019_pt1 | contig 10713 bp, 20 predicted proteins | sample LL1503_MetaG_FD_177994 | JGI IMG/M metagenome (GOLD analysis project Ga0214919, IMG submission 177994) | Freshwater microbial communities from Lake Lanier, Atlanta, Georgia, United States - LL-1503 | ecosystem: Environmental > Aquatic > Freshwater > Lake | place: USA: Georgia | collected... | reverse complement strand
AAGAATGTTTATAAGATAGGAAAAATCTTAACCGAGTTTGGTAATGCTATAGAAATGACCACAAAAAAGGGAGGAACTATAAAAACCACCCAAGAAGTGGAGGACTATAAGGCAGATCCAATAAAAAATATAACAGATGATAGTTTGGTTGTTGTTGTATCTCGCCATCCATATGATATATATGGTATGTCAACCGATAGAAGTTGGACATCATGTATGAATATGAGCGATGGTTCCATGAAGTGTGCGATGAAAAAAGATGTTAAATATGGTTCTATAATAATGTATCTTGTTCCAGAGTCGGAACTTAAGCAAAATGGAAAAATCGCTTTAAAAAAACCATTAGCCAGAATATTATTAAGACCTATTGTTAATCCTCAAAAAGAATTAGCATATTCCAGAGGTCCACTATATGGTGCAAAAATAGAAAAATTCAAAGAATTTGCAAACGATTGGGTGTTAAAAAATTTTAATAGTAAAATAAAAAACAAAAAAGGATTTGTGTATGCCAAAGGTCTTTATGATAATGACTATTCAGAATATCCAAACATAGATAGATCTAATAATCTAGAAGATAAGGTTATTGAATATAAAGCAAAAGGAATGGAGGATACCAATAAATTTGTATCTTTTTTAAAACGTGCTTCTATAGACAAGTCCAAGGTATCTGTTTTTTATGATTCTCATATCCACAATGGAAACACTGTAGTATATGATGCAATAGTAAATTATAGAATACCAATAAATGTAGCAAACGATAAAATAGGTAATGATTTGATATTTTTCAAAACAGATAAGGATAAAATAAAACAAGATTTAAAAGATAAAAATAGTGATGTTTATAAATTAGTTTCGACTGTGGGAAATATTATAATAAACGATAATTTAAATGAAATAGTAAAAACTAAAAATTTTGTTATATTAAGCTACAGCGTAACAAGTACCGACGAAACTATATATAATAATTTGTTAAATGCAAGCTTTCCGATAATACAAAAATTGGACACGTTCTGTAGGTAAACTACCATTTATACTAATAAGTATTAGTATAATAAAATGCCACCTAAAAAACCAGATTGGAATAAGCGAATAAAATCTAACGATACGAGACGACGAAGAAAAAAGGGAGATGGTTTTGTAACCACAAATTTTAATATCGAAGAAGTATTAGATGAATCAGGAGAAGTTATTGAAGATACTGTAATAAAATTTAACTTCGGGGGTATCTTGATTCATCTAAGTGTTTCTGCGGCTATGAAATTATATAAACAATTAGGTGACATTTTGAATTTAAAAAGATAAATATAAAAAATGAGAAATAAAGATACTTTAATTTTGGAGCAATTATATAACGGAATTTCTAAAAACGACAATCTCAAAAAACAATTAGTTTTAGAAGTAAATTGGGATCGTTTTAGCGATGTTCAAAAAGTTTGTTATACACCAGAATCTATCGCAAAGGCTTTAAATTCCGAATTAGATCGCTTAAAAATAACCAAAGATAGACCATCCGCTGATGCAAAGTTTGCCAGAATCAGTAAAGGTAATATACCAACTGACGAAGAAGGTAAGGCAAATGTAGAACAGTTTAAAAAACAGTTATTACAAAGACCTAAAACAATTTTTGATAAGGGAGAAAAATCTTTACATTCCGCAGATGAAGATAAGATGACTATCAATACTGGAATACCAGCATTGAGGGCGGTCATTTGGGATAAGGATAGTGAAAATTTTTATGTTATGAATACCTGCCCAGGTGCTCAAGACTGTATAGCTAATTGTTATGCTCTACAAGGTTTTTATATAATGAACGATGGTAAGAATATAAAATTAATTAATCGTTTACAGTGGTTGATGAGTGACCCAGAAACTTATGAAAAACAAGCATTTATGGAAGCGGAAAGATATGCTTTCGAGGCACAACAAGAAAATAAAGAATTAAAAATTCGTTGGAACGATGCGGGTGATCTTTTCAGCGAGGTTTATTTTAATATTGCAGATAATGTAACCAAACAATTGAAGGCAAAAGGTTATAATATAAATTCTTACATATATACTAAAATCGGTAAATATGTTCAACTTGGTACTGAAAAGGGAATGACAATGACATTTAGTAGTGGTGCTACTAAAAAAGAAAGAGACGAGGTTGGAGATATGTCTAGGGTTAAAACTCAAATAACCGTACCTAAAGATGTTTTCAAACAATTTTTGGTTCCCGCCGCAAGAGGTGGACGTTTTGAAAAAGATGAAGCAACCGGTAAAAGTAAAATTGCAAGTCCAGAAGCCAGAGAAGGGTTAAGAGAAGCAATAGTTGATTTTTATAATACTCATCCTAATTCCAAATACGCAGATCTAAGAGGTAAATTGAGTGTAGATAGAATGAAATTTACGGATGAGCTTCCTAGAGTGGAAGGAGAACCTTTAGAATTTGATACTATTACAATGCCATCGGGTGATACAGATTCTCCAGCACAAAGAAAAGACGTTAGATTTACATTTTTACTAATACATTAATATGAGAAACAAAGATCAAATTTTATTGGAAGACTTATACAACCAAATAGAAAACGGAGAAAATCAAACATCTGATAACTCTCCATTTGAAGATAATACAGAATCGGATGTAAAAGAGAGTGAATCTAGTGATAGTATATATGCAATGATTTCATCAGAATTTGGTGAAAGAGCACATCCTTCCGATAAAGTATTTGAGTATTTAAATCAAATAAAACAAACCGGTTCGATATCCGGTTTAATTTCTTATTTAAATGAAATGGAAGAGTGGGATGTTAAAGATAAATTAATGGAATTTCTTTTTCAATATTATACACAAAATTGATATTGATATTTTTTAAAAATATAATATACTATATTATATGAGCGCAGGAAAATGTATTTAAAACTTATTCGACTTATATAAGTTTTCATACCACCATAACGGTTGAAGATTTGTATAGTGAAAACATTGTTTTTGTTCTTCTATGTCAACTAAATTAAATAATGAACATGGTTTAATATGATCTATATGCCATCCTCTGATACTATGATTATTCCAAGTCATACCTTCCTTGAACTGTTTTTCCAAATAAATTTTAAGTTCTTTTGGGGTACAACCTATTAATTCATGTGTTGAATTTTGTTTTTTTATATTTTTTAGTGTTAATAATTTTTGAATTCTTCTTCTAGTGTTATGTATTAATTTATATATTGGGTCGTTTTTATATTTTTCTTTCTTATATTTAAAAATTTGTTCTTTATTTTTATAATAGTATTTAGAAGAGGTGATACGTTTTTTAACTTTAACTATTTCTAGTTTATCATAATTTTTTTTTCTATTAGAAATTTTTTCTTTATTATTATTTCTATAAATTTTTTCTTTATTACATATACTTTCTTTGTTTTTTATATACCAATTTTTTTTGCATATTTTGCAAACAGTTGTTTGTTTGTAGTATTCGCTTAATATTTTATTTTCTTTACAGTGTGGACATTTTTTAAAAGAAACATTGTATATATTTTCTAACATAAGCATAAATATTTATACCCAAAAATAATTTTTTAAATAACTTTGTTTGACATAAAAAGCATATTATGGTAAATTGTTATCTAGGTTTTTAGTATGAACAAAAATAATTCAGCAGGTAAAGGTGATCGTGATAGATCAACATTTAAAAAAATATATAAAGATAGATTCCCAAAACTTTCAGGTAAGGTTGAGGGATTTGTAAAAATTAAAGGAAAACTTACAAAAAAGTATTAATATTTTTACGTATCACTTATCTATATAAGTAGTCTTTAAAGCTTTCCAAAGATACGCTCTTATCTTCTAAATTTTTACATACGTTTAAAAGTTTTTCTATGTGGCCGCTATTCCTTAAACTTTTAAATACCAAATTACCAATAGAATACTCACCCTCATCTCTTAAACCATCTATTCTTAGTTGTTTTATTTCTTTTCTAACATCTTTAAAAAAATCTAAATCTTGCTGGTTGTTTATTGCGGAATCTATATCATATTGAAATCTAGAAACCATTGTTAAAACATCATGATCTTCCATTGTTCTTTCTGGTTTAATCGGCTTTGTAACCCATGAGTTTTCTAACAAATCATATATGGCTTTTCCGGTTCTTTCAACTTCTTCGGTTCTAATGTTTACCTCTACTTTATATCCTCTTATTTCAATAAAATGATTGATGTTAAAATTTTTACTTTTTGTTTCAAAATAATCGGATATAGTAGTCATACATTTTTCATCTAAAACTTTAACTATTATGTGCAAATCTAAATCACTCATAGGAGTCCAAACATATGTTGCCAGAGAACCAGTTAAGAATATATTTTCGAGTTCTATTGGTGTCTCTATGGTCTTCAAAAAGATTTTAGCTACATTCAAAAGTTTCTCCCTGACGTCTTTATCTATTTTATTAGTGTTTTTCCAAATTTGTGAATTTAAATTATTCATGATTTTTTTATAAAAAAAGTAATTATTATACATATTTAGTCATACATGGTAAAAAACATAATCATATACGGAGGAAAAAAATAAATGTTTGATAAATTTATTTTTAAGAAACAAGAAAATTTTTACATAAAATTAGATGGTTATGAAATTGATTTTAAAATAAACATAAAAGATATAATCAAATTTTCATACGAAGGTAAAAAATATATAGGAAAAGTAATAAGTGGGGTTGAAAATATATACAAGTTGAGTATAATATAATATATGTCATTACGAATAGATAATCCAATCCCAAAAGAAGAATTTTTATATTTGGTAGAAACCAAAGAAGTAGATGAAAAAGGTGTAGCAGCATTAGAGATAGCACAATACAGAAAAGAAAAGTTTTGGTTTTTTGGTTGGGAAACACCCGAACCCTTAGAAAAATTTACTTCTTGGAAAGAATTAATAATAGCAATTAAAGAGTAACAAAAAAAAGTAAGTATGTATAAATGCCATATACATTAAAAAATGAAATATCAACCACTCCTTTAAATTGTAACGTTGGATATAACAATTCATGGATAAACGTAGAGAACAATGCAAATAGAGAACTATATGCACAAGCATCTTATATTACTAATTTTAGTGATCTTAAGATAGGCTTGTCTGCTAATAATATTAGCATAGGCGCAGTTGTAATCGGTGATCCAGATACCGGATTAGGAGCTGATGTGGTTCCAGTTGGTATTGGTATGGGAGCACTAAGAGTTTTATCACAAGATTTAGAATCATATCAAGATGATGTAACAATAGGTGATAGAAATGGAAATTTTGCAAATGTATATCAACCATTAAGCGCATTACAAGTATATGATGTTAATCCGGTAAAAAATGTAGGCGTAGCCAATGCGGTAGATTGGAATACCGTACCAGTAATTGCTACTATTAATTATTTCAATCCACTCTCATCTATTGATTGCAACTTGGTAACAATTTATAATTCTAGTACAGATACTATAAATGTTAAAAAAACCGGTAGTTTTTTTGCAATACCATTAAAGAAAAATTGTTCTATTGATATAAACGTAGTAAAAAGTTCTGATGAAATATCAGTATCATCAGAAACATCTGAATTAACAGCATCGGCATTAATTACAAAATTTTAATAACATGAGTTCCAGAATTACAATTGGTTTACCACAAGATTTAGATATAACAGATAATCCAGTTTTTAATAATCTGGTTGTTAATAGTATTAGTGCAACAACAATTTATGGTCTTTCATCAATAGCTAACACTGCAAATTCTGTTTACACAACAGTCTTAACACAATCCGCATCATGGGTTGGTGGCGGTATAACAAGCGATTACTTACCAATATCTGGTGGAACGATGATAGGACCTATTTCATTTGGATCTTTATACGGTTCAAAAATTGATCAAGGAATTTATGATTCAAGTCGAAGTGGTTTATCTGGAATTTCTCTAGTATGTTCGGTTAATTATGATTTTAATTGGCAATCCGGTTGGATTACCGCATTACAACAAGATCGTTTAACTCCTATGCCATTATATGTTGATAGTGGAGTGGGTACAACTTTAAGAGTTTGGAATGGAAATTACGTTGGTGATGGAACTGGTACTGAAATTACTCACAGTGGAATAACTTTTTCTGATTCTACAACTCAAACAACAGCATTTACTGGAAATACTTTAACTTTCAATGAATCAACTAAAGATTTAACAATTTCTAATGGTAATACGGTATCATTAAGTGCATTGATAGATTCAACAGGAATTGATACTGGTGTTAGACTTCTTACTAGTAATTGGGAATCTACCTTTACAACAGTATTGAATAATTCTTCACAATGGGATAGTTCTTATACAACTGTTCAATCCAATTCAGCGATATGGAATGCTTCTGATGAGGTTTTAGTTGCTCAAGTTACAAATTCAGATAGTGTTACGCTGAATAGAGGAGACGTTGTTTATTCATTTGGTGCAACTGGAAGTGTAATGTCGGTTAAATTGGCATCAAATTCTTTGGAAGCAACTTCATCGAAAACACTTGGAATAATAAACGAAACAATTATTCCGAATGGAATTGGCTATGCAACTGTTGCTGGTAGGATGGATAAAATGTCATTTCCGTCTCCATTTGTAGATGGTGATGCATTGTGGTTAGATAGCACACCTGGAGCATTTACTAGAGTTAAACCAACTTCTCCGAATCACTTAGTTTATTTAGGTGTAGTAGAAAGAGCAAACAACGGCAACGGAATTGCTTATATTAAAGTACAAAATGGTTATGAATTGGAAGAACTTCATAATGTGTCTATTATCAACCTTTCTGCTAGAGATGTCTTACAAAGAAATAGCACAAATACTCTTTGGATTAATTCTCGTTTAAATTCTGAATTATGGGATTCTGGTTATACTACAGTTAATACTACATCCGCAAACTGGGATTCGGTGTTTACTTCAGTAAAAGCTACCAGTGGAAACTGGAATTCTGTTTATAGTTCGGTTAAAAACACATCCGCAAACTGGGATTCGGTGTTTACATCGGTAAAAACAACTTCAGCAACTTTTGTGAAAACTGTTGCAACAACAACAGAAGGAACGAGTGCCATAAATAATATTATGGCTGTATCGATTTTACCAGGATCTCCCGACCCTGGTACCCTTTATATTGTAATATAATGGAACTTAATCTGGCCAATCATATACAATTCGGTAATTTTCCAGCAATTGAACTTAATTTGCCATTAGCTGCTAACAATTCTTTGGGGGAAATCGAAGAAGAGGTAGTAGTTGTTCCCGTTTTAGACAATTATATGGAAGTTTTTCCTGATCTAAACAATTTTATGGATTAAAATTGTTTTTTATTATCCACCCGTATAAATTTCATTACTATTAAGTTTTTTCCATTCTTTAACATGACTTACTTAATCATTAAAACCTATTCAAAAACTGATTCAAGTCCCACATATAAACACCATAATCGCCATTATCTAGTATAGGACAAGTTTTACCTCTCATAAAATTATCCCAAGATTCCATAAGCTCAAATGGAAGAATAGAAATTACCTCACTTTCCTTAATGTCTTTTTTTTCTCTCGTTTTTTCTTCTAAAATTTTAATCCAATTTTCCATCTTTAGTAACTAACGTGATTGCTTTTTTTGTTTCAAATTTAACTTTTGTGTATTCTGCTATTTTTAACTCCAATTCTTTAACAGACGCAACATAAAAGTTACCATGATTGCTTAAGATTATTTCTCTTTTTCCATCTCGTTCTACAACATACCCCCATCCATCGGCTTCCCAACCAAGATGTAATACAGGAAACCTAAAAAGCGTTTTTCCAAATTTTTTTTCTACTTGATTTTCCATAATAACAAATATTTATTTTACTTTAAATGGTCGGTAAGCATTTTTTTGAACAAGTTGTTATGTGTTTTGAAATTTCATAAGCATTTTTTGCTTCATTGGATTTAATCCACTCTAAAAAATCTTTATCCATTTTATCAAATTCTGATACAAATCCCCAATCTGGAATAGCAGTATCAGTATTAACAGAAATTACATCTTCCTGATTAATTTCATCCCATGAACCCAATATATGTGGATATGGTGGAAAAGCAGTTTCTAAGTCAGGTTCAGACATTAAATTTACATGAGAATTATACATATAATCTGTATCTGGTGGATATGCTGTTTTGAGAGGATCGTATTTTGGATAATTGTTTAAGTAAGAAGAGGTAGATTTGTTTTTAGTTTCTTCTAATTTAAATTTTGCTCTAAGAAGCTTTACTTCCAACTCTAGTTCTTCTACTCGTTGTTCAAGATATTTTTTCATAATTGTCTCCTACATTATACTTGTTAAATGTTTCTTTGTCAACTATAACTTCAGTCAAACCTTCATTTTCATCTTCAACTATCATTGAATATCTTACAAATATCCAAAACCCACATTTATCTTTATGTATTATTTTATTCATATTTTAAGTCCAAAAATATTCTCTACGTTTAATTATTTGTGTTAAAATTTCCGTGTCGGTATCTTCTATTATTTTTTCTAAACGATTTACCTCTGCATATTTTACATCATATGGAATACCATCATCTTTCATTTGATACAAGGTTCTACCTTGCTCATCTACAATTTTTTCAAAAATATTAAAAAAATCTACACTAGTTTTAGGATATGAATTTTCTTTTTCTTTTTCTAACTCTGGACGTTCTTTTGTGATATATAAATATGATTTTTCTAACCATTCCGCAAACTCTTTATGATGTTCTGTATCATTCCAATCTACTACACCATCTAAATATTCATCTTCATAAAAAGCTTTAATAAATTCGAAATTAACATCCACGATAAGACATGAAACATCTCTCCATTGTCTTGGAATAACCTTGCGGAGTCTTGAATTTTTTGGTTTAAAAATGGGTTTTAAAGTATCATAATACCACATATTCCACTTATATGGTAATATGTCCCAAATATCCCAAATACCAAATTTTTCAAATATAAAATTACGAATACTAAACCATAAGGTTTTATTTTCCGGAAAATATTTTAAAGCATGATTTTTAGCCGCAAATTTATCAATGTCCATTTTAAAATTTCATTTCTATTTGTTTTGAATTTAGAATACTCTCCAAATTTTCTGATTCATTTTTATGTTTGATCATCTTATCAGCGATGTTATAAGATGTCAATATTAAATTATCAATATTCATCTTTGGATGACCTACTAATAATCCTTGTAATACGTTAGCCGCCAAATAATCCTTTAGTTCAATGTTATTCATAAATTTTCTAGGTTTTCGTATTCTTTTATAGCATCTACTGCTTCAGAATAAAGTCCATGTCCAACTACAACAATATTATTTCTGCTATTAGCAACTGCTTGAAGATGTAAAACTACACTATAAAATTTTCTAGAAACTTTCTTCCATTCATCTGTTTCTATACGAGATTGGACTAATTTATTACGAAGTTCAATAGCAGCATTGTGTTCCTCTGTTCCATCCTCCTCAATACATTTTAATTGAGCTTCTAATTCCCGATTCAGCATACCAACAGGTTCACAAGCATAACAACAACCTTCAAAGCCTTCTTTGATGTCTTTCAGTCTTTGGGTAAGTTTTTCTATTTCTTTTTTTTGATTCTGATAATTTACTGCTAAATTTATATAATAGTTATCAGAATCTTTCAAATCTTTTTTTAAAAATTCTATTTCAGTTTTAGCTTTTACTAATTCATCTTCTGAAAATAATTTATCTTTTTTCATAATGTTTTTTGCATTCTATCAGAAAGCGTGAAGATTTCATCGGAATTCATGCATTTCTTTTTCCAAACTGACACATATTCATGAATATCAATATTAAGAATATCAGAAGCGAATCTAAGAATGCGTAAATTAGGCCATGCTTCTGGTCTATCTTTTATAATTTCAGTCAAAGCTCCATCTACTGTTCTTCCAGCCATAACAAGAGCAATAATTCCAACAGCTGTTGATCTTGATATGCCAGCAAAACAATTAACACCCAGATTATGGGGCTTATCATCCTCTGTGAATGGTTTCAAAAACGTAATAACGTTCTGAATGTGTTGAAGTTGTGGTGCCTCATGTTCTAAGTGTTTCCACGCAATACCATCTTCGTTTGACCAATCAGCAAAAAATTGATGAAGGAATTTAACATTCTTCTCTTGAAAGTTTTTCTTCATTCTGTTTATTTGCTTTTTATCTTCTTGTCCAACAACAGAAATCCAAACATCATATTCTGTATTGTTTTTGCTAAAGCTGTAACTCTCAGCATCAGCTAGATTGGTTATTTTTACTTTGTTTATCATGTTATGGATATCTTTGCTTTTTGTTTCAATATTCTATCTTTTGCTTCTGACCAGAACTTTTGTCTCTCTTCACTATCTTTATCAGTTTTAGGTGTATCTAAAAGTTTCCAGAATGCACTATTGATCATTTTATCTCTTTGTGTATCAGTAACAAATTCTCCTCTCCTGTGTGCATAACTCCAAATATCTGCATTCTCAACTAACTCTTTAATACCATCATTATTGCAAGATACTATAAACATATTAATCTTATGTAAGAAAGACTCGTATTGGTCTACCTTTTGTTTGAGTGTTGGTGTTTTCATTTTGTTTGTCTAATCAATTCTGTTCCTTCTTCGTTCCATGTATAATCTTCAACCATATTACCAATAATTTCCAAAGAGTCAAGAGAAATATTCATA
>Ga0214919_10012017_pt1 | contig 10713 bp, 12 predicted proteins | sample LL1503_MetaG_FD_177994 | JGI IMG/M metagenome (GOLD analysis project Ga0214919, IMG submission 177994) | Freshwater microbial communities from Lake Lanier, Atlanta, Georgia, United States - LL-1503 | ecosystem: Environmental > Aquatic > Freshwater > Lake | place: USA: Georgia | collected... | reverse complement strand
CGCACCCGATAGGGCCCCTTGATCACAAACACCTTGCTCGTCACTTCATGAGAGGAAGCATCTCGTGCCTGCCTGCCCGACACAGCATCTTCGTCCAAGTCGTATTTCTGCATCAACCGAAAGGCGAGAGCCAATGCTGTTTCTGCCTCGGCCTGTGGTGTGGTGGGATGATTGGCCTTCTCGAGAATGGCCCTCACCTTGGCATGGAGGCTGTCGCGTGAACTCACCAGATCAAAGTAGTTGATGGGTGATCGTCGCACCGCTGACCGATGAAATGCGCGAGCTTTCAGGTGGTAGAACAGAAGGAATCGCACTAAGTGTGGTTGCAATAGCATGAGTATGTGAGAATGAGGCGAAAGTTAGTCGGCGTGGCCGTGCTTTCAATCCTGTTTTGCTCGACCACCGCGCAGGCCGAATCACGCCCTTCACTGTCGGGATTGTGCAAGAAGGCCGGTCAAACGAGATTGGTCTACGTTCCCTCAAGTGGCGTAATCCGGTACGTGTGCAAGAGGGTAAACAAATCCCTCAAATGGAAACCCGCGCCTTATATTGCCACTTCAACGATTGCGACTACTACAACTACTACAGTGCCTGTCAATCCAATTACAGGCAAGAAGATGCAGTTTGTGTCGGCGGATATTCTCAAACGCGCCGAAGCCGCGCGATTGAATCCGTCAAATACTGAACTCGAATTTCTCATCGCCCCATCAATCGAGCCGTCGCGAGCTGCGGAATTACGTAAAGCAATCTTGTGGGCATTCTCACCTTGGGAGAGCCAAACCAAAGGTGCTGGAACAAAAGTAGTAATTGTCGATGAAAACGGTGAAGCCTTCTGGAGGGCAAATATGCCTGCGGGCGGTGGAAACTGTCCAGGAGTTCCAGGTACGCCTGCGTATGTTCCTCCAACGAGAACCACATACACCGGATATGGTTGTTCTAATCCCGATAGCGACAGAGTGCTGTATATGGGAATTGGAACAGATGTTGCGAGCTGGCCTTCCGATTTGCTGCACCATGAAGTGACGCACCTAGCTCAGTATGGAATATATATTTCAAGATCCAAAAGCACTGTGGAGCCATGTTTCCTCACTGAAGGGGAGGCAACTTTATACGGCTATGTTCTCGGGCTCAGTAATGGTGGACAAACAGTTGAGAGCAGTGGCAAAAGAGTAGCGAGCGACATTGCCAAAAAGTATGGCCTCACTACTGACAATGATTGGTTGAAGCATTTACAAGGCAGAGACAACAGGGATCAAAACTGCGGAGTGGATTACTTCAACTACTTCATCGGTTCGTTGTATGTGGAAAACCTCTATTTCGACTTTGGCATAGAAAAACTTGCTCAATGGAAAGCACTGCTACCTGGGAGAAACTGGCGAGATCCATTTGTGACGGTTTTTGGCACTACTCCAGATGAGTGGTACAAATCGTCTTTAATTCCAAACATCAGAGAGCTTTGCCAGTGCTGATTGAGTACTATTTCTGCCCCTAGCTCCATAAGAGCTATCTGGTTGACCAGCATTTTCTTTGACTAATCAATAAGCCCTCTGTAAGGTTCTCTTCAGCCCTTCACATCTTCGTGGATCGCTTTGAGCGAACTGGAGAATGTAATGAGCCAAGACAAAACTGAAGTCACCCGAGTGGTAAATCTCTACATTGATGGTGCAGGCAATGGAAATGCTGACCAAATGAACGAAGCATTTCATAGCAGTGCACGTTGGTTCGGCACGGTAGACGGTGCTGATTACGACCTAGACAAAGAAGGCTTTGTTACCTACATGGTCGGGACACCAGGCAAACCTTCGAGTGCAAAGATTGTTGATATCCAGATTGCTGGCACAGCCGCTACAGCAACAGTGGAAGAAGAAGGATTCTGGGGAACACTTTCGTTCACAGACTTTTTCCAGTTAGCAAAGCTTGACGGCCGTTGGCAGATCACCTGCAAGACATTTGCCCAAACCGGTGGCACGCACGCCTAATCGCGAGCGGTAGGGCTACTGCTCTTCTTCAAGCAGTCGCATCAACTCGCGTTCAAGCACACCAGTACTTGGGTCTGAAGCGATCTGGCTCGAGTCTTTGATGCGGACTAGTCGGTCATAGAGTGATCGTATGGACAAACAAGCTGTTCGATTCTGGAAGATTATTGCTGCGCTCGCATTTTTGTTATCGATTCCTGCTCAGACGGTTTTGGCAGCAGGTGCCGGATCATCGTGTTCAAAAATTGGAACCCTGTCCGGTACAGCTAAAAAACCTCTCGTATGCAAGAAAATCGGCAAGAAAACTTTGTGGACAAGCTCAATTACAGTTCCAGGAGTTTTAGCGTCACCGACCACTGCAACTTTTAACGGTGGAGGCATCAGCGTGGTGTGGTCGATTCCAGTGACCAACGGAAACAGTCCAATTATTGGATATCGTCTTGAATTCTCTACACCGACAACGCCGTGGTTATTCGTTCAAACAATGCTGTCAAATCAGAACTCAGCGAATGTTGTGGACGCCAGGCTCGTGGGGACAACTTTGCAGTTTCGAGTGGCTGCAGTTAATGCCGTTGGAATCGGCGCATTCTCGGTTTCAAATTCGATTCTCTACGGAACATCATCCGGCGTGAGCTCAGTTCCTGCTCCTTCTTCAAACTCCGTGTCAAATACGAGTTCGTCCACAACTTCGACTACATCCACAACTTCGACTACATCCACAACGACGACAACAGTCCCTGCAGGAACGGTAAGTCAGAGAAATGCGGTTTCAAAAGGTGCGAGTTATTTGAGGTCATCTTCGTTCTCGCGGAGTGGTTTGATTAGCCAGTTGCAATACGAAGGATTTTCCGTCGAAGATGCAACATATGGCACCGATGCCCAGAATGCGGACTGGAATGCGCAGGCTGTAAAAAAGGGTGCGAGTTATTTGAGGTCATCTTCGTTCTCGCGGAGTGGTTTGATTAGCCAGTTGCAATACGAGGGGTTTTCTGGCTCAGAAGCTACATATGGAACGGATAGTCAGAATGCGGACTGGAATGCTCAAGCTGCGAAAAAAGCAGCTAGTTATTTGAGATCATCATCTTTCTCGCGGAGTGGTTTGATTAGCCAGTTGCTATATGAAGGTTTCTCGCAAGCACAGGCTGAATACGGTGTTGGAACCACTGGGCTATAAAGATAGAAAATTTACGGAATTGCCCCAATCTCGATGATTTGTGCGGAGAAATAAGGCTTTTCATCTTCCCATATTGTTTAAAAAATTGCTGAAACCTCTCCTTCTGAGGTTGTTTTTCTGTTCTACAAATAGAGCTACTATCCATCTTGGCAATCGTTGTTACTTTAACAGGAGGCCACATGTTGGTGATGCGGATAACTAATCTGAAATTGGCAAAAGCAAAAGCAAAATTCAAAAATCTGCTTTTGGTTGCCTTGTTAAGTTTCTCATTTTTGGGTAATTCGTCATCTGTGAATGCAAAACAGTTGATTGAGTGTTCCTCTGGGTATTATCTGAACACCGGAGGAAATTGTGTAAAGAGGCCTACAGCGGCCTCTCAGGTTCCAGCTGGTGCAACTGCACGGTGCCGAGATGGCTCATATTCGTTCTCTCAGAGCCGACGTGGAACATGCTCACATCACGGTGGAGTTTGGACATGGCTATGAGAGGCAAAGTGGCGCGAAATTTTTTGGTTCCCGTTGTATTAGCTGCACAGGCGGTTGTCTCGGCCATTTCTCCTGGTTCAGTTTCAGCACTTTCAGGCTCTCATCTGAATGCTTTAAACAGTTTTCGATCGCCTTCATCAGTGCCAACTCTTGGTAAGCGAGTGAGCTTGTGGGCATCAAATGTTTTAAAGGAAGCGAATGGACACTTTATGGGGCACAGATCCCACAGTTCCCACAGTTCACATAGCTCTCATGTTTCGCATGCTTCGCATGTTTCGCATTACTCCGGTTCGGGCAGTGGTGGCAGTGGTGGCGGTGGTGGCAGTGGTGTGATCGTTACTCCATCCTTCTGCATCGATGCTGGCCAACTTTCCAATGCAGAAGTTGCTCTGATCCAGCAAACTCTCAAAATCTATGGCTACTCACCCGGCTCCACGGACGGGGTTTGGGGACAAAAGACATTTGGCGCATTGAAAAAATACGAACAAAGTAATTTTTTGCCGTTATCTATTTACTCTTCGGTTAACACTGCAACCCTTCAACGTTTGGGAATTGTTTGCTGAATCACTTTTTGACTTTTGTCGCGGGCAAATCAGATTGTGGATGGTTGAATTCATATGATTGGCACTGCCAGAGCGGTGGACAGAAAGTCGTAGACGTGATCGTGTGGAGCCTGATTGGCTCGGTGCCGTTGTTTATTGTCTGGGCAGCTGTTACGGGTGCGAAGCAGGCGGCGCGACTTAAGGATCCAAATAGTTCAGAGGCTAGAGCAGCAGCAAAAGCAGCATATTTACAATCGCTCAACGAAAAGGAGACGCAACTGAAAATATTGGAAACATATGAGTCGCTTGTAGACGAAACCACAGATACCAGTTTTCTGGCAGGTCCCGATGAGCAGATAATTCTTATCATGACAGGAGTTTCTTTAGTTGAGACTCGCCGTATGGGAAGTTCATTTAAGGGGGGATCAGCTGGTGTTTCCTATCGATTGACGAAGAGAGTTTCAGTGCGGTCGGGGTCTTTTCAAGGACAATCTATTCCCGGGGCTGAGGTGCCAACAATTGTCGATATAGGTCAGTTTGTAGTCACTACAGAACGTGCAGTGTTTACAGGTCCAAAACAATCACGCGAATTTGAATTTTCAAAACTTCTAAGTGTTTCAAGGCAAGTCATAGGAAAAGGTCATTCAGTTTTGTACTTGCCTGTATCGAATAGAAAAACAGTCTCTGGTGTAGGAACGGGTGAAGGCAGTCTCGACACAATTAGTGCGAGACTTAACATCGCAATAGGTTTAAAACGAGGCTCAAAAGAAGCGATGATTCAAGGATTGCGCACTGAAATAGAGAATTTGAAGAAGAACCCTCCTCGGGAGCTCACTTCATCTCAGAATGAGCCCGTGGCTAGTACTACGGAATCAAAAACCTTGAATTGATGGCATAATAAGTTGTGTCGCTATAAGAGGGAGAAATGGAAGTGAAACCGAAAAGCAATATAAGTCGCAGGTTTTTAGTTCCGGTTGTGATTGCCGCGCAGGCTGTTGTATCGGCTGTATCTCCTGGTTCAGTATCGGCTCAATCAGTGCACCAGTTCGATTCCTTCAAAAATTTCCGGTCGCCTTCATCGGCGCCAACTCTCGGCAAGAGAGTGAGCTTGTGGGCTTCGAGTGTTTTGAGGGAAGCCAATGGACACTTTATGAGGCACAGCTCTCACAGCTCGCACGTTTCTCACGCTTCGCATGTTTCTCACTACTCGAGTTCGAGTGGTTCGAGTGGTTCGAGTGGTTCGAGTGGTTCAAGTGGTTCAAGTGGTTCAAGTGGTTCAAGTGGTTCAAGTAGTCAAATAGTTGCGCCGGTTACGACTATTCCGCCAACAACCACTATTGCGCCTACAACAACCATTGCGCCTATTGATTACTGTCGCGTGCCGGATCAGCTCTCCGCCGATCAAATTCGCTCAATAAAGACAGTTTTAAAAGCCTTAGGCTTTTGGAAGGGTTTGCCAGTAAATGGTAAGTGGAGTTCTAATCTATTTGTAGCAATTCGCAGCTTTGAAGATACTTTGCATCTTTCACCTTCTTCACCAGGATTAGTAAAAAAAGCAACCCTAAATCGCTTGGGTATTGCCTGTTAGCTAATTGATGTGTATGGGATAGATTTTCGTCTCCAACGAGTTTCGGTTTCGTTAGCTGGACTTTCATGTTGGTTGTAAAGCGGTGATCCATCAACTTTTAGCGCTTGGATTTGTGAACTTGCACCATATTTCGCAGAGTTGAAGAATCCTCCGCATTGATCTCTCACCTGGCATGGTTCGCAGATTGGATCGTATTCGTTCTTCCAATCACTGATTGATTTTACAGCAAACTTCCAAATGTCCGTATGTGTTAAGCAGAGTTGGTGGTTGTATACCATCACATGAATGTTGTTGCTTGCTAAGTGATTAACAGCTTCAGCAAGTTGGTTTTTATATTCAACTGGGTCAATCCATACTTCTTGAAAATTACCTCTTGCTAAGCCAATCATTTCAAGGCCCATGATTGCCACTTGGTCCACGAACGGCAGGTTCCTGCTAATGAATTCAGCTATTTGAACGAGCGCTGGCGCTGTTTGTTTATGGGCGACTACACGGATTTCAATTGACTGTCCGTATTCACCCAAGTTCAATATGCCATTGATTGTTTGGTCGAATGCACCTTCTGCCTGTACCACGTAATCATGAAGTTGGGATTCGGCACCATATATAGGTATTCCGATCATCATTGATTTATTGGCAACTTCGGCATATTTTTCTGCGAATTTAATGTCTGAGAATTTTCTTCCGTTTGAGAGAATATGCAGCGCAGTTTTCGGAAGTTTTTCAGAGAAATGTCTTACGAGCTCAATAAAGTCATCTCCATAAATTGTAGGTTCGCCTCCTGTGAAGCCAAGCACTTCTGCCTCGCCGGGCATTAAAGAAATGACGTCTGATGCAACTTGTAGCAGCCAATCATCGTTTTCTTCCCGTGGTGGTTGAGAGCACATTAAACAATAATTGTCACAGCGTTCGGTAAGTAGGAGGCTGTTAGTTGATGTATTGCCACGCCACTGAACGTTTATTCGATTTGCTGTATAAGACAGCGAGATTATGTCATTTAGTTTCAGGTAATCGAGTTCTTCTGGTGTCTGAATGTAATCAAAATTATTATCAGGAATGTGAGAACTAGATCTAATGAGACCAAATGGTTGCATGGTTTGATTCGAATTAGAAAATAGACTGAAGTCAAAACCTGTATTTGGGTCGGCTAATTCCAAACGCCAAACTAATTGTGTAAGTGATTTATCTATTCTTAGACTTTTTGTTTTACCGTGTAATTGGATCATCTGTTTGCCCATCTTGTGAATAGGTCACGGCAAAATTCATCTTCGCTATATTTTTTCATGAGGTAGGGGACGATTGTCATTGTCCGCTCGCAGAAAGGCGAATCTGGTTTGTATCCAACAAAATCACCTTGGAGTGTGTGATGGACAGTGGCATCTGAACCACAGAAAGGTTCTAGGGAGCAATCCGAGCACATTGGCGCACTTGGTGCAAATGATTGCTCGGTCGCATCAAGTATGACATCTGTGAGCATCAGATCTCGGTAGTTGTCGGTGGATACTGAGCCAAGTTTGAATGTTTGATCACCCATTTCCTTTAACATTCTTCCTTCATCGGAGCTGTACACATCACCGTCATAGTTGTATACGAGTGCGCCGAGTCCTGCACCTGTTGGCGTCGACATATCTACAAACGTAGTTGGCTCATTTGTGAGCATCTTCTTGAGGTAAGTTGAGGCCATGGCCTCTGTGAGGTTTACACCAGATTTGTTGAGTTCAATTATGTAATTGAGGCCTTCAAAATAAAACTTCATCCATCGTTGATTGTCGTATTTTGCGTGACTACCTGTCTTTATTGCATGACCGTATGGAGAGAGGTAACGAAGAAAAATCTCTTCGAACCCATGTTCGACGTAGCTGTCGATGATCTGTTCGGGGTAGTTGAGACTTGCTGCTGTTGTCGTCATTAATGCACTCACCCGGTCATTGCCTAGTTTCGTGCGAATCCGTTCAATTCCATTAATGGTTAATTCCCAGCTATTTTTCCCCGGTCGTGCGCGATTTTGATTGTGTAGTGCAGCTGACCCATCAAGTGAAGTTGAAAAATAGATGTCATGCTCTCCGGCAAATTCGATCATATGATCTTCAATCATTGCGAGATTGGTGGCGATTACAAAAGCTAAATTCTTGTTATGTATTTGATTTAATTCTTTTGCTTTTAGAACGATAAATCTTATTAAATCAAAATTGAGAAGTGATTCTCCTCCCTGAAACTCAATCTTTATCGCAGGGTTCGGACTTGAGAATGCTATTAAGAGAGCACTAAGTGCATCTACTTCGCTCATGTCGAATTCTGTACTTCTAGAATTCTGCCTAGATACTTGACAGTATTCGCAAGCGTGGTCACAACGCAAAGTGACCACGAATATGTGGAGTCCCGTCCCATGTCCGAGTTGTCGATTTCTTGTGGCAAGTTTGAGGGGCAGCAGTCGTAGCGCAGTTGTCTCGTTGGTTCTGTAGATGAAATGCTTAGCTAGAAGTTTTCGTACTAAGTCTTCAGAAGAAAAGGTTTTGTCGATCAACTGATCAAACTCGGGATCATTAAGTATTAGCCATTCCCCAACGCTATTAGAAATGATGATTTGATCTTTTTGAAGTCGGTCAAATTTGAATGGAAGCCAAGAGAGGTTATTACTCTTCAGGGTAGGTGGTTTGATCTTGGTGACTGTCATTGAATCGGTTCATTGTCTTGATTATTTTGTTCAATGATCCGAGAAAATGCTGTAGCTAATATGAGATTTCTTAGGTCGGCAGTTTCTGCACCGATCTTTTCTCGTAAAGAATAATCGTTCACGCAACGCTTCAATTCTGTTGCAAGCAGGTGGATATCAACACTTGAATCGTGTGTTGTTAATGTGACTTGAATATTGGGCCCGTCAATTTTCAAGTCGAAGTCGGAATTGGACATCACCCGGTATAGGGCCTTTTGCACTGCTTCGATGCTGTTGACTCGGTTATCGAAAGTCAGATCGATGTTCATTCTTGCCCCAGGGTACTTGTAGCGGTATGACTATCTACTGTACTTGCCAAGACGTTGAGAATTCACGGGTTAGGTGAGCCTCGAAACGTATTGACTCGAGCCTGCGTTGTGGACCGTGATTTTGGTGGCTTTAGCTATTGTGGATCATTATGAAGATACCAAGATTAAAAACATGGCAATGGGTGGTATTTGTTCTGTTAGCTTTCATGCTTTTAGGAGCTGTTGTCCCTGAACAGAAACCGGTGGAAGGTGCTGAGACAACATCGCCTGCGGTACTTCTGTGGATTCCGGTGGTCATTCTTCCTGTGTATTTGATAATCCGCTCACGCAAGAAGAAAAAAGCTTCCATTGAGGCAGCAAAACCTTCCGTCGAAAAATTTCGTGAGGAAATTAGAGAGATAAATGAGAAAATTGATTTTTTCTCTAACCACGAAAGTCAATACAACGAAGCAGAGCCTGGTGGAGTTATCGCAAAAAAGGGTGAACACGTGATAGCGGTTGTGTCAGAAGTGGGGTTGATTGAGAGTCGTGGTGGTCCGACCGAATTTAAAGGTGGCTCTACTGGCGTGTCTTTTAGATTGACCAAAAGAGTTTCGGTTCGCAAGTCTGGGATGCGTGGCACTGCAACACCTGGGGAAGAAACACCCACAATTATTGACGAAGGTAAATTTGTTATCTCTGATACGCGTGCAATTTTCGTTGGCAATAAGCAGTCAAGAGAATTTGAGTGGGACAATCTGCTTTCGTATGACATGCAAATTGTAGGAAAAAAGAATGCAATTCTTTATCTTCCGGTTTCCAATCGACAGAAAGTTTCGGGAATTGCTTCGGATCTGGTGTCAATTGAGCAGGTCCGTCAGCGAGTCGCATTCGGTGTTGCTGTAGCTACAGGAAGAAAGTCGGAATTTGTAGAAATGTTGAGAAAAGAGTTGAGCGAAGCTGAAGCCGAACTTAAAAGTTTTGAAGCGCTTAGTGGCTAGGCAGCTAACAAAAAATTAGATCTCTGCTTCTTTATTCCTTTTCAACAGAGATTAAGAATTGTGCAATGCGCGCAGTGACAACTGCCAAAGTACTGATTCCAACAACCATTGTGAAAACTGCAATTATTCTGCCAACAGCCGTAACAGGGTAGATATCGCCATAGCCGACAGTTGTAATTGTTGCTGCTGACCACCACAGTGCGTCAAAAAATGAATGAATTCTTCGGCCATCACCTACATCTTCTGCCATTGTGAATCCGACAGCAGATGTAATCAAAGTAAACCCTGCCATACCAAATGCGACTGAAGCGGCTTTTTCCTTGAAGAATTGGCGACCCTGTTCTTTGGTCGCAGCTCCAATCCCAATTACTCGACTGAGTGTTCCAACTATTCGCAGCGCCCGAACGCCTCGCAAAATTCCCAAAAATCCAAGTGCGGGTAAAAGTGCAAGTGATTGAGAAATCACAATTAACAAACTTGCCCATTGCGTACGCACGTAAGTAGCTCTCTTGTATGTCACGCTTAACTCGACCAAATAGTCAACTGCAAACGCAATGAAGACGAGCACGTTCACTGCAGTTATGAAATGCTGATCGTTGCGGGTAAGTCGATCGGAGACAACTTCCAAAAGTAAAAGTGGAAGGCTTCCCACAGCAAGCAATAAAAGTGGGATATCAGTGCGCCTTCGCCAGGTTGCTAGTCGAGGGGAAATCTCAAGGACGCTCATTCACCCATTATTGTCTAAATTCTTAGGCCCATTGACATGTGATCAATATCAATTTTGAATTGATTTTGACTAAATGCTGAGAATCAATCTTCGAAATTAGCCCAATGCTCAATCAGTATCGTTGCAGCCTGCTCGGGGTGTGAGCACATCCACCAGTGGCCTGCATCGTCAATCGTGGCTGTGGTGGCATTGACGGATTTTGCAACGTGATGCATGTCTTCTACGGTGCCTGCAAAGTGATCGTTGGGGGCGATGATGG
>Ga0214919_10012016_pt1 | contig 10715 bp, 7 predicted proteins | sample LL1503_MetaG_FD_177994 | JGI IMG/M metagenome (GOLD analysis project Ga0214919, IMG submission 177994) | Freshwater microbial communities from Lake Lanier, Atlanta, Georgia, United States - LL-1503 | ecosystem: Environmental > Aquatic > Freshwater > Lake | place: USA: Georgia | collected 2015-03-15 | reverse complement strand
GCGGCGGTGGCGGCGGTGGTGGAGGAGGTGGCGGCGGTGGTGGCGGCGGCGCGAATCGACCTAAAAGAAAAGCTGACCGGGATGGATGGACTGATGAAGATTATAATTACCCATTACACGACTTTATAGAAGAGAAAGGTGGTTATACAAAATACTTTAGAAAATTTATAAAAAAACATTTTACAACTGCTTCAGATTTTATTAAAGAACTTTCCGGTTTATTGATGAAGCCTTTAAGTGCAGAAAGAATTAGATGTCTGACAACAATGTTTGATTTTACAATGAGAGCGGAATTAATTGGATTAGCAAATTTTAGTAGTTCAGATAGAAAAGGACAAGCAGCTTTTGATAGAAAAAATTATCAAACCGCAACAGCAGCAGCAATGGCAAATGAAGAGATACGTTCGGTTTGGCGCAAAAAATTTGCTGAAAAATATTCAGGTCTTAGACAAAATGATGATGCGTTAGTTAAAAGACCGGATAAGGATACTGATGGACGCTTTTGGTTGCTGGATATAGACGACAAAACTAAAGGTATAATGGGAATGGTTTCAAACATAAAAGGTAGAGAAGTTACAGGTGCACATGCACCACAAGAAAAAATGGGTGCACTGGTTGCAATGTTCGCAAAAATACTTAATCCTGAATGTGAGGATTTTTGGGAAATTTATGATAAGAATGTATCCGTTAGTGTAACTTCATCGACTGTAAATAGTGAAGAATTTTATTTTATAAAATACGGAAATGCTACAGTATTATTGTATCAATACGTGAAGCTTGATTATCTTGACCAAAAATATCCTGGATTTATTGATTGTATCTGCAATACCTTAACAAAACATGGTCAAGAAATTATAGACTGTATAATGTTGTTTGACGGTGTTTTCTTAGCAGCAACATCCTCATGTAAAGAAACCGCTCCGACCGCACCGACCCCTAAAAGTTCTAGAAAATCTAAAAGTAAACTTGGTCGGGCAAAGCCGATATGTGTGACTCAAACTGCTTCTGCATTAGGTTTAAGTTTACAACTAGCTGGTTCAGAACGAGAAATGAATGATGCTTTAATTGGTGCAGTTTTTTTAAAATATGCTTCTACTTCTACTAGTTTTCTTGGACAAATTGCTCAATTTAGAATTATTGCAAAAGATATATTCAAACAACAGTTTTTACGTATAATTCGCAGCGGTCACGTAGACCTAACAACTTCCAAACCAGTCGATCTTAGTGAACTTACGTATAAAGATAAAAAAGAAGATTTAGTATCTGGGACTAGATTATTAGCAGAGGTTAAAAGTAAATATTATTTTCGTGAAATAGCTACGGAGTTCATTGAGAATGTAATGAAAAGTAAGGATGTAAAAGAAGAAGCAACACTTTTACTTGAAATTACAAAAGTAGGCGATTCTATTACAGAGCGTTTACAAGATTTACTATCAAGACATATACACAAATACAAGGTCGGACATCACTTAGAAAAATTAAATGAACTTCAAGCAAAAGAACTATTTAAACAAATAATTGGTGCTTATGCCCCATTTGGGGTAGCTATTGAAAGTGCTGTATTTAGAAATTCAACCGTTTATCGAGTAGATAAAATAACTGGTAGGCCAGTACTAAATAGCAGGTTTAATGCTTTTTCTGAGGGAGAAGAAACTAAAAAGCCAGGTAACCCTTTACCATCTCCTGAAGAAACACAAATAATACAAATTGTAAAAGATGTTAGTTCTGGATTAAATTCATCATTTAGCAGTGGAGAGCAATTAGTCGCATTTATAAGAGCGATTAATACTGGAGTGATTATAAGGGACCCTGAAAACCCGGATTTATATTATTATGCGTATATTACTCCGTCTGGGTCAAGTTTACGTTATGAACTTACTAGAACAGATGGAAGTAAGCATTATATAAAATTCTACCAACCAAATGTTGTTTTGATTGGACGTGAAATAGAAAAATATGGTATAAATCTTACTGACCCAAGTGAATTTAAACCATTTGATTTGGCAAAAAATATATCTCCAGCAAAAATCAAAGGAATACTAGATTTATCTGTAGATGGAACAACAGAAACCGACCGGTTTGGTTTAGACGATATTAAGGGTGTTCTTGGGAACTATAAATCATGTGTTGTAATTAATGAAAATAAAGGTGTCGTAGTCGGATGGAGAAATGTATTTGCATTAGAAGCGATGATGAGAAAATATATTACAGAAGACCGTAAAATGGTTCCAAGAATAGGTGCATATTATTTTTCTCTTTTTCATACATGTCTTAAATGTTTACCAGTTGCTGAAGTAATGTATTCGAAAGAGAAACAGGGATTATTAACTTTAGAAAATTTTACATCTTATAGTGGTCCTGGTTCTTCTCGTGGAGCTGCGAGTGGTTCTGCTAGCGGACCTGGTATGGAACCTTAAATACAGTGGTTATCTTCATTCGAACTCAATTCAATAAACTCATTTTTATCACATTAACAACTTCCATAATTCTGCTACCTTAATGTAACAAATTATCCATTTTGTTTCTTTGCCATCACCGCTTGAAAATCCCGTCAGCACAACAGGTATATACTCTTACAAAAGGTTTGTTATAGATTATTTATATAAGACATAACAAGCGGTGTTGAATCAATAACAAATCGTATAAAAACATAAGACTTACACGTTTTGTGCACTTTTGCTAAAAGTGCGCTAAAAGTGCGACAGATACCCGCGCATGTCTATTCCACTTATTGCCGCCATCCGACACATTCGGTCTGGTTCAAAGACCCGCGCGGCCAATTCCTCTTGTAGTTCCCGGGTGTTTTCCTTCATCGTCGGATAATCCAACTCCAACAAGTAAAGGAGTTTTGGGTTCTGAGACACATACGACCAGTGTATCTTTTCGGGGGTTGCTTTCAACAGGTGTATCGCGGATTCGTTGAACGACAGAAGTTCCCAATTGAGCCGACGGATGAAACCTGGATAAATCTTCAAGAAAGGGACAATTGACTCCATGAGGGAAAACGTAGACCAGCAGATATCTCCGAGGTTCTTCTCGAGGAGGGGTAGACCGTTTGGATTGCCCGATAGATAATGCCAATCAATCAGGTGCGGATGTTTCTCTAAGAAGGTTATCGCGTTGGGGTTCGAGGCCAACCAATCCAGACTGAGATCTTCCGGGTCCAGGTTCTCAAGGTTGGCCTCGATCAGGGCGATTCCATTCGGGTTCATACACACGTTACTCCACTCGACCTTGTCCAGGTGTTGCTCTAAAATCGGAATGGCATTCGGGTTCTGAGATAGGTTATACCAATTCACCTTGTCCAGGTTGTCCTGTAGAAGGTGAATCGCATTTGGATTTTCGGACAGTTTGTCCCATTCTATTTTATCCTCGTGTTGTTCCAGAAAGGGAACCACGTTTGGATTTTGGGACAACCACCCCCAAGGGATGTCGTGGTGATGTTTGTCCTTGTCAAACCATTCCGCACGTTCGGCGTATTTTTCCAACAGAGGCAGCGCCCCCGGATTTTGGGTGATGGCACTCCAACACACCTTGTCGATGTGTTTTTCCATGAGAGGAATCGCGGCTTCCATTTTGGACAATCTGCACCAGTCAATCTTGTCCAGGTTTGCCTCTAGCAGGTGTATCGCGGCGGGATTATCCGAGAGGGCAGACCAGTCGATTTGGTCCGGGTGTTGCTCGAGGTAAGGCACCGCACCTGGATTCGTGGATAGAATCACTTCGTGGAGTTTGTCTTGTTTGAGGTAAACCGGCTTCATCTTTTTTGAATACCCAACTCAAAAAAGATGAACCTCAATTTTTCTGCACTTTTGTAAAAGTGCACAAAACATCCTCTTTACACTTTTGTAAAAGTGCACAAAACATCCTCTCGTAAAAATGGAAAGAACGTTATTACTAAAAATAAATACATCAATATTTACATTTTATAAAGAGGATGTTTTGGACACTTTTACAAAAGTGTAAAGTGCAGGGCAACATAGGTTCGCAGGTCTAGTCCGGCCCTAGCCGCCATGCGACACATTCGGTCTGGGTTATAAAGATAGGCAATCAATTCCTCTTTCAGGGGCAACGCGTTCTCCGTCATCTTGGCGAGGTCCAACTTACAGAGTAGCCGGGCTGCGTTTCTGTTTTGAGAAAGGTTATCCCAGTCGATTTCCTCGGGTAGCTCTTCCAATAGGTCAATCGCGTTTGGATTACACCCCAAACAATGTAGGGTAAGGTCGTCGAACACGGGTGGTCCGGACCGAAGCGTAAACAGGAACGACCAATTAATCTTTGCGTCCTTCACGGGCACAAACTTGTCCAGGTTGGCTTTTAACAAAGGTATCGCGCCCTTGTTGGTCGTCAGATGTATCCAATCGATTTTGTCCAGGTTCGCCTCTAACAGGTGAAGGGCGGATGGATTGAACGATAGGAATTCCCAATCTATTTTATCCGGATGTTTTTCCAAAAGAGGTAGTGCATACGGTTCTTGGGACAAGTAGGACCAATCGAGGTATACGCCTTGTTCGAGTTGCCGTTCCAAGAGAGGCATCGCATTCTTATTTTGACACAGCGCTTTCCAGTCTATCTTGTCGAGGTTCGCCTCTAACAGGTGAATGGCGTTTGGATTCCTCGAAAGATTCGTCCAGTTCACTTTTTCCAGGTTTGCCTCTAAAAGGTGAACTGCTTTTGGATTCGAAGATAGTTCTCTCCAATCAATGTGCTCTTGATGTTTCTCCAAGAAAGGCACCGCTTCTCGATTGGCCGAGAACCACGTCCAATGGAGAAAGTCTACCCTCTCGCCCGATTCTACATAGTGGTGAAGGTTTTGTTCGACCAAAGGAATTCCGTTGGGATTGATGGGCAATATACTCCAATCTACCCGGTCCAAGTTTTTCTCGAGAAGAGGAATGGCGTTTGGATTTTTGGTGAGTTCATACCAACAGATGTTTTGTGGGTATTGCGCGAGGAGGTGGATGGCCTCTGGATTGGAGGACAGGCTCCGCCAGCAGATTTGTTCCGGATACTGTTCCAAGTAAGGAATGGCCGCCGGGTTGGCGGATAAATGCTGGCGGTTCAGACGCTTGTTCTGGATGAAAACGGGCTTCATTGGTTAAGTATTTTAACCCGTGAAAAAGAGTATTCAATTTTATTCGTCTAACTTGTTCAGGCTCCACAACAGGGTAGTAGGCCGTTTTGAACGGTCCGTTACAAAAGTGCACGAGTTACAGTTTTCGTCAAAATGAAATTGATTATCGAATTGCCACATCCATTCTCCGCGAAGGGTATACAAGGACATGAAGAACAAGGACGGGTTAATCAGGAGACCGAATAGGATAGCAGAAATGTTGTAAAGATTGGGTTCACCCGGATTTCCAAAATGCGAGGGGTCTATTTTAGTGGCTAAAAAGTAATGATAGGTGAAATCTTCATTTTTTAATTTCCTGAACCCGACCTGTTGTGCTTTATCCGCAACCGTCTCATTGGCCGATTCATAAAAATACCATCCACCATAGGCTCTTTCTAAAATATACGCATGCGATGTATTTTTACACAATTGTTTATTCATGTGTATCGTGGTAGTGAACACGAGTTTGTAGGTAGAGTCGGGTCGAAAGTATTTTTTCAGATGCGAAAACATTTGTTTGATGACTTTATCTGCCTTTATCTCTCCGCTTTTGGAGCAAGGATAACTTTGGGTGATATGTTCCAAGGACCCCCAATACGTGATAATGTCATATTTCCCAATAAATTGAGGCTGGAGTTCTCGATAATCGCCGAGATAAACGTCCAGTCCTTGTTTCTTTAATGCTTCAACCTGTTGATTTGAAATGGCCATACCAGACGTTTTCATACCGAGTGAATTGCAGTATTTCATGAAATCGCCGTTTCCGCATCCCATGTCCAATACACGAAGTCCTTTGTATTCAGACGGGGCGATGTTTGCATAAATAAAAAACTTACGATACTTGTTTACGTTTGCCTGTTCAGGGTCGAGTTGTTTGGCTTCCTCCAGAGTCATCAAGGAACGACTGTCATTCAAGTCTTTCAAATAGATTCCTTCGGTTAGGTTTGTATTACCACAACTATTTTTGATAAAATAAGTTGTGGTAATATCGTAATAGAGTTTGGTTCTTGCGGGTCCATCTAGTCCATCTATATTGAAATGGATATAAAGTAGTTCATTGACAATAAAAATCGCAATCGGACCAAGTAAGTAAATACTCTTTTTATAGCGATACGCCAAATAGATAAAGATTGCCCATATCGCGAATGTAATCCATGTGTTGATATTAAGAAACACACTTGAACCGACCACGGTGGATATGAATAAATGCAAAAAAAGGATGAAGGGCAACAAATATAAAAAATAGACCGGGCGCATATAATCATAAGGTATTTTGAAATATACTAAAAATTGAACTCGTGAAAATACTTATTTTGAGGTAAAAGGATGGAACTAATGAACGAACACGACTACAAACACTTTGGCACCGTCGATGAATGCGACACGTATCTGCGGAACAATCGCCATATCATCATTAGCCATCTTTGCTGTGGCGGTAAAGGGTATGCTATTCGTTCGAAAAAGACAATTTGTCCGCCTGCGCCTATAAAAGCAAAGAAGATGGTTTGCGAGACCTCCATCGGAACCTGTGACATTTGTTTCGTGGAGGACCTCACCCTTCATCATACCTGTACTTCTTGTAAACAACCCTTCTGCCTGGATTGTTTAGAAAAATTACCTACCAAAAAATGCCCCTGTTGCCGGAGCCCCTTGAAATAAATAGCTATTATCTATTAAACATCTTCTGTATATCTTTTTAATGGAAACTGTGAAGATTGACCTCAAAAATCTAGACCTCTTGGCTTATTTACCCTCGAGGTTAGTCGAATTATATTGCGGATACATTCAATTGACCCACTTGCCTGAATTGCCCCATACGCTCCGCGTGTTAAACTGTCCACACAATCGACTGAGACAGCTACCCAAGTTACCGGCCCTCACCGTCCTCGACGTCACCTCCAACTGTTTGTCTCATCTTCGTGTGCCCGAGACCCTGACCAAACTGTATTGTTCTTTTAATGATGGCATAGAACTATCGACCTTGCCTATCGGGTTAAAAGAATTGTATTGCTGTAACAACCACATGACCGAATTGTGTTTGCCCCCGCGTCTCGAAGTGGTCTATTGTTCTTACAATCAACTGTCCTCGTTGACACTTCCCGATGGATTAAAGGAATTGTGCTGCGACCACAACCGGATAAAACGTTTGATTCTACCGGATACCTTGGTCGCGCTCGATTGTGTCGACAATCAAATCCGTTCCTTGGTTTTACCCTCTTCGTTACGAGAGTTGAGTGCGAATTACAATCGACTGACCTCGGTGACCTTGAACAAGGGCTTGACGCGGGTCAACTTATCGGGCAATCCAATACGTGAGGTGCCGACCTTGCATAAAGGGATTGTCTTTTTGAATTTGAACCACACCCTGATTGAACGTTGTTTTGTGTTTCATCCGCCGCTGGGTCAGAATGGTGGACTGTATTTCTCTGGAACACCTCTTTATACAAAAATGAAGGCCGTGGTGCAAACCGAGATGCTGATCTTTGACGCGGTCATGATACACACTGCCTTTGACATGATTCGGATGATTGAAGGCAAGTTTAACGAAAACTATTACGGGTTAAAAATAAAGGAAGGTATGATGGCTTGGTTGTGGAGGGCGAGAGAGTCCCTGGCCAAGCGAAAGTATCATCCGGACGAATTATGGAAGATGCTTGGTCAAGACGATTATGATGCGTTGGAAGAATGGTAATTAAAGTCGGTCCACATCGATATCGGGCGCGATGGCATGGATAGCGCGTTTAAATTTTTTCATGAAATGGTCACACGTTTTTGCGTCGGTTTCTGTTTCTATCCCTTGTTCTATCTGACCGAGTAATTTCTTGTATTTTCTGTAATAAAATATCTTCTCTTCCAATATCTTTTCTAGGACGGGGCGTTTAAATCTTACATCTTCATGAAGGGCATCGATGTGATGGTCGCTCGAGTAATATTCTTTGAAAAAAGGGTCCTGTGGGTCGATTTGTTTTAAATCAATGTCCGAGAAGGCTTTGAACGAACGGTCGGATTTGATGAAACTGACTTTGTAAACATCCGGGTTTTTGCCCGGGGGTAGAACGGTGGTATAGAAAGGTAGAAGCCACCGTATCAACAGAGCCAAGTGGCCCGAGATATTGTCTACCATCACTCGGTCGTAGGCGTAGATGGGGTCTATGATGACATCAATGTCTTCGGACTCATACTCGGTTTCTAATCCCATTTGTATGGCTTTTCCACCCTTGAACAACAATTGATAGTCTTGGTCATGCATCAACAAACGAGACGCGATAATTCCATACAACATCATGGTGCTACAACAAATGATTTGATAGGCGGAGAAATCAACTTCTTTTTCACGGATACGGCCATATTCGACGTTAAAACTTTTGTTTCTCAACGGCACAAAATAGCCAGGAAAAAACTTCTTGACCGTTTTGCACACACTCCATACTTCAGGAAGGTCGTGGTTCTTGAGTTTGATTTTGGCGTCCTCGGCTATCATCGCATGTAGCCTTTCTTTCAATTCCATCAATTCCGTCCTTTTGAAAATAGGGCTCCAAAATAGCAGTAAATTCTCCCAAAAGGCTGGGTCTATCTCCTTAAAGTCCTTGGGCAACTCCATGTATTGGAGTTTGGGCACGGGAGATTTTGTTTTTGGTTTTGTTTTTGTTTTGCTTGTTTTGCGCTTACCTTTTGAGCTACTCGATTTACCTGAGTTTGAATTACTGGATTTGGATTTCGCATTTGAAGCCGCAGCCATTATAGTATAGCTATATTTAATCTAATAAATTGAATCTTGTTTAAAAGAAACACCTCACTTCAAGTAGATGAAGATTCGCTACATGTCCGATTTACACCTGGAACACATCAAAAACATCGACGCCTTTCTGGGACAGATTCAGCCGGGCGAAGTCTGTATCTTGGCGGGTGACATTGGCAATCCTTGTAAGCCCCATTACGACACGTTTATGAAGTTTATCAGTCAAAACTTCACGAAAGCCTTTGTCATTGCGGGGAATCACGAATACTACCACAATCCGATGGACGAGACAAACGCGCATATGGATAAGTATTTTAAACAATTTGAGAATGTGACCTTCTTGCGGAATCGTTACGAAATCTATGAGGGTTATTGTTTTGTGGGAACTACGCTGTGGACGCACGTGACCGACCCCAGATACAAGATTCAGGACGTTTATCAAATTCCCCAGTTTGATTACATTGAATACAATCGTTTACACCGTAACAGTATTGCGTTCTTGAAAGAGGCCCTGACGCACGAGAACTGCGTGGTCATTACGCATCATGTTCCTTCGACCTCGCTGATACATGCCAAGTATTTGACCCCGTCGATGATGCCTTACCATCAATGGTTTGCGTGCGACCTGGACGCGTTCTTTACGCCGAATATCAAAGCTTGGTTTTACGGGCATACGCACACGCCTTCTGTCGCGAAGATACAGAATATACCTTTTCTGTGTAACCCGATTGGGTATCCGGGTGAGAATGAAGGGGATTTTGAGGCGACCTTTATTTTGGACCTGTAAAAAATAGACGAATATTCTAATATATTTTTACATACGACCTCAAATCCATATCATATTGGCAGGAGAGTCGCATGAGTCGTTCCGGCTGAAAGACATAGGCCATCAGTTCTTCCGTGAAGGTCGCGTTCTCTTGTTTCATCCGTTCCGTGTCCAAGTGAAACAAGAGATGCATGGCCTTTGGATTCGACGATAATTCGCTCCACACTATCTTCTCGGGTTCGAGTAAATGGATAGCGGCTGGATTTTGAGACAATCCTTCCCAATCGATGTGTTCGGGATATTTTTCCAACAACGGAACTGCGGCCGAATAACCTGACAATAAACTCCAACATACGGGGCAAAGTTTATCGACGTGTTTTTCCAAAAACTGAATACCTTGATGCGTGATGTCACGGTTCCTGCACACATAGGTCCATTCGACCTTATCGATGTTTTTTTCTAGCAAAGGGATGAGGTTCGGATTGTAGGACGCAAAGAACCAGTCAATCTTTTCGGGGTATTTCTCCAAGAGAGCCAATGCACTCGGATGTTGACTGATCCCAGACCAGTTCATTCTTTCCGTTTCGATACGCGCGGTCAACAGAGGAAGGACCTCTGGACTTGGGTTCCAACATAAAGCATGTCCTATCACTTTATCGGGGTTCTCCGACAACAGCTTTATTGCACCGGGGTTTCTGGATAAATTCGTCCAATCTATCTTGTCCGGATGTTTTTCCAGAAGAGACATTGCGTGTGGGTTTTTAGACAACACGTCCCAATGGATTTTATCCAAATGATTTTCCAGAAAGGGAACCGCGTTTGGATTCAGACATAGCCCTTGCCAATCGATGTGAGGTTCGAACCTGTGAAACCATTTGGGGATTCTCAAGAGAGATACGATACTTGGGTTCTTGCTTAAGAAATACCAATTGAATTTGTCCTCATTGTCGATAAGAGGTATCGCGTTTGGGTTCATGGATAAGAGTCTCCAATCTATCTTGTCCAGATGTTGTTCTAGATAAACAACCTCTGCATGGGTCGATAAGATGTTCCATACTGCGCGTGGGTCGGGAATAAAGAGAGGTTTCATCTTTTCT
>Ga0214919_10012015_pt1 | contig 10715 bp, 9 predicted proteins | sample LL1503_MetaG_FD_177994 | JGI IMG/M metagenome (GOLD analysis project Ga0214919, IMG submission 177994) | Freshwater microbial communities from Lake Lanier, Atlanta, Georgia, United States - LL-1503 | ecosystem: Environmental > Aquatic > Freshwater > Lake | place: USA: Georgia | collected 2015-03-15 | reverse complement strand
TAGAGACTGTACGGGTAGGTCGTAAAGACAAGAGACAGTCCAGACTACAAACTGGAAACAGGCAGTGAAAACTGTAGTGGTAAGCATAATCCTTTGGTCCCAGGTTCAAGTCCTGGTGGGCCCACCAATAATCTAATACCAACTCTAGGGTTGGTATTTTTAGGCGTTACTTTAAGTAACGCTTGTGGGGGGTTAGGATTGACCATCTTTGTAGTCCTCTTGCCTGCTAGCTCACTTAGCCATTAACCTTGTTAAGGAATCAATGGCTATTTGGCGATGCTCTTCTGTTCCAGCTATCGGATCTTGATTTGCAAAAGGTCTTTCTACTAGCGTCAAACCACATTTAAAAATAAATCTCGCCTCTTCTACTGAAAGCAATCTAAAGGTATTGGTCTTATTCTTTTGGCATAGCACAAGATAGGGATCAACTAATACATCAGCGTAGTCAAAGTAATCGGCAGTTAAGCCGTACTTAAGGGAGTATCTTTGATCATAAAACCGCATGACTTTTGTGGAGACGATATTCATGTTGGCAAAAGCCTTATCAACAAAAATTTCCACAAAATTGTGAATGGTTAATTGAGGATTAAATTGCGCCATTTCCTCTGCGTATCTATTTAATTTGCTACTCCTGTTTTTTTGAATTGCCCAGAAAAATACATTTTCCACTGAACCCAACCTTTGGCTCAAGGTGCCCAGTGAGTAGCCAGCTTTAGAAGCTAAATTCCGACTTGTAAATGCTTCAGGGTCAGCTGCCTCAACAATCTCATATGCGGCCTGAAGAAGGTCCTCTAAGGTTTTTTTAGACCGCTCCTGCTGAGGGTCTGAGAAGTCAATTTTTGGCTTAGCGTGCATTTGTAAATATGGACAGTAATGAAATAATCTTCAGAAGTCTGTAAAACCCAAATGATATATGGGTTTTAGAGTAAGTGTTTACGCAAGAAATATGGACAGATTTTCAAGCGTTTTATTGAATTTATCTTATACGATCAGAAGGTTAAATTTCCAGACAAACCTTTTTAGAGCCTTAAATCTGTTCCCGGAGAAACCATTTTTTCTCTTTAATTTAATTAGGGCTAGTTTATTTTTTTCTGCCTTTATTATCTTAATTTCTTAAATAAGATCTGGAGTATATGTGGATATTGTATTAACAAAAAACAAGGTAGTCTTAATACTACTTTCTTCCTTAGTAGCTACAGGCTTATTTTCGTGTGGCGGTGACAGCTCTTCCAGCTCAGGATCAGACTCCAATACGGTAACCACTTTAGTTACTAGTGTTAATGGAGACCCCAATACAATTTGTAGCAAAAATTCGCAATGTATTGAATTTATTTTTGCTGGTGTGGCCAAGATGCCCCAAACCCTGAGTCAGCTTTCTACTCCTTGGACGAATACAAGTACCAACATCATGACCACTTCAAGTATTGCTTATGTTGAGGGCGCTAATAATGCCTTTGTATATTCCTCGCAAGGTAGTGTTTTTGATATGTTTGTCATTCCAACGCAAGATCTAACTGGGTTCCCAGGTCAAGGCACTAGGCTTTTTGTTGGCAACGGCATACCCACTACACCAATGGGAACATTTCCAGTCCAATCGGGAACAGCTGCTTATCCCTACTATGAAGCCTTACCAGGAGGCACAAATCCAGCAGGTACAACTGTAGCAACAGGCTATCCCGCCTATGTCAATGCTGCTGCCATTGGAATTTCTCCTTATCCTTTAATTAGTTTTGTTCCTTTAAATCCAGTAGTAAGTGGGGCCTATGTAATTAATTCTTTAATTGTGGGTATTACGTTGACTGGTGCAGCATGGCATGTCGAGAAAGCGAACGATTCAAGTGGTAATTACTACAATCCCCTCAATGCTTTACCGAACGATGCGTGTTTCGGTCATCCTTATAATCAGCAATACCATTACCATGCCTATTCTTGGAAATGTTTTGATCAGGGCACACCAGGTAAGCAGTCTCCTGTCTACGGCTTTGCATTAGATGGCTTTCCAATCACTGGCCCACGCGGAGCTGACGGTAAGGAGCTAACTAATGCAGATCTAGATGTATGTCATGGGACCACATCTGTCATTACGATGCCTGATGGCACGCCTAAACTTACCTATCACTATGTTTTGAATAGAGAATACCCCTATTCAGTTGGTTGCTTTAGAGGAAAGGTTAATTACGACCTGGCACTTGGTCCGGATAATCCTCCGAATACGCCGCCAGGAGCTTACGGTACAAATCCTTTTATGAAAGAAGGCTTTCTGTATCCTAATGCGGCTTCCCCTACTACTCCTTGACCGAGTCTTATAATGCCTTGTGGCTAATTCTGAAACAGGCTTGCAAAGCGATTTATTTCAAGTTTTATCTATTTCAGGGGGTAAGGACCAAACTTTAGCTCTGTTAAAGTCTGGTGAAGTATTGGGCTGGGGTGGTGCTGGCAGCGGTCGTATAACACCCCCTTTTGTTGATATTTGCAGCTCCTTCAAAGTTGCAGATGCGAAGCCAGCATTCGTTGGCAAACTATCCCGTTGTTCTGATATCTCTGCAGGCTTTGGTGTAAGTTTGGGCGTTTCTGATCAGCAGCAAACTTTGATCTGGGGATTTTGCCAAGTGGCTATTGGCGGTCAGATTATATTTTCTGAGGAGCCCACTCTTATCAATGCAATTACCAATGCAACTCAGGTTGTGGCTGGACAGTTTTTATACGCCGCCTTAGATCAATCAGGCAAAGTACATACTTGGGGTTTTAATACAGATGGTGCTCTAGGGCGGTCATCAACGCAAACTAATGCATTACCAGAAGTGATTACTTCTCTTCCTGAGATTCAAGATATTGCGATAGGCGATAACTTCATGATTGCGCTCTCTAAAGATCAAAGAGTTTATGGGTGGGGAAGTAATTCTGCTGGTCAATTAGGCTTAGGCCATCTTTATACCGTTCATAGTCCTGAGCCTTTATCTATTTCAGCTCCAATCAAGCGTATTGCAATCGGCTCAACCCATGTTTTAGCGTTGAGCAACGAAGGTAAGGTATTTGGCTGGGGTAGTAATCACTATGGGCAATTGGGAAGTAGTAGGCAAGCCCACCTGAATCGGCCGACACCGATTGCATTTCCGGAAAAGATTACAGCGCTTGCTGCCGGAATGCATTATTCGCTGGCACTTTCAGCATCTGGAAGAGTGTATGCATGGGGTTGGAGTGGCTTTGGTCAGCTCGGTTTAGGTGATCTGCAGTCTCGTAGACTGCCTACCGTGATTCCAAATCTCTTAGGGGTGCGAGCAATTGCTGCCGGCGAAATGCATTCATTAGCCATTGGTAAAAATCATTTATTGGGCTGGGGAAATAATGAATCTGGTCAACTTGGTAAAGCAGCCATCAGACAAACTACGCCTAACCCCTTTTTAGCGATTGCCTAGGCTAAGAATGACTGATCTCGTGCAATCTGAAAATAGGCGTCGTCATTTCTTGCGCTTAGGCGTGAGTGTGGCATCTGGCATGGTGCTTCCTGTCGGTTTTAATGCGTGCAGTCGAGAAGAGGACGACAAAATAACGAATAAGTCCCTACAGACTTTTGTACAGCCAACGATGTTAGAAGCAAAAAATGGTTTGCTCGATGTCACATTAACGGCATCTTATTTAGATACAAAGTTATCAGGCGCCAGCCCTAACCAACAGTTTCCAGTTTCATTGCGCGCCTATGGCTATGATAACCAGACCCCAAGTTACTCAGGTCCAACACTAGTAGTTCGAGGCGGCGATCAATTGCGTATCAAGTTGGTAAATAACTTACCTGTTAATCCCCCCTTTGTAGCCTTTAGAGATCCTACAAACTATATGAAGCCGAACACAATGAATTTACATACGCATGGCTTACATGTATTTCCGGGAATTTATGCAGATAAGAAAGACGCTAAGTATGGTGATTATGTAGTTGATCCTAATTATGGCGGAGTAATTCCTCAAGGGGACAAGCGCCAGTATGTATATCACTTACCAAAGAATCATTCTGCAGGTCCTTTTTATTATCATCCTCAATACCACGGTTCAAGTGCGATTCAAGTAGCCAGCCTAATGGCTGGCGCTATCTTGGTGCGCGGCGCAATTGATGAGTTGCCGGAGATGGCGCAAGCAACTGAACTCGTTTTCTTATTTCAGGCACCGTACTTTGCTAATAGCAAAGTACCTAATAACTATGGTGTAAAGGATGGCTTACTGGAAAAATTTGCACAAATAGCCAATCATCCAACAGGTCATGGGCTCAGCCATAGTAATGGCTACATTAATGCGCAGCCAGTACTGATCAACGGTGTACGTCAGCCTACTATTGTGATGCAAAGCGGTGAGGTACAAAGATGGCGTTTCATCAATACTCAGGTATTTAATTACCTTAATCTTAATTTAGATGATCATGTTTTCCATCAATATACTACCGATGGTTGGGGTAGTAGCGCTTATCAAGAATTTCCGGATACACGGCAAAAGGATGGTAGGGGTGTACTTTTGGCAGCAGGTAACCGTTCCTCAGTAATTGTGAAAGCGGGTAGGCCAGGAACCTATTTATTAAGATCTTTACCCGTCAAAATTACCCAAGGAAACAATCCCATCATATTACCGGGAGATGTTTTAGCTACAGTGATCGTAGTAGATGCAAAAAAAGCTGGAGCTTTAACAACTGCAGCCCCTACTGCCACTACTATTCCAGCCGCACCTCTACCTATGACGGATTATTTAAAGCCAATTACCGATGAAGAATTTGCTAATGCTGGCGGTAAGAAGCGCAGTATTATTTTTAACATGATTAGTAATGAAATAAAGCAGAATGCAGATAGCAGTTTTTCTGCATGGAATAAAGCATTTACCGGTTTGACTGAAATAAGTTCTGATACCTTAGAGTCTTTTAAGAAAAATACTGCTAAAGTAAAAGACGATCTGTCAAAGCTTATAGGGATGCCTATAGCAGGTTCAGTTTATATTGCGCCGAACCCTGTACCAAAATACGAATACGAATTGCAAGCTTCAAACACGATTATTCAAAATATTATTCTGGGCGATGTGGAAGAATGGACTATTTTTAACTGCAATAATTTATCTCATGTATTTCATATTCATGTCAATCCGATGTTCATTACTCGTATCAATGGCACCTCGATAAAGCCTTATTGGTGTGATACGGTCGCTTTACCTGCTGGCGGAACAGCGCTAGAACCCAAATCGATTACTTTCAGAATGCGTTTTGACGATTTCACAGGACCCTACGTCATGCATTGTCAAATGCTGCAGCATTCTGATCTAGGAATGATTCAGCGAGTAACTGTAGTGCCTTCGTGATTACTTTAATTTAAATAATGGGTTGTTCGCAAAAGTCTGCTTTGGGTAGAAAGTAGACTTTTAAACATAAAAAACCCTCACTAGCGATAGTGGGGGTTTGGTCTTTTGAGCGTTACTTTAAGTAACGCTTGTGAAGGCCGATTTAATAAGAATGGCTAATAGTAAAAAAGCAGTTAATATATTTGTGAATTCGCTTCCACCTTTCACTCTAACCCAAGTCTTTAAAAGGATTTTTTCAAATGAAAAAGCTTTGCTTATTATTTACTACATCAGTTTTCTGTGGCTCAGTATTTGCTCAAACTACTCCAATGCTGCCCAAAGAATGGAAGGGTGAAGTATCCTCAACCTCAATTGGTAGCGCTAATAAAGTAGCCAATCCTAATCAGTCTGCCAAAGATTGGAACAGTTTTGATGAGGCCAGAACGCTTACCGTTCTTCGGCAAGAGGGACGGCATTTAGACCTAGCACTTAAGCATCCCAGGGGTGAAGTTCATTGGATTGCTACTATTTCCAAAGACGGCAAGCAAATAATGGCAACTGACCAAGGTGGCCTTTCGTTGCTTTTGAATTTATCAGGTAATTCTCTTTCTGGTTGCGGGGCAGTTCGAGGATCTAAAGGAACGTTTGATGATTGGTTTAATAATTACGCTGCTCTATGCTATGACTTTAAGGCAGTGAAATAGGTATGGCGTATCCTGGATCTTAGTTCGATTGGCCCCAAGCAACCGCAGGTGATACCACAATCCAAGCTCCTAGATCTAGGTTCAAGTCCTGGTGGGCCCACCAATAATCTAATACCAACTCTAGGGTTGGTATTTTTTTGAGCGTTACTTTAAGTGACGCTCGTGGCGGAATATTCCTTAATTAATTACTAAACCAAGGGTATACCAGCACACCTTAAGCTATATATAAGCATATAGTTCCTATAACCAGTTTATTCCTTCGACTAGATATATCTAGCGCACCGCCTGAGATTGGAAATACTCATAGTCAAGGATAAGTCATGCGCATCTATTTAATTAGCTTGTTCTTAGTAGCCGCCTTTGCTCTAGTAGCTTGTGGTGGTGGCGACTCTAGTTCAAGTAACTCTTCTACTGCTACACCGATAGCACTAGCTGGCTGTATGAAAGCAGTAGGCGGACCATCAATTGCCTGCTTAACTGCAATGGAAGCTACAACCACCGAAAAAGACTGCAATGCCCTTGGGGCATGCAGTTATACCAAATCTGATGGTAGCTTTGTATATGCTCGAGCTTTATCAAGTTGTGCTGCCCAAAAAGATATTACTACTGGCAAACCTTCTTCTTCAGAAAACTGCAATGGGGCAATTGGCGCAGCAACTACAACTGAAGCTTGTAATGGTCTGGGAGCGAATTCACCAGCAGGGCATTATGTCAGTGTTACTAGCAGTGATAAAACCTTACAAAAGAAATTGAAATGTGCCATTGTGCGTGCTCCTACTACAGCGAATTAACTTTAATGCTGAATCATTTTCATAAATACATTTAACAGCGTCATTTGATAATGTCAGAAAGCTTATGAACTTCATCAAAAAATACTGCATCACTATTTTATTTGCTATTACCGCTAGCTTAACTGCTGGGAGCGTGGGGGCGCAGGCTTGGATAGCTGCTAACTATGGCGACACGAGCTATGGGATTCCTATAAACATGTGTAGCAGTAACGCAGCTGGAACTAAAGATGGCGGTTATCCCACTGATCCCAGCGGCATAAGTGGTACTTATAATTGCGAGTGCCCTCAAGGCTGGACAAACGGATATGGTACTGAGACCAATTGCGACTACGATGGCGCTGTCAGAGGATGTTGGAATCCAGTTGGAGTTCCTAAGGGAAGCACCGTGGGAACTGGTGCGTGCACTGAGTGCGGTAAGGGTGGAACAATAGGAATGTTGTTGATGAGCTGCTTTGGGGGAATTAATGGTCAGCAAAATTTGGGTATAAATCAAGGGAGTGCAGGGGGCTTAGGTGTTTCATGTACTCAAAATTCAGATTGCCAAGGCTACAACGCTCTTTGTACTGGAACCAATGCTAGTGGTGAATGTATTAGTTGGGGAACTGTACCTACTTCAGGTGGCTTCAGTACGAATTGAGCCAGACATCCTTTGGTCCCAGGTTCAAGTCCTGGTGGGCCCACCAAGTAAACCCTCACTAGCGATAGTGGGGGTTTTGTCTTTTGAGCGTTACTTTAAGTAACGCTTGTGGGGGGGGGTTAGGATTTACCATCTTCAGTCCTGGTTAGATTCCGCCCCGGGCCACCAAGAAAGACCAAAACCACCTTCGGGCGGTTTTTTTCTTATAAACACCTACTGATGCTATAAATTTGAATCCATTAATAGTAGCTTGACACTATTTAAGATACGCTTTAAATTAATTTCTATTATATTTTTTGAGACAAATTGTTTCAATTTTTAGAATAGTTGCCTTTTTATGGTTTTTTTAACTAATAATGAAACAAAATGACCCGCTTTTGAATTTATTCAAAAGTATGTCGAACAAGGGGGTTGCATGCCACACTTTCTAAGAATCATCACATTGGTAGGTCTTTTATTATTTTTTGGGGTGGGTTTCACCAGCGCACAAGGTTATAAGTCATTTACCGTCAAGACACCAGACGGTGTAAATATTAGCGCTCAAGAATGGGGCAACCCAAATGGCAAAGAAATAGTCTTTATTCATGGCTTTATGCAAAGTCACCTTTCGTGGGCAAAGCAACTAAATGACCCTGAGATTACCAAGCAATTTCGGATTATCACTTATGATTTTCGCGGTCATGGCTTCTCAGACAAGATCATGGATCCAGCGCTATATAACAATTCAGAAAAATTTGCTGATGAGCTAAATGCAGTTATTCAAACTGCACAATTAAAAAAACCAGTTCTTGTAGGATGGTCTTATGGATCGCGAATAATTAGTGATTATTTAAAAAAGTATGGTGACGCTAACATTGCTGGGATCAACTTTGTCGGTGGTGCTGGTAATGCTGCGCCTGAAAATCTAGGCTCATTGATTCAATTAATCCCAAAAACCTTCACAGAAGATTTAGCGCAGAATATCCAAGCAACCAAGGACTTCATCCGTGGCTGCTTTGAAATTCAGCCAACGAGATCTGAGTTTGAGGAAATGCTTGCATTTAATATGGTGGTCCCACCAAAAATTAGGAGTTGGTTACGTCGTCCAGCTCCTTATGAAGATGCTTTGAAGGCCGTAAAAGTTCCCACTCTTGTAACACATGGTGTTCAGGATAAGATTCTTGGCATTGGTCTTGGCAAATATCTCGTTGCAACCGTGCCAGGAGCAAAGGATTCGTTTTATGAGGGCGTAGGACATTCACCTTTTTGGGAGAATGCGCCTCGGTTTAATCGAGAATTAATACAGTTTGTAAATAGCACCAAATAATGTATGTCGGACATCCGCTAGATGCAGGCTGTATCGTCTGATCCAGGGAGTTAGGAAACTAACACAAACCAATCCCCTAGACCCAGGTTCAAGTCCCTTTGGGCCCACCAAGAATTAAAATATCACCCACAGAGTCGAACCATTTACGCACGAAAAAGCATCAAGTATGCAAAGAGCTTGTCAGCTTGAACGCCAAGATCTATATGGGCCTAATGGGTAAAACAGCGGATTATAGGAAAATGTTCCACGCGAGGATTATGAAACGGCCTGCAAAGCTCTATTCTATATGGTGGGTCGGGCGGGATTCGAACCACCACCAACGGATTAAAAGAATATTGTTCCACCTAAAACTACAGTAAATTCAATAGCTTACAAGCGTCAAAATAGGGCGTGCAATTAAGTGTGTAATGAATTTTTGGCCAAATTGGGATTCGTACTTTAAGAAAAATACGGTTTATTTAAGTTAGGGAACATACTAGTTGACCGTTCGTCTAGTTAAGATTAGATTTAGTCCTTCCGTTGGTATTTCAATTGGTAAAAGAAGGTCACCTATATCTTGTCAGTAAACCTTGGTAGCGTTTTATCTACGGCATGCCTCAAATACGGCAAACGAATAGCTTTAAGCGCTGATAAAGAAACTTTTAGTTACTCAAAGCTAAATGCGGCAGCGGAAGAATATGCAGCGCGATTAATTGAACTGGGAATCAGACCAAATGAACCAGTTCTCGTCACGGTCTCTAATCAGATGATGGATGTAGCAGCTATTTTAAGTGTATGGCTCGCGGGTGGAGTCATTATTCCAGTGCATAGAAGCTCTCCCGATGAAGTATTAAAAAAATTACAAATTAAAACCAAGGCCCGCTTTCAAATTAATAAAAGTATTTTAATTTTAGCAAAAGAGACTCCGCCAGAAAGAGAAATTCTCATAAATGCGGCCTTCGTCATATTTACTTCAGGATCAACGGGCGAGCCCAAGGGCGCAGTTATTTCTCACCAAGCCTTCTATAAAAAAATTCATGAAATAAATCGGCTATTAAATTTTAAGACTGATGAGCGCACCTTACTTGTATTAAACATCAACTTTAGCTTTGGATTATGGGTTTGCCTCCTGACTCTTTTTACAGGTGGAAGTCTAGTGATGCTGGAAAAATTTGATCCAATAATATTTTTAAATTCTTTATTAGAAGAAAAAATAACTCGAGTTGGGATGGTGCCAACAATGATGCGAAGTATATTTTCTCGGCTTGATGTGCTAAATAAAATAAAAGTTATTAATCAAAATAAAGTTTTAAAGCAAATATTAATGGGCGGCGAGTCACTTGGGAAATCTTTGGCCATCTCCATTAGAGAAAATTTTTCTAATACTGATTTAATTGATATTTATGGATCTACTGAAACTGCTACCTGCGACTTTTTTCTTTTTCCAAACGATTTTATTCGGTTCCCGGGTTGTATTGGTCGCCCATCTGGAGAGGTCCAGTTTCAAATAGTGAATCAAAAAAATGAGTTAGTTAAATTTGGTGAGATAGGCGAGTTACAAATATCTAGCCCATTTTTAATGAACGGCTACTTAGATGAACAGGATCTTACGGAAAAAGCATTTTTTGATAAGTGGTTCAAAACTGGTGATCTAGCACGAGAAGTTGATAGATCACTAGTGGAATTAATGGGGCGAAGTAAAGAAATTATTAGCCGCGGAGGAAATAAGATTACGCCTGGCGAGATTGAACAAATAATTTGCGCTCATCCAATGGTTGCAGCAGCAATGGCAGTGGGCGTTACAGATTCAATATTAGGCGAGCGTATTCATGCTTTATTAGTTCTTAAGGTGGGTGCAATACCAGAAGATTTGCACATGAATAATTTTTTGCAGCAAAAATTAGAAAAATATAAACATCCTGATGCTATATATATTTTGTCCGAATTACCTTTGGGAAGAACGGGAAAAGCAGATAGGGGTGAGTTTAAGA
>Ga0214919_10012014_pt1 | contig 10715 bp, 8 predicted proteins | sample LL1503_MetaG_FD_177994 | JGI IMG/M metagenome (GOLD analysis project Ga0214919, IMG submission 177994) | Freshwater microbial communities from Lake Lanier, Atlanta, Georgia, United States - LL-1503 | ecosystem: Environmental > Aquatic > Freshwater > Lake | place: USA: Georgia | collected 2015-03-15 | reverse complement strand
CAACAACTATTCCCATTGTTTTATTCGCCCAATGATGGCGGAAGTTGTTGTTGATGTACTTTGTGCTGCAACAGGGATGGTGGAAAATTTTGGTGCGGAAGCCCCCAAGGATGCAAGGGCCATTGAAGTCGGCGCTAGCAGGGTTAATTCCAGCATTAGCTATGCATTCCGAATTTTTGGCCGCCCCCCTCGTACCGCTGCTTGCGATTGCGAAAGATCCATGGAACCAGCCTTGCCCCAGAAATTATATTTGATGGCCGATACCAACCTGCAAATCAAGGTTGAATCGCAAGGCAACATGATCAAGAAAATACTTGCAGATTTCTCCGATGACCAAAAAGCACTCGACGAAATGTTTCTTTCTACTTTAAGTAGGTTGCCTAACGATCGAGAAAAGAAACACTTTGAAGAATACCGTACGAAAAGTGTTGATAGAAAAACGGCATTTGTCGACACCCTCTGGGCGTTGCTGAATACCAAGGAGTTTATTTTTAATCATTAATGTTTTGTCGGCTTGCTAATCACAAGCGAAGTTCCAAGTTTGCCCTGGAACTTTAGACAAAATAAAACCTTAGGGCACCAAAGGATGTATCATGGCTGCTAATTTTGCTTCTGATTGCGAAGGGTTTAACCGCCGTAACTTCTTAAGAATCGGCGCTGGTGCAGGCCTTCTTGGCCTTAGCCTTCCCGAACTTTTAAAACTTGAAGCTCACGCTGCTGCTAAAAGAAATGGCGTTTCTGCTTCCAAAAAAGCAGATTCCATTATCATGGTATGGCTTGCTGGTGGCCCTGCGACCATCGATATGTGGGATCTTAAACCCGATGCCCCCGAAGGCATTCGTGGTGAATTCAAACCAATCAATACCTCTGCTGCTGGTATTCAAATCAGCGAACACATGCCCAAGATGGCTAAAGTTGCAGACAAAACCACCATCGTCCGCTCCATCTATCACTCCATCCCTTCCCATGGCCCTGCAACGGTGTTCATGACGACTGGTAACAAACCAACTCCAGCTCTTCAGTACCCTGCCATGGGTTCGCTGGTTAGCAAGCTGGTAAAAGGTGAAGAAGGCGTACCTTCCTATGTTTCGTTTTCAGATATCCGCGGAGGCACCGCTGGTTCCTCTGGCTACCTAGGCACCGCCTACAATCCCTTCTTGGTCGAAGGTAATGCAGGTTCTGCTGATGGTAAAGGAAGCAAAGGAACGCTTAAAGTGCGTGGCATTCAACTTCCTACCGACTTCACCTTGGAAGAGTTGAACAATCGTGACAAGTTGCTTGCTGGCTTTGATGCAACCTTCCGCGATGTGGATAAAAAAGCAGATCTTATCCAAGGCTTTGATGCATTCCATCAACAAGCTCTTGATATCCTTCGTTCCGATAAAACCCGCAAGGCTTTTGATCTAAGCCTAGAAAAACCTGAAACCAGGGCTCGCTATGGTGCAGATAACTTCGGCCAAAGCGCACTTGCTGCAAGGCGACTTGTAGAATCTGGCGTACGCTTTGTTACCATAAGTATTGGTGGTTGGGATACCCACAGCAAAACCTTCGAATCGCATTCGAAGAAGTTGCAACCCACCTTGGATAACACTCTTTCAGCACTTATTGCCGATCTTTCCGATCGTGGAATGCTGGACCGAACCATGGTTTATTGTGCGGGCGAATTCGGCCGTACCCCTAAGGTTAACAAAAATGTTGGTCGTGATCACTGGGCCAGATCAATGGCTGTTGTTCTTGCAGGTGGTGGGTTCAAGCGCGGTTACGCTCATGGAACTACCGATGCACAGGGCATGGCTGCTGCAACTGATCCTTGCCTTCCAGATGATGTATCATCAACCATTTTTGCCAACCTTGGAATTGATCCCAAGCTTGAAATTAACTCTTCCACAGGCAGGCCAATCCAATTGTTCCGCGAAGGAACCGTTGTTGATAAATTGCTTGCATAATTGGAATTCAAACAAAAAGCCCTCAGATAATCTCTGGGGGCTTTTTTATTGCCTTTGGGAAACCTTTAGCTCAAAGCCGGTTAATAAAGCTGTAGAATATGGACGGTTGCTTGTATTTATGCGATCATAAGAATTATCTTAATTCTGTTGCAGGGGGCATACTATGTTTAAGCGATATATGATTTTGATGGTTCTGCTTTTTGTTTTTCTAAACAATCAATCCAAGTCAAGCCAGATCAGCCAGCCAGCCATTTCTGAAATGATCCAAGCGCTGGGAAATGCCTCGTTTGAACTTCGTGAAAAAGCAGAAAAAGATTTGGGATTAGTAGGCGAACCTGCCCTCGAGCAATTACGCAAGGCAAGAAAAAGTGAAGATCCAGAAATTAGGCGCAGGACGGAATCGCTGATCAAAAAGATTGAGGCAGAATCTGATAACAAGAAGTTGATTGATCCCAAAAAAATTACCATGAAGCATGTGGATGCCCCTGTAACAGAAGTGATAGCAGATTTGGTGAAGCAATCGGGTTATCGGATCGTGTTGGAAGATAAAAGCCGTGCGCTTGAAACAAAAAAGATTACGGTAGAAATGAAGGACGCTTCTTTTTGGGAAGCTCTGCAAACGATATCGGTGAGGGCAAATCTGGTAGAAGTAGCAGGCTTGCAGGGTGCTCGGGGGAATCCAATCAAGGTTGAATTTCCCAAGGTAAATATATTTCCGGGGGCGGTGCCAAAGCTTGTGCCTCCACCAGTAACCCCAAAAGAAGTGGAAGAGCCCAAGATTCAGCCAAAGAAGGGAGTGAACAAAGATACGAGGACGCAGGATGTTCGGGTTTTATTCGTACCTCAGGAGAAAGCCAAGCCAGTTGCCCCTCCCGTAGTTTTACCCCAACCAGTATTGCCTCCGGGTCTTGGGCAGATTTTTGGGCAGGTAGTGATTGGGTTGGAGCAGGATGCGCAGGCTGTTACCCGTGCCAAAGATAATGTGATCACTCTTAAAGAAGGTAATGTTGAATTTTTACCAACGGATAACAAGTCTGCCTTTCGAGTTCGTTTGTTGAAGAACGCAGAAAGTGTATTTGGTAAGCCCAATGCAAAGCATATTCTCCTCGGTTTGGAAGTTACTCCTGAACCCCGATTGAAATTGCAGGCGATCACTTCAGTCAACATAACTAAGGCCATGGATGAATCTGGCCAAATCTTGGAACAAGACACCAATGTTGTGCGTAATGATATAGCTGCCCCGCCTATACCAGGCAGGATCATCGCTCGGCCTATTCAAGCAATAGGCCAAGAAGGAAACCCAGGTGCAATTGATTCTAAAGTTTCGATTTATTTCACCAAGGCACAAAAAGAATCCAAGAGCATTCAAATTCTTGAAGGAAAGCTTGTTTTACAAGTGTTGGACGATTCGAAGGCAATTTTTGAAATTACCAATATTGAGAAAGAGGTTGGAAAAAAGATCGAAGGTAAATCAGGAGCATGGCTTAAAATTAATGAATGTGGCAAAGATGCCAAAGGCTTTCATTCCCTGCGTTTTGAATATGATCTTCCCGCTGATGCTCTTGCTGCAAATGTTCAAAACAATCAGATTCAATTAGGAAACATCGGCATTCAAAACAACATCATCATACAGAATGGTCAGTTTAATATTATTGGGCGGGCCGCCCCAACAAATTTAGGCGGGTTTAAAATACTGGATGCCGAGGGCAAAGCTTTGGTATCCAATTCATCCTCCACCAGCATGCAAGTTGGTCCTGCAGGTACCAAAAGAAGTATCAATGTCACTTATCCAGCAAGCTCGAAGGCACCCTTCAAAATACTATATGAAGGCGGAACTCCAACCACTGTTGAAGTACCTTTTAGTTTAAAACTTGTACCTCTGCAGTAATTTTTACTGGGGGAGATTTTCGGTTGGTTTGATCCGGTCGCCATGAGCCTGCCTCATGAGTACTCGATTGATTACCTGAAGAAATGCGACAGCACTGGCTTCAATAACATCGGTGCTGACAGCCCTGCCATTTAATACCTTGCCTTCAAATAATGCTTCGATTTGAGCTTCGCCTTGCGCATCTTCACCCACGGTTACATTTCTTAATCGATAATCTTTCAGGGTAACATTCACGCCTGTAAGTTTTGAAATAACTTTGAAAACTGCATCTACAGGGCCATCCCCAATGCAAGCATCTCGAACAATATGGCCATCTTTATGCCATAAAGCAACAACTGCGGAAGGAATGGTGCCTGTGCCCGCATTGCAAGTGACTGCTTCCAAAGTCCAAATGGTGGGGTCGGTGTGGATTTTTGCTTCGGCAAGTGCTTCGATATCCGCATCGTAGATGACTTTTTTACGGTCTGCGAGGATTTTGAAATCGTCGAAAAGCCTTTGGAACTGCGCTTCGTCAAGGTGATAGCCTAATTCTTGTACCCTTTGCTTTAAGGCATGTCTGCCACTGTGTTTGCCAAGTACCAAATCGGTTTGAGCCAAGCCGATATCAATGGGGTTCATGATTTCGTAGGTGGATCGTTCTTTGAGCATACCATCTTGATGAATACCAGCTTCATGAGCGAATGCGTTTTGCCCAACGATTGCTTTGTTGCGTTGTACTTGAATTCCCGTGACATGGGAAACGAGCTTGCTGGTGGAGAATATTTTTTTGGTGTTGATGTTGGTTTCCAGCTTGAAGTAGTCCTGACGGGTTTTGATAGCCATCACAACTTCTTCAAGAGCGCAGTTTCCAGCTCGTTCACCAATACCATTGATGGTGCATTCGATTTGTCGGGCACCTTCTAAAACTGCAGCAAGGCTATTCGCAACGGCAAGGCCGAGATCATCATGGCAATGCACACTCAGAATAGCTTTATCAATACCCCGGACATTTTTTTTCAGGTGAGCTATCACCTTGGCGTATTGCTCGGGCATTGCGTATCCCACGGTATCGGGAATATTAATCGTTGTAGCGCCGGCCTCGATTGCTTTTTCAACCACTTCCGTAAGGAAGTCGAGTTCGGTTCGGGCAGCGTCTTCGGGGCTAAATTCTACATCATTCAAGTAGCTTTTAGCTCTTTTAATACCATCGACAGCCCTGCGTACGATTTCTTCTTTGGCCATGCGTAGTTTGAATTCGCGATGAATGGCACTGGTAGCCAGGAAAACATGGATGCGAGGTTTAGGGTTATCTTTGAGTGCTTCCCAAGCACGATCGATGTCTGGGTTATTGCAGCGGGCGAGACCGCAGATGATGGGGCCATGAATTTGCCTAGCGATTTCCCGGACGGATTCAAAGTCGCCTGGAGATGCAATTGGGAACCCAGCTTCGATGACATCCACGCCTAGGTCGCGAAGAGCCATTCCCACTTCAAGTTTCTCGGCGAGGTTCATGCTAGCGCCTGGTGATTGCTCGCCATCGCGAAGAGTGGTGTCAAAAATGATGATCTTATCCTGGCTCATAAAAAACTCCCGACAAAAAAAAACCGGAACCTTTTGGCTCCGGGGTAATCATTCTCGTGTGTGTTGTAATCAATTTCGAGAAAAATCCCCCGGTTCATCCCATGAGTGGGAGAATAAGGAGAAGCTCAAGAAGTAGTAATTTTCGGTTCATAGTTAGAAGTTATAATAGGGTTAAAACCTGATTCATGCAAGCTTTCTGGGTGTTATTGAGATACATTTACCAAATTTTGGTTCCAATTACCCGGTTGACGGGGTAGGAAAACTGTGCGAAAGTAGGAAAAGAAGCGTTAATCCCCACCTTTCTTGCTGAATGATTTGCAGGAGTTAATGATGAATATCCGAGAACAGCGCCGTAGTTTTATTAAGAAAAGTTCCACACTTGCAGCAGGGTTGATGGTGGCTCCGGGCATCATCAGGGCGCAGGAAAATAAGCCAAAGCTAAATATAGGATTGATCGGTTTATCTGGAAAAGGGGCATCTAATCTAGCAGGGGTTTTAAGTGAAAATATCGTTGCCCTATGCGATGTGGATGAAAACAACGCAGCGAAGGCAAGAAGTGCCCATCCCAAGGCTAAGTTTTTCCAAGACTATCGAAAATTGATCGACCTCAAAGAACTTGACGCTATCGTGGTTAGCACTCCTGATCATGTGCATGCTGTGCAAGCCATAGCTGTGATGCAATCGGGCAGGCCTGTTTATTGCGAAAAGCCTTTGGCTCATTCGGTGCTAGAGGTTCGAAAGATGGTGAAAATCGCAAACGAAAAAGGGCTAGTCACCCAAATGGGAACGCAAATTCATGCGGGCAATAATTACCGCAGAGTTGTTGAAATTATACAAGCAGGCGTATTGGGTGAAATTAGTAGAGTTCAGGTATGGGTCAATTCTCTTCCCAATATTCGAACCCTTTCCAAGACCCCTGTAACAGTGCCTGCCGGTTTTGATTACGATCTTTGGCTTGGGCCTGTTGCCCACCGGCCTTATGATCCTGCCTTTACGCACTTCAACTGGAGATATTTCTGGGAGTTTGGTGGTGGAGTGTTTGCAGACATGGCATGCCATTACATGGATCTTGTGCATTGGTCTCTTGATTTACGAAAACCCCTAACAGTAGAGGCGATTTCGAAAAGGATTCAAGCAGGCGATCAAACTGTTCCAGATCTTGTCAAAGCGGATTATCACTATCCAAAAAGAGGTAATAAATCAGCGGTGCATCTTACTTGGTATAATGGAGTGAAGGGGCCGGGTTGGGATCATGTCGAACCTTACCATGGTTTTGCTTCGGGAGTTCTTTTCGAGGGAACCAAAGGCCAGTTGATCGCAGATTACTCGAAGTATAAACTTATGCCCGAAGATAAGTTCAAGGGATTTACTGCGCCACCTGCCACCATTCCTAATTCAATAGGCCATCATCAGGAATGGGTTGATGCGATAAAAAATAAGAAAGTGACTACTTGTAATTTTGATTACAGTGGTGCGCTTGCAGAAACTGTTTTGCTGGGTAATGTCTCGCTTCGCAGTGGTGCGAAAATAAGTTGGGACGATGCCAAAGGCACTACGGGGAACAAAGACGCAGACAAATTCCTATTCAGAGAATATCGAAAAGGTTGGACTTTGTGATTGTTGGAAATCACTAGTTGAAAAAGAACTGGATGGTTTTGACGAGAAACACATTCAGAATAAGAACCGAAATGATGGAGCATACAACGCCTTGGGTTGCAGCTTTGCCTACCCCTTCGGTTCCGCCTTCGGTTTCCATGCCGTAGTAGCAACCCGAGATTCCGATTGCGAGTCCGAAAAAGAAGGTTTTCCCCAAGGCAGGAAGGGATTCCCGCAAGGTTAGCACCCTTAACACTTCGCTCTGATATTGGGAAAAACTCATCGATCCCGTGAGGGATTCTGTGAGAAACCCTGAGTAAATCGCCAAGTATGCGGTGAACACGGTAAGGATGGGAAGGGAGATAATGCAGGCTAAAATTCTAGGAGCCATCAATGCCTGCATCGGTCTAATTCCCAAAAGCGTAAGGGCATCAATTTGTTCCGTTTGTTTCATCGAGCCAATTTCTGCAGCAAGGCTTGCACCCGATCTTCCTGCAAGAATAAGTGCCGAACATAATGGCGCAAATTCAACTACCACTGCCAGCGCCAAGGCCTGGGGCAGGTATGCCATTGCGGAGGGCCCTGCGACACTTACCAACGCATCACGCAAATGAATCCAGACGACAATTCCAATTGCAAGCCCTGCAACAATTGCAAGGGGTAGAGCACCCATCAAGGTTTTATGGGTCTGCCTAAGTAACTCTTGCGGAATTTTGAATGCAGTTGGAAGCTGAAAAATAGCTTCCAAGGTGAACATCATCCCATGCCCGATTTGTATCAAACTTTGCATTTCGAGCCTTTCAAGTTTTCCTGCCGGTAAAGGTCCAATGCCTATTGGAAGACTGAATTACGCAAGATGCATCAAACCCGAATGATTTTACGATTTCCCGAACCTCATTTAGGGTCAGAGATGCATGCAGTGAATCGGTAAACAGTTGTTTTTGTTTAGGGGTGGCATCGCCTGCGTGCAATTTGACAATGGTCAGGAGATCGATTTCGAACATAGGGCGAAGCAGATCTCGGATAAATAGTAGCCCGCCTTTTTTGGTGACCCGGATCATTTCTTTAAAGCATGCAACAGGATTTGGAATGTGATGGATGATGCTGTTGGAGATGACTTGATCAAAAGATTCATCAGGGTAGGGCATTGTTTTGGAATCAACTTTGGCAAGAGTGATGGAATCTTCAAGGCCTGCAGCATTGATGTTTTTGTTTCCTAATTCAATCATGGAATCTGCTAGATCGATTGCGGTGATCTTTAGATCGCTGTTGCGTTTGCATATTACGATGGGGATTTGGGCAGTGCCTGTACCAACATCAAGGATTTGCGAGCCATCGTTTGGGGTTCGTGCAGCAAAGAAGTCGGTGGAAAAAACTTCGTTGACTTGAGAGTGATCCATGGAATCGTATTCGAAAGCTTCCTCGAGGGTGTCCATGACTTCGGGTTCTAAAATTCGGTCTAAAGGTGTCATGATTGATGGTGCAAAGGATTGGGAATAAGGTCGGATGTAGTTTAAGGTAGAAGCGTGTGAGAGTAAATAAGGAGGAATAAAAAAAACCCCGCTAACACATTTGACTGTATTAGCGGGGCCGGAACAGAGAAGAGGCCAAGTACTTAAGTTAAACTTTTAGGAGCTGTTCTGTCAATGATTTAAAAAAATAAAGCAATGATTTATACATGTACTTTTGTTCATGTAGATGTAATAATGGTTACAATCCTGTTAATTAAAAAGCTGGGAATCGGCTTAAAAGTGTGAGTTTTTAAACGATAGGTTGCACCTTAAGGCCATTCTTTTATAATAAAAGAGAGTGTTCTAGCGTAATTTTTGCGCATTCGATTTTTTTTGAGACACCTATGTTTGATGGTTTACGGAAAGGTTTGGCCGCTGCATTAAAAACCCTGCGTGGAAAAGGGCGCCTTTCTGAGGCGAACATCCGCGAGGCGATGGAAGCTATCCGCATTGTTCTTCTCGATGCCGATGTAAACTTCACCGCTGCCGAAAACTTTATTAATCGCATCACCGAAAAATCAATCGGCCAAGAAGTTCTTCGCAGTTTAGACCCCAGCGAACAAATTGTAAAATTCGTTTACGATGAACTTGTTTTGCTCATGGGGCCTGTAGACACTTCGATTCCTTTTGCCAAGGATCGCCCCACGATTATCATGCTTTGTGGCCTTCAAGGGCAGGGAAAAACCACCACCGCAGGCAAACTTGCGCTGACCCTAAAAGGTAAAGGGCGCAAGGTATTATTGGTTGCTGCAGATTTGCAAAGGCCTGCCGCTGTCGAGCAATTACGCGTTTTGGGCGAGCAGATTCAAGTGCCTGTTTATTCTGAAGTTGCAGAACCTGGCAAGCCTGTTCCTACGCCTGTTCAGGTTTGCGTTAATGCCATCGCCTACGCCAAGCGAACTCTCATTGATACGGTAATTCTCGATACTGCAGGCCGATTGCATATCGCTGAAATGCCGATGGATGAGCTTAAGCAGATTGATAAACAAGCTAAACCAGATCAAGTTTATCTGGTATGCGATGCCATGACTGGCCAAGATGCGGTCAATAGTGCAGCAGCATTCAACGAGGCTTTAGAATTAAATGGCGTGATCCTTACCAAACTGGATGGTGATGCCCGGGGTGGTGCAGCGCTCTCCATCAAGGAAGTTACCAAGGTCCCGATCAAGTTTATCGGGGTGGGTGAAAAGCTTGATAAGTTGGAAGAGTTTCGGCCTGAAGGCATGGCGCAGCGGATCTTGGGTCAAGGCGACATCATGTCGTTGGTTGAAAAAGTCAGCAAAGTGCAGTCGGATATTTCCAAGGAAGAATTGGAAGAGCAACAGAAGAAATTGCGCGAAGGTGACTTCAATCTTAACGATTTTAGAAAACAATTTGAACAAATTGCCAAAATGGGGTCGATGAAGGACCTGATCGGTTCCATGCCCGGTATGTCGGATATGGTACCTGCGGGTGAAGACCCTGAAGCGGCATTCCGAAGAATCAAAGGGATGTTGGATTCGATGACTCGTGAAGAGCGGGCCAATCCCGATGTTTTGGATCAAAATCGAAGGCGCAGGGTGGCAGCGGGTAGCGGAACGCAACCCCATGATGTGAAACAGTTTCTGAATCAATTCGAGCAGGTTCGCAACTTAATGCGGGCCATGTCGAAGATGAGTGTTTGGGAAAGAATTAAGATGGTTTCGGGGATGGGTAAGATGGGTGCATTTCAGCCTGGTGCAAAACTTAAGACAAAGGGCGACACAGGTCATAGAAAAACACCTAAGGAACGGGCCAAAGAGAGAAAAAATAATAAAAAACGCTAGTTTCTTAAAATGAATGAGGAAAGGTAGTGGGTTTCTGCCTCAAACTTTCATAAAATAAAAAATTGGCATACCTTTGGAAAGGAAGAAGCATGGCAGTTAGCATTAGAATGAAACAGTTTGGCAGACATGGCAGGCATTTTTACCGCATTGTTGCCATTGATAAACGCAGGGCACGCGATGGCGATGTTCTGGAAATTTTAGGCACCTACGATCCTTCGGTTAAAATCAAGGAATCGCGGGTAATCCTTAAACCTACAAGAATCAAGTATTGGCTGAGCGTTGGCGCAAAGCCTTCTGATCATGTCGCAATCTTTCTCGAAAAGTACATGGAAAAGTTCGAGAAGGCTGATGCAGCAGCAAGCGCTGGTTCCTAAAACCATGCGGTTTGATGTGTTGACCTTGTTTCCTG
>Ga0214919_10012013_pt1 | contig 10716 bp, 9 predicted proteins | sample LL1503_MetaG_FD_177994 | JGI IMG/M metagenome (GOLD analysis project Ga0214919, IMG submission 177994) | Freshwater microbial communities from Lake Lanier, Atlanta, Georgia, United States - LL-1503 | ecosystem: Environmental > Aquatic > Freshwater > Lake | place: USA: Georgia | collected 2015-03-15 | reverse complement strand
GAACTCACTATTGGTGGTTCTTAGCCTACATTCGAAGAGATATTACCACGCACAGTGGCGAGATAAATATTTTCTGTGGTTTTTTACTCAAGTTTGGTCTGTTCTGACCGATCCCTAATGCGGAACTCACACCGCAAGCAAGTCCAGGGAGCACATCATGAACAGCAATCTTTTTCGCAAGGTCATCGCAATCGGCATCCTGTCGAGCACATTCGGCATCGCAAGTATCGCCATGAGTACTACTTCTGCCTCGGCATCACCAGTGAGCTCAGCAGCAACTGCCGCGTTGCCAAAATTTGGTGACAACGGTCCAGAAGTTGTTCGCCTTCAAGAGGCAATCATGGCCCGTGGATTCAGCATCAAAGGTGGCGTGACCGGTTCCTACTCTGAGGCAACTCGTTCGGCTTTGAAGTCGTTGCAAAAAATTGCTGGATTTAAGGCAAGTGGCACGCTCGACGAAAAAACAGCGAAGTTCTTGGGTCTTGTTGACGTTGTGGCCCTGAGTTCATCTTCGTTGCCAGCAGTTGGCGCATCCGGTGATGCTGTGTGGTCGGTACAGCAAGCATTGATCAATAGCGGTTTCGCTGTCAAAGGTGGCGCTGATGGCAAGTTTGGTCTTGCAACGACAATCGCTCTTGGCAAGTTTCAAGCAGCCAAGGGATTGACAGTTACAAAGGTTGTCGACGAAGCAACAGCAATTGCTCTTGGCATGTTGAGCGCTACGAAGCCTGTTGTTGTTGCTTCAGCGAAGACGGTCACCGCTGCAGCGACTCCAACCGCAGCCGTTAACTCAAACTTTCCTAAGCTTGGCGAACGCAGCGAAACAGTGAAAGCGATTCAAACTGTTTTGATCAAAGACTCAATCGGACTTGTTGGTGGGGCCGACGGTCGCTTTGGTGCTGGTACATCTGCAGCAATTGCTGAGTACCAGAAGCGTCGTGGGCTGAACATCACTGGCTCGATGGACGATGCAACCAATGCGGTTATGTTTGCGACTCCAGTAGCAGCACCTGCGCCAGTAGCAGTAGCAGCAACAGCGATGACATTTGAAACACTTCCAGCTCGCGGTCAGTCAGGCGACATGGTTCGCGCGTTGCAAAATGCATTGATCGCCAATGGCACAGAAGTCAAGGGTGGCGCTGATGGTGTGTTCGGTGTTGCAACAACTGTCGCACTTGGAAATTTTCAGGCAGCACGTGCACTTAACCAGTCAAAAGTGCTCGACGTCAACACGGCCGTTGCACTTGCACTCATCCCATCACTCGAGTCACTCGGTTTGCCAACTTTGCAAGTATTCCCAATGCAGGGTCGTTGTGGTTTCACCGACACTTGGGGCCAGGCTCGTTCGGAAGGTCGTTCACATGAAGGTACCGACGTTATGGGTGCACGTGGATTGGCACTGTATGCAACAAACGATGGCGTCATCAGCCGTATGTCAACAGGTGGTCGTTTGGGTGGCAACGTAATCTACGTAAAGATTCCAAACGGTACGTACTTCTATTACGCCCACCTCGACAGCTTTGCTCCGGGCATGGCTGCTGGAGTACCAGTCAAGGCCGGTCAGATCATCGGTTATGTCGGTTCAACTGGCGATGCCGGCACACCACACTTGCACTTCGAGGTTCACCCATTTGGTGGTGCAGCGGTCAACCCATACGCAATTCTCAAGGCAGCAGATGCTTGCAACGTTTTGGACGTGCTCCCACAACCATAATTTGCAATGCACGCAGTCTCGAAGGGTGAGACGGTGACGATGTGAGAACCATCATCGTCTCACCCAATTAAGTTTAAGTTCTTTTTTATCTCGTTCTATCTCGTTCTATCAACCAGAGGCAGGTGTTCGAGATCGCTGAGGTTTTCGAGACTAAATGTGTAACCGTCACCTAGTTTGATTGCTTTGATAGTCGTCATTGAAGCATGACCAATCACAAAGCGTTCCCACTCCCACGGAGTTGGTTCGAGGCCAAGTAGATGACAAATAATCACGCTGTTGGTGCCAGCGTGTGCAACGAAAACAAAACTTGTTGCTGGATCATCGATGTCCCAAACTGGCAGCGTTGTGGCTTGGCGTCGCACACCATTGCGAGCCAAGAAATCTGTACATCCACTTCGAATACGCGCCACAAAATCACTTACCGCTTCCCCACCAGAAAGACCCGACCAGCGATCGCCAGCATTAGCTTGCGCATCATCGTTGTATGCCTTAATGGTCACCTCGGCAGGCTGTCCATGCCAAGCAGGCTCACGAATCTCTTCTAGCCATGGCTCAATCACCTGGGGACGCGCATGATGTTTCAAAAAAGGAGCGGCTGTCTGACATGCTCGCAACAGTGGACTGACAAACACATGATCGAAACGATTGTCCTTCAGTCGCTCGCCAAGAACGTCGGCTTGGCGAAAGCCCAATGTTGAAAGGGGCGGATTTACAACGCTGAGGCCGTCTTTGACCCACTCGGGCTGTGCATGCCTGATGAGTACAAATTCCATGATCCACAATCTAGTTGAATTCACCCACCAGTTGTTGTTGACGCAACACTATTTACTTTGCATTCATCAAAAGTTTTTAAGACCAGTGCGTTGAATTGTGCATCAGATAAAGCACCTTTCTCCAACGCATCATTTGTCAACAGGGTGCCAATGCAAAGTGCTTGCTCTGGGGTTAATACCTGGTCAAAACGTTCTGCGACAAAATATGCATACGACTGCAGTGCACTCTCTTCGTTGTCGAACCCTGTATTTAAATCTGGTTGCGGTTCAACATCGATTGACGGACTCGGCAGGTTCACCTCTTCACCTGGTGCACGATTGATTCCACTGCCCAAATCGACTCTGCACGAATCAGTGACAAACGATCGCACCGCATCGAGAGCCTCAACATTGTCGTTGCGCGAAAGATCCTCTATCGATGCCTGCACTGCAGCATCACTTACACCGACCGAGCCCTCCCAATACACGTTTTGCAGGGCTATCGAAACTGAATGGTATGCGCGCTCAACTTGAGAAAACTGATCGACTATCTCAACTGGCGCTACTTCGCCAATTGCATCCAGCGAAGAGAGCAAAACGGCAAACATACTCTGCAATTGTCGTGCCGAAACATCCGACATCGAAACTATCGCTACATCAACAGCCACCAACGAACTTTCAAGCTCAGGAGCCCGACTACAAACAGCAGATGTCTCATCTGTTTGCGAACACGATGCCAACGCAACACAAACCACGCCACACCATGCAATCAAGATCCCACGAATCGGCCTCATCATCAAATCGTACTTTGCGTGCTCGACACCCATGTTTGATATTGACGTGCATAGCGACCATTCATAGAGATCAGTTGATCATGCGAACCATCTTCAATAATTCGACCGTTCTCTAGGAGGATGACGCGTTCGGCACGAGCAGCAGTCGACAGACGGTGCGCAATTGACACAGTTGTTCTACCTAGCGCAAGCTTTCTGAGCGCTCTCGAAATACGTACTTCCGTTGACGCATCGACTGATGAAGTTGCCTCGTCCAAAATCAAGACATCGGGTCGCACAACTGCAGCTCGAACAAGTGCCACCAATTGTCGCTCGCCCGCCGACAGTGAGCCACCACGTTGACCAACATGAGTATGTATTCCATTCGGCAATGTCTCCAGCCAATCTTCTAGTTCAAGGTCTGAAAACGCATCTCGCAGCACAGCATCATTTGCGTCCGGTGATGCAAAACGAAGGTTGTAGGCAATGGTGTCAGCGAATAAAAACGGTTCTTGAGGCACCACAATCAATCTTCGCCTCAAATCTGCATTTTCTACACGTGTTAAGCCAACTCCGCCTAACGAAACGTTGCCGAGAGTTGGGTCGGCCAATCTCGCGATCAGTCGAGCAAGTGTAGTTTTGCCCGAGCCAGATGGACCTACCAATGCAATGTGTTGTCCGCCTGGAACATGCAGGTTGATCGAGTTGAGTACTGGCGTGTCGTCATCAACATCGTCCAGTCGTGATCCGTAGGCAAAACTCACGTCTACAAAATCGATCGACAATGCACCCTTGGGAAGCGGAGTCGGAGATGATGGCTGAGCTGGTCCAATAGGTGTGTCAAGCACACCGAGCACTCGGCGCAAACTTGCGACTGCGCTCTGAACCTGGTCTATCACTTCGGTAAATTCGGCAATTGGCTCAAGAAATCGATAGGTCAAAAACACAAACCCCACAAGTGCGCCCGCTGTTAAGCCCCCTACAGGTCCGATCAATAAACCTGCACCGACGACAGCCATCACGGTAAACACTGCGAATACTTCGCCCGACGGGAATAAAAATGCACCGATGACACCTGCGCGAATATTGCTATCTCCTCGCCTACGTACATCTTTTGCCACCTCATCAACAACAAGATCAACAGCACCATAAGCCCGCAGCGTTTCGGCTCCAGAGACCATTTCGCTGAATACGCCAAGCAAATGCGCATTTCGTTCGCGCGAAGTGTTATGAGCCGATACTAATTTTGCCTGCACCAAACGCAACACGAGGATCAACGGCGCCGAAACACTGAATGCCACAAGAGACAATCGCCAGTCATAAGCGAGCATCACGCTCGCTACAGCAATCATTTGGGAACCATCCAACAACAGCGAGAGTCCTCCCCACGAAAAAAACATGGTCAGAGTTTCGATGTCGCTTGTTACGCGTGAGACGAGCGCTCCCCGCTTTTCCTCGTTGTGATCAGCAAGACTCAAACGATGAATATGGTCAAACAGTTTGATTCGTAGCGAAAACAAACCTTCTTCGGCCCGTGTACCAAGTCTTTTTGTTGCTATACGCAAAGCAACCGATGACACTACGACGCAACAAGCACCGATAAGACCAAGCATCGCTATAAACGAAACTCTTACGTGGTTTGGCTGTAGGCCATGGTCGATACTTTGCTGAATCAAGATAGGGATAACGAGCCGTGCACCCGTGCCTAGAAAAGCAAAACCAAAAGTCAAACCAATGCCGTGAGAAAGTGCTGGTGCAACGCGCATTCCCCTCCCGATCGTTCGAGCCGAACCAAAACGCGTCACCGGTTCGTTCATGCACCACCCCCATTGCGATCGTGCTCAAATGACTGCATCAAATTTCGATAATTCTCATTACTTAACATCAAAGCGCTATGTGCGCCATGATCAGTGAGTTTTCCGCCCTCTATAAAAAGCACATCGTCGGCCAATGCAATCGTCGATGGCCGAGACGCAACAACCACCGTTGTCACACTTCGGGAAGCATTTCGCAAGCGATCTATAACGATCGATTCAGTAACGGTGTCCAGCGCTGAGGTGGTGTCATCCAAAAGAAGAACATCTGCGCCTTGCGCGATCGCACGAGCAAGCGAAATTCGTTGACGTTGTCCGCCACTCAGGCTTATTCCGCGCTCTCCAATCATCGTCTTTGTGCCATCTGCTAGCTCTGACACGAAATCTTCAGATGCTGACAGATACAGAGCCTCGGCAATTACTTCTTCCGTCAACTGTCGACCCAGACATATGTTGTACTCAATTGATCCAGAGAACAAGAACGGTTCTTGAAACACGATCGATGCGTTTCTTCCGGCCAAAGCGACTTGACCCTGTGACGGTTGGAGTAAACCTGCCATGACCGCAAGCAGAGTTGACTTTCCCGAGCCAGTGGCGCCAACAACAACTACGGTTTTTCCTGATGGGATGCGAAACGAAATTGAATCGAGAACCGTCTGAGAATCTTTGTCAAATGAAAATGAAACATTCTCAAGCACTACGCCTACGCCACCAGGTGCATCCACGATCAATAATGACGGATCAAAAACAACTGGCTCATCCAAGATCTCACGCACTCGCTTGTATCCACTCGCAGAGTGCGGCACCGAACTCAGCACATAACCGATGATTCGTAGCGGAAAGATGAGTAACGTAAACAGATAAATAAAGCTCGTGAGTTCTCCAACCGTCATACTTCTTGACCCGACGCGCATAGCACCGACAACCAAGAGCAGAATATTTACCAACGATGGCACGCCATCGAGCAGCGCTTCAAATGTCGAGCGCGCAGATACTGCTCGCACTCGCGCATCCTTCAACCTTGTCGAGATCAAGGACAGGCGACGAGTCTCGCGATCTTCAGCACCGAAAGCCTTGACAACCATTACGCCATCGAAACTTTCGTGTACTGCAGATGACAATGCACCCAACTCGTTTTGCGCAGTGTCGTAATGCTTGTCGATTCGGCGTTGATACCCGACGTTCAACATCAGCAAAATAGGAATTACCGAAATTGCTATCAAGCCAAGAGGAATGTCGACAACGATGAGCCAACCGCCAGTAAGAAACACGAGCAAGACAACCGAAGTACTGAACGGCAAAGGACCAAGCACCTCTGCTGCGGCATCGGAATCGACTCCCACTCGCGCGACCAAATCACCTGTCATCCGCTTTTTATGCCAAATTGAGGGTTGAGTCATGATCTGGCGTACGAGCAACATTGTCAGCGACTCAACAGTTCGCCAATTACTAATACCTGCAAAACTTCGTCGCACAACAACGCCAAAAGCTCTCAGCAAGCCGATACCTACAACAATTGCTGCTCCGGTTAAATAGACGCCGGTGTCGATCCGTCCTGCTTCAAAACGCGGCAAAATGACGCTGTCAACCAAGAATGCAACTCCGAAACTCGATGCAACAGTGCACACTGCATACAGAGATGCGCCAGCTACAGCAATCGCAAAAAGACGCGGATGAAACTTGAGCAAATCACGAACGAGACGTATGCCAGTCCGTAGCCGACTTTGCACTTCAGTTTCCTCAACCACAAGAGGTTCCGCCACATTCACACCAATAATCTAGCAATTTGGCAATTGTGACTCATCGCACAAATTGTCGAGTAAAGCAAAATCACCAAGAGCCAGCACATACGATCAGACCACTAGGACCACTCGGAGAACCATCATGAAACGACTTGCATTGACATCGACACTTGTGGTGCTCCTCACCCTGATCGGCGCAATGTGGGTATATGCGTTGTTTTTTGCGTCGAAGGAAGTAGTCAATGAGATTGCCGATCGCGCATGGACTGAGCGTGCGGAAATAATCTGCAAAGACGCTGCTACGGAAAGAATTGCACTCGCTGACTTTCGACCACTCACAGATGCTGGTACGGATGCATTACTTGAACGAGCAAAAATTGTCGATCTTGCCACCGACACGCTTGATCGCATGCTGCTCAAACTAGAAGCAACGAAACCTACGGACCCCAAGGGTCAAGCAATTATCCCACTCTGGATAGGCGATTACCGCAAATACATCGGTGATCGTCGCGCATATGCAGATCAACTTCGACTCGGCACCAATGTTCCCTTTGGCGAGTCAATCGTGATGGGCATACCTTTGAGTGAAAAGCTCTCTACGTTTGCCGCAGACAACTTTATGAAGTCATGCAAACCTCCAATGGATTTATCTATCTAGTTTCCCAATATCCCTCAGGCGAATATTGTTTGATCACACGTGCCGGAGAACCCACCGCAACGCAAAAGTCTGGCAAGTGGCCAGTCACCACAGAGTTTGCACCAACTACAACGTGTTTGCCTATCTGTGATCCTGGCAATACCACCACGCCAGCACCCAACCAAGATCCATCACCAATTGACACCGGGCGTTCAACCTGAGTCTGTTGCGAAATCGGAATGCTCACATTTTCATATCCATGATTTTGGTCCGTGATGTAGACATGATGTCCAGTCCAAACATCGTTACCAATGTCAATTGAGAGATGTCCGACAATGCCACTACCCCGTCCAATAAGACAACGATCACCAATACGAACCACCGGATCGGTCAGACACACTTGACCTGGCACCATTCCTGCCGACAACGCCACATTCGGACCAATCATGGTTTCTTCACCGATGTGGATATACCTCTCATTGAAAATAGTTGTCTGCGGAAAACAGATGATGCTCCCTGTTCCAAACTTTCCAAACTTTTTGCCCTTGTTCGTATTGGGCCCAATGGCTCCGTACAAACCCATAACATTCCACACTCGTGTTGTGCCACTCTCTAGAAAGTGCCTAAGTAGTCGACCGAGCATGCTCCCAAAATCTAATCGGTATCCTGATGAGATGACACTGGTCAATACTCCGTGTGGTGAGATTCGCGGAACCAATTCAAGTGCTGGGGTTCGTGTGTTTAAGGGCATCCGCTTTGCGTCAGCAGAAAGATTTAAGCCACCAGCCGTTGTGACAAGTTGGTCAGGTATTTACGAAGCGAACAAGATTGGGCCAGAGTGCCCTCAAACTGAAAGTCAACTGAGGACTCTTCTCAATGCCGACGATTCTGGTCAAAGCGAAGACTGCCTTTTTCTCAATATCACCACCCCTAGCTATTCCACCTCACTGAGTCCTGTCTATGTCTGGATTCATGGTGGAGGTTTCACCAACGTCACACCTCCACTTTCGTGGAACGACTCGCAACAGCTTTCGCTCGACGGTAACGCAGTTGTTGTCACGATCAGTTACCGATTGGGTGCTTTCGGTTTTCTCGGCGACCTCAATCTAGGAATTCTCGATCAAATCGCTGCATTGCAATGGATTCAAAACAACATTGAATCTTTCGGTGGAAATCCAAACAACGTCACTATCTTCGGTCAATCTGCTGGCGGTTGCAGCGTTGTTGCATTGATGGCTTCGGCACCGGCAGAGAATCTCTTCGCTCACGCATGGGCGATGAGTCCATCACTTGGCCAAATACGCACAAAAGAATCTGCTGCACAAGGACAAGAGCTTTTCCTTAAAGCGGCAAACGCCGAGACACTCTCACAACTCGAAACATATACAACACAAGAAATTCTTCAGGCACAAGACAAAATGCTGCTCGACATTGCCAACTGGAATCAGGGGTTTTCCCCTACTGCCGACGGAACTATTTTGCCACTTGACATCGTGAGCGCTGCTGCGTCGAATCCTGTCGATCTCGTGATCGGCACCACTCGAGATGAGTCACGTATATTTAATTTGCTCAACCCAGCATTAAACAATCTTGATCAAGATCAGGCCATGGATGTGCTGCGCGCAAATCATCCGCAACGTGCAGATGCAATATGGTCGCTATACAGCACTTGCTATCCCGATTACACCCCAACACAGATAGTTGCTGCAGTCGATACGGATACCAATTTCAAACTGCACATGTGGAACATGCTCAAATCAAGACCAGCAGCACTCACCAATACATGGTCGTATATGTTTACCTGGGCTTCACCTATTTTCGATGGAGCGCTGGGTGCAAGTCACGGCATTGATATTCCCTTCATCTTCAACAACACATCACTTCCACAGGTCCACATCTACACCAGCAACGAGCCTTCAAATGGAGTGTTAGGTGCAGAAATGTCACGAGATCTTTTGAATCTTGGTCTGTTGGGCAACCCCAATTGGCAGCCGTACGATCAGTCAAAACGCTCCACTAAAATCTTCAACATGCCCTGCAGTATTGCTCAGTCGCACGAGCAGTCAACCGACAATCTTGTCTATGACTTTTGGATGAACGCATGATCCGCCAACGCGTGACAGTTCCATCGATTCTGGAGCGCAAAATTTCCCATATCACAGCCCAAAACAGAGCACAGCGGATCACGATGATTACTGCTTACGATGCAACCTTCGCCTCAATTGTCGACGAATCGGGAGTTGACATCATCCTTGTTGGCGATTCGGTTGGTTCGGTTGTGCAAGGTGTAGCCAACACAATTCCGGTGACTCTTGAGGAAATGGAATATCACGTACGGCTCGTGTCAAGGGCAAACCCACGGGCACTACTTGTTGGCGATTTACCTTTTGGTTCGTACCAAGTCAATTCGGAGCAAGGTGTGCGCAGCGCCATTCGTCTCATCAAGGCTGGTGCGTCGGCCGTCAAACTTGAGGGTGGAGTCAACATGTTTGACACCATCTCAGCAATCAGTCGTGTCGACATCCCCGTCATGGGGCACATCGGACTCACACCTCAGAGCTACCACCGCATGGGTGGTCACCGCGTGCAAGGCCGTGCCGACAATCGCGAAGCCGGTGGTCGTGAGCGACTCTTTGAAGACGCCCATTCCGTTGAGCAAGCCGGTGCCTTTGCAGTTGTACTTGAGGGTATACCCCGACAACTCGCTCAAGAGATCACCCAGAAGGTTTCAATTCCTACTATCGGAATTGGTGCTGGCCCAGATTGCGATGGACAAGTATTGGTGCTGCACGACATTCTTGGACTCACCACACATGAACTGAAATTCACCAAACAATTTGCAGACATCCGCACCGCCAGTATCGATGCTTGTGCAGCTTTTGTTCAAGAAGTTCGCAGTGGACAGTGGCCAGATGATGCTCATTCATTCCACTAGCGAATTCAGTGCTTGGCGAAAGAGTGTTGCCAATCAGACAGTTGCATTTGTTCCCACGATGGGCGCACTGCATAGAGGGCATCATTCGCTGATCACTCATGCTGCTCAAAATTGCGACCTCGTGGTTGTATCCATTTTTGTTAACGCGCTGCAGTTCGGTGATTCGAACGACTACGACAAATATCCACGTACTGAGCAATCCGACTACCTGGCCAGTGTTGCGTCTGGAGCAAACATAGTTTTTGCACCGCAACAACAAGACATGTTTCCTAGCGACTTTGATCAATACCTCACACCGTCTCCCCTCGCCAACAACTATGAGGGCAAACACAGACCAGGTCACTTTGCG
>Ga0214919_10012012_pt1 | contig 10716 bp, 9 predicted proteins | sample LL1503_MetaG_FD_177994 | JGI IMG/M metagenome (GOLD analysis project Ga0214919, IMG submission 177994) | Freshwater microbial communities from Lake Lanier, Atlanta, Georgia, United States - LL-1503 | ecosystem: Environmental > Aquatic > Freshwater > Lake | place: USA: Georgia | collected 2015-03-15 | reverse complement strand
ACATTTTTTTGAAGTTTCGTCACAACAAAAAAGACTATTTCCAATCGCTTTTCAGGCCTATAATATTATTCCTTTTTCATTTTTAAACAGGCTCTAAGACAAATAGGTACCACAAGCAGTCTTTTATTATCTGCTCTTATTCTGATTCAAACCATGTGCACATTTGTCACATATCCCAACAATCTTGTAGAGATGCAAACAGCATCCGTCTAGAAACACAAAATCCCCGAATCACTTATCGCATCAGATCCTCAGATCATCTATTTCAGTGTGAACAAATGTTTTCTTACTCACCTAGGAATCAATTATTTATTTAATAATTAATATTTTTTAAAAACCAAATTTGTTGAAAACTTTTTGTGGGACAATGTGGTAAAAAGTGGTAATTATAGATATCTTTACGTAAAGAAGTAAAGTAGAAGTGTAGCCATGTCCCATTTCTTAGGAGAATTTGATTGTAAACTAGATGCAAAAGGCAGGATGATGATTCCATCCAGCCTCAAAAAGCAGCTTCCTAAAATTGAACAGGAAGGCCTAGTCATTAATCGGGGTTTCGAAAAACATTTGGTATGCTATACCAAAAAAGAATGGGACAAAATTATAGACGAACTAAGTAAACTCAATCCATACGAAAAGAGGACGCGTGAATTTATCCGTTACTTCACACGTGGGGCAACCGAGCTGACACTGGACTCTGCCAATAGAGTGCTTTTACCGAAGATTTTACTTGAATATGCAGACATCCAAGCAGACGTGGTGATTTCTTGCCAATTGAATAGAATAGAGATTTGGGCCAAAGATGTTTACGAGACTCAAATGGACAATGAACCAAAGAATTTTGCAAAACTAGCTGAGGAAGTAATGGGCCATGCAGGAAGGAGGACAGATGATTAATTATCACAATCCAGTAATGCTACAGGAATGTATCAGCGGTTTGGCAATCAAACCTAATGGCGTTTATGTAGATGTGACTTTTGGAGGTGGTGGACACTCGCGCGAAATATTGACCCATCTGAGTCATGACGGTCAACTACTCGCCTTTGACCAAGATGCTGATGCTCGCCAAAATTTGCCCAATGATGATCGGTTCACGTTTATAGATCAAAATTTTCGCTATCTAAAAAATAGCTGTCGTTTGCACGGGATTACTGCCGCGGATGGTATTTTGGCCGATTTAGGGGTATCATCCCATCAATTTGATCAACCTGATAGAGGCTTCTCTACTCGTTTTGATGCGGATCTGGACATGCGAATGGACCAATCGTCGGCACTTACAGCGAAGCAGATTGTGAACACGTATAGCGAGGATCATCTTCATAAACTTTTTGGAATTTATGGGGAAATTCAAAATGCAAAAACATTGGCTAAAACCGTTGTTACTGCCCGTTTAAACAGACCCCTTGAAACAATCGCAGCACTTAAACAAGCGATTTCAGGCTGTATACCCAGAGGAAAAGAAAATAAATATCTGGCCCAAGTTTTTCAAGCGTTGCGGATTGAGGTCAATCAGGAACTCGAAGCCCTTCAAGCATTTTTAGAACAGTCGGCTGATTTACTAAAACCAGGAGGGCGACTGGTTGTGATGTCATACCATTCGCTGGAAGACCGCCTCGTAAAAAATTTTATTGCCAAGGGCAAATTTAAAGGTGAGCTAGAAAAAGACTTTTTTGGTAATCCAATCAAACCATTAGAAGCAGTAAACCGAAAGTCGATTATTGCGTCGGAAGAGGAGACTAAAAAAAATAATAGAGCACGAAGTGCGAAGCTTAGAATAGCGGTTAAGCGATGAAGAATCTATTTAGAAAAAAAGCCTCACCCCAATACTCTCCAGAGGAGAGGGGGCCAATAGCTGAACCTGAAGAGAGTGATAAAGCTGAGCTTCCCAAAAACTTTTTTACTCTTCTACTGACAGACGGAGTTATTTCAAAGCAAACAGCGACCAATATGCTTCCATTTATTGTTTTTATTGCAATGCTAGCAATACTTTACATCGGAAACCATCACCACGTAGAAAGTAGCATTCGGAAAATTGACAAATTAAACAAAGAAGTAGATGAACTAAGTTGGGATTATAAAACGCTTAAAGCCGAACTCATGCTCAAAAGCACGCAGACAGAAGTATCAAAAAAAGCGGATTCATTAGGGTTGATAGAACCACTTTATCCACCTAAGCGTATTGAGTATTGAGACAGAAGGAATTTTAAAATAATTAGCCATTGAGCTATACACGCCTAAACAAAAAATCGCAATACGAACGAGGCCATACTAAGTAATTAAAAAAAATGAACATCAGAACCGACATATTACTGCGAACGTACATTGCCTTTGGGCTGATTGTACTTTTTGCGCTCGCAGTAATATGCAAATTAGTTCACGTTCAGTTCGTAGAGGGTGATAAATGGCAAGCAATGGCCAAAAGTTTTTCTACACGATTCGCCAGCATTGAAGCTTCGCGTGGTAATATTTATTCTGCTGATGGTAGTTTATTGGCAACCTCAGTTCCCGAATATGAACTTCGAATGGATATGTTGGCTGCTGGAATCGAAAAAAATGCAGATTTTCAGGATAAAGTAGACTCGCTCAGCGAAAAATTAGCTTCCTACTTTGGTGACAAATCAGCCAGACAGTACGAACGCATATTGCGAGATGCTCGTCGCGAACGTGCTCGTTTTCTACTGCTAAAACGCAGGGTAACGTATCAGCAACTGAAAGAAATTCGCAAATTTCCAATCTTCAATATCGGGCGTTATAAAGGTGGTTTAATCGCCATACAACAAAATAAGCGGGTATTACCCTTTCAGTCTTTAGCAGCCCGGACCATTGGTTATAAAAATGAAAATGTTCAACCAGTCGGACTAGAAGGTGCGTATGCCTCCTATATTGATGGTGAAAGTGGTAAACGCCTCATGCAACGCATTGCTGGTGGGGTTTGGATGCCTGTGAATAATGATGTAGAATTTGCCTCTAAGGATGGTGCCGATATTATCTCGACCATTGATGTGAATATCCAAGATGTAGCACAACGTGCATTACGTAAACAACTCATAATGAGTGATGCTGATCACGGCTGTGTCGTATTGATGGAGGTTGCAACTGGCGAAATACGTGCCATTGCGAATCTTACCAAAAATACCGACGGACAATATCAAGAAGAACTCAATTATGCCATTGGAGAAAGTGCCGAACCTGGTTCTACGTTTAAGCTGGCATCCTACATGATCTTGCTAGATCAGCATAAAGTAGACACCAATACACGTATTGATTGCGAAGGTGGAACGTGGAAAATATACAATCATACGATCAAGGATTCTCATCTCGGAAATCAAGTAATGACTGTCAAAAGAGCTTTTGAGGAATCCTCCAATGTAGCTATTGCCAAGTTGGTTTATCAGCATTACAAATCAAATCCGAAGCGGTTTACAGATGAATTATATGACCTACATCTAAACGAAAAACTAGAACTTCAAATTCCAGGTGAAGGAAGTCCATTGATAAAAAATCCAAAAAGTAAATCATGGAGCGGATTAACACTTCCACAAATGGCTTATGGGTACGAATCAAAGATGACACCTTTACAAATGCTCGCTCTTTACAATGCTGTTGCGAATGACGGCAAGATGATCTCGCCCCTCTTTGTAAAAGAAATTAGACGATTGGGCAATACCGTCACTCATTTTCAATCGAGGGTAATCAACCGAAAAATATGCTCCAACGAAACATTAGGTAAAATCCGAAAAATGTTAGAAGGTGTAACTGAAGAGGGTACAGGACAAAACGTACTGAAAAACCCCCTTTATAAAGTTGCAGGAAAAACGGGGACTGCTCAGGTGGCTAATGGTGTATTCGGATACAAAAGCAAGAGGTCGTATATGGCCTCATTTTGTGGTTATTTCCCAGCTGACAAGCCCAAATACTCCATGATTGTTGTCCTCAATAATCCCCAAGGGGCTTATTATTCCGCTTTAGTTGCAGGGCCTGTATTTCGCGAAATAGCGGATAAAGTGTATGCAAGTGATCCGCAGATGTTTGATATCATGAGTGGATCCAAATTTGCCAGCAACTCGCCATTACCAAGTACCAAACTGGGTCACGAAAAAGCCAAAAAAAAAGTATACAACGCTTTTGGCATGAGGGCCAATAACAAATTAGATACCCAAAATGATTTTCCAGATCATGGAATAAAATATACAGAAGGCGTAGTGCCCGATGTACTAGGTATGGGCTTAAAAGATGCATTATTTACGATTGGCAACGCTGGTCTAAAGCCATTGGTTAGTGGCAGTGGAAAAGTGATTAAACAGTCGATCGATGCCGGCTTGCGTGCTGAAAAAGGACAAATGATCACTTTACAATTGCAACAATGAAGAAATTAAGAGACATCATCTATTCCATACCTCTTAATCAAGTGGTGGGTTCGACAGCGGTCGACGTGTCCGAAATTTGCTTCGATTCTCGCCAAATCAAACCCCATGTATTGTTTGTTGCCATCAAAGGAACTACACTAGATGGACATCAATTTATAGATCAAGCAGTAGCACAAGGGGCCAAAGCTGTTTTATGTGAAAATTTGCCCGCTAAATTGGATGAACACGTATGTTACCTTCAAGTGGAAAATGCTGCCAAAGCCTTGGGTACCCTTGCTGCCAATTTCCACGATCATCCTTCCTCTAAACTAAAATTGGTTGGAGTGACGGGTACCAATGGTAAAACAACGATCGCTACCCTTCTATTCCAATTGTTTCGTGGGCTGGGATACAAAATTGGATTGCTATCAACCGTACAGAACCAAATTAATGAACAAGTAATTCCAGCGACACACACGACACCAGATCCAATTGCACTCAATGGTTTAATTAACGATATGGTTGATGCTGGATGCGATTATTGTTTTATGGAAGTTAGTTCGCATGCCGTAGCACAATACCGAATCGAGGGATTGTGCTTTGCTGGGGGCATATTTACCAACCTGACCCACGATCATCTCGATTTCCACAAAACATTTGATGTCTATTTGAAAGCTAAAAAAGCTTTTTTTGATGGGTTAAATAAGTCGGCATTTGCATTAACCAATGTGGATGACAAAAATGGGATGGTCATGTTGCAAAATACCCGAGCCAAGAAAAAAACATATGGATTAAAAAACATAGCCGATTTCAAAGCCAAAATTTTAGAGAATCATTTCAAAGGATTATTGCTCCATATTGATCAACAAGAAGTTTGGTTCAAATTAGTTGGAAGCTTTAATGCATCTAATTTATTGGCTGTTTACAGTGCTGCCGTTTTGTTAAATCAAGATAAAAACAATGTACTGACCATTCTGAGTCACCTAAGTGGTGCAGAGGGGCGCTTTGATTATGTGATTTCCGCTGGTGGAATCATCGGAATTGTAGATTATGCACATACGCCCGATGCCGTACAAAATGTATTGAACACAATCCAAGATATTCGTCAAGGAACAGAACAGGTCATCACCGTGATTGGTTGTGGTGGTGATCGTGATAAAACCAAACGCCCCCTGATGGCACGAGTAGCTTGTGATTGGAGCAACAAGGTGATTCTCACTTCAGATAACCCTCGTAACGAGAAACCTGAACAGATTATCCAAGACATGACCGCTGGTGTATTACCCAATAACCAAAAGAAAGCTTTATCCATTACCGATCGTAAAGAAGCGATCCGTACAGCCTGCCATTTGGCAAAATCTGGCGATATCATTCTTTTAGCTGGCAAAGGACATGAAAAATACCAAGAGATTGCTGGAGTGAAATATCCATTTGATGATAAACAAGTATTAATCGAGTTTTTAAACCAGATGAACTGATGTTGTATTATCTATTCCACTACCTCAATAAGTATTATAGCATACCTGGAGCAGGTGTGTTTCAATATATTTCTTTTCGCACGGGTATGGCACTGATCTCGTCTCTACTTTTAACAACGGTTTATGGAAGTCGATTGATCCAGCTATTGCGTGTGATGCAGATCGGAGAATCGGTACGGAATTTAGGTCTGGATGGTCAGGTACAGAAATCGGGGACACCAACCATGGGTGGTTTAATCATCATACTTGGGATTATAGTTCCTACTATCTTATTTGCGAAACTGGATAATATTTATATCATTTTGATGCTCGTAACCACCGTTTGGATGGGAACGATTGGCTTTATAGATGATTATATCAAGGTATTAAAAAAAGACAAAGAGGGCCTCGCTGGCCGTTTTAAAATTATTGGCCAGGTCATGCTCGGAATCATTATTGGGTATACGATGTATTTCAATGACAATATTGTGATTCGCGAGCCTGTAATCAATCCATTAATCAGTAACAGCGCCACTATTGAAATGCACAAAAAAGGCAATGAATATTACTATACTCAGGATGTTAAATCAACCAAAACTAATGTTCCCTTTTATAAAAATAATGAATTTGACTATTCAAAAGTACTTAGCTTCTTAGGGAAAGGGTATGAAAAGTATGCACTGCTTGTATTTTTACTCGCTGTCATTTTCATCATCACGGCGGTATCCAATGGAGCCAATATAACCGACGGCATTGATGGTTTAGCCACGGGCACTTCGGCCATCATCGGAATCACACTCGCCATACTGGCTTATGTTTCTGGAAATACCATTATTGCCGATTATTTGAATATCATGTACATACCTAATTCGGGTGAATTGGTAATTTTTGCAGGTGCGTTTGTGGGTGCTTGCCTTGGATTTTTGTGGTACAACTCCTACCCTGCGCAAGTATTTATGGGTGATACAGGTAGCTTGGCCATTGGAGGAATTATTGCTGCATTTGCCATTATGATTCGTAAAGAATTATTGATCCCCGTTTTGTGTGGAATTTTTTTAGTCGAAAACTTATCTGTTATTGTGCAAGTGTCTTATTTTAAATATACCAAGAGGAGATATGGTGATGGGAAAAGGATACTGCTCATGTCACCTCTGCATCATCATTACCAGAAAAAAGGATATCACGAATCAAAAATTGCAATTCGTTTCTGGATTGTAGGTATTCTCCTTGCTATTTTAACCATCGTAACCGTAAAAATTCGCTAATGGTAGATCATAAACACATCGTGATATTGGGAGCTGGCGAAAGCGGAGTGGGTGCAGCGATACTTGCGCAACAGAAAGGACACGCCGTATTTGTATCCGATTTTGGCACCATACTCCCTCTTTATAAAGAGGAATTAATTCGGCTTGGAATACCCTACGAAGAAGGTAAACATACCGAAGGCTCAATAATGGAAGCTACCGAAGTCATCAAAAGCCCAGGTATTCCAGACAAAGCTCCTATCATTAAAAAACTGCTTAAAAAACAGATTCCCATCATTTCTGAAATAGAATTTGCTGGTAGGTATACCAATGCCAAAATGATTGGTATCACAGGAACAAATGGAAAATCAACCACCACCATGCTCATCTACCATATGCTGAAAGATGCTGGATTAAACGTCGGGCTAGCTGGAAATATTGGTAAAAGTTTTGCCAAACAGGTAGCCACCGAAAGTTTCGATTACTATGTTTTAGAAATCAGCAGCTTCATGTTGGACAATATGTATCAATTTAAAACGGATATTGCTGTATTACTCAACATCACACCGGACCATTTAGATCGCTACGATTATCAAATGGAAAAGTACGCAGCTTCAAAATTTAGAATTACTCAAAATCAAACAGAAAAAGACCATTTCATTTATTGTGCCGACGATCTCGGAATCATCAATAGGCTACAAAAAATGAACATACGAGCCAAAGCCTACTCTTTTTCACTGAAGGAAACAACAAAAACAGACTATACAAATGCCTATTTAGAGAACAACCAAATCACGATCAATCTTCATCTACCTAACCAAAATCCATTTACCATGTCAATCACTGAACTAGCATTGCAGGGCAAGCACAATATTTACAACTCAATGGCCTCTGGTATCGTGGCCAAAGTGCTTGACTTACGCAACGAATCCATCCGCGACAGTATGGGCAGTTTTCAAAATATTGAACATCGTTTAGAACACGTTGCCAGTATATCGGGTATCGATTTTGTCAACGATTCCAAAGCGACCAATGTCAATTCCACCTGGTATGCACTCGAAAGTATGCCTCATAACGTCGTTCTTATTTTGGGCGGTGTAGATAAAGGCAATGATTATGGTATGCTTAAAGATTTGGTTCGAGACAAAGTAAGAGGAATTGTATGCCTAGGTAAAAACAACAAGGCCATACATGATGCTTTTGAAGATGATGTCGAACTCATCATCAATACAACTTCTGCTCAAGAGGCCGCACAAATGGCTTATCATCTGGCTAAAAAAGGAGATACCGTTTTATTATCGCCCGCTTGCGCTAGTTTCGATCTATTTGAAAATTATGAAGATCGTGGGAATCAATTTAAAAAGGCAGTTAAAGACTTATAAAAGGGTCTCAGCACATATGATTCATATTTAAAAACACAATATCAAAAAAGACAATTATGAAAAAAACATTTTTACTGGGTCTATGTATCCTAACTTATTCCTCCCTATTTGCTCAAGAAAAATTTGTTACCGTCGACTATAACCCTAGTGCCACCTATGGCATAAAAGCAGGATTTACATTTCCTAGAACTCCTGGGCTTAATAGAAATCTGATTGCGAGTAACAGCGGGGGCCAGGCCTTTCTTAGTTCTGCTTCCATTGATGACCAATCAATCACTTCATTCTATGTAGGAGGAGTAGTTAATATACCCATTAGTAAATCTTCTTCTGGAGACATCTATATTCAGCCAGGTTTGTCTTTTGTAGGTAAAGGTGGACAGTCAGTTGTGACCATGGCGGGTGCCAACTCAGGCAGTGCAACCTTCAAAGAAACCATCTCTTATCTTCAACTTCCTATCAATCTATTAGTTAGTTTAAAAGCAGGAACTGGCAAGTTTCTGATGGGTGCTGGACCATACGTAGGTTTTGCGTTCGGTGGAGAGAAGCAGATTAGCTCAAATGGTGCAATGACTCAACAACTTGATGCAATTGGAATTAACTCTAATAGCACTAGTAATTTACAAATTGGCTCTGGAGGAGATATTAAAACGATCGACTTCGGATTTGATCTTCAAGCTGGTTACCAACTGAAAAATGGTTTTGGTATAAATATAGGTGCCAATATTGGGCTTACTAATGTTGACAGTAAAACGGGTAGCAATGTAACCGTTACCAATCAACTGGTATCTGTGGGCTTGGGTTATTCTTTCTAAAAGGACTCAATATGGTACAGAACTTAATCAAAAATGCAAAAGGTGATCGATGGATCTGGATTATTGTAATCCTATTATCCACTTGGTCCCTATTGGCTGTTTATAGTGCTACAGGAACCATTGCCTACAAAAAAGGTGTTGGTAGCGAGCAGTTTTTGATCAAACATTTAGTCATGATTGTGGGTGGTTTAGCACTCATGTATTTCTCTCATTTGCTCGACTACCGCTACTATGCTGGTATTTCGAAAATATTGATGGTCATTACAATTCCGCTATTACTATACACACTGATATTTGGAGCCAACGTAAATGATGCAAGCCGCTGGGTGACGATCCCCGTAATTAACCAAACCTTCCAAACTTCTGATTTGGCCAAGCTTGCACTCATTACTTTTTTGGCACGAACACTCACCAAAAAACAAGAAACAATCAAAGACGTAAAAAAAGCATTTATACCCATCATGGGATCCGTTTGTGTAGTATTTATTCTGATTGCTTTGGCTAATCTCTCTACCGCCTTGATGCTTTTTGGAGTGAGTATTTTACTGCTGATCATCGGACGTATCAGTGTCCGACAAATATTAACCGTGTGCTTGGCAGGACTTATTTTACTTACTGGAGTAGTATTATTAGGGCCTCGACGAAAAACATATATATCTCGTATCGAAGCATTCGTGTATCCAGAAAATGTAAGTCCAGATAAATCATTCCAGTCTAATCAATCGAAGATCGCATTGGCAACAGGTGGCATTTTTGGCAAAGGTCCAGGAAATAGCATCCAACGAAATTTTCTGCCTCACCCCTACTCTGATTTTATTTATGCCTTGATCATCGAAGAATACGGGCTCATTGGCGGCATCATACTGGCCATGCTGTACCTCGCATTCTTATATCGTTGCATACTCATTGTGACACAAAGTCCCAAAGCTTTTGGCGCTTTACTAGCAGCTGGTTTAAGTTTCAGCCTCACCATTCAAGCATTTGCCAATATGGCTGTTGCGGTTGGTTTAGGTCCGGTTACAGGAGTACCTTTGCCGCTAGTCAGTATGGGTGGTACATCCATTTTATTTACAAGTGTCGCATTTGGAATCATACTCAGTGTGAGTCGAGATATTGAAAAGAAAAATGATCCTGAAAAGAAAAAAGATAAAATAGTTGTGGGTGAAATTCCCGCAATGGCATAAGTATGAAACAAGGAAAACGAGTAATTATTAGTGGTGGTGGTACCGGAGGCCATATATTTCCTGCCATAGCAATTGCTAATGCCTTGAAACGGATTGCTCCAGATACCGAAATTTTATTTGTGGGTGCAAAAAACCGGATGGAAATGGAAAAAGTTCCTGCGGCAGGTTATCAAATTATGGGTTTAGATATCCAGGGTTTTCAACGCAAATCGCTACTTAAAAATATTTTCTTGCCTTTTAAAATGCTCAAATGCATCTATGACTCCGTATCAATCATCAAAAAATTTAAACCAG
>Ga0214919_10012011_pt1 | contig 10717 bp, 9 predicted proteins | sample LL1503_MetaG_FD_177994 | JGI IMG/M metagenome (GOLD analysis project Ga0214919, IMG submission 177994) | Freshwater microbial communities from Lake Lanier, Atlanta, Georgia, United States - LL-1503 | ecosystem: Environmental > Aquatic > Freshwater > Lake | place: USA: Georgia | collected 2015-03-15 | reverse complement strand
CCGCAAGAAGTAATCCCATGATTCGATTGAAGATGTTCATCCCAGTGATTCCAAAGAGGCGAGAGAGTCCGCGCGATACTCGCAGAGTGAGATACGTCAAGAGGCCGATCACAACGCAGAGCCCGAGCAAGATGCCGCGATGTTGAAGAGTTGGGGCATTGTCTGCAACAATGATCGCAGTTGAAATTGCGCCAGGACCAGCCAAGAGTGGAATGCCGATTGGGACAATCGCCACGCTGCTGCGATGCGATGCTTCAAGTCGTTCGTCGGCAGAAATTCTGGCGCCAGCGTCGGTTCGCGCATTGAGCATATTGATCGCCATCAGCAGAATGAGAATTCCACCTGCGATCGAGAAGTCCATCACATTAATTCCGAAGAATCCCAAAATCGTGTCGCCGGCAACGATGGATATTCCAAGAACTGCCGTGACAGTAATGGCCGTCGACCGAGCCGCACGATGTCGTTCATTGGATGGCATTTGATTCGTCAGGCTGACGAACATGGGGACGCCCATCACGGGATTCACGATGGCGATCAATGAAACAAAAATCTGTGCATAATCGGCATGGTTCACGGCGCTACTGTACGGTCAAGACTCTCGTGGCGGGGTTTGATAAAGTTCCGTCCATGGAGACACGCATGAACGATTCCTTCACAATTCAGATTTCTCGCTCGGCTTCGATCATGATGGGAGTAGCAATCCTGATATGCCTCGCAGCATGCGATTCGGTGGGTGGCATAGGCGGTTCGAAGCGAGCCCCAATCACGCGCGCAGAAGCAGTCGCAACATGGAGTCTGACTGATTCCGAGAATGAACTATTCAATGTGATCTTGTCGGCCGATGGCTCTGCGGTCGACACATGGTGGAAGGGAGATGACGGCGCGAAAGGCGAACGTGGCCGCTGGGAATTGGTGGATGGAACGATCGACATCCGTTTCAATAGCGGTTGGCGCGACGTGATCTCTCGTTCTTCTCTGGGATATGACAAGCACGGCTATCCGCCGGGGCTCGCTCCGGGAGCTGGTCCATCCAAAGATCCAATCAACAGCGGAGATGCGGTCAAAGTTTCTGGTGATGATTTGCGCTTCGTCGGAATATGGATTATCCCCGGCGCTCTCGCTGGTCCGAAGTACGAACTTTATGCCGCACTCCGATCAGACGGGATGGCGATGAAAAGCATTGATGCGATCAATCAAGGGACTTGGCAGATCGAATCCGGAGTGGCGCATCTTTACTGGGCGGATGGATGGAACACGACGATTGAGCCGATGGATGACGGAACATTCTTCGCAAAGTCGTGGAAGCCTGGTGCCGCAATGTCCGAAATGCCAACAGGATCCAACGGTGTTCGACGCGTGATGAAGTGACGATGTTGAGTCAGCGGACGATTCGTTAGGAACCGTAATTGGGCAATTCCGAGGAGCCGAATCCAGGCTGTGGTCCGGCATATGGATAGTCAGGCTCCATGATTGTTGGATCTTGATCCCAACGTTCGTCGACATTGGTCTCATCGAGTGACCATGCTCCCTGGTCATTGATGTTGTTTGAAGCATGGGACAACCGAAACGATCCTTCGCCGACATTGACGGACTTGTCTGAACCGCAACCCCATTGGACTACTGTCAAAGTGATGACGAGCATGACGCAGAATGCGTGGCGAGACGTCGCAACAAGGAGTAGGTCATGCGTAGAGGATCGTGCCATAGCGATTCAGTATATGGGTTCACGAAGCGCAATTTTTTCGGCGGATCTTGGCGCACGCATTGGTTGCCGTCGCGGCGGAATTTGATGGCGGTCTGGGGGAGGTTGCTCACTCAGTCGAGAAAGAACATCGTCGAGCAGTACTGGTCCGTATTCCCAGCAATCGACACCGACATCTGTGCTGCGTCCGAGTGCTTCGAATGCTCCATGAGCGTGCCCGTACAAATGCATTGCGCCATCAAAAATTCCCTGCCACGTGCGCAGCGGATAGTGGCAGCAAACGATGCGTTCTTGGCCTTCAGCCCACCCCTTGAATGTCAGCAGTTCGTGCGCGTCATCGAAGAGATCCTTGAGGCGTTTGCGTGAAGGGTCATGATTTCCTCGGACGATTTCGATCGTCTCGCAGACGATTCGCTCGCGAAGATCTGTGGCGTAACGCATGCTGACTTCGCCTTCATCGCCCTTCCATACGCGCGGTCCCGTGAAGTCGCCGAGGTGCAGCAGATGATCCCGTCGATTCACCCGTGTGTTGATTCGGTCAAGTAAAAATTCATCCATCGATTTCACGTCGTTGATCGCAAGCGGGCGCGCGAAGAGGCCGATTGCATCCGCATGTCCAAAGTGCGTGTCCGCAGTCACCCAAATTCTTTTTGCCATCGGCGCATCCTATTAGGCGGCGAGACGGAATCGCATACAGCGGACTTGCGCTGGGAAACCGAACTTGAGAGGTGTATTCCAACGCCCGTTAACTGTGAGCCATCGGATGCAAGCAAGCAAGCTTTTCGAGATGCATTCGAATCGCTTCCGCAATCACCGGCTTCCCTTCGAGTCGAGTGGGATCTCTTCCAGGCACGACAAGCCATGCAATTTGAGGGGATCCTTTGGGATTTTCTTCGCCACGATTCGTGACGCACGCTCCGTATGTTGCGGCACGCGAACGAGCGGTTTCCATGAGTGCTTCATGCGTTGACGCTTCTTCGTACTTGAATCCGACCATATGGAGCGCTGGAAATTGCTGGTGCGCCGCATCAATGACCTTGGGCGTCGGTCGAAGCTGCACTGTCCAATCGCCAGCGTCGGTCTTGACTTTTCCTGCGCGAACTTCCGTTGGCTCGAAATCAGAAACAGCCGCACTGAGCACTGCGGCTTGATGTGGCGTTGTGCTGAGAGTTTCGAGTACCAGTTGCCGATAGTGATCGACCGTATCTGCGATTCGGGTATTGAGCCATGGCGGTGCTGCGACGCTTCCCGCTCCAAGAATCAGATCAACATCGGCGCCACACATCGCCAAGTCTTTCGCGATCGCGACACCAAGGGCACCGGTAAAGCGACTTCCAAGTCTTCGGACGGCGTCGAGCGGAGATGGAACGGGTCCGCCAGTGACCAAGATTCTCTTTCCGCGTAACGGCGAGGCGCTGATTGCGCGTGCGAGAGCGACGACGATCGGCTCATCGTCTGGAAGATTGTGCTTGCCGTAATCATCGCGAGGTGGGATGACTGTCACACCAAGATGCTGCAGTTTTTCAAGGCTTTCTGTCAGAATTCGTGTGTGCATCGACCCGTGCATCGTCGGGCAGACGAGGACGGCGCATGCTCCGCGCTCCATGCGTCCAAGTGCCGATGCAAGTGTTGCTGTGATGGCACCGTCAGCGATACCGTATGCCATCTTGTTGATCGTGTTGTATGTCGCCGGCGCAACGAGATATGCGTGGAATTGATCGTCTTGGGAAATGTGTTCAGCACGGGCGCCAAGCTTTGAGACCACAGGTCGATCTGTGCTCCATGCAAGCGTTTCGCTCGTGACATAACGAAGTCCTTCGTCCGAAACGAATGCGGTGACCTCAGCTCCTTGACGACGCAAACTCCGTGCGAGCATTGGCGCCTTCATTGCGGCAATTCCGCCAGTGATGAGTAACGCAATCCGTTTTCCGAGCAGGTGACTTCCATCGAGCGGAACAGCATGGTCGCCGAGTGTCGAGGGAGTTGGTGGTTTTGGAATCCAGTGGTTCATGGGACGATCGGTCCTCCATCTTTCCAGCCAAGACTCAGCGTCTCTCGACCGTCGAGGAACGCATCAAGCCATCTTCCGATCGCATCTTGCCGCCAAGAATCGGCGGCGAAGAGCGGTTCGGCGGTTGTATTTCGGGCGAGATACCAACGTGAAAGTTGGCCTCGAGTCAAGATGAGCGCCGTCGCGATTCCCATCGAGATGGCGCGCATTGTGATGATCGACCAGAGCGCATCAATGCGAGTCCGATCCTCGACGCTTTCTTCAGGGCTCAGCCAAATGCGGTCACGCTCGACCGGCAAATTTCGCGCTGCCTCCATCGTTCGCAGAATTTCATCGCCGAATTCGGCCGCCGTTTGGCGTGGAAAACTGCGAATTTCCTGAAGTTCGTCGGTCGATGTGACCTTTCTCCTGGCTGCCTCAAGCATCGGACTATCTGGCAGTACGGTTCGCGGCGGCAAATTTTTCGCCTTGGCGAGCGCATATCGAAGAATGACGAGTTCTCGCAGAACGGTCATCACTCGTGGTCGCAGCCCAAGCCCGCGAGATGCGCGACGAACTTGACTCTCCGGATCAAATTCCTCCAGTGAACGAAGCGACTGTTCGCTTTCAGTCATCGCCCACGCAGTTCGATTCGTTGCATCAAGGCGTTCGCGTTGCAGATTCCAAATGAGCGGCAAATAGCGCACGTCATCTGCGGCGTATGAGAGTTGCGACTTCGAGAGTGGACGTGAGTCCCATTCGGTGAACGTATGTCCTTTGTTCAGGCGAAGATTTGCAACACCTTGCACAACATTTGCGAGGCTTGTGGGCCAAGGCATTCCCAAGAATCCTGCGGCGATTTGCGTGTCGATGACATTCAGCGCAGTGCGATTGGTACGGCGCTGCGCCGCATCAATGTCTTGTCCGCCCGCATGAACGATGGTCGTAAGGTTGGGATCGCAGACAGCGTTCCAGACAGACTCGAGTGCTGCCGCTTCAAAGGCGAAAGGATCGATCAGCGCGATCCTCGTACGTGTCGCAAGTTGCAGCAGACAAATATTTGGAACGAATGTCTCCTCGCCGATGAATTCAGTGTCATATGCGAAGCAGCCTTCGCTGCGGACATGATCCATGAAGCGGTCGAGTTGTTCTGGCGAGTCGATGAATTCTGGTTCGCCTTGTGGGACGAATGGATGTTCCATCACCTTGGTCGGTGGCGGTGCGGCGTCTGCATGCGCTTCGGCGTGGTGCATCGCCCGTTTTCTGCGTCGAAAGTTCATCGAAGCTTTCAGGGTACAGGGCGATGCCAAATCCAATATGTGTCCGATAACTCAAATTATGGCCTCAGTCGAATCACCTGCGACTTAGAGGTTGCGCTTCTCTATCATCGCCGATCGACCAAACGATCGGATTTGCATGACTCCTCGACTTTCTGGCCCCATTATTTCGACTCGTCTCAGCGGCTGTTTGCCACTGTCGGAGGCTATCGATGCACTGCGGTCGGCGATCTGCGCACACTGCGCTGGGAAGAGTTCTCAATCAACGCTTGGGCGATTCGAGATCGAGATCGAGTCGGCTGATCTACTCCGATGGCTTGCGGCGCAACCATCCGGTCAGCGCTACTACTTCAGAAATCGCGAAGGAACATTGGCGAGTGCGGGAATTGGTTGCGCAGCAGAATTTTCTTCTTGGGCCGATCCGTCGCTGGGCACTCTGTTGACAGCAACGACGGATCAGGGGGTCCACGAGGATGGATCGAGCGAACCACTTCTGTTTGTAGCAAGTTCCTTTGATCCTGCGGTGGTTGGGAAATATGCGCCCGAGTGGGAGGGGTTTGATCAGTTGCACATCGTGCTGCCGTTGGTGGAAATCCGTAGGACCAAACGGACGGTGTTGGCCGTGCATGTTTATGGCGATGGGGCGGAAGCACTTGCGGCGCTTGAGCAGTGTGAATCGCCAGTGGAGCATCTTTCACTGCCCCGTGGTTTGCGCCTTGCTGCGCACGGTGACCCAGTCCGATGGGCTGACGGAATCGATGCTGCGCTGGGAGCGATTGCATCAGGCTCGATAGAAAAGGTCGTGCTCGCGCGGACGCGTGGGTATTCGGCGATTGAGTCCATTGACCCGTGCGGAATTCTTGGAACCCTGATGGAGGAAGAGCCAAGTGCATTTCACTTCCTCATTGAACAAGTGGCTGATCGCGCATTTGTTGGTGCGAGTCCCGAAAGACTTTTCGGGAGAGTCGGCAAATTCCTTCAGAGCGAGGCAATCGCTGGCACGTGCGGCCGTGGTCCAGACGCTGTATCGGATGACCGACTCGCAGGACGCTTGCTCGCAAGCGACAAGAATCGCCGAGAACATGAAATTGTGATTCGCCGAATCGAGTCGGTGTTGTCGCCGATGGTCGAGAACCTCGCATGTGATGAATCGCCTCGGGTGATGCGCTTGCGTCATGTGCAGCACCTTGTGACGACGACGAGCGGACAATTGAAGTCAAAAATCGACGACGCACGGATCGTCTCTGAATTGCATCCGACTCCAGCAGTGTGCGGATGGCCAGTGGAACGTTCTCGTGAGTTCATTCGGCAACACGAACGGATGAGTCGGGGCTTGTATTCAGGAGTCGTTGGCGTTACGAGCGCGAGTCGGAGCGAATTTTCTGTCGCAATTCGAAGCGCAGTGATCAATGACACGGAAATGATCGCATACGCAGGCGCGGGAATCGTTCGTGGTTCCGATTCCGATGCGGAATGGCTCGAGACGGAACGAAAACTCTCGCCCTTTGATGCGCTTGTCGTGCGCGCGTCGAACGAGTTTCAGGGGAGTTCGCAGCTCGGGCGAATGGGATCGCATCGCGGTGATGCGCACCCCCAAGCGCATCACCGTCTGGTCACTGGTTCGTGAGCGCTTCCGCGAAGCAATTCGATCCGACCGAGGCTCCCAACCTCAACACACTGTGGACTCAATTGGCATTCGATGAGTGGGCACGTCTTGGACTGTCGCTCGCGGTGGTCTGTCCAGGGTCGAGATCCGCTCCGTTGGCATACGCGATCTCCCAAAACCCGCGAATTGAATCGGTCATTGCGCATGATGAGCGCTCCGCAGGATTCGTCGCTTTAGGTGCGGCTCGCGCGACAGGTCGTGCGGCAGTCGTCGTGACAACATCCGGAACTGCGGTTGCAAATCTCTTGCCTGCGACGATCGAAGCATCGAAAACAGGAACACCGCTCTTGTTGGTGACCGCCGACCGTCCGCAGGAACTGCATGATTGTGGCGCAAATCAGAGCATTTCGCAGAGCAATATTTTCGGATCATTCGCTCGTTGGTCGATTGACGTGCCATGCGCCGACGCGGCGATCGATCCGAGTTGGATTCTTTCCACTGCTGATGAAGCCTGGCGACGAGCCCACTGCCCATCGCAGTCGGCCGGTCCAGTTCACCTCAATTGGATGTTTCGCGAACCACTTGCGCCTCGCATCGAAGCATGGAACCGTGAATTGAATACGGATCTTTCAATGTGGTCGCGCAGTCGTGCGCCGTGGAGAGCGACCGTCGACGGTGGAATGTCGTGGGATGAAAGTATGGATGCGTTGGTCGAGCAAATCTGTTTGTCGGTTGCTGATGCGCGACGAGTTCTCTTGTGTGTAGGCGCTTTGTATTCACCCAGAATGAGAACATTGGCTCGCGACCTCACGGCCCGTTTGGGGTGTCCCGTACTCGCCGATGTCGGAAGCAGCCTTCGCAGCAGTGCGTGTGGCTGTGACATCGTCGCTCACGCAGATTTGGTAGCGCTCTCGTCCTTGGCGGCGAGCAAATTGCGTCCTGAGCTGATCATTCGCTTGGGTGGGGCTCTATCCAGTCGCCGGATTGGAGAGTTTCTTACTGATGCTCGCAGCCGTGGCGCTCGTGAAATGGTGATCAGAGATGGGCCAGAGCGAATGGACTTCAGCCATTCGGCATCGATGGAACTGTCAATCGATCCAAGCGCATTTGGCTCAAGTGTCGAACGAGTTCGTGCGAAGTCCAAGGCGCCATTTCAGCGGAGTTTCGAGCCAGATTCACAGTATGGCAACGCATGGAAGGCGGCGGATGCAACCGTCTCTCGCATTCTCGAGTCGCGACTTGACGGGCCTCAGGATGCGCTCGACGAACCATCAACCGCCCGCATCGTCGCTGCGAGTTGTCCCTCTGGAGCAACACTCTTCGTTGGGAACAGCATGCCGATTCGCGATGCCGATATGCATGCGGCGGTTCGCGATTCGACAATCACGGTTGCGGTGAATCGTGGCGCAAGTGGAATTGACGGACTGATTGCAACGGCAGTCGGACATGCGCGCGTCACTCGAGCGTTGACTGTTGCCATCGTTGGCGACCTTTCGTTGCTGCATGATCTTGGATCGCTTGCGCTCGTTGCAGCGAGTGCTGTTCCTGTTGTTGTCGTTGTCGTGAACAATGACGGAGGAGGGATTTTTCACTTCCTGCCACTCGCTGATCATCTGAGCGTTCTGGAACCATGGACCACTGCGCCGCACGGAATCAATTTTTCGTCGGCTGCGCAGATGTTCCGGCTGCACTACGAAGCCCCCATGGTGCGGGGTGATTTAATGGACGAACTCCGCGAAGCATTCGGGCGCGCAAGTCAACTGAATCGTTCGACACTGATTGAAGTGCGAACCAATCGGGATGAAAATATTCGCTTTCATCGCACTTTGCAGGAAGAGATCCGCATGGCATTGGATCAGTCAAGTGTCTGCGTGCCATCTTTGGTTGGAGCGAAGCAGTGATGGGCGACGCCGACACACATTTTCGCGCAGGTCGACCGATTGTGCTTATTCATGGCTTTCTCGGTGCGCCAATTGATTGGGATTCCTTTCGGTGCGCACTGAGGAAAGAGTCGAGCGAAGCAGCCTCTCTGTGCATCACAGTCGATCTCCTCGATGTCGCACGCCGCATACAGGGAAATTCGAAGTCGCCGATCACGATCGGCTTGAGTGAATTTGCATCGACGATTCGCGCAGATCTCGAAGCCGACGAGCGAGTGCGCTCCGGCTTTGATGTTGTTGGATATTCCATGGGAGGCCGCATCGCATTGGAAATGGCTGCACAGTTGAGCGAGGCAGAGCCGTTGGGTGGCGGAGATTCGTCGATCTTTATTTTGTTGAGTGCTCATCCTGGACTCGATGATGCGAAGGAACGCGATGTGCGTGCTTCGTCAGATATTCGGCTTGCTGATCGCCTCGCAACTCTTGGCGCAGAGACTGATGTGCGTGTCAGGCAAGAGTTGGCCGAAACGTTTCTGGAAGAGTGGTATGGGCAGGCACTCTTTTCCACACTTCGGAATTGTGAAGAGTTTATCTCCCTTGCGAAGCGTCGGTGCGCTGACTTGTCGACATCCGATTCTGCAACACTCTGGGCAGCAATTGTTGCGGGATGTTCACCAGGACGATGTCCTTCGCGGTGGGATGCGATTCCGCGGATGGCGCATGACTGTCGCGTTGTCGCTGGCGATCGAGATGCCCGCTATGTTGCAGTTGCCAATCGAGCGCACAGTATTGGAGTTCCAGCAGCATTCATTTGCGATGCGGGGCATGCGGCTCATATCGAACAGCCAGCGCAATTCGCCGCATATTTCAGTCAACTTCGTGTAGCCCGAGTCCAGTGTCTTTCGTGAGAGCGTTCTAAACAATGACAAATCCAATCATGCCAACCGATTCAATTCCGATCCGATGGACGGTCGGTGAAACGTTTCCAGACATCCGTTACGAAACAGCGGACGGGATCGCCAAGATCACCATCTGTCGGCCAGAAGTGCGAAATGCTTTTCGGCCGCAGACGGTCGAATCGATGCGAAGCGCACTCCGTAAGGCTCGATACGACCCAGCGATCGGCGTCGTTATCTTGACAGGGGAAGGACCTCTGGCGTTTTGTTCAGGTGGCGATATGCGCGTTCGGCAAGATGCTGGTTACGCCGATGCGCAGGGGACGCAGAGTCTGAATGTCTTGGATTTGCAGCGCGAGATTCGTTCGTGCCCTAAGCCGATCATCGCGATGGTTGCGGGATATGCAGTTGGCGGCGGACATGTTTTGCACATGCTTTGCGATTTAACAATCGCAGCTGACAACGCAATCTTTGGACAGACGGGGCCGAAAGTCGGATCGTTCGACGGCGGATTTGGCGCGTCGTACATGGCGCGCATTGTCGGCCAGAAGAAGGCTCGTGAGATTTGGTTTCTCTGTCGTCAATACGATGCTGCCGCTGCGCTGCAAATGGGATTGGTCAATTGTGTTGTCCCCCTCGCTCAATTGGAAGCCGAGACGGTGAAGTGGGCGCGCGAAATTCTTTTGAACTCTCCGCTTGCAATTCGGTGTCTCAAGTCAGCACTCAACGCCGACTGCGACGGCCAAGCAGGATTGCAGGAATTGGCTGGAAATGCAACGCTTTTGTACTACATGACGGAAGAAGGGCAGGAGGGGCATCAGGCCTATATGGAAAAGCGCCCGCCAAATTTTGGAGAGTTCACTCGGCGTCCGTAAGTCGACGGCTGAGTAATTCATAATGATCCAGACTTGCACTATTTGGTTTTCCGCGCTTCGGCCCAAGACGCTTTCTGCCAGCATTGCACCAGTGGCGATGGGCACGGCGATCGCGCATGGTGACGGCGCCTTTCATGCAGGGAGTGCACTCGCGGCATTGTTTGGCGCGCTCGGTATTCAGGTCGCATGCAATTTCGCAAATGACTTTTTCGATGCGCGACAAGGAGCGGATACTGCGGATCGGTTGGGACCAGTCCGCGCGGTTTCAGCTGGTCTGATCAGTGCGCGCACGATGTTCGCTGCGACCATTGGGGTACTCGCGTTCATCGTCGTTCCATGCATTGTCTATTTGACCGTGCGCTGTGGATGGCCATTCGCCGTGCTCGGTGCGCTTTCAATTCTTCTCGCATTTGGATACACCGGCAGTCGTTGGTCCCTGGCCTATCTGGGACTCGGTGATTTGTTTGCCTTCTTGTTCTTCGGGCCGCTTG
>Ga0214919_10012009_pt1 | contig 10718 bp, 5 predicted proteins | sample LL1503_MetaG_FD_177994 | JGI IMG/M metagenome (GOLD analysis project Ga0214919, IMG submission 177994) | Freshwater microbial communities from Lake Lanier, Atlanta, Georgia, United States - LL-1503 | ecosystem: Environmental > Aquatic > Freshwater > Lake | place: USA: Georgia | collected 2015-03-15 | reverse complement strand
GACTTGAACGGATAGCGGGTCGCGCGGCGTTGAAAAAAGGCGAGTTAGAATTTGAACGCAACGCTGGAGCATCTGGAGTGACTCCAGGCAATGAAGCGGCAATTCAAGAAGGCACATTGCCAGCTTCTGGACCTCTTGAAGAACCGCTGGTAGTTCCGCCAGGATTTGAACCAGGGAACCAACCCAAGGTCCAATCACCTACCCAACAACCCGATTCACCCGATGAATTCCCAGAACCCGTCAATGCCGCGCCTGCGAAGACGTTGGCAAAGCCGGTTGTAACTCCAACTTAGGAACCTCTATGATGAGTAATTAAATATGTTATCTGACTTGCATTATCTAAATTAAATTGGATGTTTGATGAAGATTTTTCAATTTGCGAATCTATAAAGGATAAATCAGATTGTTCGTTGTATGAAATAGTGGAAGGCGTGAGTGATATGAAATCCATGAACACACTTCATCTTGTTGGCGGAATGTTCACTGTGGCTATCGCTTTTACCTTGGCGTCCGTGGGGCAACACGCATGGGCCGATGACATGACACAACCAGTTGCGGTGACTCCGGCGTCGGGTCAAGTGACGGATGAGGTTCAGTTGCAAGCCATTTTCATGGATATCCAAGGCAAAGTTCGTTGGAGAATGGCTGGAGTTTCTGCGTGGACCGAGGCGAAGGTAAATGATCTACTAAGCCCGGGTGCGGAAATTAGAACAGGTTTAAAAAGCCGCGCAGGATTGCGCATAGGCAAGAACGCGACAATTTTGGTGGACGCTGGAACAACATTTCAGTTGCCAAACATGGTGCAGGATGGACAAACTTTGCGCACATTGGCCTCCGTGAAAAGTGGCCGCGTCGACTTTAAAGTGGATCATGTGGGTTTTACGAATGACTTTCAAGTGGTCACTCCGCAAACGACATTGGCAGTTCGTGGAACAGGTTTGTATGTGGACTATTCACCGTCCAAGGGCGTTGAAATTGGTGGCGCCGATTCCAACACCATGAGAGCGGTGGAGGTCAAATACATTACGCTAAATGTGACTTATTTTTTGTCGGGTCAAGGTCAAACCGCTACCGAACAAGATAAGCAAGATCCTGTTCGAAATGCATGGGTCAATACGATTGGTCCTCCGCCCATTGTGGGAACCTTAGTGAGCCAATCCGATCTAGACCAGTTACTTGAGCAGGGATTTTCGGGTGTCGATCCAAGTACAAACTTTCAGCAAATCCAACAGACTCAGGCCGCTGAGTCAAGTGAAACCGCCATTGATACCGCGCTTTTATTGGCGTACGAAAGCGAGGGATTAGACCCAAGCGCTCGATATGAACCGTTCGTTGACTATGCCAAGCCATTTGTGAATGAGGCTGGAACTCAGTCTGGGTTTGTGCAAGATTTCGCTTTAGGCTTTGATGTTCTTGGCACGCGTAGCGGAGGTGCTTTGCAGGCCGCGCGTGAGGCAGAAGAACAACTTGCCCCAGACGGTGCAAATGTGGCCAGCATCAACAATCAATTAAATATCATGATGACGCAGGTGAATGTGATGCAAAGCAACAATGGCGTTGCGGATATGAAAGGCAATTTTCAGGTTGGAACCCTGCAGCACTTCCAGTCGCAGAGCGTGATTGACTTAACCAGTTCTAATCAGTACAAGGACTCGTTTGACAATTTATTTCAGCAAGGAGCTCCGCGCACGGAGTTGATTTTTGATCTGACTTCTTTGAAACAATTGAATGATCTTTACGACCCGGGGATTTCAACTTCTCATCTTCAAATAGCGATGGCTTTGCATGGAGAAATCACCAATGCCCACGCACTGGTGAACAATGCAAATGTGAGTATTCAGGACACCTCATCCGTATTTGTCAGCAAACTTGAGCAGGCGCAATTGCTTACCCGTGAAGCGCAAGGCGTATTTGACCAAAATCTTTCCAATAGCAAATCCACGGCGAATCAATATCTTCAAGATTTTAAAACAATTGTTGGTCGAAATAATTCAGAGGCCGTCAATAGCGCGCTTGCCGCGGTTACACAATTGATTGGTGAACACAATGCGTATATTGACCAAGCTCAAAATGCGATCACCGCCGCGGAGAAAGCTTCTAAGAACGCCCAGACAAGAGGCGACATGGTGTATATGAACGTGCTTGCGAGAGAATTGGACCGCGCAGCGAAAATTCAAATTCAGGCGGACGCGGCCCAGCTTCAGATTCTTGTAAATGGCAGTCTTATCCAAGGGAATTACAGCCAAGCCAAGAATAATTACGAAACGCCGTAGACCCAATTCATAGCGTTCAGCGAAAAATAAAAGTAATTTGTATGGTCGCCCTTGGTGCAAATGCTTTTTGAGGGCGTTGAAAGCGTCTTTGCATTTCTACATGTGCGATGATTTTTTTCCAGTCGTTGCGGATTCTTATACGGCGGGTGCTGGGGGTGTATTTGAAATTGCGATATAACACTGGGGTGAAACAATTTCGAATCTTTGCCATTGTGTTTGGCTGCATCATCACAGTGATTGTGCTGGGTTTGAATGCATTTGGAGCCTTTCACTCATTTGAAGATTGGACCATTGATCTGCGGTTTCGCTATGGCCGGTGGGAAATAGAGGATCCCGGCCAGCAAATCGCCTTGGTGGCCATTGATGATCCCAGCTTGGACACGATTGGTCGTTGGCCGTGGAAAAGATCATTGCTTGCTCAAGCCACAGATGAAATGGTGCGCGCTGGCGCCACGACCATTGCCTACGACATTCTGTTCACTGAACCTGAAGAAGGCACCACAGGCGACCAACTTTTAGCGAATGCCTTGAGGCAGTCAAATGCAGTCATTGCATTGTCAACGCGTGAAGAAAGTCCATTGAACGCTGACTGGGAAACACCCGTGGGTCAGGCGCAACTTGCCGCATTTACAACCGCCGTTGAGGCGGGCATCGACAGGGATATCAATGTCATTATTGCCCAGGCTGGTTTGAATGATTTCTACAAGGCCAAAGTTCTTCAACGCCCTGGGGCTATGAAGGGCTTGGCGGCTTGGCTTTCTTTGGAACGCTTGCGTGATCAAGGCAAGCTGCCCAAGACCCAGAAAGATTTTAATATTCTGATGCTTGGTGGCTCAATCCATGAGAACAACCTAGGAGAAATTTCTGAACGTACAACGTTGGAAGGTGTGTGGAAGCGTGGCGAAAGTTGGCGCGCAGTTGAAAGTAAATTTGTGGCCGACGCAACTTCCAAGGGGACGCCACAAGATATGCCGCCCATTCTCTTGATTGCGCAAGCCGCCAAAGCGGTGGGTGTGTCGAGCGCGGAAAATGATGGATTTGGCGGTAAATTAAGGCGAATTTCGCCTTATTTTCCTAGCGATTATGGACTTGCTCCGCAGTTTGGTTTGGCGGCGGCATTGACTTTTCAAGGTCAAACTGTCAAGGATGCTGTCCTTGGTGAGCGGCAATTGCAACTGAATGAGTTCGCCATTCCCATACGTGATGGAAAAGTATTGGTGGATTGGGGAACACAACTTTTGCCAGGCTACGGCACGACCCAGGGCCGTAACGCCACGGTTGGCATGGGTCGACTGATTGAGCAAGCGCGTGAGCGCGCCAAACTTGAAAAGCAAAATGCACGGTTACGCGAGTTGGGCATGCAGATTGCTTTTCCTGAGCAAACAAAACCTGACCAAGCGAACCCCATTTCCAAGTCAGGGGAAAAAGTTCTAACTGCAAGTGCGTTAGGAAAGACCCCGGAGTGGTTTGAGAAAGCAAGTTTACAAGAGATCAAGACGGAGTTTGAAGAATTGTGGAGTTTGTATAAAGACAATGTAGATGATCCCGATTTAACACAAGCTGAAGTTCAATTAGTGGCTGGGTTGAAAGAGTGGTTCAAGGCTGAAGAGGCGATGCAAGAAGGAACTGCCGCGCTGGCCAGTGGCGATATGGAATTGCGCAACATCCTTGGGGGCAAATTAGTTTTTGTAGGTTTCACCGCCACAGGTGCAATGGCGGATGTCATTCCCACCATCTTTGGCTCGCGCACGCCTGGTGTTTTAGTTCACATAGCCATGGCAGACATGGTGCTGAATAAACGAGCGTTGGAGTTTGCGCCCGACTGGATTGGAACAGTAGCGCTGATTGTGTTGGGGCTTGTCTCCACGCTTACGGCGGCACGATTTGGCGCTGGAATTGGCGCATGCGTGGTGTTCTTTGTGCTGAGCGCATTTGTGGGAATGCTTGGAGTTGTTGCCTTTGATCAAGGCGAATGGATTTTTCCTATGGCGGCACCAGTGACAAGCGGTGTTGGCGCGTGGATTGTCACCACGGTGGCAGTGGCCGTGATTACTCAGCGGGAGAAGCAACGTGTGACGCGGCAGTTTCGCGCGCGTGTGTCGCCGGAGTTGGTTGAGATGCTGGCCAAGGATCCCAACGCGCTCTCCATGGGCGGCGTGGAGCGCGAGGCCACTATTTTATTTGGAGACTTGGCTGGATTCACAACCATCAGTGAAGTGCTGGGCGGACCCGCGGTGGTGAGCACATTGAATTTGTACATGGGCGCCATGACCAAGGAGTTGACGGCGCGGCGCGCGTATGTGAATAAATTTCTTGGCGACGGCATACTTGCTTTCTGGAGCGCCTTTGGCGAGGAACCCGAGCAGGGGCGACTATCGATTGAGGCGGCGTTGGCGTGCCAGAAAGCTGTGAATGAAATTGGCAAGAGACCCGATCGACAAGGCTTGCCACTTGTGTCATTGCGACTTGGCATGGCCACGGGCAAAGTGGTCATTGGTGATTGCGGCGCGCCGCCCGACTTGAACGATTACACCATGATTGGCGATTCCGGAAATTTGGCGGCGCGTTTGGAAAGCGCCAACAAGCAATTTGGCAGCGCCATTTTGATTGACGGTCGAACCGCGGAACTGTCAAAAGGCTCTGGTTTAGCGCTGCTTTCGCTGGGTCGTGTGGTTGTGGTTGGGCAAACTATTCCAATTGATGTGTTTGAAGTGTGCTTGGAGGATGATCCAACATCGCGCATTGAGGTGACCGAGACCATGGTGCGATTATTCACCGCGCGCAAATTTGACGAGTGCCGAGCCAGTCTGGCGAACTTGCAGAAGACGTTGCCGGGATCTAAAAAACTTGTGCACGCGTTCATGGATGCTCTGGACAATCCGGAGGATTTGCGTGACGGCGTGTTGCGATTGCGCGCCAAATAAATCGTGGCTCGTAAACGCAATCTGATTCGGTGTGCGTTGCACTAGCTTGAACTATTTTACAATGCATCCGGTGCAAGCAAGCGCGCATGATTGAAGTGTTCAGGTGAGAAGGCGCTTTAAAATAATCGCGGTGCGATCATCGGCCGCTGGCGCGCCGGCGGTCCAATCCATAAGGGAATCATTGATGGCGCGCAAAATAAAATCAGCGCTTTCGTCGCGGTGCTTGCGCACCAGATCAATCACGGGTTGTTCTTGATATTGCTGGCCATTTGTGCCTTCGGATTCGTAGTAGCCATCGGTTAAGGCGATCAGAATATCCCCATGATGCATGGTGATCACGGTGGTATCGCTCGTGAGGTCGTCAATCATCACGCCAAGCGGCGCATTGTCTGTTGGCAGGGTAATGAAATCATTTTCGCGCCTTCGATAATGAATGATGGGGCCTTGGCCGGCTGCGTAATTTTCGACAACGCCGTTGTGCAGCGAAATGCGCGCGTACCACGCCGTAACGAAGCGTCCCATGGGCAAATCCTGGCAGAGTTGGCGATTGGCCTCTTCCGCGATGCGGCGAACGCCTTGGTTGAAGCGAAGTCCAATGCGCAACATGCCGCGAACTTGCATGGCGGAAAGCGCCGATCCAATGCCGTGACCAGTGGCGTCCGCGACCAGTAAAACAATTTCATCTGGGGCTTGATCGGGTTGCACGATCACATTATTGACAAGTGGAATAACATCAAACGCGTCGCCGCCGCATTGTTCAGCTGGAATTCCTGCGGCCGCCACTTGCCAATGTTGCATGGGCGGCAAGGCGTTTGGAAATGTGCTTTGTTGAATGGAGCGAGCCGCTTCCAAGTCGCGTTCCATGCGCTCGCGTGCCACGCGATCTTCCATGAGTCGACCACGTCGGATGGCCACGGCTGCCTGAGCGGAAAGTCCAAGCGCGATTTCCTGATCCTGTTTGGTGAAGGAGCCACGAAGGCTGTTGAGCACTTGCGCCACACCCACCAAGCTGCCCTCGTGATCAATCAATGGAATGGCCAGCATATTGCGCGTGCGAAATCCCGTGGATTTATCAATGTCATGAATAAATCGAGGGTCCGCATAGGCGTCTGGAATGTGGATGAGTTCCTTTGATTGCGCGACAGCGCCGGCGATGCCACGATGGGCTGGAATGCGAATAACGCCAGGACCTGATTTTGCAATTCCGTGAGCAACTTGCGTAAACAGTTGATTAGCTTCGGCGTCAAATTCAAAAACCGTGGCGCGTTCGGCATGCAATAAATCCCGCAGGGCGTCAATGACGGTTGACAGCACCACGGAAAGTTCACTGGACTCCGACAAACGCCGCGACACCATGAGCAACTTGGTGATGACTTGCGAAGGCACATCTTTCAGTTCTTGCCGCTCAATTGGATTAATTGGTGTGGACATGTGGGTGTCTATGAGTGCGTGAATGTCAGTGTAAGCGTTCTGCACATTGCACATTCATGCTTACGATCACAGTTGTCAGCGTGACCCGATGTCGCAAATACAGTCTGGCGTTTAGCGAAGCGCGCGTCCACCAAATTGCGCATGCCCGCCAAGTTCCTCCGCAATGCGAAGCAGTCGATTGTATTTGGCGGTGCGATCACTGCGGCATGGCGCGCCGGTTTTAATTTGTCCGCAATTTGTGGCCACGGCCAAATCCGCAATGGTGTGGTCCTCTGTTTCGCCCGAGCGATGGCTGAGAATGACGTTGAACGAAGCTTTCTGCGCCATGGCCACGGCTTCCAATGTTTCAGTGAGCGTGCCAATTTGATTGACCTTGACCAAGATGGCGTTGGCGCACTGTTCGCCGATGCCGCGCGAGAGGAACTTGGGATTGGTCACGAACAAATCGTCGCCGACTAATTGCGTGGTCTTACCCAGACGCGTGGTCAGGGATTTCCAACCACTCCAATCATCTTCGCCAAGACCGTCCTCAATGGAGCGAATGGGCCAACGCTTGCGCCACTCGCTCCACATGTCGATCATCTGCTCGCTGCTGGCGACGCGATTTGGATCGCTCTTAAAAAACTTGTAGCCGATTTTATTTTCTTTTTTGGCCTCGTTCACCAATTCGCTGGTGGCAGGGTCAAGACAAATCATGATGTGGCGTCCAAGTTCGTAGCCGGATTTTTCCACCGCTGTGGCGATGAGATCGCACGCGTCCTCATTGCGTTTCAGGTTTGGCGCGAAGCCGCCTTCGTCGCCGACGGCTGTTGAAAGATGCTTCTCATGCAGCACATCCTTGAGCGCGTGATAAATTTCCACGCCCGCGCGCAGGGCTTCTTGGAAGGTGTCAAAGCCAATGGGCTGAATCATGAATTCCTGAAAATCCACGGTGTTATCCGCGTGTTTTCCACCATTGAGAATGTTCAGCATGGGCGCGGGCAACGTCATTGCGCCATCGCCACCAAGATATTTGTACAGCGGTTGATGTGAATGGGCAGCCGCGGCGTGCGCGTTGGCAAGACTGACGGCCAACATGGCGTTGGCACCAAGCGCGGCCTTGTTGGGCGTGCCATCAAGATCAATCATGAGCCGATCAATGGTGGATTGATCAAGCGCGTTCAAGCCCTTGAGCGCGCCAGCGATTTTCACGTTGACATGTTCAACCGCTTGCAGCACGCCCTTGCCACGGTATTTTTTCTTGTCACCGTCGCGCAATTCCACGGCTTCATTTTCGCCGGTGCTAGCGCCAGAAGGAACGGCGGCGCAGCCTATGGTTGCATCGGCAAGAGTGACTTGACATTCGACGGTTGGAAAGCCGCGCGAGTCGAGAATTTGGCGGGCATGAATATGTTGAATGGCTGACTTCATTGTATTTCCACGTTGGCTTGGATGAGCATGTTGACGGCACGGCGCTTGTGCAAATTTTGAACGCATGAATAATTGTGAACCAATGGTTGCGAGCGGACACTATAAGTCGGTTACGAAATTCGCACCGCGCGGATTTCAAGCCTCGAATTGTGGCGCGTTGTTGTTGAGCACGGCGACTAGATCACGCACCACCCAACTCATGTTGCGCACCGCGGTGTCCGTGCGGCTTGCAAGGTGCGGCGCCAGATGCGCGTTGGCTAGGCTAAGCATTGGAGAATCAGCAAGAAATGGCTCTGGATCATGCACATCAAGCAGGGCCTGCGCCGCGGAGTTGGCGTGCAAAAAGCGCGCCAAGGCATGGTGGTCCACAACGCGCCCGCGGCTGGTGTTGATGAATGTCGCGTTTGGTTTGAGCGTGTCAATGAGTTGCGCGTTGACGAAATTGCAATTGCTGTCGCGGCCGTCAATGTGAATGGAAAGAATGTCCGCTTGCGCGAACAAGGCTTGCGCAGTCACGGGCGCGGCGCCGTGGCGCGCCGCGCTTTCAATATCAAGTAGATCATGGAACAATACTTTGCAGCCCAGAGCCTGCAACGCGTGCGCCAATCGTTTGCCAATGCGACCCAAGCCAAGAATGCCGAAAGTCATTTCGTTCAACTGACGCGCCGCGGTGAGTTCGTCACGCGCTTGCTCCCACTGAGTGGCGTTCACCGGGGTGGTTAAAAAAACGCGTGGACGGATGGCGTCAAACACCAGCGCCATGACATATTCAACCACGGCCTGCGTGTTGGCGTCGGGCGTGTGCACCACGCGAATGCCGCGCGCCTTGCACGCCGCAAGATCAATGTGGTCCAAGCCCACGCCAGCACGCGCGATCACTTTCAGTTGTGGTAATTGCTCCAATAATTTCGCGTCAACACACGTGGATGTTCGAATGGCCAGACCTTGCGCGCGTGGCGCGGCGGCAATGAAACTGGCATGGCCTGGAGCCGCTTGAACCACCTCGCACATGGTGGCAAGCCATTGAGTGGGCTGATTTGCAAGGGGTTGCGTAACAATGATCAAGGGTTTCATGATGTAAAGGTATCTATAGGCATGAATTCAGTTTTTTACTCAAAAATAATTTGCACACCGTGTTCACAGTGGCATAGTTCAGTCAGTAGGTCAAAGTGTTATGCATTTGGCTTGAAATGACCGTTCTGAATCAACTTTTGGAACTCGTTGATGTTTGACACGCGCCACGCACTTTTATTAATGGCATTCATGGTTGCGCCATGCAACGCATTGGCGGACAGCACTGGCTACAGCGCGCTTGTTGCGCGTTTGGGATCCGCAGCTCCAACTGGCGCGGGCATTGGTGTTGTGCAAGTGGAGTCCCCATTGGCGACGGATTCAAACGCGTACTCGCCTGATGTTTCACAAAGTGAGTTCACAGGAAAAACCGTGACGCGTATGAACACGCCGTATGCGATCAGTTCCCATGCGACTTATGTCGCGAGTTATTTATATGGCGCCAATACAAGCATGGCCAAAGGCGTCAGCACTGTGTGGGCTTACAACGTGAGCAAATGGCTTACGGATAATTTAAAAGTTGGCACAGGCGTGACGCTGCCCGCTGTTCAACCCAACTCATCGGTGCGCGTACACAATAATTCTTGGCTGGCTTCCTACGGTATGGGCAAGGAAACTTACGACCGCGAGGCCGTTCGACGCATGGATTACATCATGTACCGCGACGGCGTGTTGGCGGTCAATGGTGAGAACAATGGCACAGGAAGCATTCGCTATCCAATGATGGGAGATTGCTTCAATGGTCTTTCAGTTGGGCGATTGGATTTGCAACATTCCGCGGGCGTAACGGCGTCGGCCAGTGACACGCCTGGAAGAATGAAGCCGGAAATAATTGCGCCTGGTTCAGGCACAAGTTACAGCACGCCAACGGTTGGCGCGGCCGCGGCGTTGCTATTTCAGCAGGCGCAACTTGCGGGCGCGCCCACCGCTGGTTTGTCAGCCATGGCCACGGAGCAAGTTGTCAAAGCCGCGTTGCTTGCGGGCGCGACGCGGGACGCAAGTTGGAGCAACAAAGCGCCGCAAAGCGGGGCGCAACGTGGCATCACTGCCAAGCCTTTGGATTCATTACGAGGCTCTGGCGCATTGAACATTGATATGTCGCATCAAATTATAAGTGCCACAAAAGATAATGGGAATGCTGTCGCCGCTAATGCTGTGCGTTCGGGCGCGGTTGGGTTTGGAAGTTTCACCATGAGCGCGTCGCAACATTTATTTTGGCGTTTTCGGCTGACGCAATTCACACCTAATTTTGATTTTGTCATCACATGGCCGCGCGTTGTGGCAAGCAATTTGGCTAGTTACACGCTGGCGAATTTGGATTTGCGTGTCCGCCGTGGTTTATATGACGCCAGCACGTTGGTCGCGCTGGAGGGCGACGCTGCCAGCGCAAGTTTCGGCGGCGGTAATGTGGCCAGTCAATCAACGGTGGACAATATTGAGATTGTGCATATGACCGATCTGCAACAAGGTGAATATGTTGTTGAAATCACTCGCGTTGACAGTGGTTCGACAGCGGTGCAAGTGTCCGCAGGCTGGCAGATTTCCGCCAATGGCTTTGGACTTGAATGCGACTTGGATGGGAACGGAGTCGTTGACGCCACCGATCTTG
>Ga0214919_10012008_pt1 | contig 10719 bp, 8 predicted proteins | sample LL1503_MetaG_FD_177994 | JGI IMG/M metagenome (GOLD analysis project Ga0214919, IMG submission 177994) | Freshwater microbial communities from Lake Lanier, Atlanta, Georgia, United States - LL-1503 | ecosystem: Environmental > Aquatic > Freshwater > Lake | place: USA: Georgia | collected 2015-03-15 | reverse complement strand
GCAGAAGGAGTATGCCTTTAAAATTGCTAGATAAATTTTTCTCTCTCCCCCTTGAATTTCATGCCGTACAAAAAGAAATAAATCAAACCGACTTAGATGAGCTTAAAAGAATTGGAAAAATTATTTCTCATCAAGAGGAGTTAACTGACTTTACAGAAACAGCCGCAATTCTAAATGAAATGGACCTTGTGATATCTATTGATACATCAGTAGCACATCTTGCAGGAGCATTGGGAAAGCCCGTGTGGATCTTAATTCCATTTGCACCAGATTATAGATGGATGTTAAATATGGATACGAATCCATGGTATCCAACTGCGAAATTATTTCGACAAAAAAACCCAGGAGATTGGGATTCAGTAATTGATGCTATATACAGCGAGCTTACGAAAAAATTTAATTTTGCTTTATAGTGGCACGTCGTATTTAAATCGATCTAAATCTGACTTAAATAGATTTTTAACAATATCGATAGTGTTTTTATCTTCAAAAAAAATTGCTAATTTTTCTTCGGCATCAGTTTTATGACCTTTTTGCTGGACTTTAGGGATTTTTGTATTAAGCTTACTTGAAATATCGATAAGTGCAGAATCAAAGTCTTCCAGCTTGTAAATTTTATCATAATGGATAAGATCATCAGACAAATGAAATGTTTGGAGTCGATAGTGTTGATTGACAGACCCCCATCCTTCTTTACTTACTTGTTTTTCAAGCGATCTTAAAAAATCAAAAAAAGAAATCTCACTTACTTTAATTAAACTTCTTTGTTTATTTAAAACTTCTTCAAAATATTTCACGAGACTTAATATAGGTGCACGTTCTTTTTTAATAGTATCTAAGTAGGCAGAAAGTATTCTTGAAAAGGGGTTTCTGACAATACAAAACTTAAAAAAACTACTATCAGTGATTATGCTATTAAAATTTTCCTTGCCCAGTTGATATGATTTTACAAAGACTGATTTATTAACAAGATGATGTGGTGTCGGATAAATCGTATCATTAAGTATATTTTTTTGACTCGTGTAGGTATAGTTGTTTGAGAAATATAACGGGTCATTTAATTCTACGTAGGATAAGGCTGCCTTTAGGTATGTGCAGCCGGCTTTAGAATTTTGCACAAAAAGATATTTATTTTTGATTGAAAAATTAAAATGGTAATTTATTTGTGCGCCTCCAATTCTTTGACTAACTTCCTCAAAAATATCACTCATTCTTAATTCCTAGCTCAAAAAATTATATTTGTAGGTGCTGTTAAATGTTAATAGGGGGTTAATTTTAAAACTAACACGACTCTTAAGCCTTCAAAAACTTTAGATAATGGCCTAGGAGAATGAAGAAAATTAGATGGAAAAGTAACAAGTCTATTAGGTCTGGGAATGACTGATACTTTAATGTCACCTTTTTCATCAAAAACTACCGTTTCGCCGCACCATTCTTTTTTCCATTGTGTTGTTAGATATAACACCGCAGTTACCTGACCTTCTTCATCAGAATCAGTGTGAGGCCATCCATCTGTACCATATGTATGGGCATTTAAGTAGTAGCGAATAATTTTAGATTCATTGTTAACTATATTTTTTTTTACCCAATCTATATATTGATGAAATGGCTTAAATGGATGTTTAAGTATCTTCTCACTTACATCTTCAACATTGTCCTTCGCCCCATAACCAATCTCGTGGTGCCAATATCGCTGGTTTGGATTTGATGGTGTATTCCAGCCAAATGACCAGCCGATTTTTGGAAGCGTTTTAAGTAGCGCTATATAAAGCTCTTTAGGTAAAGCTTGATCAAGGACTTGCACTTCACCTTTTTTTAAATTGAATTTTTCCATTTTTAGCCCTTTTAGCTTATAGAGTTTGAAGTTTTTCTGAGGAAAAACCAAAAGATAATAAAATTGCAAAAAAAAGTGCTATTTCCGAGAAGTTATTTTCGTTAAGATCTAAACGATTTATAGCCTCATTTTTATGCATAGATTTAATGAGAATCTTTGGTGCTTCTTTATCAAAAATAGGTTGAATAGCGACATCATTTTCTCTGATTTCTAAATTAGCAATGTCAGACTTTAGGATATAAAATAGCCGACTAGATTTTGATTTAGGTATAAAGTCTAAAATATTTAAGTTATTTAAAAAAATAATTAAACTATTTTGAGTTCTAGCAATGACTTCCTTTATAGTTTGTATATCATTTTGATTTTTATAGTCCATAGCATTGGCATCAATAGCTGATATTGAATATTTGCTCACAATGTGTCCTTGCTTTTTCAGAGATTCTCGGCTTGATTCAATTATTAGGGCAGATAGTTCTCTGTCTGAAAGGGCTATTTTTGGACTTAAGAATTTTTCACCTTCTTTCTTTTTAGCTTCAAATCTCCCTATTTTGTAAAAATCTTTTGAATAGAAACCTATCTTTTCGAATCTTTTATGAAGGAGTGCAGTAATTCTATTTTTAAAATTATCAGATAAAAAATCGGTCATCAAAAGCACAGTTGGAATTGTAGGCATTGATTTTTCAAGGATTATATCTAAAATTTCTCCGCAAATATCACGGTTAGGTTCACTTATCCAATGCGGTCTTAAACCGGGTTGGGCATTGATTTCACAAATGCCGCCTCCAATCTCTAACCAGGATTTTGAAATATCCTTAGTAATGAAATCGATTCCTGCGATATCAAGATTGATAATTCTTGCCGCTCTTTCAAATAAGACTTTATTATCTGGATGAACTAGTGAGGTTACATCTTCGGCATGTCCGCCCGTACTGATATTGGCTGTTTTCTTAAGTTGGACAATAATATTTCTCTCAGGTATCGATTCAAGATTAAATCCATTTTCTTTAATTTGCATTAATGTTTCATCGTCAGTATGAATTTTCATCATAAGACTATTGAGTTTATCGTTACCACGCCTTTTGTCAGCATTAAGAGTTTCTATGAGTGTTTTTATACTACTAACTCCATCTCCTATAATTTGAGCCGGTATTCTTTTGGTCGCCACGAGCATACGCTCTTTAATTACGAGTACACGATGGTCGTCGCCTTCAATATGCTTTTCTATTATGACCCCACCCCTAGATAATGATTTTGCTTTTTTAAAATACGTTTCAAGTGAAGCCTCATTACGAATATTAGGGGCGACACCAATACCCTGTTCTAAGTTTGAAGGTTTAATGACTACTGGCCATTTAAGTTTTTCAGAAATTTTTAATGCTTCTTCAAATGATTGTATTAGGTATGAATCAGGCACGGGGATCCCTGATTTTTTTAAAAGTTGATTACATATAATTTTATTTCTAGCAAAATCCATTGCAAAAATTGTAGTGTGATCAGAAAAGCTACTATTAAGTAAACGGAGCTTTTCGCCAAAACCTATCTGAAGCATTCCGCAATTAATCGATGTCGGTATATTTCTTTTGTAGGCTGATTCTGCAAACCGATTTGACATCAAGGTTAGCATGTTTCTCTTCTTAGCCCAGGCGATTAATTCGTTTTTTGTTTTAATAATAAAGTCTTCTGAGAGATTTTGATCTTTCTTATACGAATTTAAATGTGATATCACAAAGTTTGTGGATTCTTTGATGATATTTTCCCGATACCATGGAATTCCTAGTATGTACCTATTTTCATTAGTAACAAAAACAGCTGCTTTATTTACAGGGTCACCCACCGTTTTTTCCAAAAGCATTACTAAAGAAGCGAACCAATCGCTTACACTGAAAGCTGAATTTTTTTTAAAAAGAAAAGTATTTGGAAGTTGCTCTAAATTAAAAGTATTTAGAATGCTCTCTGGCCATATTTTTTTAATATATTCGGATATTTGATGAGCTTCAATATTTTGTGTATCTTCAATAGATAAAAGTAGGGTGGCGACCTGTTCATTTAAACCAAATCTACATCCTTCACTAATATCAAATTTTTCTATCTTTAACATTAACGACCCAAGAAGGTTTTATTTTTTTCTGCAGTCTCTTTATCCATAGCAATTATGATCAAGATCGAGGACTCGCTATTTTTTAAAATTTCAAAAGGACGCATAAATAAGCTTCTATTGAGACTTACGCTTTCGATATTTAAGTTAGTGTCTTCTAAAAATTTCATCACCATTTTTGTTTTTAAAGCAAAATTTACATTTTGAGGTAAATCATTTGTTTTTTCAGCGACCGAGAGAGCGTTTAATTTTAAAAGTGTGACACCTACTACTAGACCATCAGGGCTAATAATAGGCCCGCCAGAATTACCTTTTTCTATTTCGGCGCTTATTTGAAATAATTTTTTTTGTCTATTTATGCCTTCGTCGCTATTGATTAGACCTTGTGTAATTTTAATAGAATTACTTTGAAATCCAAGCATAGGAAATCCAATAGAGTAGATTTCAAGACCTATAGGGACTGATTCCCAGTCTGCCATTTTAAGATAAGGTGAATTTTTATTAATGCGAACTAATGCTAAGTCAAGCATAGCGTCTGATTTAATGATTTCAGCTTGATTCCAGGTTTGCTCTTTGGTAGTTTTTACCCATATTACATCCTTTCCTCGAATTACATGATATGCGGTAAGAAGGTATCCTTGATTGCTTATAAAAAAACCGGTACCAAAGTTAATTTTTGATTCATCGAATGCAAATAGCGGCGTATTGTTTAGACATAAAAAAATAAATAAGCCGATAAGCTTTGCCATCACTTTTATTTTCATAGAATAAAATTTTTAATTGCGTTGAATATCTGTTGGGCTGATTCAACACTTGAAGTAAGATTTGTTTTGATGTGGACTTCTGGATTTTTTGGCGACTCGTATTTACTATCAATACCAGTAAAGTTCTTTATTTTTCCAAGCCGAGCTTGCACATAAAGTCCTTTTGGATCGCGCCTTTCGCACTCATCAAGGCTTGTATCTATAAATACTTCAATAAATTGATGATTTTTGAAAAGTGAGCGAGCAAGATTTCGATCCTCCTCAAATGGACTGATAAACGAAACAATGGCGATAAAGCCAGCATCCACCATAATCTTTGATACTTCAGCCACTCTTCTGATGTTTTCTTTTCTATCAGCTATATCAAAACTTAAGTCTTTATTAAGACCATGCCTAACGTTATCACCATCAAGAATATAGCTTAATATTTTTTTTTCATAAAAAAGTTTTTCGAGTTCGTGGGCAATGGTTGTTTTGCCTGCGCCTGAGAGACCTGTAAGCCATAGGCATAATGACTTGTGACCAAAAATTTTTGATCTATCATTAAGACTTACCCCACTATCTTTCCAAAAAATATTTTTTTCCAATTATTTTTTATATGTTCCAGTTATAAAATCAGTGAAATTTTTCTCAAGTTCCAGAGTTAATTCGGTCACTATTTTTTTAGGAATAGAAATTGCGCTTGTTTCTTCAAATTTTTCAGTAGAATTATTTGAGATAAAATCAGTAATACGCTTAAAAGCAGCATTACTATCAGATTCAATTTCTTCGTATTCTAGATGAATATTAGGTTTTTGGAATGCTTTGCCTATACTCATAATAAATTGATCTTCTTTAATAAGTTGATTAAGGTTATTTAAGACAAGCGGATAAATGATACTTTGTTCTTTATCATTAAGTTTTGTATCTTTGCGATCATCGACGCTCCATTTTCCTGTTAAGGCTGCCAAAGATAAGGATATAGCTTGTGATAATTTATTTTTTCTTGTAATTAGAATCACCTGGTCAAATTGATTAATGAATTCCATAGCAATTGCAGCTTTGCCATTTGCAATGCGCATTATTTGATGTGGCTGAGCTTTTATTCCAAAATAACCATCAGCCGTAGTTCTGATTTTTTGAATACCATCCATATATTTCCCGATTCCAAAACCTTGTGGCTTATCAGATTTTCCCTTTATTTCATTGGGAAAAATTCTTTGGATCATTAAGCTTATTGCTCTTCGATTAAGATATTCACTTGGCATCCCAAACTTGTCTTTGACATTGCATAAACGTCTTGTGATATATGTACTTCCTGTTCTTTGGGAGGAAAGAATTAAATATTTAGTTCTTATACCATGCGATGGCTTGATGTCATATTTTTCTTGATAGAGCTCGCGCTCCTCATAAGAAAGCTCTTTCGTATCTTCTTTCTCAGCGCTATTTTTATGATTCTCTTCAGATAACTCATTGATAATAATGTCTTTTTCTTTATTGCTATCTTTATTTTTTTTTGCCATTTTTAGCTTTCTCATGAGTATTATTAATTAAATGCAAATTTATAGCCAAATCTTGCTAACCTAGCAATATTATAATTTATATATAGAATTTGAGTGTTATTAAAGTCGATTTGTCTAAAAACATGACGTTGCAGCACTTGAAAAATATCGCTCTATCAGAGCGTATACGTTAAAGTTATAGACTATGGAAAAAATCAAAGAAATTAAGCCGCAGCAATCAATCGAACTCTTGAAGGCGCTTCACATCCTCACGCGGGATGGTAACTTAAATCAAGATTCAAGGCGCAAATTAAAACAGGTTTATCATCTTTATCAATTAATCGAGCCTTATTTAGATAAGACTCTTGCAAATAATCCTCATTTTACTTTGGTAGATCATGGATCCGGAAAGTCATACTTAGGGTTTATTTTGTATGACCTTTTTTTAAAAGAGAAAGGTGGGGAGCTTTATGCGATCGAGCATCGGTCTGACCTTGTTCAGAAGGCAAAAAGATTAGCCGAAACTTTACAGTTTGAACGTCTACATTTCTTTTTATCCGATATCAAGCATTCTTTCGAAGATATCAGCCTTCCGAATAAAGTGGACATAGTCACAGCGCTCCATGCCTGCGATACCGCCACTGATGATGCCATTTTATTTGGGCTAAAAAAGAAAGCACAATATATTGTGATGATTCCTTGTTGTCAGGCGGAAGTAGCTAAAACCTTAAGGTCTGATAAATCAGAGCAATTAAAATATACCTTGTCTGAGCTATGGCGACATCCAATCCATACGAGAGAATTTGGAAGCCATCTTACGAATGTATTAAGATGTCTATTGTTAGAAGGTATGGGTTATAAAGTCACTGTCACCGAATTGGTGGGCTGGGAGCATTCCATGAAAAATGAGCTTATTTTGGCTGAAAATATTCATCAACCTAAAAAAATTGCATTAGATCGATTAGAGGAAATTTTAAAAACATGCCATTTAGAGACCTTGAAATCTAGATTTTTACCTACCATTTAAAAAGGAGAGTTATATGCGTTTTGTTTTAAGTTTAATTCTTTTATTAACTATTTCATCTAGTTTTGCGGCGAATAAAACACCAGCCTTTTCAGGCCCTGATTTTTCAGGTGTTTATCAATGTAATGGGTTGGATATGAATGAGGGTAAATACAAAGGTAAGGTGATTTTAAAATTAAAAAAAGAGCACAGCCAGGCTCAGTATGGCAGTTATGATTTTTTACTCGAAGTGCCAGGTTTCGGTAAGTATCCGGGCCATATGGCAGCCAATGGCTTAAGTGCAGCGATGTATTTTGCATTAGAAAACCAATCGACCCATGATTTTGGTACAGGCATTTCACAGTTTAGTAAAAATGCAAAAGGCCAATGGCAATTTCATAAATTTTATTTTGAACCTCAATTTAAAGGTGGCAATTCAGGATTTGAAGATTGCGTGAAGCAGTAATTTTTAAATTGTGAATGACACATTAAAAAAGAAAGATCAACATTTAGCGATTGAAGCAACTAGACAGGCTCGGTTCGAGAGTCTGTTGCCTATAGAGTTTCCAGAAACCTTACCGGTATCCCAAAGAGTAGAGGAAATTAAAGACGCCATTCAAAATCACCAGGTGGTGATTTTATGTGGCGAAACCGGCTCAGGAAAAACCACACAACTTCCTAAGATATGCCTTAGTCTAGGCCGTGGTATTAAAGGCCTTATCGGCCATACACAACCTAGACGTTTGGCAGCTCGATCAGTGTCATCTCGCATTGCGTCAGAACTTAAATCTCCCTTGGGTGATGCGGTGGGCTTTAAGATTCGATTCGCAGACAAAGTGTCTCAACAAACACTTATTAAAGTGATGACCGACGGCGTGCTTTTAGCTGAAACGCAAACAGACCCTGACCTTAAACAATATGACACCATCATTATTGATGAGGCTCATGAGCGAAGTCTTAATATTGATTTTCTTTTAGGTTATTTAAAGCGACTCACTTCAAGGCGATCTGATTTGAAAATTATTATTACGAGCGCCACGATTGATGTAGAGAGTTTTTCAAAACACTTTAACAATGCCCCGATTATTGAAGTCTCAGGACGCACATACCCAGTTGAAATCCGTTATCGACCGCTAGAAGTCAAAGATGAGGACGATCAAGAAGAAAAAATTGAGGAAGCCATTCTTGATGTCGTGAAAGATTTTTCAAAAGTGGGTGGCGATACTTTAGTTTTTTTACCAGGTGAAAGAGAAATACGAGATATCGCTGAATTTCTAAAAAATAAATTACCGCCTCATTACGAAGTGCTTCCTCTTTTTTCAAGACTTTCCAATGAAGAGCAGCAAAAAATATTTAGAGGCTCAAACGGGCGACGCATTATTTTATCCACCAATGTTGCTGAAACTTCTTTAACTGTTCCTGGCATTAAATATGTGATTGATCCAGGTATTGCCAGAGTCAATCGTTATAGCCCAAGAAGTAAGGTTGAGCAGTTGCAGATTGAAAAGATTTCCCAAGCGTCAGCGAAACAACGCAGCGGTCGATGTGGGCGGGTGTCGGATGGTATTTGTGTGCGCCTTTATTCGGAAGATGATTTTAATGGGAGGCCCTTATTTTTAGATCCTGAAATATATCGGTCCTCTTTAGCTTCTGTGATATTAAAAATGGCATCACTTCATTTGGGTGATGTCTCCCAATTTCCTTTTATACAAGCACCTAGTCGACGATTCATTCAAGATGGCTATTTGTTACTCCAAGAATTAGGCGCCGTGAATGATCAATACGAGTTAACACCAATCGGTCGAGATCTAGCCCGTCTTCCTATGGACCCTCGATTAGGTCGGATGCTACTTCAAGCTAAAAAAGAAAATGCACTGTCTGAACTTTTAATCATTGTCAGTGCGTTAAGTATTCAAGATCCAAGAGAGCGACCTTTGGATAAAAAAGCGGAAAGTGAAGCTGCACAAGTTCGTTTCTTTGATGAGAAATCCGATTTCGTTTCTTATTTAAAACTTTGGGCATTTTTCGATGAAGCGATTCAAAAGAAAACTTCACAAAATAATTTAAGAAAACTTTGCCATACGCATTTTTTATCTTATCTTAGGATGCGAGAGTGGCGCGATTTACATGAGCAAATTCGAGATCTCATTTTAGATATGAATTTTAAGATCAATGAGAAGCCTGCTAATTATGTCCAAATTCATCGATCTATCTTATCCGGCCTTCTAGGTAATATTGGGGTTAAAGCGCTAGAAGATGATTCTTATGTCGGTGCGCGCAATATTCAATTTCATTTATCTCCTGGATCCAATATAAAAAGGAGAAAGTCGAAGTGGGTGATGGCAGCCGATCTTGTGGATACTACAAAGCTTTATGCAAGAACGGTAGCTGAAATCGATGTGGAATGGATTGAATCTTTAAGTTTACATTTAGTGGAGCACCACCATACCGATCCTTATTGGGACACTAAGTTATCACGCGTGAATGCGCATGAAAGAATTACACTTTACGGACTCACTATTGTGCCTAAAAGAAATGTGCACTTTGGACCGATTAATCCTGAAATTGCACGTGAAATTTTTATTAGACAAGGTTTAGTCTCAGGCGGTTATGTTTCAAAAGGACACTTTTGGAAACATAACCAAGATCTGATTGAAGAAGTTGAGCTTTTAGAACACAAGGCAAGGCGTCTTGATGTATTAGTGAATGAAGAAGACCTCTTTGAGTTTTATGATAAAAAAATACCGCAGGGTATTATCAATGGTGATGGATTTGAGGATTGGCGGCGCGAGATAGAATCAAAAGATCCAAAAGCTTTGTTTCTCACAAAAGCACTTTTAATGAAGCGTGATGCGAACGAGATTACTGAGATTCAGTACCCTGAAACTTTAAACATTGAAGGCGTCACCATCCCACTTAAATATCGTTTTGAACCCGGGCATCCTGATGATGGTGTCACAGCGGTGATTTCTGAAATTGACTTTCATCAGCTCGATTTAAATATCTTACAGTGGTTAGTACCCGGCATGATCCGCGAAAAACTGAATTGTATTTTTAAATCTTTGCCAAAACATATTCGAACACAACTTTTGCCATTAACAGATGCTGTCACAGAGTTTTTAACTCAACACAAAACACATGAGCATTTATTTCAGTCGATTAGCCAATTTATTTTAAAGAAAACGAAAGAGCCATATCTCATTGATGAAGCAAGTATCGAGAGTCTCCCTCGCCACTGTTTTATGAATATTGAAGTGAGAAACCAGAAAAATGAGCTTGTATCTCAGGGTCGCGATTTGAATCTTCTTAAAGGATCAATCAAGCCTCAGGTGCATATCAAAAAGAATGATAAGACCAATACCATCGAGCGGTTTAATTTAAAGCGATGGGATTTTGACGAGTTGCCTTATGACATCCTTTTAAATACCCATCAAAAAGAATACAAAGGTTTCGTAGGGTTATCTGATGAAGAGGAATCGGTATCTATTCGTGTCTTTGTATCAGAAGAGGAAGCTAATACATCCCATCGACAAGGGATTTTA
>Ga0214919_10012006_pt1 | contig 10720 bp, 7 predicted proteins | sample LL1503_MetaG_FD_177994 | JGI IMG/M metagenome (GOLD analysis project Ga0214919, IMG submission 177994) | Freshwater microbial communities from Lake Lanier, Atlanta, Georgia, United States - LL-1503 | ecosystem: Environmental > Aquatic > Freshwater > Lake | place: USA: Georgia | collected 2015-03-15 | reverse complement strand
TGCAGACCAACAATCCCACAATCGCCAATTTAAAAATGGCGCCACAGATGCGACACTTTGTTGGCTTGCACGAACACGAACTTGATGTCGAACAACATGATTGACCCGTACCTGATTCCATAGAAATCCTCCTTGCGGCGAAAATGCCGTACAAAGTCCATCGGTCATTCCTGCAGATCGACTTGATTGACGAAATTAGTTCTCTTGAGGGCGGGTTCGATCGACCCGCCGAGCCGCGCGCCAACACCAGAGGCCTGCCGCCACAGCGACGATCAACGGCCACAGCACCACGTTGATGACAAGAAGCCGCTGCCCGAGCGAATCAACGTCCTGGCGTAATCCAAATTGGACGCCTCGCAATTCCTTGCGATACGCATTGACCTTGGTCTGCAATTCTGCCAGTTCTGCTTGCTGTTCTGCGGACAACAACATCTGGCCAGATTCTTGACTGCCACTCTTACTCTGCAGTTGTGCGATATTGATTTCCGCCTTGCGCACTTCCAATTGAAGGTCTTTTTCGCGAGCGATGTATCGCTCCTCCGCTGCCTTGCGAATTTCCTCGACACGTTCAAATGGCCTGCGAAATTTCCCCCGCGAACGAAGCGTCGCCACGGCGGGGTCCCCTGCCATCCGTTCAAGCAATCCAATCACCAATGGACCGTTGTCCGAGAACGCACGCTTCATTCCAGATTGTGGATCATCACGCACCCACGTCTCGTCAGCCAATAAATCTGCGTCGGCAATGATCACGATGTTTGCATCACCGATTGTTGGACCGTACGCACTTCCAATCGGACCAGAAATTCTCGCTGCCAAAATGCGTTGCACGCCGTCGGGCTTGCAATCGCGAAGCAACTGCTCTGCATCACCGAAATACCCCAACTTCAAAGTCTGAATGAGTTGCGAACGATCACTCGAAAAGATGATCGGATCGATCTTCGGCGCAATCGCGGGATCCCCGCCATTTACCCGCTGAATCTCGCCGGCACTCTTCAGATTGATCGCATCAAATCCGCTCACAAGGGGATCCGATTGATTGAACGCCGTTCGAGTCAGACTCAACCATGCCAAATAGTTCAGTTCGCGCATCGTTCCGCCAGGGCCTGCTGTCTGAATGCGCGTGGTGTAATTGAGATCGCCAACCGCCATGTCGCGCGGAATATCCAAACCCCATGCGCGAAGAAGCGGGAGGTCGTACGTCGTCGCTGCGACTTTCATTCCCATCTCCCGCGAATCTGGATGCTGATCCGTCTCAGCAAACGGATCGGCGAGCACGAGCAGCGGATGACCAGCAGTCGCCCAAGCATCGATCGAACGAAGCATCGGCTCGGAGAGTTTGCGAGGTTGAACGAGTAGCAATGCTCCCAGACCTGACGGAATTGCTGCCGCATCAGCAGGAATCTCCACCACATCAAAGAGCTCTCGCATCTGCTCGATCACGAAAGGTCGAGGACCAAGCGGAGCGGCCGAGCCATCTTGCATCATGCGCGCTGGCTGCAATGGCATGCATGAAAGCAATCCGACCTTCGGCTTGGAGGATCGCCCCACCGTGGCGATTGCTTTCGAAACTTCGTACTCGATGAATGAATCGCGATCGGCCGAAAAGATTGGTATCGCCTTCGTTCGCCCAGTCGGACCGACTGCAATCAACCCAAGGATCGCAGTGGCGCCGCTGTTATTGACTGGTTGCACAATCAGTCCCCCCGCGCGTGCGTCATCTTCGCTCTCGCTGAATGGCTGCGGATTGATGACGTGCAGTTCGAGCGACCCCTTGGAGAGATCGACCAATTCACCCAAGTATTCCTCAACGCGCTGCGCATGCGCACGAAGTTCTGGCATGTCGGCAATTGATTCTCGCGACGCATACAGATCCAATCGCACAGGTTCATCGAGTGACTTCAAGATCGCACGCGTTCCAACAGAAAAACTGTAGAGCCCTTCCTGTGTGAAATCGATTCGCCAACCAACCAAACCGAATGCTGCCGCAGCGTTGAGCACTATCAATCCGACGAGGATCAACACGATCATCCCGAGACTGCCAGATTGTTTCTTGCGAATGCTCATCGCGAGCCTTTCCAATCCAGAAGCAGTGCGTTGATCCACAGAAATGCAACGATCACCGAAACGGGGTAGAGCACGTCCCGCACATCGAAAACACCACGAATCAGTGCCTGAAAGTGCACCAGAGCGCTCATCGCCGCAACCGCCTCAATGACCGATTTCGGCGCCCACTGCGCGAAGAAATCCAGCACCACTGGGAATCCAGTCAAGAGCAGAATGAAACATGCGGCGACACCAAGCACAAATGCGACCACTGCATTTCGAGTGCACGCCGAAAGACATGCGCAGATCGAAAGCATCGTTGCAAAGAGCAGTGCAGATGCGATATAGCTTGCAATGATCACTCCATGATCTGGAGTTCCCAACCACGAAATTGTCATCCACAGCGGAATCGTTAACACGAGCGAGACACATGAAAATGCCCACGCTGCGAGAAATTTCCCAAGCACCAAGTCTCGTGTTGTCAGCGGCAGTGTCATCAAGAGTTCAATCGATCCACTCCGGCGCTCGTCAGACCACAAACGCATTCCCAGCGCTGGCATAAAGAAAAGTCCAAGCCACGGCTGCCACTGAAAAAAAGCGCGCAGATCAGCTTGGCCTCTTCCATAAAGACCGCCGAGTTGAAATGTGAAGAGCGACGCCAGAGCAACGAACATCACCAAGAAGACTGCGGCGAGGGGCGTCGAGAAATACGCATAAAACTCGCGGCGAAAAATGCTGGCAGTGCGGACAAACGCCGATGGGGTTGGAGGAGGCCCTTCGCTCAAGACTTTCCTCCCCGAGCCTGCTGAGTTTTTGGCGCACTCTTTGCGGAAGTCAGCGTTCGGAAAATATGATCGAGTCGATTCTGGGTAATTCCCGCAGGGACTCGAGCATCGAGCTCCTTGGGCGTTCCATCAAAGACCATCACGCCTCGATTGATGATGACTGCGCGCGTGCAAACCGCTTCGACTTCCTCCAAGATGTGCGTCGAAAGAATGATCGCGCGGTTCTGGCCGAGCTCTCGAACAAGTTGCCTGACTTCGAATTTCTGATTTGGATCCAAACCATCAGTCGGTTCGTCCAAGATCAAGACTGGCGGATCGTGCAAGAGTGCCTGCGCGATTCCAGTGCGGCGTTTGTATCCCTTGGAAAGAGTCTCAATTCGTTGACCACGGCAAGGTTCGAGATGCACTCGCGCCACGGCTCGATTGACCCGCTCGACAATTTCTTGTCCTCGATATCCGCGTGCGCGTGCGGAGAATGCGAGAAAATCCTCCACGCGCATTTCTGAATATGCCGGCGCTCCTTCTGGGAGATATCCAAAGTTTCGCTTCGCCCCAAGTGGGTTCTGTGCGAGATCGACGCCGGCAATCTTGATTGTGCCACCGTCAGGCTGGAGAAACCCCGTCAACATGCGCATCGTGGTCGATTTACCCGCGCCGTTTGGGCCGAGAAATCCGAGAACTTCACCTCGGGCAACGCAGAGATCAATCCCACGCACAGCTTCAAGCGAACCGAAGTTTTTACGAAGCCCAATCGCTTCGATCAGCCCAGAGCGTTCATCCACAAGAGTGTTTTACCACGCCGCAAGAACAATAGCGAGATCGATGCCGTCAACGAACCCATCATTGTTGATGTCAGCTGTTGGATTGCTCGTGTCCCACGCACCAAGCACAATTGCAAGATCGATTCCGTTCACAACTCCATCGCCGTTGATATCAGCAGGATTCGCAGGCGGCGGCGTGAACATCACGATGAGTTGTGGATTGTTTGAACCCGCTTCACGAGATTCGAATCGCTTCGCAGATTGGAGAACAACTTCGTTTCCAAGCAAGCCCCATCCGAGATTCATCGCTGGAGAATCAACCCATTCCTGAACATCCGCCACAATTCGCGCGGTCGATCCCCATGTGTACCACCCAACACCGTTGACATTCGCCGAAGCGCTCGCAGCAGTACTGAACTCGCCGCCAGGCGTGGGCCACGGCACATCGGGATAAAATCGATTGATCCACGTTGCATCGCCGGGCTTCGCTGGCGCTCCACCGCCGCCGAATGCGAATGAAGTTCCTTCACCCCAAGACAAGAGCGACTTTTTCAAACTGACTGCAAATGCTCCCGATTGCGCTTGGCTCATATAAAGCTTTAACTGCACACTCGTCACAATAGATCCGGGAGGAATGCCTTGAAAATTGAACTGGATCAGTCCACGCCGAAGAGTTCCTCCTCCCTGATCTCCGACTCTTCCAGCATAAATGTTGTACGCCGCGCCGAGCGCAAGTTGACTTGAAGAGTCCGAGATGAGCGTTGCATCTCGGGCGGAACCAAGCGTGACTGTCGTCGCGAGAGTAGCGAGACTGAACACCAGCGAAAGTGCGGTCGCAAAGAAAAATTGACACACCCAAGCTGACCGGCTCATCCAGTCCATCCCGAAATCAGTGAAGTGAGGTCGGCTCCTCCTACAACCCCGTCGAAGTTGAGATCGCCGATACCAGCCCCGCCCCAATTGCTCAGCATCATTGAAAGGTCCACTCCATTGACGAGACCATCGCCATCAATATCGGCAGAAAAGATCACGCGAGGCGTGACGGTGACTGAAACCGTTTTTTCGACATATGACCCACCAGAATCCGTGCCGCGCAAAGTGATCGTGTGAACTCCTGGAGCCAAGTTGGCTACAAAGATCTGTCGGCCGGTTCCGATCGCTCCCGCGATCGAAGAAGTCCAAGTGAATGCCGTATCGGGCAGGAATTGATCCTCCAAATCCCAACCTGATGCGTGCAACAGAATGGATGCTCCCGCGGGATAGGACTCATTATTGTTCGGCGTGATCAAATTGATGTCTGGCGCATTCACAAGCCACAAGTTTGACCAATCCGACTCGCCAGCAATCGAGCCTTCTGCCTGACCACCAAAAAGTCCAAACGCCGCTGGCATTTCCGCATCAATGACATTCAACCCATCGGTCATGCGCAGCTTGATGATCCCTTGGCCACTTGGCGCAACTGGAATATCAGAGAGTGAAAACTTCATCGACGCCCCACGTTGATTCACTCCGATGGCTGACCATGATTGGCCTCCATCGCAGCTCAACAAAAGATCAGCGGAAAGTGCATCACCATCTGCATCGGTCGCATCCCAAAAGAGCTCGACGAATGGACCTGTTTTATTGTGACTCGCAACTCCAACTCCATCGATGGTTCGACTTCCAAGGCTCACCACATGAGGCGCTGACGCAGTGCGCGTCCGAGTCGCCAGCAAGCGCCCGCTCTTCAAGTCGCGCAAATCGATTCGTGCGGGCGCTTGATTTGCAACAGTCGCAGGAATAAGAATCGAGACTGGAGAATGTTCGTGCATATGAGCCTGACCACGCAAACACTCTGCGCATGATTCGCGCGAAGTTGCGGACCGCCAGCGCACGCTTGAAAGCAAATCTCCGCCTGCGCCGAATGATTGCAACAGCAAGTCGCCTCGAGCATCATCCGCAGTTGGCGCAGCCAAATCGATTTGATTGACCGGCGATAAATCGATCCGGCCAGTTTTATGTTGATACGTGCCGCTGATCTGCAGCACGCGCTGCGCATCAGATGCGGGATCTTCGCCACCACCTGGAGGGGAAAATGCACTGCACTGCGAACGGCTATCGGTGAGGCAATCGAGATACGTTCCCGAATCGACCCACGCCACGTTGGTCAACTGCCCAGCAACCATCACGTCATACTGGCTTGCCGCATGCGTCTGCCCAAGAGTGAGTGGATTCGCCAGATGATGTTCGACATCAAATCCCACCACGCCAATCGTGTTGGACGTATGAGATCGTCCCCAGCAGTGGCCTATTTCATGTGCGAATGTTCTTTGAAAACGCGTTGATTCAGTATTGCCGAACGCTACATCGCCCGGAATTCCGTTTGCCTCTCCATTGCCGCTGAATGGATTTCCAGGCAACCATCCGAAAAGAAACTCAGGGCGGGCATGCCCCACTGCTGGAATTTGCGTGAGACGAATCGTCTGAAGCGTGTTCAGAAGCGACGCGTCAGAGGCATTGATGTCTGATGTCCAGTTGAGTGGCCCAAGTGGCGAGCGGTGATAATTCAGCTCTGCCACGGCATAGATACCACGCATAAATGAATCGCCGATACCAGGCTCGATCGTTGCCGCAGGAGGTTGACCTCCACCAAGCGTGTAGTTGACCGAAACGTATCCGACATCGAGCGTCTTGCGGCATGCAAAGACTGCGTTACTCACTCGAAAGAAATTATTCGCCTCATTCGTTTCGGCAACTTTATTGAGCGGATCAAGGACAACTTCGAAATCAACATCGCTGCTGACTGGCGCAACAATTGTGAAGTTGATCGTGTCATTGACATTCTGCGAGCTTGGCGTAATCGGCGCCGTGATGGGGCCATTGCGTGAAAAGAAAGGCGAGCCATCCACCTGTAGGCCGCCAACATTGACCCGAATGATCGCGTCAACATTCGCCTGCGATGTTGTTTGCCCCGTGACGGAAACCTTCACTCGAACCATCGTGGGTCGGCCACCAACCAATGTTGTCGTTCCAAACTGCGCGCCTTGAATCAGTTCAACACTCGTCACTGCGAGATCGACCGCCATCGCAGTCGATGCGACAGTGGCCATGACGACCGCTGACGCCATCATCTGAAACCGTGGGAAACTTCGAGTCATTTTCCTGATATCTCCTTGCGACACCCGAACGAGAAAATACGCGCCCTACTATCCCCAGTTGCTCAACAATATGGCCAAATCAAGACCATCAACACTGCCTGATGAGTTGACATCCGCTGATCCAGGACCGCCCCACTGAGCGAGCAAGACAGCGAGATCACTTGCATTGACAATGCCATCACCGTTGATGTCGCCAGGACGAGGCGCACTGCCGACCGTGATTGCGATTGCAAATCCCAACGTGGCATCGCCTTCGCCGGGAATATTTTCATCGCTCGTCAAGAGAGTTCCGCTGACCTTGGTGACACCGGCGGGAAGTCCGACTGGATTCACGCGCAGATGCAGCACTCCCGCCGTTCCTGCGATTGACTGTGGCAATGTGCCGATCACTGAAACTGCAGATCCTGTTGGCAGCTGGACAAAGTCTGCGTCGAGCATTGACTGCAAGGTATTCCATCCAACATTATTAATCGGGACATCCACATTGACTGGGCCACTTCCAACTGGAACCGTCACAGGTACGGAGATCGTTGTGACAACCGAAGCCGCTTGCCAAGAAGCTCTTGCATGGGAAAGCACCGAAAAAGTTGCCGGCAAGACGATCGCAGCATTTTGCGCCCCTTCGGACGACGTGGCGACTTGGGCTTCAACATTCAAAACGCCAACAGTTCCAGTATTCAATTGCAAAGCTGCAGTTGCGAACGCGGGAGTCAATGGGGCGATACCACTCACCGATCCACTCAAGCCACTTGCTCCAGTCACGACATAGTCGAGTTCGTCAGTACCAAGCGGCGTGACAACTGCGGCAACATTTTGCACTTGAACTTGCGCCTGCACGGACGCTCCTTGAATAACGCGCAGCGGAATCGAGAGGAACGATGCCGCCATCACCGCAGGAACTTGATAATCCACAATGACTGGAATGTGATCGGAGGCATTAAAAATAGCCAACGCAAGCGCGTTCGAACGGGCCGATTCGGCGGGATAATACGAATTCCCATTCGTGTTGATCGCGAGGTTGTAGTGCAACCCGTCATTCCCAAACGATCGATATGTCCCTAGAATTATGCTGATTCCCTCGCCATCCGACAGTCCACCAGTTGCGAGATGGATATCAAATCGATCGTCCATTCCACCGCCAACAAGTGAGCCAGATACATCGCGCGGACTTTGACTGTGAACAATTGCGTGCGCACTTCCGCTCCAACTTCCCGTTCCAAGAGGATCGAATGCTTGTGCATTTCCCGCCGCCAAGAATGCGAGATACGCCGGCTCCGTATTGTTGTACAAGTTGTAATCGCCAACGAAAATCGCACGGACTCCTGCGCCAAGCGCATCGGCATTTCCCCGAATCGCCAATGCGCCAGTTTGACGGTCCGCTTCAAATCCGACGGAGGCCTTCAAATGCATGCTGTACAAATAGAAGCGCGCCGCAGTCGAGTCATATCCATTCAAACGAAAGAGCCAACGATCCGCATTGCGACCAGCGCCCGTGAAGATGTCCGCATGAGAGGCTGTCGTCTCAGAAATAGTTTGCACGCGGTAAAACGCGCACTCAGCGCCGGACGAACTGTCTTCGGTCCCAGAGGTCGTATACGTTGCACGGTTATAGGTCGCTCCAGCGGGAGCAGCCCCATTGACAAGTGACTGCAGTTCGGCGACGGTGCTCGCACTGACCTCCTGAAATACAAAGATGTCTACTGGCTTGGCCCAGCCAGCCTTGTTATCGGAATGAGCGGCTGCGAGAACTTGCTGGAACGACGGTCCGTCGCCACCCATGTGCGCAGAATTGTAATTCACGATCCGAACCTGACCGAACGCAGGAATCGCGGCAGGAAACGCGGCAATAACCACAGCGATCGCCGTGCAGGATCGGAACGAGATTCTCATGGAAGGAACATAGCCTTGAAATCGGTTCGTGGCGCATTTTGTTTGCAATTCGTATACAAATATGCCCCCCCATATTGGAGAAAACTAATGAAAAAGATATTCGGATCCATCCTCGCCGTCACCGTCGCCCTTCTCTTCCCACACTCTGCACAGGCGCAGCAGATCACCCCCGAAATATTCACCCTCCAAAATGGGATGAAATTCGTTCTCATCCCACGCACCGATGAGCCAAACACCATTTCGGCTGGCTGGCTGGCCAAGGTCGGCAGTGCAAACGAGCGCCCCGGCATCACTGGCATCTCGCACTTCTTCGAACACATGATGTTCAAGGGGACGAACACGATCGGAACTGCCGACGCCAAAAAGGACGCCGATTTCCGTGCTTCCCAGAAGACACTGCGGGATGCGATGAACCAATACGTTTGGACCACTCAGTACCAGCGGTTTTTCCTCGGCGAGATTGACGATCCGTGGAGTGCGTCCAATGACACACCAGCACTGGCCAAGATGCGAGCAGAGCTCAAGACATCAATGGACAGCCAGCAAGGTCGCCTCAACACGACAGCTCTTTCAGCACTAAAAACGGAACTCGGCAAGATCGATCCGAAGGCTGCCGACGGCGCAAAGAAGACGCAAGAGATCAAAGCACAGATCGCCACGCTCGAAGCTGACCAGAAGAAGATCGGCTCGATCGTCAAGGATGAATTCGATCAGATTTATACGAAGGGCGGCGGAAGCCGAATGAACGCCTTCACTTCACACGATCTCACTTTCTTCTTCATCACTGTTCCAAGTAACAAGTTCGAACTCTGGTGTTGGATGGAAAGCGATCGCTTGAATGACAGCGTCTTCCGCGAGTTCTATAGCGAGCGAGATGTTGTTCATGAAGAACGTCGCCTGCGCACCGAAAGCACGCCGACAGGAACTTTTCAAGAGCAATTCGATGCGATGTTCTGGATGTCCAGCGGATATTCATGGCCCGTCATCGGATGGACGAGCGATCTGAACTCGTACTCCATGGACGAGGCGATGAAGTATTGGAATATCTATTACCGCCCAAATAATCTCGTCGGCTTCATCGTCGGCGATTTCAAACCAGCCGAAATAAAGCCACAAATCGAGTCTTACTTCTCGCGGCTACAAGCTGGAGCGACTCCACCACCAGCCGTCATCACTCTCGAAGCGAAGCAGATGGCGGAGCAACGGATGAATGCACAGGCTGATTGCCAACCACAGGTTGAGATTCGATATCACACGGTTCCATTCCGCCATGCGGATTCGTATCCACTCGACATGATGTCGCAGATTCTCAACGGACGCACGGGACGACTCTACAAGTCCATGGTGGAAGGAAGCCAGATTGCATCCGAAACTTCAGCGCAACAGGACAGCCGCAAGACCGCAGGATTCTTCGCCTTCAGTGCGGAGACCAAAGGCGATGGAACTCCCACCCAACTCGAAGATGCTTGGTACACCCAACTCAAGCGCCTTCAGGACGAACCAGTCACCGACAACGAACTGCAGAAGGTGAAGAATCAAGTCGCAGCGGATTCGTACCGTGGCTTGCAGGCGAATTTCCGCTTGCTTGTTGGCATGGCGTATTCCGAAGCGCTCGGCGGATGGGAAGAAATCAATGAGAGTCCAAAGAAACTTCAAGCGGTGACTGCCGCAGATATTCAACGCGTTGCCCGCAAGTATTTCGACGCATCGAATCGATCTGTTGCGACATTCCTTCGCAAACCATCTGCTGCTGATTCCGCTGTCGATCCTGAAATCGCAAAACTTCCTGCTCCAATGCAAGCACGAGCAAAGCAAATGGTCAGTCAGATCATGACGGAAACGGATCTCAAGGGACTGCAAGAAGGCATCACTCAGATGGAAGCTCAAGCAGCACAAGTGCCTCCACAAATGAAGCCGATGATGGATTTCATGCTTAAGAAAATGCGCGAACGCATTTCGCAACTCGAAACAACTGGAGGTGCAAAGTGAATTGCCCAACAACACACATCGCAAACCAACCAGCGAATCTGAAGAAGGACATAATTATGAAGACGACTCTGACCATCATCGCAGCAGTTTCAATGGCATCAAGCGCATTGGCAGG
>Ga0214919_10012005_pt1 | contig 10721 bp, 7 predicted proteins | sample LL1503_MetaG_FD_177994 | JGI IMG/M metagenome (GOLD analysis project Ga0214919, IMG submission 177994) | Freshwater microbial communities from Lake Lanier, Atlanta, Georgia, United States - LL-1503 | ecosystem: Environmental > Aquatic > Freshwater > Lake | place: USA: Georgia | collected 2015-03-15 | reverse complement strand
CTGATCGGCCGTTGCAGTGTGATGGTCAACCAGATCGGTAATCGCCTTGAGCGCCATGACCGGAATCGCCATCATTTCGCAGACGTAGGCCACCGCTGCAGCCTCCATTTCTTTCACTGCTCCCCCGGACGCAGCGATCAAACGTCGGTCATCATCATTTTCATCAAGCGAGTTGCTGGTCGTCACGACACCCAATTTGAGATTCAACGCCTGTGCAAGACCTGCCGCCGGCACGGCTGGATATGAACCAATTCCATATTCTTCAAATCCCGGAATCGCGATTCGCCGATCGTGATGAACAAACCTCTGATCACTCACGTACACATCACCGATCTCTGCACCTTGACTCATCCAGCCACCAGCAGTGCCAGCAGTAATCAAAAGATCGGGGTTATATCGATCGGCAACAAAATATGTATTAAGAGCCGCGGCCTCAGTGCCGATCGAATCAACTCCATGTCGCTTATCGCGTCCATTGACCGAAATAATGACGCGACACCCGTTGCGGTTCGCCTCAAAAAATTTGAATGGCATCAATGGAATCGCCGGAATCGCCTGAGCGCCAAGTTGCGTCAAAACCGGCGAGGCTTCAGAAGCCATGGCCATGACGACCGCGATGCATTTCATGCTTTGATAGTAGGTGCTAGTCGTAGGAACGACGGAGCATTAAGCGCGTCCACAATTGCAAAAGCTGTAGTGCCGAGCGAGAAATTGCGGGGATGCGAAAAAACTGCGATTTCCCATGAGGACGGTGATAGTGGCTCACACCAACCTCAACAAAATTCGCCTGCACACGATTGAGCGCATGCATCATTTCAACACAGATCACTCCGGTCGTTGACTGCAAGCGGACTTTGCCTAACAACGCATTTCTGATCAAACGAAAATCACAGTCAGTATCTCGAACTGGCAAGCGGAAAAGGAACCGCACCCCATGGTGATATGCCCGACCAATAATGCGTCGATGCAATGGGTCGCCACGACCGATCTTGAATCCCTGAATGACATCAGATGATTCAGTCACCGCAGCGATACAGCGAGTGATTTCGCGGGCGTCGTACTGTGCGTCGCCATCGGTATAGAAAACCCACTGTTTTGTTGAAACAGCGAAACCCGACAACAGCGCACCACCGTAACCACGATTCACTTCATGATTCACAATACGAAGCTCACTCACTTCTTTTTGAAGTTCTTGCAAAACTTGTAGCGAATTGTCACTTGATCCGTCATTAACGACAATGATTTCAAAATCAGAAACTGCTTCAACTAAAGATTCACGAACATCCCTCACCATCTTGCCAATCGATAATGCGTCGTTGTAACACGGAAAGAACGCTGATACCGATAACACCAGTGGGTTTTGCTCGCGCACTGTTGTCATAGATCTATGTCTACTAGTACCGCACAAACATCATCAACTTCATCATCTGTGAGTTCAGGAAAACAAGGAAGGCTCACGCATTCATTCGCCCATTTTTCAGCAACAGGGCTCGCAGCAGAGACAAACTGCTGAAGTGCAGGTTGCTGTGTGAGTGCTAACGGATAATGAATCCCGGTAGCGATTTCGTGCTTGAGCAATGCTTGGCGGAATTCATCTCGATTGGGTGTCAGGGCTACTGCTAAGTGGTACACGTGATTGACATGACGGGCTTGCCAACGAATATTGGGATTGGCAAGTTGATAACGATTCGCGATATCGCGACGTCGTTGATTTCCAAGTTCTAATTGAGGGAGCACGATATTGAGCCAAGCGGCTTCAATTTCACTCATACGGTGATTCTGACTGACCTCAATGTGTACGTACTGTTCGCTTTGACCATGTACGCGGAGTCGGCCTAAACGTTCAGCAACTTCTGGATCGTCGGTGACAACCATTCCACCGTCACCAATACCCCCAAGATTTTTGGTCGGATAAAACGAATACGCGCCGATTGAACCAGCCAAGCCTTTTGTCGCTCCATGGCTTTGCGCACAATCTTCGACAACCTTCACTCCTAGATCTGTCAACTTACCCAAATTGTCAACCGGTCGACCGTACAGATGGACGGCGATAACAGCCTGAGTTCGTTCGGTCATCGCTTGCTCGACGAGATCAAGATCTATCGCCGCGGTTTCGTCATCGATATCGACAATCACTGGTCGGGCACCAACAGCACATACCGCAGATGCAGTCGGCACGGCTGTCATCGCCGGCACGATGACTTCATCGCCTGGTCCAATCCCGAGAGCCGCCAAACCGAGCTGCAATGCCGAGGCACCACTCGATACTGCAATCCCATATTTTGTGCCAGCAAAATTTGCAAATGACTTTTCAAACTGACTCGTTTGCGAACCAAGCAAAACAGAACCACTGTCTAGAACTTGCCGAGTTGCAAGAGCGAATGCATCAGCATTGGCTTTTAATCTCCTGGACAAATCAATCAGAGGTACCACGGATGCCTCCGATAAAAGTCCAAAGTTTGTTCAACACCATCAGCGAACGCTACTTGCGGATTCCAATTCAATAAGCGATGTGCCTTTGCGTAATCACCGCTAAAGCCACCAATATCAATTCGGGCAAGTTCTTCAGGCCAAGGGATACAAGTAACTGTCGAACCCTCTCCTGCCTTTGCAACAACTAATTCCGCTATCTGTAAAAGGCTGAGGACTTCGGTGTGACCCAGATTGATGACCTCTCCGGGATTTACTGCACCCGCTGCAACTTGTAGGGCCGCCTTTCCTAAAGCCTCAACGACGTCAGTGATATACAAGCAATCGCGTAGTTGCTGTCCATCACCAAATACTTCGAGTGGCAAGCCCTTCATTGCTCGTGCCAAAAACACAGGCAAAAAACCCAATCCTGGTTTTTGCAAACTTTGATTTGGTCCAAAGACGTTGCTGAGGCGCAATGACACCGTTTTTACACCGTGAACAGTTCCATACAGACGGTGATAGTTCTCTCCTGCCAATTTGTTCACGCCATTGATGTCACGCGGCACTGTTGGGTGTTTTTCATCAACGGGCAAGTACTGAGGTGTTCCATACACCTGCCGAGTTGAAGTATGCACAACAACTGCTGACGGTTGACAGCGACGCAATGATTCAAGAAATCTCAATTGTGCTGTCACATTAAGTTCAGCATCATGTATTGGGTCCACCATTGACTCGTGATGACTCACTTGGCCGGCGATATTAAAGACAAAATCAACTCCATCTAGAAGTTGTTCAGCTAACTCATCATCGGCAATATTTCCTTTGATGACACTGATTGCCGAGAGTGACGGGTTGATATTGCGTTCATCTCCCCCATGCTGTTCGATCAAGGCGTCAAGAACTCGCACTTGTGCCCCGGCTACCGCCAGAGAATTAGCCATGTTCGATCCGATGAAGCCGAGCCCACCGGTTACAAGACAGGTAGATCCCGCGAATTGGTTCAAGGCACCCATGCTGACCTCACCACGTTGACGGCCAAGAAAAGAAATGAACTTCCAGCAACGACGAAAAAGATTGACCGATACATCTTTGACCAGTTCGTCAATGAAATCGCCACCATCACCAACAATGGAGCGGTCAACGAAACATACCGAGCCATGCCCTCAACTCCGAGCAGCAATGAAGGTGCTAACAAAACAAAGGAAATGACATGCCACCAATGAGGAATCTTCTTGATGGCCGACAACGCAACTGCAGCAACGACGACAAAAGTTGCGACATGCAAAACGATCGCTGGTCGTTCAAACGGGTGTGACAGAAAATCAACAATCGTCGTTTCTAGCCACGTATTCTTGGCATGAACAAACGCAAGTGCATCGCCGGTTTTGTTACGGCAATAAATCATCCAGATCGCGACAAATGCCAGTGATGGCGTCGCGACGATGGCAGCGTTCTTCACACTTCGTTGCACAAACCCAACTGCAGCGAGAAGCGCTGGCAAAATCAAGATGCCGTTTGGTCGGCTGGCACTCACCACCAAGAGCAACAGTCCGACGAATAACCATTGCCTATTTGTATTTTTGTTGTTGACTACTCGCCATTCAATACGATCAACAAGAACCAAAAGCCATATCAATGCCGCGACAAACATGCTGTCGCTATATGACAACACTTGACCAACGGCGCCTGGCAAAAGTGCGAGAGTCCAAACTGCATATTTCGCTACGGTTTCGCCTTCGCGTCGTCGAACTAACTCATGCATTCCGATGAATGCAAAAAGAGCACATATCCACGAAACGAAAATCAACGATGGACCAACCGGCCCTCCAACTCGCGTGAGCAAATCGGCTACAAAGGGGTAGAGCGGCGAAAAGGGCCACGCCGTTCCGAAATTTGGCAACGATCCATTTGGATAACCAATTGTCATGATGATGCGGTACCAGCCGCCATCCATATAGGTCAAACCAAAAGTGTTGAACCACTTTCCTTGCGCCGTTGGCCAGACCACAAGCCCAATACATCCGATGACTCGCGAAACAATCCACGCCAAAATCGGTATTTGCCACAATCGAACTGCAGATGTGAGTCGGGGCAAAACGGGAGTCACTGAAGCGTCCACGATCCCCATAGGTTCTAGTGTAAGAGTTTTATGACGTGAAGGTAAGAGAACTTACGTTTCATTCGGAAAATGGTGATTACAGTTATGGACGCAGCCGAATATCGCCGTATGGCCGACGTTGAACTGACCCATTGGTGGTACCAAGCAACTCGCACGTTGCTTCGCCAGTTCATTATCAGTGAATTACCAAAAGATGAACAATCTTCTTCTCGACGTTTCCTCGATGCCGGATGTGGTACCGGAGCAACTGGTGCCTGGCTAGCCGATTTCGGCTCTGTCATCGCCCTAGATACCGAGCGTGAGGCGTTGGATTTATACTGCCAAGCGCATCCCGAAGTGCAATTGATTCACGGAGATATTTCGGCAATCGATCTGCCTGATGACTTCGTCGACTCCGCACTCTGCGTCACAGTTTTGTACCACGGCGAAGTGTCCAATCCTGCCGCCGCGGTCCGCGAAATGGCACGAGTCGTCAAGCCTGGTGGTCTCGTGTGTCTGATGGAGCCAGGGGTTCGTTCACTTCGTCGTAGCCATGATCGAGTCACCCATGCAGCTCGCAGATTCAGTCGTCGCGATCTTGAACAACTCGCGCAACAGGCCAACCTCGATATCGTTCGGTCAACTGGCGCGTATTCATTCCTCATTCCACCGGCATGGCTCAAATCAAAAATAGAAAAAAGAGAACCCACCAGCGACCTTGACAACAATGCTTCCGGACTGTTCGGGATTCTTGGATTCATTGCTCGGATAGAGCGACAACTATTACGCGTGGTCTCACTCCCCTTTGGTCTCAGCGTGATCGTGATCGCCCGCAAAAAACTTTGACACCAAATTCACTGCAGAAAATCACCTGATGCAATGCGTTCGAGCAGTACGGTAGACAACGCATGGGATTGTTCAAGCGCACGCCAAAGACTCCTCCCGTAGATCCGGCCGAAGTTGCCGAACTACGCGAACAACTCGCTCATTTGCGAGCAGAGTTGGCTGCAATTCATTCAGTTGACTCGGAGCAGTCGCGTCACCTAGAAGAAGTTGATGGAAAAATCATCAGTCTCAATGCTCGAATCACCCAAGTTGGATCTGAAGTGACGCATCAACTCGGTGAACTTTCAAGCGATATTGACTCTTTAGGCCAGCGTACCGATGCGGCCAATGTTGATCAGGTTCGACTCGCCAATGAACAGGCGCGTTACCAAATCGCTTTTCGCCAAGACTTGGCCGAAGTTGTTGAGTTGATCAACAAAAAGCGTTAATCAACTCAACATTAGGTACTTCAACTTAAGCGTTCAGTTGGGCAAGTGCTTTGGCGATCAATGCTTGTGCCTCATCAACTTTGCTCTGATACGTCCCCAAATCACCATCACGTAAAGCAACATCTGCTTCGTCGAATAGTTTCTGGGCGTCTTCAAGCAACACCACCGGATCAGTCGTTGCAGTATCGGTTCCTGTCGTGGTGCCCGGATCTGTACTGGTATCCGTACCAGTGTCGGTTCCAGTACCAGTATCGGTCCCGGTATTTGAACCAGAGTCGCCAACTACTTCACCAAGGTTGACTTTTGCTTTCGGGAAGAGGCGGTTGACGGCTTCTGTCAAGGTGTCACCAATAACCGCCTCGCCGTCGTACCAAGCCAGTACTCGTCGCACGAAAACTTGCTTAGAACCAGTTTCATCTGGGCGTACATAAAGCGGCTGGACCCAAATCAAACCTTTGCCAACCGGAACAATTTGCAGTTGACCAAGAATGACTCGAGAGCCTTGTTGGTTGAGCAAAGTAATCACTGGTGAAATGCTCGGATTACTACTCAACTCAGCCGAGACAGTTGCTGGTCCAGCTGGCAACGTTCCGTCATACTTGTACACCTTCAGTTGCCCATATGTTTCGGGATCACTCGAAACCACCATGAACGCTCGTAGTTCTTTTCGCGTGTCGTCCGATGAGAAAGGAACAAAGGGACGGATCAACGAGAAGGTTGGACCAACAGTTGAATCGACTGTGTCGGGCGAATGGAACAAGGTGTAGTACGGCTCAAAACGCGCCACGTTCGCGTCTGCAACGTTGCCAGTGTCTGCCTGTGACGTCGCGCCTGTCGCTGCGGTGACATCACCGGCGGCCGTCACTGCAACTTCTGGCTGACGTTGAGCTGCTTGAGCAACGCTCCATGCTGAGTCACGGTTGAAGAATGCGTCGGTGTCGGTGAACTGATAACGACCATACAGGTTCGTTTGTACTCGGAAAAGATCTTCGGGGTACCTGAAGTGAGCCCGCAACGTTGCTGGGACTTGATCGGCTGATGTGAAAAGTCCGGGGAAGGCTTTTGACCACGCTCGCACGATTGGGTCAAGTGGATCAACAACGTACAAAACAACAGAGCCGTCATATGCATCAACAACGGCCTTCACACTGTTGCGTACGTAATTGAAATTATGTTTGAGACCTGAGCCCGCGGTGAGATTGTCGGTATTGGCTTCTTGTGCATAGGGGTATCGAGATGTAGTAGTAAATGCATCAATGACCCACAGAACTTTTCCACCATCAACGACAGGGTAAGGATCGGCATCAAGGTGCAAGAACGGTGCAACTTTTGAGACTCGATCGCTGACGTCACGAACATCAATCAAACGAGATTCTTTGGTAATCAAACTTGAGCCGAATAAGTTGAATTCACCAAAGTGAATTGCGTATGCAAGTTTCTTCGCAGCCGAATCAAGAACAATTCCACCTGTTCCCTCATAGGGGGTCGCCGAGGTATTAGGACATGCTTGTTCAACTTGCTTCGTATTGACAATTGCATATCCAGGCTGTTGTGTCCCCACATACAACTGCGGTTTTTCCGTAGCAATCTCTTCATAAATCGGACGACCATCAGAAGTAATTTGTGAGGCACTTGCCGCAACAACGCCGCAACCATGCGTGTAAATCAAATGCTTGGATACCCAGGTCTTATTGGGAATGCCATCGGGATTGAGTTCACGGGCTGCAACCATGGTCTGTTGTGAACGCCCTGCGACGTCGTATCTATCGACATCAAGATCGTTAATCGAGTAGAACGCAAAGAGTCCTTGATCAAGCGAGTAACGATCTTTCATTTCGGTGACATCAAGTAGTCGCGAGTCAGCCAATGGCGCAGAATCTTTGGCTACTTCTGCATCAGTCACTTTTCCAGAAGTCAACGAAATCGTTTCAACTTTGTCAATTCCCATGGCAGCACGTGTTGCGGCGACATTTCGACCGATGTATGCATATTCGCGTGTTGTCACATTCGGCTGAACAACAAAGCGTTGAATCACTGCCGGATAAATAGTTCCTGCAACTACTGCAACAACCGCCCAAAGTGCCATTGACAAAAGTGGTAAACGCCAGCCACCAAATCGAATACCTGCCAAAAAGAGAACCGCTACAAGCAAACTCACCAAGATCAACAAGTTGATGGCCGGAAGTTGAGCATTGACATCGGTGTATGTCGCTCCTTGAACAACTCCGCGACCAGAAACAGTCAGTTCAAAACGCTGCAACCAATAATCGGCAGCTTTGATGACAGCCATGATTGAGAAGAGAACACTGAGATGAATCCGCGCTCCTTTAGAGATTCGGTCGCCAGCAGTTTGCACACGAATAGAACCGTTCAAAAAATGCATCACAGCTGTAAGAATTGTGATCATCACAGCTGCAGCAAACGCCCAGTCAACCATAAACGTCAAAAATGGAAGCCTGAATACATAAAACCCAACATCAACTCCATATAACGGATCGTTGATGCCAAATGATTGCGAATTCTTAAACAGCAACCAGTCTTGCCACTGCGCCATTGCTGGCAAGCCAACCATCAGACCAAAAAGTACTGACAACACGATGCGCAATAAACGAGTGCGACGTCCAACGATGAGTTTGAAGCGTTCAACAACTTCACGCTCGGGTCCACTTGAAAGTTCTTTAGGCGACAAACGCTCGGCCAGGGTCAAACTGATGAACGAAACAACGGCGAAAGCAACGCTGAAGATTGCTCCGAGAAATACCTTCGACTTGATGCCAGTCCAAAAGACACTGCCGCGATCGACAGACCGAAACCACAACAAGTCAACATAGAAATTAGCGAGAGTACGCGCCGACAAAAAGAGAACGAGAACAATTGCCGCAACGACAAAAAGTGCAATTCGCCCTTTTGACATCCAAGCAGGTTGATTGGGGTTTCTGGGGCGACGCGGGCTACGAGGTAGGTCCGAAGATGGTTTCACATGTTGAGACTAGTTCTATTGCTGAACGAGCGCACAGCGGCAGCCCGCATGGGCCGGCGCGTGGGTGTGACCCGTGGGGAATGCTTCCCCTGCACCGACAAATCCAGCAAGCGAATTATCTTCAGCGTCAGCACAAGCCGGACCATTGGGGTCGACCTTCCAACAAATTTTTTCACCTGGCGTGAGCGCAGCGAAAGCACCTCGACCAAATGAAGTCTGGCCAATGTTGTCAACCTGAGTATCAACATGCGTATTTTTCCACTCGCGATATACCAATCGAACTAGTGACGTGAGCTCGGCATTATCGCCCGAAGCTTGCGAAATACTTCGGCTCAAACGTTCACGCAGAGGTACAACCACTGTTGCAACGACGAACTCGTTGATCGCAGCCATTTGCGTGGCAACCATTTTTTGAATTTCTTTGTCTGATGCATTGCTCAATGACTTGGCACCAGCCGAGGCTGCAGCTTTCAAAGATGCCTCAAGCGCTTCAACCATGCGTGCCGAGTGATCAGCTTTCGGACCAACAATGGCATCAAGAGTTTTTACAGGAAGTTTCCCGCGCAAAATATCTAGAACTTCATTTTGCTCATCTGCGAGTACTCGCTTCAATCGGCGCGACATTGCAGCAATGACAGGAGCCAGAGCTTCATCACGAAGTTCAAAAGGAGTGAGAACGGCAACATCTTCAATCACTGGCTCGGCTGCGAGTTTGACTTCTTTTTCGACGACCGACTCAACGACTTTGTCTGCGACTTTTTCAGCAGCCTTTTTCTTGGGCTCAGCCTTTTTGACTTGAGTTGTTGCAACTTCTTTGGCAACCGAATCGGCCCCTGAACGACGCAATTTGGCGAAAATATCATCGGCTGGAGGAACAACCACTTTTGCCTTAGTTTCAACGATCACAAGTGGCGGATCATTGACATCATCATCGTCATCTAAATCGTCATCATCGATAGCAGCGACTTGTACCTCTTGACGGGCGAAAAGCGGAACCACGTTTGACACCGGAGATTCAACAACGAGCTCAACAACTGGAGCGATCGAAGTTTCAATCTCAACAACCGGAGCCTCAACGACTGCAGCTACTTCTTCAATAACCATCTTTTCAATGACAACTACGTCTTCAATCAATGCAGAGCGATCAATAACGATCTCTTCGGCCATCACCGCGACGTCTTCATCTTGGTCGTATGGAGCAAAAACTGGCGCAGAAGAAACCGCAGGTCGCATGGCCTCACGCGCTTCAATTTCATCGGCTTGAACAATGATCGGAATTGGCCCAGTTGTCGGCGCCAAATTAACGAATTCACTTGGTTCTTCGGCGACATCATCAAGTTCGCGTAGAACATCTTCGGTGGCAATACGTGCACGATCAAATACCTGCACGATGCGATCACGGCCATGCATCAAATCTTCAATTTGTTCTCGAGCTAGTTCACGTCGACGTGCAACATCGGCAAGGACCCGTTCGCGATACGCACGGGCTTCATTGACCATGTCGCGACCTTGTTGCTTCGCCATCAGGATTTCGGCTTCAGCATCAGATGTCGCGTCCTGGCGGACTCGGGCTGCCTCAAGTTCAGCATCTTCACGAACGCGCGCTGCTTCATCAGTGGCTTCGCGGATGAGTCGCGTGGCAGTTTCTTCAGAACGAACCTTGATTTTGCCGGCGGCCTCACGAGCTGCTTGCACGATGCGGGCAGTCTCTTCGCCCAGAAGTTCAGTAATCGTTTCTTCGTTAAGTTCGATCTGTGGAGCGGGTCCGGCCTGTTGAGAGTTCAGCAGCTCGCGCTCAAGGAAAGTGATGCGTTCTTGTTGGCGTGAGATTTCAGCTGAAACCATCCGCAAGAAGTCGCGGACCTCGTTTTGGTCAAAACCGCGACGAGAAGAAGGGAATGTTGCGCCGGCGACGGCGGTCGGCGACGAGGGGTCGGGTCGCGAAAAAGAGATAGCC
>Ga0214919_10012004_pt1 | contig 10723 bp, 8 predicted proteins | sample LL1503_MetaG_FD_177994 | JGI IMG/M metagenome (GOLD analysis project Ga0214919, IMG submission 177994) | Freshwater microbial communities from Lake Lanier, Atlanta, Georgia, United States - LL-1503 | ecosystem: Environmental > Aquatic > Freshwater > Lake | place: USA: Georgia | collected 2015-03-15 | reverse complement strand
CCATAAATTAAATCAAAATTTATACTTACAGATGGGTCAATGCTGGTTAGTAAATTTGCTACCAGTTCAACGGGTTGTACACGATTAATTGCTACCTGTACTGCAGGATCAAAATCCTGAATACCCAAACTTACTCTATTAACTCCCATTTCACACAAACCTAGCATATCGTCGACCTCTAAAGTGCGAGGGTCGACCTCGATCGCGAATTCATCTAGCCGACTAAAATCGAATGAACCCCTCAATGTAGAGACTATTGTGGTCAACTGTTTCTGTGATAAATACGTTGGACTCCCACCGCCCAACTGAAGCTGGCGAATGTGAGGTCTTAAATTATTATCGAACGAGTCACCATATAAATTGATCTCCAATATAATACTTTGAATTGTTTGAAGAACAGCGCTATTATTTTTATCCTTTATTATTTTGGTATGGCAAAAACAAAAGTAGCAAAGCTTTTCACAAAAAGGAACGTGCAGGTATAGGGCAGCATCAGAAGAAGGATTCTTTTGTAAATGCTGCAAATCACTTTCCAAACAAGAGGGAGAATAATTATCATTCCATTCACCGCCAGGTGGATATGTTGTATAATAAGGCGTGTCGGTGTTATTATAAGAAAATAACTGTTCCGCAGATGGTATGCTTAATATATCTGTCATATTTTTGTCCTTTTCGTTGTACATCAACACGGCCAATTGGGAAGCAATGCATCGAAGCAACTTCCTGGAGATAGAGATAGAAGACTCCAGCAGCAACTCAATTTTTTGAATAGGAGCCACAGGTAGTAAATTATACCGTATTAGTAATCATTACCAACAGGTAGATCATTGTGAAATGGTAACCCTCCTAATTTCCACCGACCCTAAAAATAGAAAGTACAACTTTTATGCAGCTTTGGCCAAATGCTACTTTTGGGTGAAACCGCCCAAAGCCATATCTGCGCGATCATTGTTTCTACACCACATCCACCGCGTCGCTAAGTCTTGAACCTCTTCAATGCTGCCCCAATAATACTGGGGTACCGATTCCTACGGCAGCGTCCCAATGAATCGTTCAACGTAAGCGCATAATTGGAGGTTACGAATTTGAATATATTCACACAAGATTCCCCGCTCTTACGCCCATGCCTGCATCGCAGCACTGATGTATTCAGGCCTTCGCGCTGGCCGCTGTCGACCTCATGGCGCTTGATCTAGTCGCTGAGCGTTTGCGGCACGCAGCCGATCTTGGACGCAATGGATTCAACAACAGCCCACAACGACGGGTACTCACCGCGGTGCTCCTGCACCAGGCGCACCGCTCTTTAGCGCACTTCCGGTGAAAGTTTGTTTAGTCTCTTGTTCATGGCTCCATCCTCCCAAAGTTCGGAGCCTCCTCTATTCCCTGGGTGATTCACACTGTCGTACGACCAACCTGTATGACGGCCGTCTACGTGATCAGAATAGAGCGTATAGTAACCCATAAACCAACGTCCCTTTTCGGTACCCCAGGACTCTTTGCTTCCGCTATCAATGCGAGCAACGCCGTGTACTAATAGGGGGAATGATATGTATGCGTCGCCAGCACGCAACTCGGAATCAACATCCACTATACCCCCGTCCTCCTTAAGGTAATAAATGCCACCCGACTCGTATTCACGCCCTACACCCTTTTCGCTTAAGAGATGACCCATAATCATTTTCTGGGCAAGGTAGGGGTCCTGATGGAGCTCTTGCTCACCAGCGCCAATGGGGTAATGATGGATATGCAGCCGATCTACCAAACCATCCTTGGGTGTGGAAGATTTGAAGCTACCCGGCGCCCATCCACATAACGTTTTATACAAATCCCACGTGTTGTCCGCGATCGGGAATAATATTTTCCCGAACGAGTTCCATCTGTAGAAATAATATAGATGTTGAATCCTTCTGAAGCTGTATGACGACTTCCCAGCGACACTAGGCGTCACCTCTCGATGGAAGTCTGGACAACCCTCGAGCACCTTAAAAAAGGTAGGCTTATTCTCCAGTTCAAACCTCAATACCGTTTGCTTTATATATTCAATATGAGCTTGACTGACCGCGCCACGTACGATGACAACATTTCCGGCAAATAAATCGTTAACTAAGTTCTTAATGAAGGGTAAATCCAAATTTCTAATCCTATGAGCGAATTCTGCAAAATTAAACTCCATAACTCCAGTTATATACTTTGGATAAGGCAAAGACTTTTCTAGCTCACTCCAAAAGCTAGCGACTTCGTTATTTGAATGCATAATGATGTTTCGTTGGATAAACTGTAATCAGGAAATTTATATTAAATCAGCCACCGAAAGAGAAAATTCAGAAAACCTAGCGTCCCAATAGGAGTGCTCCTTTAGGTTAAGAATTAAATCAGCTAAGCTCGTGTCAAAGTATTTACCATACAATTTAGTCTCAAGCTTACATTTATAATACTTAGCAAAAGCATTAGTCGGCGCAAGATTATCACATATACTCGAAACCCATTTATACTGAATATTTAGTTTTTGCAGATTTGTAATTGAGTCTAGTTTCTTAAAATTCAGGTGGAAGTTCATGTACGCCCAAATATCATCGAGCTCTTCCCTAGAAGGCACAGCGTGAGCAGCATGAGACCGAAAAACATCATCAAACGACTCTGCCAACATATCTTTACCGCCGAGCCGCCTGCCTGACAACTTACCGCTTGCCCCCAAAGAAAATGACACATCCTCGAATTTGATCTCGCTAGGGACTATAAATCCAGCTGCCACCATCTCGTCAAATATCGGAGTATTAGGTAAAGGCTGAAGGATATTGACATTAGCCCAGTCTACATCCATCTCCCTAACTACGTCGTAAGACTCCTGCATTTGAGCGAATGTCTCGCCAGGGAAGCCAATCATAACAAATACCCTAGTATTAATTTCTGGATATTTTTTTAAAACCTCTGCCGCTTGTAAAAAATGTCTTACGTTTCCTGGCTTCTTAATCTTCTTGAGTATTTCATCGTTTCCAGACTCCATCCCCAATATCATCCCCATACAGCCAGACGCAGCCGCTGCGCCGATGACCTCGTCTGTACATGATGCAGCAATAACACCATTGGTAGTATCCCAAGTTATTCCAATATTTTCTCGTACCATCGAGTCGAACAACTCAATGGACTTTTTTCTATCAAACAACAAATCATCATCCAACCACATAATGTGATTTATACCATATTCGTATTTTAATATCTTCAGTTCATCCAAAACCGAACTAACAGCACGACCCCTTACCCCCTGTCCGTTAAAATTTCTGACGCTGCAAAAAGTACACTGGGCCCGACAGCCCCTATTAAATAAAATAGTAGCAATTTTTGCATTTGCCGGCAGAATGGACTCAAATGTGCCAATTCTACCAACGTTGGCAAGACTAGTTGGCGGCGACAAATGATAACTAGGAATTAAATTTATCTGCTCAACGTTCGGACGCTCACTTTCCGCTAGTTCGACATAGCCCTCACTCGTTCTAACCGCCACATCTCCCGGAAAAATATTGTCGCCGTTAATGAAACCCAATAATCCTCGAAAGGAATTCTCAGACTCCTTCAAAAATATCAAGTCAGCAAAACTAGCATCTGCTAAAAATGATTTTCTGGTCTTCCTGTCTGAGTATGCATTCGTTATATGAACACCTCCGATTGATATAGCAGCCCTTGAATTATCTCTAACCAGTTTGACCACGTTCAAAAATGACAAATGTGACAATGAAAACATGCATGTTACGCCGATCAAATCCGGTTCAAAATCAGCCAACAGTTTTGCGATGGCAGTGATAAGAAAAGTTTCGTAAGAAAAAGACAATGTGTCCTCAGCGCTTAGCCCGTGCACATGCTGCAATAACTCGTCTTGGAGATTTAAGACCCTAACTTGGCAGCCAAGATCTTCAGCAACACGAGCAAGCAGCAATGGGCCATATGGAGGATAATTCCAGTACCTCTTACGCAGAGCTAACTCGACTGAAAATTTGGAATGATCTAGATCCGGTGGTTGGATGAATAAGATTTTCCTAATTTTTACTGGGAAGAGAATCCGCGCAGAGGCCTCTACGAGTCCATAATTTACATTTATATTTTTATTAGAGTTTTTAAGTATTATTTGTTTCATAATTGAAGTACTATATCAATAAGACGTGGCGTCAATCGTACCGCAGTATATTTCAAAACGTTAATATTGTGAAGTTGTCGCCTTAACTAAAAGCTGCCTGACGTACCCATTAAGCCAACTAACTTTTCGTAAATCTGCAATTCAACTTGCTTATCCAAGTGTGGGTACATCTCATTTATGCTGGGTGGCATTAAACGACCAAACTCATCAGACCGAGTTTGTACACGTGGAACTAAAGGCTGTAATGGATCCAAGTGTATCACCAGTAAACGGGGAGATAAGTTCTCCTCAAATAACCAGTCAAGCGCAGAATCAACTTCCACATGGCGGCTTATTTCAATTGCCTCCATGCCAAAAGCATTGCTAATTTTCACAAAATCCGCACATTCTAAAAGTGTGTCCTTATTTGAGCCAACAAGTTTTTTAAAACGAGCTGCTTGCATGTGTTTCATCGTAACATACCCATCATTTTCATAAACGATTATTTTAATATTTAATCGATGAGTTACTACGGACTGTAGCTCTTGCAGATTAAACATTAATCCACCATCGCCAGATATCAAAACTACCCGGCCTTGGGTGCTGCTACAAGCTTTGGCATGGGAACTCCCGATGGCGCCCGGGAGCCCAAAGCCCATTGCCGCAAGCCCGCTAGAAGTAAAAAGTCTGACCCCTCTGGGCAGCTCAAGGCTTTGATGGGTACATGTGAAACTGGTCCCCATGTCAGTAACTACGGTATCACCTGCAGAGAGACGCCTACTCAATGAGGTATTGATATCGAAGGAATTTATAATTGGATTTTGCCGGGGGGGTGGATCAAATTGAAGATCAATCAAGTATTGACACCAGTCTGGCCAGCCCGGATGCATAGAAGGAAAGTGCTCAGACCCCATGCTTCGAAAAAACGCAAAAAACTCGCCCACGGAACATATCAGGCTGTGGTCTACGAAACCGCCGAGCTTTGCAGGCTCCTCTGCGTCAATGTCAACAGCGATGATTTTTGCTTTTGGTGCATAACAAGAAGGATCATATCCGGTTTGGGGCACTGAGAATCTGTAGCCAAGACCTAGGATAAGATCGCTCTTTTGAACCGCTATGTTGGCGGCTCTATTCCCAAATATGCCCGCTGACCCAAGATGTATATTGGGGAACTCTTGAGCAAGGTCCCGAGCATTCCAACCGGTGACAACAGGAACGTTTGCATAAGTGAGAAACCGACGGAGCTCTTCAACGTTATGCCGGCAACCGTTCCCCAGCAAGATGACGGGCTTTTTACTCGATTTCATAATATTTGCGATCTTTGCAAATCTTACTTCCTTCACTCTGTTTGTTCTTCCGTCAAGTGGCGTACGTTGAAATGGTATTAGTTTTTCAGTATCAGGTATTCTATAATTTTGAATGTCCAACGGGATATCTATCCATACTGGCCCAAAACGTCCAGTGGTTGCTAAGTCAACTAAGCGCTCCAATTCGTATCGAATCATGTACGGGTCAGTTAGCGTCAAACAATTCTTTGTAATCGACTTGACCATTGATATGATATCTACCTCTTGTACACCGGTCTGACGACTTTTTGGTTTCAATATTGAGAATGATTCAACCTGTCCAGATATAAATAAAATTGGTTCGGAGTCAATCCAAGCTCCTGCACATCCCGTGATGGCGTTTGTTCCGCCTGGACCAGTGGTTACTTGACAAACTGCGATCCTGCCGCTTTCCCGATAATAACCCTCAGCAGCCATTGCCGCCGATTGCTCATGATGCAAAGCAACATATGATATTTCTGGATGGCTTCCAAATGCATCGTTTAGGTACATTGCACCACCGCCTGTCACTGTGAATACCGAAGAGACATGCATCTTTGTTGCGACAAAGTCCGCCACGTAATCTGCGAGTCGAACATTTAAATTCATCATATTGCGTAACCTTCGGCTTCAGTTATAGAAAGCATATTGCTTGCATGCAGTTTTGCGCCACGGGACAACAACAGGCGAAAATATGGTAAGACCTCGTCAATTGGCGTACACCGTTGAGTCGGTCTCCTTGTTGCTAAAAATTGATCAAACACGCCTCTCCTCTCGGCATGTAGTCGGTCCATTGCACCGTCGTATCCGGATAGGGCGCCTAAGGTAACCCCTGAAATGTAAACGTCATCCGTTATATATTTTTTTCCTAAATGCCGAACGTACGGCAAAATTAACGACTTGACACATGTGTACCCCAACGATGCTGTTACTTCCTTTGTTGCCAAACTACCTACATGGACGATCCATCCTTTTCTTTTTTGAACCATTGAACCGAGCAACGCATTATTCAACTGCAATGCTACAAGAAAATTAAACTTTAACAAATATAGGAAATCTTCTGCTGAAATTAAGTCAGCAGACTTTTTAAAACCGCCACCCAGGCAATGAACAATTGAATCGGGCTTGAACTCAATCGCAGCATCCGTCAGCGCCCGTACGTTCCCCTCCTTCACCAGATCTAAACATACAGAAATGAGCCTTGAGTTTGCAGGTGCGTTAACTTGTGACCGACCCACTGACATTACAACTGCCCCACTTGATATAAGCCAATCGACTAGTCCAGCACCCAAACCTCGGCTACCTCCGGTTACGAGCACCCTTCGCCCGTTGAAATCGTCTATATCTTCTACCATTTTAGCTCCTACATCCTTACTACAGTCCTCCTGCCGTTACCTTCGGCAGCAAATTCAAAAGCTCTATTAATATCAGAAATATCGAATGTTCTGTTTACTAATTGCGTCGCATCTAAGCGATTATTCTTTATCAAACTTATTATACTCAGTATGTCACTTGGTAAAGTCACATCCTTTTCGCCAATCCCGGTGATAGTCCTTCCGTATAATAATGGTTTTACTTCAATGCTAACGTTTTGACCGTATGGAGGATTACCGACAATAAACAATTCCCCTTTGTTATTTAACAGCAACTTCTGAGCCATTGTAAATCCCGCGGGATCGCCAGTACATACAATTGCTATACTAAAAACATTCTGGAAACCGCGGATCGCGTCGTCAGTGGACACAAAATTAATGCCAATATCCTGTAGCTTCAATCCAGCTATTACGGAGGGAACGTCAATACATGTGACCGGTATCTGAAACGCCTTAGCTAGCAAAACGGCCGCAAATCCCACACCACCTGCTCCAATGATAACTGTCTTTTGGTCTAGACGCGTCCAATTTAACGTTGAGCGCTTGAGGGCGGCATAAGCGGTTAAAAATGCACAACCTACCATTGCGGCGCTGGGACTGTCGACATCTTCCTCAATTTTCACTAATCGGTTCTCTGGAAAAATACCGCGCCGGATAAACGTGCAACACTCTCCAGAATTTATTCTCTCGCCCTTTACTGCATCGTGAAAGAGTGGAGAGGGGGCGCCTTGGTAGCCCGACTTCATCCACGAAATAACTACACGATCGCCAACCTTAAACTCCCGAATAGTCGCTCCGATTTCAATTACCCGTCCAACTGCCTCGTGACCAAAACAATGGGGTAGATACAAATCCTCCCCTCTCGACTGATGCCATTCACCAAGTTGGGTCCCGCAGATTGCCGAAGCATCTATTGACACTCTAACTTGGCTTGGACTCAACGGTGGATCGTTTAGGTCAAAAAGATTAATCTTCCGTTTGCCAAGCAAAACAGCTGCCAGATTTGGACCATCAAATGAGCGATTAACCATTTGTATCTACCTTGTAAATAATATCGCAGAGATATCGAAACAATCGCATTCGACCACTGGCTCAAGTCTTCTCATGTTTCTCAAATTTATCACATCGCCCGGCCCGAGAATCCTCTGAGGTATAGGTAACGGGTATTTAGAGTTGGAGATTAGGGAGCCGCTAAGTATCATTAAGAAGTGGTCGTCACTACTCCACTTTCTCAACTCGTCAAACGCCGCAAACCTAATCAGTCGTGCTTCCAAACCATACAAGCTCCCATACATCCCCAAATCGATAACTTTATAAAACTCGCTCCGAAGCTCGAGATTATTGACACAGGTGCTTTGTGGATCAGGATCTTCTATCAACGACGAGTCCCGACCCGATGCGTCTTCAAGCCTGAGCAAATCAAACTTGTTATCGGGAGACTCCACTTCAAGAATAGTGGATCCACCACCAATTGAAGTCGTCTTATGAAATAGACCAGGTCGAAAATTAATAAATTCTCCGGCTTTCAAGATCTTTTTACTACTCATAAAATCAATTTGAACCGAACCGCTTATAACCACATATCCAGTTCTCTTAATGGGATGACAATGAAACGAAGTAGACTTTTTACTCCCAATAGACAAACACCATAAAGCCGAGGACTCAGTTCGGCAAAGGAGGTACTCCCCTCCCCAAGGCTTCTTCGTATATTGAGCCCCAACGAACTCTACTTGACTCATATTACTAAATCAGTCCTAAAACTCTGGGCGTTGTAAAAAAAATGGCGCCCGAATAATCACAATAATCCAGTACCTCAACCCACTCTGGGATGCTCAAGACCGTAGTTCCAATTAATGTCCAGTCAGCAAATGCCTGTCTTTCCAGCCCATCACTGAAGGCCCCAACGGTCACATATGACCTACCACAACTGACTCTTTCAATTTCACGCAAAGTTTTTACTACGTCGCCTAGACTTTGCATATAAATCGCAGAAAAGCTGATCAAAAAATCAACTGAATTATCTGGGAGCGGGATTTTGTAGAGTGGCCCGCAGCGCAACAGCGGGCGTAGGTCATGTTCTGCCTCGTCTATGGGATACCTATGATTCTCTATTCCCAGAAGTGTCGATTTTGGCAGAATGTCCTTAAATGCCTTCAATATGAAGCCTTTCTTACATCCAAGGTCAACGATAGTGCCATATTCAGGAATAGAGAACTCATCTATTAACACGGGAATATGTTTGTTCCACCTTCCATCATTGCGAAATCCTCCGTAGCCCACATCGCGGGCACCATCATAATACCTCTCATCCAACTCCCAGGCCACCAGCCTTTGAGTAATAGTTCTTTTTGGTAGCTCATTACGTTTCGAAATACTATTAAAATAGCCTATATCTAACTCTCTATATTGATTATTCATAACCTTAATATTATTGATAATTTTCATAATTAACTTCGTAATATTCAGATATGTTAGATCATCCAATAAATTTTCTAACCTCAGAAATAACCTGATCTATCTCAGAATCTAATAGCTCAGGGTAAATCGGCAGACTCAACATCGTTTCTGCTAGTCTTTCGCTCACTGGGAAACTGCCAATCCCATATCCCAGTTTCCTTGAGACTGGTTGCAAGTGAATTGGGACCGGGTAATGTATTGCTGTACCAATGCCAACGCCCTCTAGATGCGCTTTAAGTCGATCTCTAGAAGGAGTCGTTATTATAAAATTATGATAGACGTTTTTCTCCCATGGTTTATCATAAGGAACGTTAGTGTAATCTTTGAGAGCAAGCTGATATTTTAATGAAATCGCCCTACACCTTTCGTTCCAGACGTCCAAATACTTTAGCTTCACCGAAGCAAATGCTGCTTGAATGGAATCTAACCTCGAGTTATATCCCCAAAGCGTACAATGATCTCGTGATTCAAGCCCATGATTACGTAGAAGTCGAAGCTTTTTAGCCAAGCTTTCGTCGTCGGTAGTAATAACTCCTCCATCTCCATATAGTCCTAAGTTTTTCAGCGGATGAAGACTGAATCCCCCGGCGATCCCAAAGGAGCCCACCGACTTGTTGTGATAACGCGCACCTATTGCCTGAGCGGCATCCTCCAGAACTTTTATGCCGCCCTTGTCTGCTACCCTCATTATCTCGTTCATCGGCGCGGAGCGCCCCGCGAAGTGCACGGGAATTATGCATTTGGTGTTTTTAGTGACTGCCTCAGACATTTTTTCAGGATCTATATTTAAGTCATCGCGAACATCAACCAGCACTGGCTTTGCCCCCGCAGCTTCGATAACCCAGGTTGATGCTATGAATGATGTTGCCGGAGTTATGACCTCGTCCCCTGGGCCGATACCTAAGGCCTTTAGGCACAGAAATAATGCGTCCGAACCGTTCGCTACGCTAACAGCAAACCTAACCCCACAATACTTCGATATCTGCTCCTCAAAGTATTCCACCTTTTCTCCAAGAACATATACACCGCTTCTACCGACCTCAATGAATTCATCTAGCAATTCAGATTCAATATTTTTAAACTGTCGCGTTAGGTCGACAAATGGTATGCTAAACTTTGAAATCATAAAAATCCCTAATCGTTTGAACTACGTATTTCTGCTGGTCGCGGGTAATAAATTCATGAACAGGGAGCGATAATGTTCTTTTTGATATAGACTCGGCAACCGGGAAGTCACCAGACCGATAACCCAAGTATTTAGCGGCAGGTTGTAAATGCATGGGAACAGGGTAATGGACTTTCGCATCTATTCCGTTCGAAATTAAATATTTTTTTAACTCATCTCTGTTTTCGCAGAGAACTGAGTATATGTGGTAGACCTCAGACATCTCATCGGTCGAAGTTGGCACAGTTATCCAGGGAATCCTCGCTAACTCTCCATTAAAAAATGCTGCATTGTC
>Ga0214919_10012003_pt1 | contig 10723 bp, 6 predicted proteins | sample LL1503_MetaG_FD_177994 | JGI IMG/M metagenome (GOLD analysis project Ga0214919, IMG submission 177994) | Freshwater microbial communities from Lake Lanier, Atlanta, Georgia, United States - LL-1503 | ecosystem: Environmental > Aquatic > Freshwater > Lake | place: USA: Georgia | collected 2015-03-15 | reverse complement strand
GCCCGGTAAAACTTTATATGCGCAACTACCAGCAGCCACTAGTCAAGAAGGCATTATAGATGCTGCCATTTGGATAGGTTATGCATGGGCCGATGCACCTCGCAACCATGCCGCGGTGGTGGTAACAGGAGATGATCAACAAAAAGTAACTGCCACTGCAGAAGCCATTGCCAAAAGTTTTTGGGCAGTTCGAAACGAATTTGTTTTTGTGGCACCTACTGCAAGTTTGGAAGAAAGTTTAGCATTAGCCATTGCAAGTAAAGTACATCCTTATTTAATAAGTGATATGGGAGATAATCCCACAGCAGGAGGCGCAGGAGATGTAACTTGGACATTGAAAAAAATACTAGAAAGAAAAGAATTTAAAACAGATGCAGGGCCATCGGTAATTTATGCATCTATTCCTGGGCCTGCACTTGTGAAAGAAGCTATTAAAGTTGGCGTAGGTGGAAAAGTAAGCGCACTGGTGGGTGCAGCTATTGATAATAGATATGCACCACCTGTTTTATTAACTGGAACTGTTGAGTCTATTTATAAAGGAGATATTAATGCAGAAGTGGAAGTGGCAGTAAAAGTAGGTTCGGTTCATGTAATTGTTACACAAAAAAGAAAACCTTATCATTTAGAATCGGATTATACAAGACTGGGTTTAAGTCCCAGAAAATCGGACATTGTAATAGTTAAGATTGGCTACTTGGTGCCTGAGTTATATGATTTAAGAGCAGACTGGATTATGGCCACTACACCGGGTGGAGTAGATCAAGATTTAAAAAGGCTGCCATATAAGAAAATACAAAGACCTATGTTTCCATTAGATGATTTTAAAACAGAGCCTAGTTTAAAGGCAGTAATGTATTAAGTTAACATAAAAATATTTTTAGTTTTAGAACGAAAGCAATATATTACAGTATTATTTCAATAACCAAAAACTTTTAAAATGAAAAAAATTGTTTTATTATTTGTAACAGCAACTACAATGTTTGCTTGTGCTCCAACCGAAGTTAAAACGGATAGTGCTGCTGCAACTGGTACAGTTACTAGCACTGGTCCAGATGTTGATATGCTTAAAAGAGGTACCACAGCTTTTGCCAATGGAGATTGGGCAACTGTAGCTTCTAATTATGCCGATACTGCAAAATCGTACCATAATATTTGGCCATCTAATACTGATACAACAGTGGGTGTGAAAATTCCAGTAATTATTGAAGTATTTAAAAAACAAAGAGAATTCATTGATGGTAATCTTACAATAGGAGGGACCATTTATGAAGTAGTGACAATGCCTGATGGTAATAAATATGGACATAGCTGGGTGGAAATGTCTTGGAAATCTAAAAAAGGAGTTGCAGGTAAGGTAGTCGTATTTAATTCATTTGGTATTAATAAAGATGGAAAAATTACTTACGAGTGGCCTATTTATGACACAAAAGATGTAGCAACATTGGGTCAATAATTTGAACTTTTAAGTGTAGAAAATACGAAAAAGGCCTCTAGTAATAGGGGCCTTTTTATTTCTGTTCCATTCTCCTCTATGTATTTAAAATTTTTTGTAAATTACAGGACACTCATAATATCATTCTATGAAAAACTTAACGCGTATCGCATTTGTACTATTAGCCTCTTTTGCTATTCATAATAGCCAAGCTCAAAGCGGCGACTCTACTTTGAAAGGCATGAACTGGAGAAATATTGGCCCAAATAGAGGAGGAAGGTCACTAGGTGTGGCAGGAAGTAGTAAAAATAAATTAGAATATTATTTTGGAGCAGTGGGTGGAGGTTTATGGAAAACCACCGATGGTGGTTTGAACTGGAAACCTGTCACCGATGGTCAATTAACGAGCTCTAGTGTAGGTGCAGTGGCTGTTTCAGAAACAAATCCAGATATTATTTATATAGGTACGGGTGAAACTGCTTTTAGAGGCAATATTATGCAAGGCGACGGAGTGTATAAATCAACTGATGCAGGTAAGACTTGGAAAAATATGGGGTTAAAAAATACGCAATCAATTTCAAGAGTAAGAATTCATCCAACTAATCCTGATATCGTTTATGTATCGGCCTTGGGTCATGCTTTTGGTCCGAATGAAGAGCGTGGTGTTTTTAAAACTACAGATGGTGGTAAAACTTGGAATAAAGTTTTATACGTGAATGATAAAGCAGGTGCTGAAGATTTAGTAATTGATCCACAAAATCCAGAAATTATTTATGCAAGTATTTGGGAAGTATATAGAACACCTTATAAAATGTGGGCCGATGTAGGTACTTCTGCATTATACAAGTCGGTTGACGGTGGTGCCAACTGGAAAGTCATTTCTAAAAACCCAGGTATGCCAGCTGTGGTTGGAAAAGTAGGTGTAGCAGTTTCACCTGCAGACGGCAATCGTGTTTGGGCCATTGTAGAATCACCAGAGGGTGGACTATACCGTTCGGATGACGGAGGGGCGAATTGGAAATTAGTGAACAATGAAAGAAAATTGCGTCAACGTGCATTTTATTATTCTCGTATAGTAGCCGATCCAAAAGATAAAAACACAGTGTATGGGTTGAATGTAAATTTTTATAAGTCAACCGATGGCGGTGTAACATTTAAAACAGAAATAAAAGTGCCACACGGCGACAACCATGATTTATGGATTGACCCAACCGACCCAACACGTTTAGCTACTGCCAATGATGGTGGGGGAGCTGTTTCCGTGAATGGCGGCTTAACTTGGACTGATGAAGATTTTCCTACTGCACAATTATATCATATTACAGTCACCAAGGATTTTCCATACCAAGTAGCAGGTGCACAACAAGATAATAGCACAGTCGCATTACCTAGTGAAGATTATAGACATAGAGCAGTAAGAGGCAATTCTACCAAACCTGGAATGGGGTTTGCTTATGAAGTAGGCGGAGGAGAGAGCGGTTATATTACACAGGATCCAAAAAATGTAGATATATTTTATGCAGGTAGTCAAGGCGCATTATTAACGCGCATTAATAGAATGACAGGGCAGGCAAGAGATATACAAGTATATCCAAGGTTTTTTTCTGGAGAAGAAGCGAAGACCTTGCCAGAAAGATGGCAGTGGACATATCCAATTGTTTTTTCACCAGTCGACCCTACTGTATTATTTACTTGTTCTCAACATGTTTGGAAAACAACGAACGAAGGACAGAGCTGGGAAAAAATTAGTCCAGACTTAACTTATAACGATTCTACTACCTTAGGTGTAAGCGGAGGAGTTATCACAAGAGATATGAATGGCCCAGAAATTTACGGAACAGTGTTTGCATTAGCACCTTCTTATCAAGATGTAAATATTATTTGGGCAGGATCCGATGATGGCCTTATTCATATTACTAAGGATGGCGGTAAAAATTGGGAAAATATTACACCCAAGGATATGCCTAAAAATACGCGTGTAAGTATTATTGAAGCATCTCATTTTAATGCAGGCACAGCTTATATTGCGGCAAAGCGTTATCAAATGGATGACCGCACACCCTATATTTGGAAGACCAATGATTTTGGAAAAACTTGGACTAAAATAATTACAGGTATTCGTGCCGATGATTATGTGCATGCGGTAAGAGAAGACATTACACGTGCAGGATTATTATATGCAGGTACTGAACATGGTATTTGGATTTCTTATAACGATGGTGCAAGCTGGGAGTCCTTAAGTTTAAACTTGCCAGATGTACAAGTTTCTGATGTACAAGTAACTGATAAGGACTTAGTCATTGGAACCCATGGTAGGTCTATCTATGTATTAGATGATATTTCTCCAGTAAGGACAAAGGATGCAGGAATGAACGCAGGCCTACATTTATTTAAACCTTATTACGCGGTGAGAACAGTGCAAAAAGCAGTATTTCATTACTTCTTAGATTCAACCAAGAAAGATTTAAAAATTGAAATTTTAGATGCTCAAGGAAAATTGGTAAATACTTTTATAGGTGAGTTAGCAAAAGCTAAAAAAGAAAACGGAGACGCCGATGAAGATGATGAAGACCGCAAACCAAAGCCACCCACTATAAAAACTGGTTTAAATGTATTTGAATGGGATTTAAAATATCCAGCTGCCAGTAATTTTAAGGGAATGATTTTATGGAGTGCACCCGTTTATACAGGACCCACTGCAGTGCCAGGCAATTATCAGGTAAGAATTAGTTCAGCAGGGCAAGTGGCTACTGAAAATTTTGAAATTAGAATGGATCCAAGAGTAAAGGATGTAACAATAGCTGATATGCAAGAGAAATTTAATTTAGCTATACAAATTAGAGATCAGGTAACGGTGGCTAATGATGCAGTTATTAAAATAAGAGCCATTAAAGAAAAATTAAATGAGGAAGCGAAGGCCAATAAAAAAGGGTTATCAAAATCTTTGGTTTCTTTTATAGCTGCTATTTCACAAATAGAAGAAAATTTATACCAGGTGCGTAATCAAAGCTCACAAGACCCTTTAAATTTTCCTATTAAATTGAATAATAAGCTAGCTTCTTTAATGCGTGTAGTAGAGTCGGGTGACTATAAGCCTACCGATGGCTCTTATAAAGTATTCGATGAATTGAAAGCGGAATTAGCCATACAAATCAATCAGTTAAACAAAATTTTATCGCAAGCAAAAATGTAAATAATAAATTATTATTGGGCTCATTATTTATATACAAGTTTGTATTTTTGCAAAAAATTGTACAATAAATGCTTAAAAGCAAGCTATGAATAAAATAAATAACTTACTTGACAATCTAGAAGCTCAAATAGCTAATTATTCTATATTGAATCAAGCTATTTCTGAAGGGAATGTGGGCTGGCATATTGTACATAGTTGTTTAGTGATAAATAGTGTTTGCGGTGCAGTGTGTAAGTCAGACCCCTCAAAATTCATTAAGAAATTTAGCTTCAAGGCATTTTTAGTATTGTTAGTGAATTCATTTCCCAGAGGTAAGGCCAAGGCCCCTTCTTTTACTATGCCTTCTGAAGAATTAAGTTCTGCTTCCGTATTGCAAAGTATTCAAGCTTCCCGTAAAAGTATAGAAGCACTTGCGAAAGCTGGTAAGAATCAATATTTCACCCATCCCATATTTGGAGACCTCAATACAGCTGATACCTTTAAGTTTTTAGTGGTGCACACTAACCATCATTTGAAGATAATTAAGGATATTTTAAAGTAGTTCATCCTAAGTAAAACTTCATCCTTAATATCTAAGCAACTAATATTTAAATAATATATTTCTAATAACTATTTATTCATCCAAACTACTTTAAGCACTGTGTCATGATCTTTTCCAATGATGTCTTTATAGAGTGCTGGTCTTCTAGCATTTAAATACCTGGTTCCTCCTGCTTTTTCTATATTAGCATGTATTAATTCCGCTGAAACATAGGCGTCATCAAATGTTCTGCATTCTGCCATAATATCACCAAAGGGGTCTATAATCATGGAACAGCCATTTTTTAATTGATCATCATCCATTCCAATAGGATTAGAGAAGATCACATATACGGCATTGTCATAAGCTCTTGAAGGTAACCACTTCATTAACCATGCCCTTCCTTTTAAACTATCAAACTCATTTATAAGGGTAATAGGGTCATTATGTCTATTATGCCATAATGCAGGATCAACAAATCCAGCACCTGGTCTGGTAGAAGGCGTGCACATGGTTACATGTGGCATAAATATAATTTCTGCACCTAATAATTTTACAGCCCTTACATTTTCAAAAATATTATTATCATAGCAAATGAGTATGCTGCATTTCCATCCTTTTAAATCAAAAATGCAATATTCATTTCCCGCACTTATGTGTTTATTAATAAAGGGGCTTAATTTTCTATATTTGGCAATAAGCCCATTTTCATCCACACATACATAGGCTTTGTAAATTTTATCCTCTTTATCTTTTTCAAATAAGCCTGCTAATAAAATAATTTTATATTTTTTTGCAATGCTAATTAAGGCTTGAACAGATGCTCCATCAGGAATAAATTCTGCCACAGCTAAAAACTCTTCTTTATTTAATTTGGAAGCGAAAGTATAGCCAGTAATAGAGCATTCATGAAAGGAGAGCACTTCAATACCTTCTAAAGAAGCTTTTCTAGCAAGTTCATCTATCACCGAGAGGTTATAAGCTTTGTCGCCACTTTTATTTTCAAATTGAGCGGTGGCTATTTTAATAGGGTTCATATTAATTTAATTATAATATAATAAATCTAAAATATATTTTTCATATATTGGATGTCTTATGAGATATTTTAGCCTAATAATTATTTTTCTTTTTACATTCATTTCTTGCAAGAAGAAAGAAGTGTCAGCAATTGTGCCATTACCAGTGTATAAAGCTATAGATACTTTTCCAAAGAATGCTTTTTGGTCTCCAGTATCTAATTTTAAGGATAAAGTTCCAGTTGTTTATATTAATACAAAAGGTAATAAAATTGTCAATGAACCTAAAGTGCAGTCAATTATCCAAATTCAATTAGGGGATACCATTGTTTTTAAATCCAATATTGGTATCGAATACCGAGGCTCAACCTCGTTTAGGTTATTTGATCAAAAATCTTATGGTTTTGAATTAAGAGACGCTTTTGATGAAGATACTGACAGTGTTATTATGGACTTCCCAAAGCAATCGGATTTCATTTTATATGCCCCGGCCAATGATAAAGCACTTATCAGAAATACTTTGATATATGATTTATCTAATCAAATAGGAATGTATGCAACCAGAACAAAGTATGTACAATTGAATATTGATGGGGAATATCTTGGCTTGTATGTTTTGATGGAGAAAATCAAAAGAGATAAAAGTAGAGTGAATATCACCAAAATGGCTAGTACTGATAATGAGGGCAATGCTGCAACGGGTGGGTATATTTTTAAAATTGATAAGTCTGCTGGAGATAATACAATAGTAGGCTGGGAGGCAGATGCCATCTATACCGTAGAGCTTGGGTTTAGATCTAGTTACGACCCTAATGGGAATAAGTTATCAAGCAATCCTTTCGGTCCAAAGAAAGGCGCAGAAACTTATATCATGTATGAGTATCCAAAATTTGATGCTATTTCTGAAGCGCAAAAAATATATGCACAATCTTATTTTTCTAATTTTGAAGACAATTTATTAAGTAGTAATTATAAAGATCCTATCAATGGTTATCAGAAATATATTGATGTAAATAGTTTTATTGATTTTTTGATTTTGAATGAGTTTGCCTATAACCCAGATGCTTATAGATTAAGTACTTTCATGAATAAAGACAGACTTGGCAAACTAAAAATGGGACCTATATGGGATTTTAATTTAGGCTTTGGTAACGATGATCGTGCCACTTTCATTAATGGTTCTACCTGGATGTTCAATTATAATAATTATTATCCTAGCGATACTTGGCTTATTAATTTTTGGTGGAAAAAATTACTATCCGATCCTAATTTTACTGATAGGTTAAAACTAAGATGGGCTACTCTTAGAACTTCTACATTAAGTGAAGCAGCTATTTTATTGACAATGGATAAGCATATCAATTTATTAAAGAATACTAATAGTATTGATAAGCATTTTGAGCGATGGAAAATTTTAGGCGTAAAGCTGCCCTTTAATAATTTTGTAGGGAAGACACATCAGGAAGAGGTTGATTTTTTAAAATCATGGATCAAAAAAAGATTAACTTGGATGGATAGTGAAATCGTAAACTTATAAGCAATTAAAGCTTTTCAATTATAGTTTTTCAATTTTAAGTTGAATGTTTTTATAGGCAACCTTCATTTCCTTAGAAACATGTACTTGCAAGCCAATCAGTCCTGATAATTTACTGCTTGATGCGTCATTGTCTGTTGTTTCACTCATTAATATCCCATTAATATAATGTTTCATGTTATTGCCTTTTACAATCAAAAGAATTTCATTCCAATCATCTACTTTAATTTTTGACTTTAGTGAATCCGAATTACCAATCGGTTTTATAATAAAGGCATCTTTTGAATTATTAATTACTGCATTCTGCCCGCGCATAGCAAGAAATCCTCTGCCTCTTTCCTCATAGTTTTGACCTGTATACACATTCTCTCCATCAATATCTGCCTGATACCCTTTTAAAGCATAGGGAATATCTGCAAGTTCCTCGCTACGGTAATTTACACCGCTATTACCTCCTTTAGATATTTTAAATTGTGCTTTAAATTCAAAATCGCCTGCTTGGTTTTTAGTATAAATCAAAAATGAATTTGTTTGAATTTGTTTACTAAAAGTAACTTCTCCCACAAAACATCCATTTTCAATATGCCAGACACTGGTATCGGCCTTCCATCCATTAAAGGTTTTGCCATCGAATATATTATTGAATATAGCGGTATCTGTTAGTGGTTTATTGGAGTTTGCACTTTCACAAGACAGGCTTAATGTAATGCCCATGGTGAATATAATTGCCATATTGATATAGTAGAGGCTACTGCGTATTTTCATAATTCGTTTAATATTAATATTTTAAGGGAAGGCCTATGTAAATCTAATTATTTCTGAACCATTCTTAGTCAAAAAATCATAATTTGTGTAAACACAACTTTAATGCCATGTTTAAATACAGTCGTCTATTAAGTTTAATAACGCTTATTGCTTTATTGCAGTTTAATATTTCATGTAATACTGAAGCGCCTATTTCAAGTGATCCAAAAATTGCCGCTTTAAAACTACCTAAAGGGTTTAAGGCAGATCACTTGTATAGTCCTGGAATTAACAATCAAGGTTCATGGGTGTCCATGACTTTTGATCAGAAAGGAAGAATGATTGCATCGGATCAATATGGTAATTTATACAGACTTATTATACCCGCAATTGGTGCAGATACTTCTAAAGAAAAAATTCAAGTAAGTACGATTGAATTACATATACCTGGAGATACAACGCTTGCCAGTCGCAGAATTGGTTTTGCGCAAGGCTTGCTTTATGCTTTTAATAGTCTTTATGTTGTAATTAATGATGGCGGTGATATTGCTAATTCGCGTCGTAGTGGTATTTACCGAATGCAGGATACTGACAACGATGACCAATATGATAAAATTACATTATTAAAAAGATTAGAGGGGGATGGAGAGCATGGACCCCATAGCATTGTGCTTTCTCCAGATGGTAAATCATTGTATGTAATTGCCGGAAACTTTACAAAAATACCAGAGATGAATAATTATACTGTCACACCTGGGATGGAGATGGATAATTTACTGCCTTTAACGCGTGATCCTAATGGACATGACAATACAGTGAATACGCATGGAGGATGGATTGCGCAATTAAATCCTGAAGGAACTAATTTTAATTTAATAAGTGCAGGGTTTAGAAATCCATATGATCTTGCATTTAATGAGTACGGAGATATTTTCACTTTTGATTCAGATATGGAATGGGATTTTGGTTCTCCATGGTATCGACCTATTCGTATTTGTCAAGTACCAAGTGGTGGTGAATTTGGATGGCGTCCAGGGACAGATAAATGGTCTCCAGCGAATGCAGATAATCTTCCCCCGCTTTTAAATATTGGGCAAGGTTCACCAACGGCTGTATTCAGTGGTAGTAAATCGCATTTTCCTGAAAAGTATAAACGATCTATTTTTGCATTTGATTGGAGCTTTGGAATCATGTATGCTATTCAACCTATTCCAGAAGGAGCCCATTATACAGCCACTGCAGAGGAATTTATTTCTGGATCACCCTTGCCTTTAACAGATGGAATCATTGGACCAGATGGAGCAATGTATTTTTTAACGGGAGGCAGACGTATTGAATCCGATTTATATAGAGTTTACTTTGAAGACAACAAACAAAATACGGAACCACTTGCTGCTCCTACATTAACAGATGCACAACAGCTTCGTAAAAAATTGGAAACATTCCATTATGCACCTAATGCAGAAGCGGTTAATATTGCATGGCCTGCTTTAAACAATGAAGATAGATTCATACGCTATGCTGCAAGAATAGCAATGGAACACCAACCAGCAATAAGTTGGAAGCAAAAACTACTAACTGAAAAGGATCCAGTAATAATATCGCAAGCAGCCATTGCTTTAGCTAGGATGGGAGAAAAAACTGAAAAAGATAATTTACTAAAGGCAATATGCGCCATTGATTTTTCGAAATTGTCGGAGTCAAAACAATTAGATGCTTTGAGAGCAATTGAATTAATATTAGTGCGCCTTGGAAAACCAACTGGGGATTTGAAAAATGAATTAATTGCTGTGCTTGATAAACAATATCCTGCAGCTACTAATAATCTAAATAGGTCTCTTAGTAAAATTATGGTATTTATTGATGCGCCTACTGTAGTTGCCAAAACAATGGAACTTATGAAGCTTGCCAAAGACGATCCAAATGATCAAAAAACATTTACAGAATCTACCGATCTTATTCTTAGAAATCCACAGTACGGATTGGATATTGCTAAAATGTTGGCCAATGTTCCTCCTCAGCAACAAACCTATTATGCTACTGTGCTTAGTCATGCAAAAATTGGTTGGACACCCGCAGTTCAAGAAACTTATTTTAAATGGTTTTATACAGCCTTTGGTTATAAAGGAGGAGTAAGTTTTATTGGCTTTCTTAATTTAATTAGAAAGGATGCTTTAAAAAATGTTTCAAAAAATACATTTGCCTATTACAATACTTTATCTGGGGATTCAATTGTAAGTAGAGCCATGATGGGCTTGAAGGAAAATATTAAACAACCAAAAGG
>Ga0214919_10012002_pt1 | contig 10723 bp, 10 predicted proteins | sample LL1503_MetaG_FD_177994 | JGI IMG/M metagenome (GOLD analysis project Ga0214919, IMG submission 177994) | Freshwater microbial communities from Lake Lanier, Atlanta, Georgia, United States - LL-1503 | ecosystem: Environmental > Aquatic > Freshwater > Lake | place: USA: Georgia | collected... | reverse complement strand
TCTTTCATTCTTTTAATATTAAAATAAATAGGATTCTCTAGTGAATCTATGAATTTTCCATTGCTGAATGCAGTTTTTAAATCACTTATTGAATCTTCTACAGAGTATGAAGGTTTAAATCCAATTTTGCTCAATATTTTTGAAGAATCTACACGATATGATCTTAAATCATCAGTTGTTTTGTGTTGAATTTCTGTATGTTCTCCTAATTGATGCTTAACTTTTTCTGCAATTTTATCTAAAGTTAAATTCTCTCCACCAACATTAAATACCTCTCCTGCAACCTTGTCTTTATGCTGTAGAACATGTAAATATGCTCTTGACATGTCTCTAATATCTAAATTTGGCCGAGATTGGGACCCACCGAATACAGTTATCTTACCTAAATTAACTGCGTGATTTGTTAATATGTTCACAGACAAATCAAATCTTTGACGTGGGGAAACTCCACACACCGTCGCAGGTCGTAATACAGTACAAACAAAATCAGATGAATGTTTCTCTAGAATAATCTCTTCGCACAACATTTTAAACTTAGAGTAATCTGTTAAAGGTTCTAAACTTAGCTGCTCAGTAACTTTATCCTCTTGTTTTATTCCATAAACTGATGATGATGAAGCGTAAATAAAATGATTTATTCCTAAGCGTTTAGCAGATTCTGCAAGTGGTGAAAAACTATCAAGATTTATAGATCTACCCAGTTTTGGGTCAAGGTCAAAACTAGGGTCATTTGAAATACAAGCAAGATGTATAACAATGTCAGCATTTTGTAGCGCAAGTGTTACCGATTGAATATCTCGAATATCACTTTTTATTAACTCAAGATCTATATTATCTTTATATCTAGCAAAAACATCTTTACCGTACCAAAAAGTGTCAAACACTCGCACTCTGTAATTCTCTTTAAGCAGCATTGGAACCAATACCGAGCCTACATATCCGCCCCCACCAAAAACCACAATTGTTTGCTTATTCATAATGCTCCTTATTTTAAAATAGATTTAGCGTGTTTTAATAAATCTGAACGTCCAAGAGACCTTTGGTGGCCTAATTGAGAAACTTCATGAGCAGCAACTAAATTTGCCAGAAAGCCAATTACTTTGAGTGGGGCATTAACCTTAGCAAGTAAAGATGCAATAATAAAAACAGAATCGCCCGCACCAACTTTGTCCACAACCTTGCTCGCAAGAGCTGGTACCTTTTCATAATTACCTTTATTATCAAAAACTAACAGCCCTTCACCGCCCAGTGTAACAACAGCATACGATGCGTTTTTTTCTTGAATTATCTTTGGAACGATATGAAAATAGTCAGGATTTCGGTCACGCAGCTCTAATTGTAATTCAGAGCCATTAATAGAAATTAAATCTACTTTTGAGTACTTAGCTATCGTATTAAACCCACGATTTCCGGCGTTTGCTTGTGTATTAATCGCAAGGAAGGAAGATTTTTCTTCAATTAATGAAATTATTGACTTGGAAAAATAGCCATGACCATAATCGGCGGCAATAACTAAATCAAAATTATTAATTTGAGTTGAAATTGAACTCAAAATCTTATTATTTACTTCTGTTGATAATTGTAGTTCTGAGAAATTGTAGTACTCAAATACTCTAGTGCTTGATGCAACATCTACATATCTATGTTTAAGTATTGTTGGTCTATCATTTGCTATAATGTATTCGCACTCAATTTTTGAATTAATTTTATTGCCAAAAGCTCTCAGTATTTGATCGTTAAAACCAGAAAAAGTTATAACTTTGGTCTTTAGGTCCCAACCGCTGCTCGAATTAGCAATAGCCAGCACGCCACCTGGAAAATAATTTGTTTCATGTTGATGAAACGCTAAAATAGGATCCTTACTTGATTTTGCTAATGGAGTACAAAAGGTGTACTGATCAATTATAGTTTCTCCCAGAATTAGTACCTTAAGATTTGATATTTTCTCTAATGAACCTAAGACGCTTTCATATCCGTCGGTTTCCTTAAATTCATTAAGCCAATTTTGTGTTTGGCTATCAATTGAAGAATAAAACTTATTAATTAGCAATGAGCTACTTGAAGTCATGCCACCAGTGAAATGTATAATTCCACCATAGCTCTCTATTGCAGTTTTCTCTTTAACTATCATTCCCGTAACATCATCTTCGGGGCTAGAATATTCTGATCCTTTTACGTAATAGTCAGGTTTAATTAAATTTATTACTGTCTCAGCAGTTGTTTGCTCACTAATTATTACATAATCAATCATTTCAAGTTCGGCCAAAGTGTTTGCACGGATTTCATCGGAAAACAATGGTCTCCCAGGTCCCTTATTTACAAAAGCATCAGCTGTGATACTCACGATAAGGAAATCAGCTAAGTTGCTAGCTTCCTTAAAATGTTGAAAATGCCCAGGATGAAGTAAATCAAAAACTCCATGGCAAAGCGCAATTGTTTTCCCATCATCGCGAATTTTACTTGTAATACCAGAGATTTCCGTAGTTGTGCATATTTTGGTTTGCTTATTATCTTTTTTAGTCTTCATTATTAACCTTAATGACTATCTGCTAAATACTTAAACCAAGATTTTGTTGCTCCTTCGATCTTATTGGTATCCCAAAGTGGCGCATCTTTCCAATCTTGTAAATGCTCAAGCATAACTGCAACACCCTCTTCTAAAGATACTTCGGGCTTCCAGCCGAGTAATTTATTAATTTTAGTTATATCAGCAAATGTTTGATCGGGCTCTGCTGGTCTTTTGGGAATATTTATAACTGGACCTTCTAATAAACTAACTAGTTTATTTACTTCATAAGTATTCCCAGAACCAACATTAAGAATTTCCCCAGATAATTGAGATTGTGCCGCAATTAAAAATGCTCGGCAAACATCGCTAACAAATGTGAAATCTCTGGTTTGAGTTCCGTCCCCAACGACGGTAAAAGGTTTCCCGGCGAGTTTTTGGGCCAGAAATACACCAAATACTGCGCCATACGTCCCGGAAGTCCGTGCTCTCGGACCATAAACATTAAAGAGCCTCAAACTTAAAACATTTAATCTATAGACAGAACTCCAATGCATAAAAATTTGTTCGCCTAAATACTTTGTTAGTGCGTAAGGATACCGGGGATCACATTTTGCAGTTTCTGGAGTCGGAAAAAAATCAGGAATTCCATAACAAGAAGATGAAGCAGCATATATTGTTCTTTTAACATTTTTTTCTAGCGATAATTTCGCAATGTTATAAGAACCAATAACATTTGTTTGAAAATAATTATCTGGAAACTCAATACTAGGGACTATATCTGCAAGGCCAGCTAGATGAAAGACCCAATCAATGTTGGAATAAATTTTCTCCAACAATTCATAGTTTGACACATCTAATCTAACAAAATCAAAATTTTGTGAACTATTAAAAGATTTAAAATTATTTTCGCTACCTACTGCTAAATTATCAACAGCAATTACCGTATGGCCAGAATTTAAGAGTAATTCAGATAAATGACTCCCAATAAAGCCTGCTCCGCCAGTAACTAGACACTTAATGGATGCCTCCTAGTGATCATAATTGTGTAGATTAACATATATGAATGGCCAATAGGGTGTACAAGAGCAAGGGAGTAATCCTCTGGGATATGGATGGAACGTTAATTTCACCCATCCGAGAAAGTAATGAATCTCCTCACCTAAATGCAGTAAAAAAAAATGGGTTCAACCCTCAGGGAAAAAACCCGAGTTTAATTGGATCTACAGATTTTGAAGTTATTTCTAGTTTACTTAGTTTTTATTCTAGTGAAGAAAGTAAAAATGTTTTAGAAAAGTGCTTCAAAGATTTAGATGATATATCGTTATCTTTATATCAACCTAATTCATTTTCACTGTGTCAAGGATTGCCAAAGGCATTAATTAAAATAAAAGAACTCGGCTGGGAAAATGGAATTTTAACAGGAAATACAAACATAAGAATGTTTAAAAAATTAGAAATACTGAAAATAGCAAATTATTTTAATGAAGACTTTATGTTTAGTTGTAACTTTAATGAGACCAGAGAAGACATCACAGAACGGGCAAAAAAAATATTGAAATCGGCTGGCTATTCAAATAGTTTTATTGTTGGGGATACACCTAGAGACATCAGTGTAGCTAAAAAATATGATCTCAAAGTAGTTGCAGTTAGTACTGGTGTTTTTTCACCCAAAGAACTTGAGAAATTTGCGCCAAGCTTATTAATTAGAAACTTAGCAGATGACTTAGAAATTTTTCTAAACTTTATGATAGGTTTAAGTTCAAATAATTAGTTTAATTTTAAATTTCATCCTCGTAATTTAGAACTAATAAAATGGCAAATAATTGAGTGGCAATCCTCCGCTATCCCATAATCTCCAATAGCAGTTTGAACATAGATTGAGTTATTAGATAATTGTCGAATGGCTCCACCATCAAATCCAACCAACGATAATGTACTTATTGAAAAGGCATTTGCAAATTCGACTGCTTTTATAAGATTCCTTGAATTACCTGAGGCAGATATCGAAATTAGTAAATCTCCCGATTTCCCTAAATTTTGTAATTGCTTTATGAATATATCGTCAAAACTAAAATCATTTCCGATTGCTGTAACTAATCCTAAGTTATCACAGAGACTAATTGCTTTTATAGGCTGCATATTTTCACCAGCACAACGACTTAAATCAGTTGCAAAATGACTGGCCGTTGCTGCACTCCCACCGTTACCAATTAGCCAAATTTGTCCACTGTGCTTTGTAGTCTCATAAATAATCTCTACTGCGTTGTCTAATTCTATTTTACTAACAGTATTCAGTCCAGACTTTATGAGCTTGCTATAATCTTCAAACGCTAAATCATTTTTCAATTAGATTTCCTTTCTAAGAAATTAACTATAGCTCACATATAACCAGTATACTGATTTAACCTAATTAAAAAACACATATTAATCAAATTGATAATTTGAAAAGTCCCTATTGGATACTATTAAAAGAATTTTTTACAATCTTCGATATCTTTTATCTCTAAAAAATCATTTGTGTCAATCTCTTTACCTAAAACTTCTATTAAAACTACATAAACTTGAATATTCCTAAGTGAATCCCATAAGTCACTACCTTTTTTAACAATAAAAAGTTCATCATCGGTTGAAAAGTTAAAAATCAATTTTGCTCTTTCAACAAAATTTGCCCATTTATCATCAGCTTGCATTTATACTTATTACCTCTCTAAGAACTCTGATTTCCTCAATTGTATCAAGCCGCGCTATATCTACCTTTCCATTTTCGAAAAAACCAACATTTTGCAGCCATTTTCTAGCCGATAAATTCTTGCTTGTCTCGATAAAATCAACTGAACATGACTTTATTTCTTGAGATTTAAGTTGGCTCCATCTATTCACGGCTTCAACAATGATAATGGTTTCGATATTTCTGCCTAAAACTCGGCAAGATATACAAAGTTCATACAAATTTGCATTATTTTTGCTAGTTAGTTTTACTATAAGAAAGAAAATAATGCCAGAATCACCGAAATTATCTTCGAGTGAACAAGTTACAAAATCATAGCCTTGCTTGAAAAGTTCAAATGCGCTGGATTCGGAAATACGTCGATTTGATACGTTGAATTGATTAGTTCTATTACTCATCGATACACATCTTTTCAAATACACTGAATCAGTAATAGGATCTAGTACTTTAAAATTAAGCTTAGTTTTTAAATACAAGTGTAATTCTGCGATTGACAATTCTTTTGATAAAGTTATGCGATCTAGATTTGCATCTAAATCAGCAAGGCGAAATTGATTTGTTGTCACATCATTTTCGTTCGGATCTGTATATACGTGAAATTTAATTATTTTCCAGTTAGCTGCGCTGGGTAACACTCTAAATGTCCTTATTGAATCATTATTTCTTAGTACGTCAAACAACTCAGCAGGATTATCATCAATCAATACGATAGCATCGCTAAGAAAATTATAGAAAGAAATTCTGTCTCTAATAATTTCACCCTTACTTTCAAGTGTAAAATTGAATCGAGTTACATACTTCTCGAGCTCAAGAAATTCTGGATAATTTCGCAAATCATTCATAATATTTGGCGAATTTCGACTTACAATCTCTATGAAAACACCAGATTTAGCTAGGCTTATAAGCCAATCGATAAACGCAACGTGTGATTTAGTAAAAAAAATATCATTCTTGCTACCCTCTGCTATTTCGCCTTCGTAAATTGTGTTGTCAAGATCGATAAATAATAGTTTCAGAAATTTTGGATTATACACACGTTCAATTACAGTAAATATTGCATGACAATTATTTACAATATCCTGATTTGATAATCTAGAATTATAAATGTCTTGAATTTCTATATTATCAACAAAAACTTGTCTAACACTGGTGTAATCATTACTTAACAATTGCATTATTGAATCTTCTCGACTATTTACAAAATAAGTGACGCCATTATCAGGATAGTCCTCATCTTTCGTTAAAATATCTTTAGTCAAACTTATAGAATCAATATTAGCAACCCACATAATGCGTAATGAATAAGAATTAAGATACTGAATCTTGTTACTGATAAATTCTTGAGTACTAACAACTTTAATGTCAAGAAAATATTCTACATATAGTAACCAATTACCAATTAGAGGAAGATACATTTCGATTGGCATGTTAGTAACAATTAAGAGTGGTTTACTCTCAAATAATGTAGAATTATTAGAATGATTCTCATGTAAGAGTAATGTTGTATGACCACTAAGCAATTCTTGAATTAATGGTTTTTTAATCATTTTTTCCAACTAATTTTGCGGGATTTCCCATAACTATGCTGCCATCTGGAATGTCATTAAACACGACTGAACCAGCGGCTACCACTGAATTACGCCCGATGCGTACGCGGTCTACAAGAATTACTCCAGCTCCAATAAAACTATTTGAAGCCACATGAGATCTTCCAAGGCAAACTACTCTTGGACCCAAGAAACAATTTTCTTGTATTGCCACATCGTGACCAAGAAACACGCCTCTATGTATTATTGAATTGGCACCTACCGAAACATTTTGACCAAAAAAGGATTCACCAAGCAAAATACTTGTACTATGAATGTTACAGGTTACATTTATATCTGCCTCAATTAAACCACTTATTCTTGCATTAAGCGACTCTAGCTTTCTGATAGCTCCCTTGCGAGCATTACAATTTTTGGCAACAGAGTTAATAACTAAACAATCGATATTTGAGAGCTCATTCCATTCTCCAATCACAGGAAATCCATTTATTTTAGTAGGAATATCGCTTGCCCTATCATCGACAAATCCAATAAATTCAAATTTTCCATGTTGATGTGCTTGAACTACTGAATCATTAAGTTCAGGGAAATTGATTCCAGCTATTACTAGTTTATTAAGGGGCACTATTTTATTCTACCCTAAATTAAGGTTAATGTTAAGATAGTAATATGATCGGGATAGATATAATTTCATTACAAAGATTTGAACATGCCTTACTCGAAACACCACAGATTGTAGATATAATTTTGCATACAAATGAGAAAAGGTTATCAACAGACACTAGATTTGTAGCTGGTCGCTTTGCTGCCAAAGAAGCGCTTCTTAAGGCTGGTTGTGTGATTAATACTCCTTTATTATTTTCAAGAATAGAATTAATCCCGCAAGAATTTAGGGGAATTTTGGTTAAGATTAATGAAATAGTATTTAAAGTTGGGGTTTCAATTAGTCATGATGAAGATAATGTTGTTGCAGTGGCTATAAATTCCGAAGCAAATATCTATGGGAATGATAATTCTAATTTAATTTATCCAAGCAAGTGGAAAAATAATCAAGAAGGTGATTATGGTGAGTAATTCTGATTTCTATATTGAGTATAATTTTTTGCCAACTAAAACTCAAATGAACTTGAGTGATTCGAAAGATTATAATTTTTATAAAACTCAACGATTATTTTTGCTTGAAAATCTTTTAAATATTCCAAGAAAGTTTTTAGATGGTTGTAGTTATTTGGAAATTGGCCCAGATTCAGGCGAAAATGCAATTTTTGCTGCAAGTTTAGGATCTAATGTTACATGCATAGACCCCAACCCATTAGCAATTGCATCAGTTAATAGCTTATTTGGTAATTTTCCTGATAAAAGTATGGCTAAAAGATTAATTAAAAGTGAAATCTGCTATTTCGAAGACTACCAGACTGATAAAAAATTCAATTTTATTGCTTGTGAAGGAATGATACATACTGTTACTGATGGTCACAGTTTTTATACGAAAATAGCAAATTTAGTTGGCCAGCAAGGTTTTGTTTTGATTTCATATTGTAATGAATTATCACTTTTCGCAGATTTATTCCATTCTAAAGTGTTTAAATCACTTGTTATCAATCACTTAGAAGTAAGAGAAATTGATAAAACTGTAAATACTTTATCAATGCTTAAAACTTTCAAAGATTTTGGACTTAACTATTGGAGCTCATGGCCAAGGTATGAACAAATCGGAGAGATGCGATGGCACCGTAATGTTAAACCAGTTGATGAGGGTTTTGCAGGTATTTCAAAGCAATACAAGAAATTGAGTTTACAATTTCTTGTAGGTTATTCCACCGATTTCATAAACGTTATAACTGACCAGGACTTTATAGAAGATCTATACATATTATGTTGCAAAGTGAACGCCGAACTTGACGATTCTAATTGGATTGCGTTAGGAGATCATATTAAAACTTTAATTGAAATTCTCAGCAATAATCCTAGGTTTATTCATACTAATGATTATGATCGTGTTCTATCGATCTTGAACATGCTTATTGAAATCGTAGATTTTCTAAAGTTGGGAATGTATCAAAATCTAATAAACTACATAACGTCTTCGTCAAGTTTTAGTGCGTCATCATTTGACTTTAATAACTGCTGGGGACAACCTAATCACTATCTAGTTCTATACAAGAATTAATGTTTTGATAAGTTAGGTAAAATCTTTAGCCAATAATTTAAAGGTTGATATAGCAGCTTGAGCGGCAATTGCAATCTCTTCATACTCGATGATTAGTGGTGGGGTTACGCATATACGATGCCACTTAGCATTAAATAGTACATTATGGTGATTTTTTGCGAACTCTTCAAATTTTTTCCCAAATTCTTCTTGATTTTTGATGTTGTGTTCTATCGAAAAACGAAGACCGCGTCCTCGAATATCGGTAATAAAATCGTATTTTTCTAAACCTTCTGAAAGAAGTTTCCGAAAAAATTCACCTTTTTTTCTGACTTCTTCAAGAAAATCTTTTTCGCTGATAATTTCTTGAATTTTTAGCGCAGCCGCAACGCTTAGAGAATGCGCTTGATGTGTTGTGGTATGTTGCAATCTTTTATCGACACTGGATGAAATTATTTCATAAATGGAGTTTGTGGTAATTACTGCGCTAATTGCACCATAGCCAGCTGCTAGAGTTTTACCTATGAATACAAAGTCGGGGGAAACACTATCTTGTTCAAAACAAAAATAGGTTCCGGAAGTCCCAGTACCGCAATAGACTTCATCAAGGATAAGATGTACATTATATTTCTCACAAACTGATTTAATTTTTTTCCAATAATCCCCTACGGGAGGAACATCGCCAACAAGGCCACCCATAATGGTTTCTCCAACAAAGGCAGCAACATTATTGGGCCCAATCTCTAAGATTTTCTCCTCAAGCTCAACTGCACAACGATCAGCGTAATCATTTTCGGACTCGCCTGGAAGTGAATTCTTTTTATAGTGATGCATGCTTACATTCGTACGAAATGGTGACAACATTGGTTTATAGAAATCTAAATTTGGTCTATCTCCCAGCATTAATGCGTCCGAAGTAGAACCATGATAAGACTGTTTGCGAGAAATAAACCATTTTTTTTCTAAGTTTCCGTTGACTTGGTGTGCTTGATAACTCATCTTCATTGCCGCTTCGCAAGCCTCTGCACCTGAATTACCAGCAAAATATACTTTTGATAATTCCGCACATGAGTTTTGAAGAATTGTTTTTGCTAATAACTCTAAATTAGGGTCATTCCAAATCTTATAATCAATATGCCCAAACTTATTGAGCTGTGTAGTAACTGCATCATTAACTCTAGGATCATTCCACCCCAAAATTGCATAAGAAGTACCGCCTGCCGTGGTGTCTAGGAAATTATTTTTGCCAACTAAAATTGATGCTCCTGTTGCACTACTCACTAAAGGGAGTTCCCGATTATCCAAAAAGACTCTAAAAACTTTATCCTTACTCATGGCGTAATGGTATAGCACTTTGTTTTGACCCAAAGGTGTATATTTAACATTGAAGGGATTCATTATACTTAAGGGGAATTCTCATGTGCACGTCTATGAGAAATCTACTCATTATGAAACAAATTCATTATTTAACAATATTTCCTGAATTTGGTAAATTAAGATGATTCAAAATATAATTAAAATTAAAAATTTGCATAATTTAGCAATTGTAATTGCAATGCCTATCACTATTTTAATTTCATTTTTTCTTGGTGCACTCGGTCTAAGGTTATTTATGCCACAACTAGCTTATGGAATAAAACTTCCTCTTCCATTCGAAGATGCAGCGATGACGTTTCGTTACGCCGAAAATTTTGCTAATGGTTTTGGAATTGTATGGAACTCCGGTGACCCGCCGTCAGTATCGGACGGTAATACTGATTTGGGTTTTGTATTAATACTTTTTCCGTTAG
>Ga0214919_10012001_pt1 | contig 10725 bp, 10 predicted proteins | sample LL1503_MetaG_FD_177994 | JGI IMG/M metagenome (GOLD analysis project Ga0214919, IMG submission 177994) | Freshwater microbial communities from Lake Lanier, Atlanta, Georgia, United States - LL-1503 | ecosystem: Environmental > Aquatic > Freshwater > Lake | place: USA: Georgia | collected... | reverse complement strand
TCACGGATCGAGCAAAAAAAATGGGTGCCAAAGGTTTGGTCTGGATAAAAGTTGGGGCAGATTCGGTTTTTGATTCACCGGTAGCCAAGTTTTTGTCAGACACGGAGAAGGCTGCCTTGCTTAAGTCAACGGGCGCGGTGCAAGGCGATCTTATTTTGATCGTTGCAGATGAGTGGTCAACGACATGTGAGGTGTTGGGACAGTTGCGCAACGACATCGGGCGTCCACCAGTACATGAGGGTCCGTATCGATACGTCTGGGTAATGGACTTTCCGTTGTTTGTAGGAGTTGACCCTGTATCGGGAGCACCTCGTCCAGGACATCATCCGTTTTGTCATCCCCACCCTGACGATATTCATTTAATGGAGACTGACCCACTCAAGGTTCGTGCGTTGGCCTATGACCTGGTGCTGAACGGGTGGGAACTAGGAAGCGGTTCAATTCGAATCCATGAACCTGAGTTGCAACGACGGGTATTCAACTTGCTCGGAATCTCAGACGAAGAGGCTGATAAGAAGTTTGGATTCTTTTTGCAGCCTTTCAAATACGGAGCCCCTCCACATGGTGGCTTTGCTTTTGGAATTGATCGCCTCACGGCTGTGCTCGCTGGAGAAGAAAACATTCGAGAAGTGATCGCTTTTCCAAAGACTCAGAGTGGCACAGATCCGATGACAAATGCACCAACACACGTCGATGCGAAGCATCTGACAGAGCTAGGCCTGCGCGTTCTTCCTCCTCCAGTTTCGGCATAGGACATGTCAGCGCCCGACCTGTTTTCTGCAGCGGCGCAAGAACGCCTCAAGTCCCGTGCTCCACTTGCTTCGCGTATGCGTCCACGAACCTTGGACGAAATTGTCGGACAAAAACATTTGGTGGGGCCGGGATGTGTTTTGCGTCTTCTCGTTGAGCAAGACGCGTTGTCATCAGTGATCCTGTGGGGTCCACCCGGAACCGGAAAAACAACTCTTGCAGAAGTAATCGCCCAATCAACTGCTCGAGATTTTCATCGCCTCTCTGCTGTCTCTGCAGGAGTCAAAGACGTGCGCGAAGTTATTGAACACGCACGACAAAGACTCGGTGAAGCCGGCAAGTCTTCAATCGTTTTTATAGACGAGATTCATCGCTTTTCTAAATCACAACAAGATGCATTGCTTCCGGCAGTCGAAAACGGAACAATCACATTGATTGGCGCAACGACCGAGAACCCCATGTTCGAAGTGAACGCACCGCTGCGTAGTCGCTCTACGTTGTTTCGCCTTGAGCCCTTAGATGAGCACGATATAGAAGTATTGCTGAAGCGTGGGCTTGAGAGTCTTGGTCAAGAAGCGACGTCCCAAGCAGTTGCACTCTTGGTTTCACGCTGTGTGGGGGACGGTCGCCAAGCTCTCACATCATTAGAAGTTGCAGCGGCGATTGCTGGCCGAGACGTCATTTCACAAACTCATGCAGAGGCTGCACTTAGTACATCGTCACTTCGATATGGGCGCGACGATCACTACGACGTTGTTTCTGCATTCATCAAAAGTATTCGTGGTTCTGATGTAGATGCCGGCATTCATTGGTTGGCACGCATGCTCGAAGCAGGGGAGGATGCACGATTCATCGCGAGACGGCTTGTGATTTTGGCAAGTGAAGATATCGGTATGGCAGACCCAACTGCATTGTTGGTCGCTACTGCGGCGGCGCAAGCCGTCGAGTATGTCGGTCTTCCAGAGGCGCAGTTGAACTTGGCTCAAGCAGTTATTCATCTTGGGCGAGCACCAAAGAACAATGCCGTCGCGCAGGCAATTTGGACAGCACGCCAAGATGTCAGAGATGGCCTGATCGGGGAAGTACCCCAGTTCCTGAGAGATGGCCACTACCGCGGGGCCAATGAATTGGGTCATGGGGTCGGATATGTGTCTCCCCATGATGATCCAACGGTGAAACAGCAATATTTACCAGATTCAGTTGCTGATAAGACCTATTACCGTGAGACTGGTGTTGTTGACGAGTAGCGATTAAGGAAGTGGTTGTCATGATGAAGAGAATATTTTGGTTTGCACTCGGCGCCCTGTGCGGGGTGTTTGGATACCAGCGGACAAAACGCACCGTGACAGATTTTACGGACCGTCTGACACCCACAAATATCGCCGGCAGTGCAATGGAGCAAGCGCTCAAAATCTTTAGTCGGCTAGGTAAAGCCTTACGCGCTGCGACGGATGTCTTGCTCAGCGACGACACTCCCTAGTCGGGCTTGCCACAGATAATAGGATTCAAGTCATATGGCCGTCACCCGAAGCACAAGTACATCTGCGCGTTCGGCTGACGATCTACGATCAACTTTTACGTCTTTTTTTGCTGAGCGTAAACACTCTGTTGTGCCGTCGGCAAGTCTGATTCCCCATGATCCAACTCTGCTCTTTACCGTGGCCGGAATGGTGCCCTTCAAACCATATTTTGTGGGTGACGAAGTGGCTCCATATCAACGAGCAGTCAGCGTGCAAAAATGCGCGCGTGCCGGTGGAAAACATAACGACCTGGACGAGGTTGGCAGAACCACTCGACATCTTGTCTTTTTTGAGATGCTCGGAAATTTTAGTTTTGGGGATTATTTTAAAAAAGAGGCGATTCCTTGGTCATGGGAGTTAGCGACCGAAGTATTTGGATTTGATGGCGACCGCTTGTGGATCACCGTCCACGAAAGCGACGATGAGGCCGAACAGATTTGGCACGATGTCGTGGGCGTACCGATGGATCGCATTCAACGCCTCGGGGACAAAGATAATTTCTGGCAAGCCGGAGACACCGGACCATGTGGACCGTGTTCGGAAATTCACATTGACCGCGGACCATCGTTTGGGCCAGAGGGCGGTCCGCTCAATGATCCAGCAGGAGATCGGTTTCTTGAATTTTGGAATCTTGTATTTATGCAATACAACCAAGCGCCGGATGGTTCGCGATCACCATTGCCTAAACCAAGTATCGATACAGGTGCTGGACTCGAAAGAATTCTCGCGTTGGCTCAAAACGTCGGGTCAGTGTGGGAGACAGATGTGCTGTATCCATTGATCGAGGGTGCTCAATCAGCAACAAATGCGACATATCAAGTGGGCGACTATCAAGACCGAGCGAGTTTTAGCCTACGAGTACTTGCCGAGCATGCGCGATCGGCAACCATGCTGGTAAATGATGGAGTGTTCCCATCAAATGAGAATCGCGGATATGTTTTGCGTCGTATTATTCGACGTGCAGTCCGCCACGCATATTTGCTCGGAACAGAAAAACTTGTGATGCCAGGTTTAGCGAAAACGGCAATCGATATTATGGGAACTGCTTATCCCGATCTGCATAAAAACTCAGATTTCATTCTCGGGGTCATAACAAAAGAAGAAGAACGCTTTCGACACACGCTAAAAAATGGTTTGGGAATACTTGAATCTGATCTGGCGAGTGGTGCAAAAGAACTTTCTGGCAAGGCCACGTTCTTGCTGCACGATACATATGGATTTCCTCTTGAATTAACCCAAGAAATCGTGGGAGAACGCGGAGTAACGCTCGATATTGTTGGTTTCGAGTCCGAGATGGCTGCGCAACGTAAGCGCGCAAAGGATGCACGCAAGACTGGCAGATCCGACGCCGACCGCGTTGAGGATTATCGCGAGATCATGGAGCGAACAGGCACAACTGAGTTTGTCGGTTACACACACGACGAGGCCGAGGCAACCGTAGTAGCGGTCATCGAAGGTGATGATGGACAGATCGAAGTTTTCCTCGATCGCACGCCGTTTTACTCTGAGAGTGGTGGGCAGGTCGGAGACATTGGTCGCATCGAATCAACAACAGTTTCCATGCGCGTTCTTGACACTAACTTTGCTCTTCCTGGGCTACGCCGACATATTGCCGTTTTAGAAACAGGAGAAGTTGAGATCGGGCAAACAGTGACGGCATCCATTGATGTCGAAGCGCGCCGAGCGACGCGGCGAAATCACACCGCAACACATATTTTGCATTGGGCATTGCGCACTGTCTTAGGTGAGCACGTCAAACAAGCTGGATCACTTGTGTCGCCAGACAGACTGAGATTTGACTTCAGCCACTACGACGCCGTGACAAGCGAAGAAATACGCCAGATTGAAGTTCTGGCTAATCAAGAAGTTCTCAACAACACCAATGTGAGCGCAATCGAAACCAGCAAGGAAGACGCAATGGCTGGGGGCGCAATTGCATTTTTCGGGGACAAATACGGGGATATCGTTCGTGTATTGCGGGCGGGTTCGTCGACAGAGTTGTGTGGCGGCACACATGTAAATGCCACGGGCGATATCGGAACAATTAAAGTTGTGTCAGAAGGATCAATCGGATCTAATTTGCGCCGCATTGAGGCAGTGACGGGTCAACAGACAATTTCGCATATGCAACGAACAGATGCGATGGTGAGCAAAGTGAGCGAACGGGTTGGTGGCCGACCAGAGGACATCTTGACTGGTGTTGAGCGTCGTTTAGAAGAAATGAAACTTTTGCAAGACGAAATGAAGTCGCTTCGATCACAAATAAACGCCACGAGAGCCGCAGACTTTATAGAGCAAGCAGTTGACGGCGTGGTTGTGGGTCGTGTTGATGGCTTGTCGGCGACAGATTTGCGAGAACTCGGCGTTGCTATCCGTCAGCATCCTCAAGTATTGGTTGCTGTTCTTGGTGGCATCACTGACACCGGGGGAGTGTCGCTTGTCGCTGCAATTGCATCCGGAGTCAAAACAACCGCCCAAGAGATCATAAAAGATGCTGCCAAGAAAGTTGGCGGAGGTGGGGGCGGTAAAGGAGACGTTGCAACTGCTGGCGGCAAAAACATCGAGGCGATTGACGAAGCTCTCGAGGTAGCACGACAACATGCAATGTCAGCGGTCGCTGGTCGCTAGATCTGATGCGTGTCTTGGGGCTCGATCTAGGAACAAAGCGAATTGGCATCGCAGTGAGTGACCGTAGTGGAACAATCGCAACACCTTTACTTGTTCTGCAGCGATCAAAGACAAAATTTCAAGATCATACAGAGATCCTTCGTTTGATTCTTGAAGAAGAAGCCGTGGCAATCGTTGTCGGAATGCCGTATACGCTGCGCGGCGAAATGGGCGCAACTGCCAAGTCTGCAGAAGCAGAGTGCACGCAACTCGCAAAGGTGGTTGGTGTGCCCGTGTATATCCATGATGAACGCTTTACCACGGTGACTGCAGATAGAGCACTTATGGAAGCTCGGATGAAAGCAGATGCCAGACGGCGCGTGGTTGACAAAGTGGCAGCAGCAGTCATGCTGCAGTCGTGGCTTGATGCGCAACCGAAGCAAGAGACGTCATGAGCAACAACTCCGGAGATCCTCTCCTTGACGCAGGCAAAGACGTGTTGGGGGGTGTCGGCGAACTAGCAGTCGACTGGCAGAGCGACCCCTGGGATGCTGAAACTATTGTGACAGAAGATGGCGTTGATGTAGTTGGGGCGAACGTTCCTAAAAACGTTCAGACACTGATACGAATCGCTTTGCTCGTTTCACTGGTCGCGGTTCTCGTTATCGGGCTTGCGGGCTTGTGGTTTGTTCGACAAATTAATCCAGGAGGCGTCGTAGCCACGCCCGTGAACTTCACTATCAATGAAGGTGACACGTTAGAAAGCGTCAGTAATCGCCTCGAGCAAGATGGCGTGATTACGAATGCGACTGTGTTTCGGTGGTATGTGGCGCGCAAGGGAGGAATCGTTTTACTGCCTGGCTATTACTCGCTCAAGCCTCACGACACCGCCGGAAATATTACTCGCGTCCTCAATACACCTCCAGCACAAACGTTCATCAAAGTGACGTTTCCGGAGGGATTAACGATTTCTCAGATGGCAGAACGCCTGGGTTTAAATGTGCCCTACTTGACGGTTGAGGATTTCAATTTGGCGCTGAAAGACCAGACGATCCGTTCTGAGTTTCAGCCCAAAGATGTGACCAGCCTTGAGGGATTATTGTTTCCGGATACGTATCAAGTCTCTGGGGACGACAACGAAACACGTGTCGTACAGCGCATGGTTCAACTCATGGAACGCGTCGGCCGTCAAGAAAAAATCAATGAGTCACAAGCTCGTGTGGGGTATTCGGCGTACAAGGTATTGATCATCGCGTCAATGATCGAGCGGGAAGCAAAAGTGCCACAAGACAGGGCAAAGATTGCCAGAGTGATCTACAACCGCCTGGCGTTAGGAATGCCCCTCGCAATTGACGCCACGTTGTTGTATGGCGCAGATCCCGAAGCATCTTTTGCTGATCTCAAAGCAGTCGATGGCCCCTACAACACGTATACGCGAAAAGGTCTACCCCCAACGCCCATCGCAAACCCTGGCCGAGCATCAATTTCTGCGGCCTTAGCGCCTGCTCCAGACCCGCCGTTGAGCGATGCAATATGTCAGGGTGCTCCGCGTGGGACAAAGTGTCAGTATTTATATTATGTACTTGCCGATGCTGAAGGACGCCACGTCTTTGCCGCAACCTATGAACAGCATCTCGCCAACGTGGAAAAAGCCCGCGTTGCGGGATTACTGAAGTGAGCGTTGCGCAGTTACCTGTTGCTGCTGTCATCGGTTCGCCGATTCAGCAGAGTTTGTCACCTGCGATCTTTCGTGCTGCGTTTGCTGAGGCTGGTCGTGATTGGGGATACGTTGGCATAGAGGTGAGCATTGAGGCAATTGGCCAAGCAGTAAGCGAAGCCATTGCAAAGAATTTTATTGGCCTGTCGGTCACGATGCCATTAAAGGAAGCAATTATTGATTCTCTTGACGAAGTAGACCCAGTTGCGCAGACTTTGCGTGCAGTGAATTCTGTACGAATCAACAATGGCCACACCTACGGACTCAACACAGATGGCGACGGGTGCTGTGATGCCCTCGTCGCTCAAGGTCACGCGGTAATTCCCGGTGCACATGCGATTGTGCTGGGGGCCGGAGGCACCGCTAGATCCGTTGCTCTCGCGCTCGTGCGCAGAGGAGCAAGCGTGAAGATGATGAATCGCACGTTTAAAAATGTTGAGCGAGCAGTCGAACTTGTTCGATCGTACCCAGATAGCAGCACTGGTGATATCGAGGTCGGCGATGAAAGCGCGTTTGGTGATGCATTGATCATTGTGAACTGCACGTCAGTCGGAATGGCAACAACAGGAGTCTCCCCGATAAATGTCGAAAAGATGCGACGCGATGCAGTAGTTATGGATGCTGTGTATCAGCCTTTACACACGGAGTTGTTACAAATGGCTCAGGCTCGTGGATGCACTGTGGTCGACGGTCTATGGATGCTGATTTATCAAGCAATGCGACAGCATGAGGCATGGTGTGGCACGGTTCCTGATGTATCAGTGATGAGAACTGCGGCGGAGCAAGAACTCAGCCGGCGAGAGCAGTAGCCTAGGTATGGTGCTGCGCTACTTAACCGCCGGAGAATCTCATGGACGAGCCCTGACAGTCATTGTCGAGGGATTGCCAGCGGGCATGCCCGTCCTGGCCTCTGACATTGAATCAGAAATGGCGCGTCGTCGTTTGGGGTACGGTCGGGGCCCACGGCAGCGGTTTGAACAGGATGTCATCACGTTGGTTGGCGGCGTCCGACATGGCAGAACATTGGGCTCGCCAATATCGATAGAGATTCAAAACTCTGAATGGTTCCGCAGCGATAAATGGCATGCCGAGATGTCTCCTGAACCTGGAGCAACAGAATCGCCACTCACGCAACCTCGTCCTGGTCACGCCGATCTCACCGGAATGCAAAAGTACGGTTTCTCTGATGCACGCGATGTGCTCGAGCGAGCGAGTGCACGCGAGACAGCGGCAAGGGTGGCTGCTGGTGCGCTTGCAAAACTGCTGCTCTCTCATCTGGGTGTTTCCGTATTTAGTCATGTCATTCAAATTGGTGCAGTACGGGCAACAGGTGCAACTGTCCCGCGCCCCGAAGATTTACCGGCAATCGATGCCTCTGAGGTGCGCTGTTTTCATACAGACACAGAGGCTCAGATGATCGCTCATATCGAAGACGCCGCACGTGACGGCGACAGTCTCGGAGGCATCGTCGAAGTATTGGCGTACGGCGTTCCGATTGGCTTGGGAAGCTATGTCCACTGGGATCGTAAAATTGATGCCTTGCTCGCACAGTCGGTGATGAGTATCCAAGCGGTCAAGGGCGTCGAGATCGGCGATGGTTTTCAAGTTGCTGGCGTGCGCGGCAGCCTCGCACACGACGCAATTTCCTGGGATGAGACGGGCAAGACCTATCGCCGTGAAACGATGAAGGCTGGAGGCACCGAAGGTGGCATGACAACTGGCGAGCCACTTGTCGTACGCGCAGCGATGAAACCACTCGCCACCCTGAATCGACCGACGCTTAAAACAGTTGACACGATTACAAAACAAGAGACTGTGAGTTTTAAAGAGCGAACAGACGTAACGGCTGTTCCGGCAATGGGCGTTGTTGCCGAAACGATGGTGGCACTTGTTCTGGCTACTGAGGCACAACGAAAATTTGGTGGAGACTCTCTTGCAGAATTCGTGCGCAATGCGCGGGCCTTTTCTGACAATCTGGCACCATGAGCCAGGACAATCCAAGCCATCCTGCACAAGCCACTCATCTTGTTTTGGTTGGTCTGATGGGGAGCGGAAAGACAACCATCGGTCGTCGCGTTGCCGCAGAAACCGGTCGACAGTTTTTTGACACTGACATCATGGTTGAAGAAGACAGCGGGCTAAATGTGCGGCAGATTTTTACACAATGGGGCGAGCCTGAGTTTCGACGGCTTGAGCACGTTGCACTACTCACAGCACTAGCAGCGCACCAACCTGCAGTAATAGCTGCTGCCGGTGGGGTCGTTGTCTCTGATCTCAATAGAGAAGCGCTCGTGAAGGCGCGCAACGAAGGTGTTGTGCAAATTGTTTGGCTAAAAACTAATGCGTCAACGCTTCTGTCGCGTGTACGAAATGGCGTTCACCGTCCAATGCTTGATGCTGATCCCGCAGCAGCCATACAGGCAATGCAGGACCAACGAACGCAGTGGTATCAGGATTTATCATCTGTCATTGTGTCCACCGATGAGATGTCTGCTGTGCAGGTTGTGGCTGCGGTCGTGTCAGCAATGAATGAGGGAAGCACTCATGTCTGACATACAGACAGTTCAGGTCAACCTAGAGGACCGTTCGTATCCAGTTTTTATTGGCCGAGGTGCACGCCATGAGTTGGCAGCGCAGATCAATCCGGCAGTTCGTCGTATCGCTGTCGTCACCCAAGATGGTGTTCCTGCACAACTGATCCCTGACTTTGCTGATCTCGAGACTCATACATTTGTTATTGGTGACGGGGAAATCCATAAAACACTTGACACGGTGCAGACTCTTTGCCGCTCTTTTTCCGAGGTCGGAATCACACGTTCCGATCTTGTGCTTGGTGTTGGCGGGGGATTGGTGACTGATGTTGCAGGATTCACAGCAGCGGTGTATCACCGTGGGCTCGGGGTGATGCATGTGGCAACCACGTTGTTGGGGATGATTGATGCAGCGATTGGTGGCAAGACGGGAGTCAATATTCCCGAAGGTAAAAATCTCATTGGTTCGTATTGGCAACCACAAGCAGTTGCATGTGACATGGATGCGCTCTTGTCACTCGGAGAGCGAGACTTGCAATGTGGCTATGGCGAGATGGCCAAGTATCACTTTATTTCCCGGCAAGATCTTTCTTTGTTGCCACTTGGTCAACGAATAGCTCGTTGTGTGCAGATCAAAGCAGACATTGTTGCTAGTGATGAGCGCGAGTCAGGACAACGAGCACTCCTGAACTACGGACACACGCTTGCGCACGCCGTAGAGATTGCGACGAATTTTACTATGCCGCACGGTGTTGCCGTTTCGGTGGGGATCTTGTACGCCGCGCATCTTGCTCAGGTAATGGGTCGCATTCCCGAGAAAAGGGTGCAAGAGCACTATGACATCGTGCACGGAATCTACAATCTACAAACGGCCCTGCCCGCTGATTTTGATTCCGCAGATGCAATCACTTCGATGCGGCGTGACAAAAAAGCGCTCTCATCGTTGACCTTTGTGCTTGATTCCACCGATGGTCTACAGATCGTCGACGGCATCCTCGAGCAAGACCTCAAACAAGCCTTTGACGCATTGCGAAGTCGTCAGGGCTAAAGGGTTGAGCAAAATCGCCACATTGGTGGATCAGTCTCAGACTACGGTGGAGATGTGAGCCTCATCCAAACAGTCCTTCTCATTCACGGACCGAATCTCAACTTGCTGGGAACACGCGAACCCGAGGTGTACGGGACGCAGACCCTGGCTGATCATGTCAAGGTGGCCGAGGTCGCCGTTGCTCAGCACGGAGCATCGCTCAAGTCTCTGCAGTCAAATTCAGAATCACAAATCGTTGAAGCAATTCATGCTGCCAGCGGAACAATTGATGCAATTATTATTAATCCCGGTGCGTTTACTCATTACTGTTGGGCCATTCACGATGCACTCAAATCATTTGCTGGGCCAGTTGTTGAAGTCCATCTTTCTAATCCAGCGACAAGAGAGCCATTTCGACACACGAGCGTGATTGCTTCGGTTGCAATCGGCACAATTGCTGGCTTCGGTGGAAAAGGTTACGAACTCGCAGTGCTGGCGCTTTTTAATAACGGCCACTGAGTCCCATGTTTAAGCATCAAACACTGACGCCGATAGATGTTGGTGATCGCATCA
>Ga0214919_10011999_pt1 | contig 10726 bp, 11 predicted proteins | sample LL1503_MetaG_FD_177994 | JGI IMG/M metagenome (GOLD analysis project Ga0214919, IMG submission 177994) | Freshwater microbial communities from Lake Lanier, Atlanta, Georgia, United States - LL-1503 | ecosystem: Environmental > Aquatic > Freshwater > Lake | place: USA: Georgia | collected... | reverse complement strand
AAATCCCCATGGATGTTGCAATTGCAGCGGGATCTAAACCATGTGGAGTTCCAAATACTCGTTCAAAGCCTGCAACACCGTTTTGGGGAAGCGTAGAAAAGATACCTCCGCCATCATTATTGATCACAAGTAATCGACAATTAATTTTCTCTTGTGTAATCAAACCAGTGATGTCATGAAGGAAAGCTAAATCTCCAATGAGCGCATAAGAATTCTTGCGAGCAATCGCCATACCTAAAGCACTTGAAATATTGCCATCTATTCCTGCTAAGCCCCGATTCGCGAAAGTTTCGACTCCACTACGAGGAGTAGCAAATGCTTCTAGATCTCTAATCGGACGCGATGATGAGATAAAGATAGAGGAGTTGCTAGGCAGGAGCTTTGAAATTTCTCGAGCAATAGTTGCTTCATTCCACCCATCAAGTTGGGCAACAACCTTTGCACTTCTTTCACCAAACTTTTTCCATGTGGCTATCCAGTCTTCATCTGGGTTCGATTTATCTAATTCTGGAATAGCAATAAAGCGTTTATCGGCTGTTCTATCTGAATCAACTGTGGCAATTCGAGGGTCAATGACATAGGTAATTGGCGATGTTGCAATAAAAGAGTTGATAGAGCGAGAAAGTGTTGTCCGTCCAATAATTACTACTGCTTGAGGAATGAGTGACTGACGAATCTTTGTAGAAGCGAGAAATAATGATGCATGCGGTGTCGCAGTGGGAAACGAGAGTGGATCTTCTGCGATGACTGGCCAACCCAATTTTTTAGCAAATTCTTGAACTTCCTCAAGTGAAAGCCCACCTCTGTCGTGGCCGATAACCAATGCACCACGAGTCTCATTGATTCTAATTTTTCCTGGGCCTTTACGAGTAATGAAATCTTTTGGAGCTACTTTGATTTCTGCTAACCAAGAATTATCTGCGTCAGGCAAGAGTGGTTCATCAAATTGAATATTGAGATGGACGGGACCTTGTCGCAAACTATCTAGTGGCAACTCCATTGGAAAGACCGGACCATCCACATCGGCAAAATATCGAACTGCTTTACCAAATATTCTTGCTTGCTCCGTTGTCTGGTTTGCACCAGTGCGACGTAACATTGCGGGGCGATCTGCGGTTAGCACCAATAATGGCTGATTAGTATGGTGGGCTTCCAGTACCGCAGGGTGATAATTTGCTACAGCTGTTCCGCTAGTGCAAATTATTGGCACTGGGCGCTTAGTTGCTTTGATTAAACCAAGTGCGAAAAATGCAGCGCTACGTTCATCAATTCGGATATGCAATGTAATCAAATTCTTTTCTTCAGCAGCAACTAGCGCTAGAGAAAGCGGAGCATTGCGTGAGCCAGGTGAGATGACGGCATCGGTTATTCCAGCCTCAATTATTTGGCGAACAATTACGCGAGCAAGCTGTGTTGAAGGATTCATGCCAAGAGCTCCGCAGTCTTCATTACTCGATTCTTCCACCATTCAAAGCGTTCAGGCGCCACTTCATGGTCGCTAAAGTCAGGCTCGAATTCAGCTATTTGAATTTCGCCATTCACGATAGGTAATTGCGCAACATTTGCACCGAGTAGCGAACCTGTTCCTAGCCCGCAATCAAAATTCATTTCAGGAAAAGATGCAGCCAGGATTAATCCATAATTGATTCCGACTGCACTTTCTAGCGCACTCGATATAACTACTGGAAGGTTGTGATGTTGCGCCAATTTGTGCGCACGAGCGATTCCCCCAAGTGGTTGAACTTTGAGCATCACAATATCCACTGTGCCTGCAAGATCGACTGCGAAAGGGTCGACTGCTCTGCGCAACACTTCATCTCCAGCAATTGGAATATCCAACTTGAGTTTTGTCTTTAGTTCACGCAACTCTTCTATAGTCGCACATGGTTGCTCCACATATTCAAGCGGGCCAATGTTTTCAAAAATTGCTCGTATATTTGTAATAGCAGTTGCTACATCCCAATTGCCATTGACATCAATTCGAATTTTAGCCTTAGGACTAAGTGCTCTGACTCTCGCAAGACGTGCAATATCTTCTGGAAGATTTTCGCCAACTTTTACTTTAAAAGTTTCTACTCCGGGAAATGAACTAACAATTCTTTCGATTTCTGCTGGGTTGTTTAGCGCTGGGATTGTGCCGTTGACTCTTACAGAGTTGCGATAGATACGTGGGCGAGGTTGTGTTGCAGCCTTAATAGCTGATGACAACCATGGTGCACATTCTTCATGTCCGTATTCAAGAAATGGCGAAAATTCTCCCCAGCCATATTCGCCTTTGAATAATGCAACTTCACGGATATTTATTCCACGAAAATTAGTCTTCGTCGGCAACGCGATGACGCGCATTGTGGAGAAGAGTTCTTGCAACATTTATTAGGGACGCTTTGGGAATTTCTTGAAATCAGGTTCGCGGCGTTCCTTATAAGCATCGCGCCCTTCTTGTCCCTCTTCTGTCATGTAAAAAAGAAGCGTTGCATCGCCAGCAAGTTGTTGAACACCGGCAAGTCCATCATCGGCCGCATTCAGGCTCGCTTTGAGCAATCGAAGAGCTAATGGAGAGTTGCGTAGCATTTCACGACACCATGAAACTGTTTCTGCTTCAAGTTCGGCAACGGGTACAACAGTATTTACGAGTCCCATTGCGAGCGCTTCTTTTGCATCGTAGGAACGTGTCATAAACCAAATTTCGCGAGCTTTCTTTTGTCCAACACTTGCAGCAAGTAATCCAGAACCGTATCCACCATCGAATGAACCAACCATTGGACCAGTTTGACCAAAGAGTGCGTTATCGGCTGCAATTGTTAGATCGCAGACAACATGTAATACATGTCCTCCGCCAATTGCCCATCCCGCAACCATTGCAACGACAGGTTTAGGTGTGCGACGAATTTGAACTTGTAAATCTAAAACATTGAGGCGTCCGATTCCTTTTTTAGCAAGAGAATCATCGCCAAGATATCCATCATCACCGCGAACACTGATGTCACCACCTGAACAGAATGCTTCCGTTCCTTCGCCAGTCAAAATAATAACGCCGACTTCTTCATTGTCGCGAGCGAGTGAAAATGCAGATTGCAATTCAATAATTGTTTGTGGTCTAAAAGCATTGCGAACTGAAGGGCGATTGATTGTTATTTTGGCAATTCCATCACCGATTTCATATTTCACATCGGTAAAAGCTTGCACTCCAGGAGCGCTCTTCCATTGTGGAATCTCACGGCTGCCAAAATCACGCTTGATCGGTCTGCTCACATTTCCTCCATCTTCGTTGCTAGCGATAGCCTACGACGGCAATGGATATGAAGTCACAACGAGAAGTGAGCCTCCTAGGCTCGGAAGAGCCCCTTGCCGAAATAATGGCAAAGATTACTTCTGCACTTGGTGGCGACGGACCCGCTCTGGCTTTTGGGGCAGTCCAATCGACTTTCGCACCTGATTCAATTGCAGTAATCGTGACCACCACTGGAAGTACAGGGGTTGCCAAAGAAGTTGCACTCAGTGCGCAGGCAGTTATTGAATCAGCGCGGGCATCACATAAATTCCTTGGAGCAAATATTGGCCAACGTTGGTCGCTCTTACTCCCGCTTACTCACATTGCTGGCGTAAATGTATTAGTGCGCTCAATTGAATTAAATAGTGAACCAATAGATTTGAGAAATTTTGAAGGTGAGTATCCACGCGCTGATTTCACGGCAATTGTTCCAACGCAGTTATACCGGGCACTCCACGGTGATGAAAGATTATTGCGTCACTTACAGGCCGCGAAAGCTGTCCTTGTTGGTGGAGCACATTTACCCAGACATCTTAGAGATCAAGCTGAGCAGCATAGAATCACAATCGTTACAACGTATGGGATGAGTGAAACATCTGGTGGCTGCGTCTATAACGGCGTACCACTTGAGGGTGTGAGAATTGAAATTGATGAACACTCATTAGTAAGAATTAGCGGCAAGACACTTGCATCTACTTATCTCAATGACGAGAGTGAATGGAAGAAATCTTTTGACGGCACTTGGTTTACTACAAAAGATATCGCTGAATACGACGATGGCGTTCTTGAGATTCTTGGAAGAGACGATGAGATCATAATTAGCGGAGGAGAAAAAGTTTCCCTCAACGCTATTGATGCACTCTTATCGCTTCATTTTCCTGAAATTGAAGCAGCCTCATTTGCAGTCACTGATATCGAATGGGGACATGCACTTCATCTTGCAATTAAAGGCGAGATTGAAAATTCAACGTTAGCCATATTTTTGGAAAAGACCCTAGGAGTATCTGCAAAACCTAAGAAGATTCATAAAGTTACTTCAATCCCCCGAATTGGGATTGGCAAAATAGATCGCAAAGCACTCGTAGAATTACTCCATAATGAATAAATGGATTCTGGGTGCGCGCCTTCGCACGTTGCCTGCAGCAATTGCTCCGGTGTTAGTTGCAACTGCACTGGCAGGTAGTGATTTCAAAGCTTCTCGCGCAGCATTGGCACTACTTGTTAGTTTGAGCCTTCAAGTCGGTGTGAATTATGCAAATGATTATTCTGATGGAATTCGCGGTACAGATGCAGACAGAATTGGACCAACTCGCCTGACTGCAAGTGGTCTTGCAACACCTGGCGCAGTAAAGCGTGCTGCATATATTTCATTTCTGATCGGTGCCATTGCAGGGCTAATACTTGCTGCACAAACTTCTTGGTGGCTCATAATCATTGGCGCTGTTGCAATTCTGGCTGCGTGGGGTTACACCGGTGGACAAAATCCATATGGTTACTCTGGCTTTGGTGAAATTTCAGTATTCATATTTTTTGGATTAGTGGCAACTATGGGTACGTTTTATGTTCAAACTGAAAAAATAACTTTCCAAAGCGCTCTCGCATCGATTCCAATCGGTGCATTAGCCTGCGCGATTCTTGCTGTGAATAATATCCGTGATCGCGAAAAAGATTTCCTCGCAGGCAAACGCACTCTTGCCGTTCGACTTGGTGATCGCTATGCCCGCTACACCTTTATATTTCTTATCGTTTCTGCACACCTTGCCGCGATTGCAACTATCTTTCCTTGGGGCGCAATCACTCTACTTACCGCCCCTTTAAGTCTGAGTGTTTCCCGCAAGGTGCTCAAAGGGGCGCATGGGAAAGAGTTGATTCCCATGCTGGGTGCAACCGGCAAATTACAATTATTTTTTGCCGTCATTTTTTCTATCGCTTTATTATTTGGAAAAGGTTAGACTGCACTCATGATTCGCGTTCTCTTACCTATACTCCTTGTTGGATTTACAATTTTCACACTTGTTGACTGTGCGCGCACCGATGAATCGTTAATTCGTAATCTTCCGAAGTGGGGCTGGTTACTAATAATTATTCTTATAGGAACTATTGGCCCAATTGCATATTGGGTTGCAGGACGCCCTAAGCGACCTGGTCGCGGTGGTGGCCCAAAGCGTCGAATCTTGCCACCAGATGATGATCCAGATTTCTTACGTAAAATCTAATTTATAAACCTGAGTAGGTGTGCTTTCCGGTTCCATAAATATTTACATAAATATAATTGAATAAGAATGTAGAACCTGCAAAAAGACATAACCAAGCAGCTCTGCGTCCGCGCCATCCAATAGTTACACGCGCGTGAAGGTAAGCGGCATATGCAACCCATGTAATAAATGCCCATGTCTCTTTTGGATCCCAACCCCAATAACGGCCCCATGCGCTCTCAGCCCATATCGCACCTGCGATAACTGCAAATGTCCACAATGGAAATACAAATGCGACGAGTCGATACGAGAGTTGATCTAAAACTTCAAGAGATGGAAGTCGCTGTGCCCACACTGCGCGTGGGCCTTTGCGCTCCATTGAATCCAAATACAGATATGCACCAGCGATTACGTTAGCAAGTAAAAAAACGCCGCCAGAAATAATTGCTGCAGATACATGGATAACTAACCACGTAGATTTTAGCGCTGGAACAAGTGGTGCACTTGGGCGATAAAGAACTGCAACTGCAGTGCCAAGTGTTAATAAGACTGCGATAGATACCAATAGGCCAAGCCAACGTAAATCATATTTGCGAAGTGCGCCTAAGTAAGCGCCTGTAAATGCCAATGCACCTGTAATGGAAAATTCATACATATTTCCCCAAGGAACGCGATGAGCAGAAATGCCTCTCGCAATAACTCCAGCAAATAATAAAATAAATCCAAGAATCATCATGGCTGTAGCAATACGAGCAGCTTTTTCTGTTCGTGTGTAGTCCAAAGTCTTTGTTATGAGATTTCCATCAGTTGAATCTGCTGATTGAGGTGCGCGCACTGCCCAAGCAGTCTCATAAGCATGGGCAAAGAATGAAAGCGTAAACACAGCCATCGCCGAATAAATGGAATAGTTAGAGATGTAAGCCCATGTTTGTGACATTATTTCTCTCCCTTTAGCAATGTAACTAGTTTTTCTAATTCAACTTCTAATCCTGGCGCTGCATTCTTGGCCAAGCCAGCTACTTCAACTTTTCCAGAATCTGATATTCGAATCCAGATTCGTCGTCTTCGTGTAAAGAGTGAAGCGAGCAGACCAAGGATGGCAACAATACCTCCAAGGAGTGCGTAATTCTTTCCGGGATCTCGTACCACTTGCAGATTGACCCAAGGTACATAGCCCTCGAAAGTAATAGAACCGCCTTCATAAGAAAAACTCTCACCCGGTTTTAGTGATTCAAGTCCTATTCGTTCCATCTTTGAGGTATCAATTCGATAAACAGATTGAGGAATGCCAGTGTTTAATCCAAGGTCTCCTCTCCAAATAGAGAAGAGCATTTTTGGATCAAGCGCTTCAGGAAAAACACTTATGCCACCCTGCACAGAATCGCGTGCTTGTGTGGGCAAAAAAGTTGCAACGAAACCAATTTGAGGATCAGCATCAGGAACTTTTATTGCACCAATAGAACGAAGATTCCCATCTTGCGGTAAAAACGGCACTGGACCTTGTAGCGCGACATTTCCAACGCGGTCTCTAACAGTAACGATTGGTGAATAACCATTTGCTTGCAAGTAAACATTTGTACTACCAAATCTCAATGGACTATTTACTTTTACCGTCTTCTTTACAGATGGTGCCCCAGGTTTATCAATTACTGATACATTGAGTGTGTAATCTTCTGGAGCATTAGTCAGAGTGTTGTATTTGGCGACAAAATTATCAACAGTAATTACAAATGGGGGTAGGGCTTTTTCGCTCAGAAGTTTTCCAAATTTCAATGAATCATACGTTGTAGGAACATTGATAAATCTTTCACCGACATTAACGATTGCATCTCCGCGCATCCCAAAGAGTGAACCGAAACCAACTCCAATTAGAATAAGAATCAGAGATAAGTGGAAGAAGAGATTTCCAGTCTCTCGAGTAAAACCCTTTTCAGCAGATATTGCATTGTTCTCACGAAGAATTCTAAATCTCTTTGCTTTGAGTAGTGCATAAGCTTTTTCAATCTCATCACCTTGGGCATTCCATGTTGAGTAGAATTCCATACGATCTAAATTTTTTGGTGTTTTGGGTGGAAGAGCTCGCGCGGCATGAAAATGTTCTACTGAACGAGGTAGCACGCAGCCAATGAGTGAAATAAACAGCAAAATATAGATTGCACTAAACCAAGGCGATCCATAGACATCAAAGAGTGAAACCCGATCCATCCACTGTGCAAGTGATGGTGAATTAGAAAAGTATTCCCGCACCTTCATTGGGTTTTGATCTCGCTGCGGTATCAAAGAGCCCGGAATTGCTGCAACGCCCAACATCAGTAAAAGAATAAGAGCGGTACGCATACTCGTAAGTTGGCGCCAGCTATATCTAAGTAAGCCGGTTGCTCCGAGTTCTGGAAGAACTATCTCTTTGGACATCAGATCACCGGAGCGAATTCGCTGATGAGGGAGCGCAGTGAATTCATAACTTCACTCCACACTCCTAATATTTGTAGTAATCCAATGGCTAGTAAAAATAATCCGCCAATTATTGTTATGACATTTCCACGACGAACTAATACTTTGCGTAATTTTTCTGACTTATCTAAAAATAACCCTGATGCGATAAATGGAAGACCAAGACCAATGCAATAGGCAAAGGAGAGAATCGCTCCGCGCACAGCACTCGACTCTTGAAATGCAAGCGTCTGAACTGTTGCAAGTGCTGGGCCAATACAAGGAGTCCAGCCAACGCCAAATAAAAATCCAAGTAATGGAGCTCCTAATAATCCCCCTGTTGTATTCATCTTTGGTCGAAGTGTTGGGGACAGCGGAAAGACGCCTAGGAATATAAGTCCGAGTGCAATTGTGAAGATTCCAAGTATTCGAGTAATTCCAACTTCATTGACAGCAAGTGTTGATCCGATTCCTCCAAATAGCACACCATATGAAATGAATACGATTGAGAAACCAAGTACAAAGAGAAGTGAACCTAGAAATACCTTCCCTCGGTTCTTAGAAAAACCTGCTGCGAAAGATAAATAGCCTGGCACTAATGGAAGTACGCAAGGGGAAAGGAAAGAGATTAGTCCTGCAAGAAATGCAATGGGGAATGCCGCTAAAAGAAAGCCATCTAGTAATTGAGCAACTATAAAATCTTTCATTCGTTGCTTACCTTCTCAATCAATGATGTCAACGATGCAACGGTAATTGCACCTGAAATTCGACCTGCTACATGTCCATTTTTATCAAGAACTACTGTTGAAGGGATTGCATTTGCAGGTAACGTATTTCTAAAGCCTATGAGTACTGAATCATCAATTAGGGTCGGGTACGGAAGAGCTAATTTTCTATTGAATGCTTCAGCACTGGCTGGGTTATCACGAGTCAATATTCCAATAAAAGCAACATCGCCATATTTTTTGGAGAGCGCGGCAAGTGTTGGAGCCTCTGCTCGACACGGGGCACACCACGATGCCCATACATTTACAACTGCAATACCTTTTCCGGAATATGAATAATTGATTCCAGTAAGTGTCATGCCCGATAAAACTGGAGCAGCTTCACGTTTGGATTTTTCTATAAAAGTAACGCTCCCATTTCCAGAAACAAAACTTTCAGGATTAGAAGACGTGCCTCCCCCGCTGCACCCAGTCAAAAGCAAGAGAGAACTAAGTGAGATAAGAAGGAATCGTCTGGACATTATTTTTTCTTAGGTAATAAATGGCGTGCAGGTTCGGAGTATGAGGTACCTGAAATAACACCGTCGGAATCAAAATGAATACTTGTTACAGAAGCTAATGTGCATTCGCGCTTTCTAGGATCATGAAGTAATCGTCGATTCTCTATTGCGCTTCTTAGAATCCAAATTGGCAATTGGTGAGATACACATATTGCATCTTTTCCCTTCGCTGCATCTTTTGCAGCAAATACAGCGGCTAGCATTCGATTAATCTGTTCAACATATGGTTCGCCCCATGATGGTTTCCAGGGATTATAAAGATGGCGCCATGATGATGGATGCTTGAGCACTCCGCTACCTAATTCAAATGATTTACCTTCGAAAATATTTGCCGCTTCAATCAAGCGTTCATCAGTGGTTATCTCTATTTTGTGGGCTGCTGCAATTGGCGCTGCGGTTTCTTGTGCGCGCTGTAACGGCGATACATGAAGTGCACCTAAATCAATTGATTTCGACCATTCGCCTAATGTTGCTGCCATCTCTTGACCGCGTGCGGATAAATACCAACCAGGCTGACGTCCATAAAGAATTTTATTTGGATTCTCTACTTCGCCATGGCGAAGCACGTGGACTGTAGAGCTCATTGGGTAAGCATAAAGCGTCGAATCTAAGGCTCAATCGATAAGGTAGTGACATGGCACTCACGCAGAATCGAGCTGCCTTCTTTGATGTCGATAACACGCTGATACGCGGCTCTACGCTCTATTTCTTAGGCCGTGGCATGTACCAACGCGGTTTCTTCACAAAGAAGGATATTTCTCGATTCGTCCTGGCCAATTTACGTTTCCGTTTGACGGGAAAAGAAAACAAGGAAGAGATCAAACGTTTTCAAGATGCAGCAACTGATTTTATTGGTGGGCATTCTGTAAAAGATATTGGTGTTATTGCCCAAGAAATTTACGACGAATATGTTTCGCCGAAAATGTGGCAAGGAACAGTAGATATTGCTGAAAACCATATGCGCAATGGGGAAGAAGTCTGGCTAGTTACAGCCGCTCCTGAAGATATGGCAACACTTATTGCAAAACGATTAGGGTTCACCGGAGCTCTCGGCAGTAAAGCTGAAACAAAAGATGGAATTTATACAGGTGCAATGCTCGGAGAACTCTTACATGGAAAAGAAAAAGCAATAGCAATCCAAAAACTGGCGAAAGAAAAAGGTATAGATCTTTCTCAGTGTTATTCCTATTCTGATAGTCATAATGATTTGCCACTATTGCTCGCAGTGGGTCATCCAAGTGCAATAAATCCTGATGCAATTCTTGGAATTCGAGCAATGGCTGAGGGCTGGCCAATCCACGATTTTCGACGTGCTCGAATATTTACTAAAGCGTTTTCACCTATTGTTATTCGAATCGCTGCTCTCGCAACATTGCTTACTCCACGCAGGAAGCGCAGCTAAGAAAGCTTCGATTACACAGAAGTACTCACTTGCCAGTAATGTAGGCAAGTTATGGAAAAGCGCTCATTTACCGACCACTTACGCAGTGTTGATGATGCGGCTTTGCTTGCTCTTTTTTCCATGCGACCAGATCTTGTAACTCC
>Ga0214919_10011998_pt1 | contig 10726 bp, 10 predicted proteins | sample LL1503_MetaG_FD_177994 | JGI IMG/M metagenome (GOLD analysis project Ga0214919, IMG submission 177994) | Freshwater microbial communities from Lake Lanier, Atlanta, Georgia, United States - LL-1503 | ecosystem: Environmental > Aquatic > Freshwater > Lake | place: USA: Georgia | collected... | reverse complement strand
TCGCGTTAGTTCCAGTAGGCGGCGTAGAACTCCATCATGGTGAACTCGGGGTTGTGGCGCACCGAGATACCTTCGTTGCGGAAGTTGCGGTTGATCTCAAACACGCGCTCAAAGCCGCCCACGATCAGGCGTTTGAGGTACAACTCAGGCGCGATACGCAGATACATCTGCTGGTCCAGCGCGTTGTGGTGGGTCGTGAAAGGTTTGGCGTTGGCGCCGCCGGGGATGGGGTGCAGCATGGGCGTCTCCACCTCCAAAAAGCCATGCTGGACCATGAAGGCGCGGATGCTGCTCACAGCCGTGCTGCGCGCCACGAAGCGCTTTCGGGCCGCCTCATCGGTCATCAGGTCGATGTAGCGCTGGCGGTATTTGACCTCCTGGTCGTGGATGCCGTGGAACTTGTCGGGCATGGGCCGCAGGCTCTTGGTGAGCAGACGCACCTCGGTGGCATGCACCGACAACTCGCCGGTTTTGGTCTTGAAGAGGCGCCCCTGGGCGGCCACGATATCGCCCAGATCCCAGTGTTTAAAGTCTTCGTAGAGTGCTTGCCCGACTTCTTCGCCTTTGACGTATACCTGGATGCGTCCGCCGCTAGGCCCAAAGGAGGCGTCTTGGACGGTGCAAAAGCTGGCCTTGCCCATCACGCGCTTGAGCATCATGCGCCCGGCGACTTTGACCGTGACGTTTTGCGCCAGCAGAGCCTCGGCGTCCAGATCGCCGTAGCTGGCGAACAGGGCCTGGGCCGCATGGTCGGGCGCAAAGTCATTGGGGAAAGCGACGCCGCCGCCCTGCGCCTGGCGCGCGCGAATGGCTTTGAGCTTGTCGCGCCGCTCCTGCATCAGCTGGTTTTCGTCAATGGGGGCTTCGTGCGGCGTGGTGGGTTCGGACATGTTTTGTGGGTTCTGTTGGGGCCGGGCCCGGGGGCCGACTAAACCCGCGATTTTAAGAGCCCAGCCCGGGCGATTATGATGCCGCGTCGTTTTGGACTCGTGCGCGCGCAGGCTCGTGCTTTGAAGATGCCCTACCAAATTGTTTCCCTAGTGCTCGATTTTGCTGTTGGACTGGCGGGCGGTGCATGCTTGCTGCGTCTTTACATGCAGCAGCAGCGCATCCCCATGTCGGCGCGCGCCGGCAACCCGATCGGCCCGTTTTTATTTGCCGTGACGGATTGGATCGTGCTACCCCTGCGCCGGGTGTTGCCCGGCCTGGCCAGTTTTGACCTGGCTAGTTTGCTCGCCGCCTGGTTGTTGAGCCTGGCCCAATGCGCGGTTTTATGGCTTTTTCAGGGCATGCCCTACGGCTTTCCGGTCGTGGCCGTGCTGGCGGTGGTGGCGCTGATTCGGCTGATGATCTCCGGACTGACGCTGATCGTGCTGTTGTTTGCACTGGTGTCTTGGGTGCAGGCCCAATCGCCGGTGGTCGATTTGCTCGATCGCCTGGTGGTGCCGCTTCTGGTGCCGATACGCCGCCAAGTGCCTTTGGTTGGCGGTGTGGATCTCTCACCGGTGGTGCTTTTGCTTTTGCTGCAGGTGGCCAGTTTGCTGCTCAACGCAGCGCAGGGCGCCGTTCTCATGGCCATGGCCTGAGCGCGGACCGGTCGCGAGCCCTTAAATCACCGCGTCGCTGGAGTGGCGCTGCAGCATGGCCAGGGCCTCGGCCACCGTCTTGCGCATTTCGCGCCGGTCGCAAATGAGGTCGATGGCACCTTTGGTTTGCAAAAACTCGGAGCGCTGAAAGCCCTCAGGCAAGGTCACCCGTACCGTGGACTCGATCACCCGCGGTCCAGCAAAGCCGATCAAGGCCTTGGGCTCAGCGATCACGATGTCGCCCAAAAATGCAAAACCGGCGCTCACCCCGCCCATGGTTGGGTCGGTGAGCACGCTGATGTAGGGCAGGCCTTTTTTGGCCAGACGCGTCAGGGCCGCATTGGTTTTGGCCATTTGCATCAGGCTGAGCAGACCCTCTTGCATGCGCGCGCCGCCCGTGGCGGTAAAGCATAAAAACGGCGCTTTTTGCTCGATAGCCGCTTCCACGCCGCGCACAAAGCGCTCGCCTACCACGGAGCCCATGCTGCCGCCCATGAATTCAAACTCAAAACAGGCGGCCACCAGACTGATGCCATGCACCGAGCCACCAATGACCACCAAGGCGTCGGTCTCATGGGTGTTTTCCATGGCCTCTTTAAGCCGGTCGGGGTATTTACGGCTGTCTTTAAATTTGAGGGCATCGACCGGAAGCACTTCCTGCCCGATTTCAAAGCGTCCTTCATTGTCTAAGAAGGCGTCAAGCCGCGCCCGCGCTCCGATGCGGTGGTGGTGACTGCAAGTAGGGCAAACGTTTTGGTTTTGCTCTAAATCGGTCTTGTACAGTACCGTTTCGCAGCCCGGGCATTTGATCCACAGGCCCTCAGGCACGCTGCGCCGGTCAGCCCGATCGGTTTTTTCAATCTTGGCGGGAAGCAGTTTTTCAAGCCAGCTCATGGTGTGTCTCCGTGCGTGAAAAGGGTGGGGCGCTTGCCCGGCTTAGGTGTCCATGGCGCCGCGAATGTCGCGCAAAAACGCTTGGGCCGTTGTGGCGACAGCGTCGCGGGGCGTATTTTCGATCAACTGGATCATTTTGCTCCCGATCACCACGGCGTCGGCCACTTTGGCAATGGTGGCGGCCGTGGCGCCGTCACGAATGCCAAAGCCCACTCCCACCGGGATCTGAATATGCCGACGGATGCGCGGCAGCATGGCGCTGACCGCATCGGTATCCAAACTGCCTGCGCCAGTCACACCCTTGAGCGAGACGTAATAAACATAGCCACTGGCCACAGCGGCGACCTGGGCCATGCGTTCGTCGGTGCTGGTGGGCGCGAGCAAGAAAATCAGGTCCATCTGATGCGCGCGAAGTTCGGCGGCAAATTCCACACATTCCTCGGGCGGATAGTCCACCACCAAAACGCCGTCCACGCCCGCAGCAGCAGCGTCGCGCACAAAGGCGCTGCCGCTGGCACCCTGGCCGTGGCGCTGGTCGTAGCGCTCAATCGGGTTGGCGTAGCCCATCAGCACGACGGGCGTATTGGCGTCCTGGAGGCGAAACTCGCGCACCATCGCCAAAACCTGGGTAAGACCGATGCCTAGCGCCAGCGCTTTGTCCCCAGAGCGCTGGATGACCGGGCCATCGGCGCTGGGGTCGGAAAAGGGCACGCCCAACTCAATCACGTCCGCACCGGCGGCCACCATGCCATGCATCAACTCGGGGGTCACATCGGCGTAGGGAAACCCGGCTGTCACAAACGGAATCAAGGCCTTTCGGCCCTGGGCTGCCAATGCGGCGAAAGTGCCTTGGATACGGCTCATGCGCTGGCTCCTAGGCCGTGCAGACGGATGGGCTGCTCCGCGCCGCCTTTGACGCTTTGCCCTTGGCAACTCGGGCGGCAAAAAAAGTCGCCATGACTCAGGTCCGCTACGGTACCTATGTCTTTGTCACCCCGGCCCGAAAGGTTGACCAGTATCGACTGGTCAGGCCGCATGGTCTTAGCCAACTGCATAGCGTAGGCGACAGCATGGCTCGATTCCAGCGCCGGGATGATGCCCTCGGTGCGGCACAGATAGTGAAAGGCCTCGAGTGCCTCTTTGTCGGTAATGCCCACGTACTGGGCGCGGCCGATATCGCTCAAAAACGCATGCTCAGGCCCCACGCCCGGGTAGTCCAGGCCGGCGCTGATGCTGTGGGTCTCGGTGACCTGGCCGTTATCGTCTTGCAGTACATAGGTGCGGTTGCCGTGCAAAACGCCTGCGCTGCCGCGCTGGATCGAGGCCGAATGTTTGCCGCTGTCCAGCCCTTCACCAGCTGCTTCAACGCCGATGAGGCGGGTGTTTTCGAAGGGGATGTAGGGGTGAAAAATGCCCATGGCATTGCTGCCGCCGCCTACACAGGCAATCACCGCGTCGGGCTGGGTGTTGGCCGCATTTTGTGCAGCCAGCATGGCCGGCATCTGGGCGATGCATTCGGTGCCGATAATGCTTTGAAAGTCGCGCACCATCATGGGGTACGGGTGCGGCCCGGCAACGGTGCCGATGATGTAGAAGGTGTTGTCCACATTCGCTACCCAGTCGCGCATGGCCTCGTTCAGGGCATCTTTCAGGGTGCGGCTGCCCGACTCCACCGGCACCACGGTGGCGCCCAGCAACTTCATGCGATAGACATTGGGGCTTTGGCGCTTGACGTCTTCGCTGCCCATGTAGACCACGCATTCCAGGCCATAACGGGCGCAGATCGTGGCGGTGGCCACGCCGTGCTGGCCTGCGCCGGTCTCAGCGATGATGCGCGGCTTGCCCATGCGCTTGGCCAGCATGGCCTGGCCGATGGTGTTGTTGATTTTGTGTGCGCCGGTGTGGTTCAGGTCTTCACGCTTGAGGTAGATCTGCGCGCCTCCCATTTCCCGGCTCATGCGCGCTGCGTGGTAGACGGGGGAGGGGCGCCCCACAAAATGGGCTAACTCCGATTTGAACTCGGCCACAAACTGCGGGTCATGCTGGTAGCGCGCATAGGCCAGCTTGAGCTCTTCAATGGCGTGGGTGAGGGTCTCGGAGACAAAACTGCCCCCGTACTTTCCGAAATGCCCGCGCGGGTCGGGCTGTTGGTAATTGGACATGCTTAAACAATTCCTGCAAGGCGTTGGTCGGCGGCGCGTACGGCGGCGACAAACTGGTGAATCTTTTCGGGGTCTTTGATGCCCTTGAGGGTTCCGCCCCCCGGGGCATCGGCTTCTATGCCCGAGCTGACGTCGACGGCCAGCGTCTTACAGCGCGGGCGCAGCTGCGCAATGCCGTCGCCCACGTTTGCAGCAGTGAGTCCACCACTCAAGACGAGGTGAGCGTTGACGCTTGGAGGAAGAAGTGACCAATGGAATGCCTTGCCGCCGCCGCCAAACCCCTCGACATGCGCGTCGAGCAAGATGGCTTGGGCATCAGAATAATCGTGCGCGCATTTTACTAGGTCAAAATCCGCACCCGCCGCGCCCAGGGGAATACGCGCCGCCCGTATAAAGCGCTGTCCGGCAGGGGTCCATTGGCGGCATTGGGCGGGACTTTCATCCCCATGAAACTGCAAAAGCGCCTGCGGCATCAGGGTGCAGGCGCGGGCGAGCAGGTCCGGCGCCGGGTTGACAAAAAGCAGCACGGGCGTCACGAACGGGGGCAGGGCGGCGGCCAGCTCGGCCGCCTGCTCCGGGCTGACAGCACGCGCGCTGGCGGCATACAGCACAAAACCGATGGCGTCGACGCCGGCCGCCACGGCCGCCTGCACGTCCTGGGGGCGCGTCAGGCCGCACATTTTGATGCGGGTGCGTGCTAGGGCGGTGGTTGGGGTGCTCATGGGAGCCAATCATACGCAGGCGTGCGCTCGGGGATGGCGAAATGCGGCGCGTAGCGGGGGCCCAAAAAATACAGGCCCTGGGGGGCGTAGGTGGGCGCGGCGGCGCGCCGGTCGCGGGCGTCGAGCACCTGCTGCATCCAGGCTACCGGCTGGCGGCCTTGGCCGACCATGACCAGACAGCCCATGATGTTGCGGATCATGTGGTGCAAAAAGGCACTGGCCTCGAATTCAAAGCGCCAATAGGCGCCGCGCTGCGAAATGTCGATGCACAGCAGGTTTTTGACAGCCGAAATCGCCTGGCACTCGGAGGCCCGAAAGGAGCTGAAGTCGTGTTCGCCAAGCAAAATTTGCGCTGCGGCCCGCATCGCGTCGCCGTCCAAGGGCCGATAACTCCAGCCCACCCGACCGGCGTCCAGGGTAGGGCGTACCTCGGATTCACGCAGCACATAGGCGTAGCGGCGGGTTAGGGCATTGGCCCGGCAGTGGAAACCATCTGCGGCTGGCAGTGCCCATTCCACCGCAATGTCGCTGGGCAGCTTGGTGTTAGTGCCGCGCACCCAGGCATGGGTGTCGCGTTGGGCTTGGGTGTCAAAGTGCACCACCTGCATGAGTGCATGCACGCCAGCGTCGGTTCGACCGGCGCACAGGGTAGAGACGCGCTCGCCGGTAAAGGCTTGGAGGGCGGCTTCGAGCTTGTCTTGAACGGTTTTACCGCTGGCTTGGCTTTGCCAGCCTTGGTAGGCACCACCGTCGTAGCTGATCCCTAAGACCATCCGCATACAGTGTGCCCTCGGGCCAGTAAACGCCAGACCAATTATTTGAGTTTGGCCAGCAGGTCTTTGGCCTGTGTGCGCAATTGCGGGGAACCTTTTTCCATGACCTCTTCGAGCATGCTGCGCGCGCTTTGCATTTCGCCGATTTCAATAAATTGCTTGGCCAATTCCATGGTGGTTTCCAACTGATCAATGGCGCCAACGGAGTCTGGCGTCTTGTTTGCAGCGAGTTCGCTCGAAAAAGCCCCAAAGTCAAACTCAATTTCACTGCTGGGGCCTGCTGCGGCAGCTTGTTTGGCTGCTTGGGCCTCGCTGTCCTTGTCAGAGGATAGCACGGCGCTTAGGTCAGAGTCCTTGGGGGCTGATTGGGGCGGAACCGAGTTGGCGCTCAAATGGGATGCATCGAGGAATTTGGAGGCCTCGAAAGTCATGGTGCTACGGGGTCTTTGTAGCCCGGAATCCATGGACAGTCCCACCGTGTCGGCATACAAGGGGTTTTCGGGGTCGATCTTGCGCCCCAAGGCGCGGACGATTTCCCATTCATTGCCGGTAGTACCTGCCAAAACGGCCACTTCGTTGGCATGAATGGCGAACTCGTCAATGTCGCCCCGTTTGGAAAAAATCTCTAACAGCTTAAGGTGGATGGCCACCCGCTTGGGCTCTTGAATGAGGCCTTCACGCAAAATTTCTTCAGCAGGAACGTCTTTGCCATAAGCGAGGTAGACATCTGCCTCGGCCACAGGATCGAGTTCTGCGGCAAAAGCGGAATTTTGGGGTATTGCGCCAGCGGCCGTCGTCGCTTGACGGGTATCGATTTGATCGCCGCCATAGGGACTGTCCTTCATCATGGTTTCGGTCGCAATATCCAAGGGGTTACGTCCCGATTGTTGATTTGGTTTGGGTTTATTGGCGCGTTTACGTACCCAGCGCAAGCCGCCCAGTCCCAGAACCAGCAGCCCCAAGCCGGCAAGTATCCAGATTTGGAATTGCGCAAGCAGGTCGCTCACGGTATTGAAGAGTTCGTCAATGAATGAAACCTCCGCAGGCTCGGGCGTTGCCATCACCGGTGTGGGCGGTGGCGCTGGGGCGGCGGGAGGGGACACCACGGCTGGGCTGGTGGACGCGGCTTGCGCAGCAGAGGCAGGCGCTTGTTCTGTTGCAGCTGAGCCACCGGCGCCCGCACCCGCCGTGCTTGTTTTTGGCTCGGCTTGCTTGGCAAGGTCATTGAGCTCCTGGATGTTTTTGGCCAGTTCAGCCGCACGCGCTTGTTCGGCCTCCATATTCTTCTGCTTGGCAATCTTTTCCAGACGCTCAGCTTCGGCCTTTTCCTGCTTTTGGCCCTTAGACAGTTTGAGCGCATCCACTTGGCGCGGCGCTGCCAAGCCTGGACTGCCGACCGCTTGGGCCGTGCTGCGAACCGTTTTTTCTTGCGCCGAGCGCTCTTGCTGGGCCTGCTTCAGTCCAAATTCCAGGCCTTGCTGGTGGATTAGGCTGCGCGCTTGTTGGGGGTTGATCTTTAGGATAGAGGCTGTATCCGGTATGGTCAGCAGCGCCCCCTCTTGCAGTCGGTTGACATTGGACTGCGCGAAAGCTGTCGGGTTGGCCTGCAGCATGGCCAGCAACATTTGCTCCAGCGTGGCTTGGCGGGGCTTGGCATCGGCCGCAATCTTGCCTGCGGTATCACCACGCTTAACTATGACTTCTTGCAGTCCCACCGCATCTGCCGGACTAGGGCTGGAGTGAATGGGTGCTAGCGCTGCGGTCGAACTCGGCTTGGGCGCGCTCACCGGGGCTGCAAGCGCAATTTCCGGCGCGATATCGCCCGCAGGTGGCGGGGGGGCGTCAGGCACACGGGTTGCCAAAACAGGGGCGCTCGCCGCCGCCGCTTGCGCCGTGCGCGGCGGGTCCAGCAATAGGCGGTAGGGTCGGATCAGCTTGCCAGTGGGGGAGCTGATTTCAAGCACCAAATCGACAAAAGGTTCTGTCAAGGGGCGTGCGCTGCGAAGCTTGATGGCACGGCCGCCATTACTTTTGGAGACTACTTCCAGCAGGATTTCACCGATCGCGGGGTTGAATTCCATGCCCATGCCGGCGTAGACGGTAGGGCTTGCAGTATTTAACTTCAAGCCGCTGAGTTCGTCCGCACTGATGGAGAGCAGCTCAATTTCCGCCGAAAAGTTTTGTCCTAAAGCGGACTCCACTTTGATGGGCGCCAAAGTCAGTGCGCTTGCTGCGAGCCCGAAAGAAGCCGTCGTGGCAGAGACGACCGCCCGCAGTCCAAATTGCGACCATCGCGAACGCTTTGTTTGCATGCCCATCCCTATATTCGATTGTTATGATATTTTCAATATTAAATATCATAGCAGCATTATTAATCATATCGAATATGAAATTTGGCAAATATCGCGTTTTTTCCTTCCAAAAAACGTTTCTGTCGTCGGGGTTGCAGCGCTGCAAGTTCGCGGGGAAAGCGCGTGTTAGGCCTCGAGCAGAATGCGCAGCATACGGCGCAGCGGCTCGGCCGCTCCCCATAGCAGTTGGTCGCCAATAGTGAAAGCGCCCAGGTACTGCGGTCCCATCGCCAGTTTGCGGACCCGGCCAACCGCAATATCCATGGTGCCAGTGACCGCCACGGGTGTCAGGTCGCGCACGCTATCCATACGGTTATTGGCGACAAAACGCACCCAGGCATTGTCATTTTTCAACATATCCTCAATATCGGCCAAGGGCACATCGCGCTTCATTTTGATGGTCAGGCTCTGGCTGTGGCAGCGCATGGCGCCGACGCGTACGCAAATGCTGTCTATGGGCACGGGATTTTCTTGCCGGCCTAAGATTTTGTTGGTTTCTGCACTGCCTTTCCACTCTTCCAGGCTGGTGCCGTCGCCCCGGTCGCTGTCGATCCAGGGGATCAGGCTACCGGCCAGAGGGGCCATAAAGTTTTTGGTTTCCTCTGGCGAGAGGGCGCGCTGGGTGGCTGCTACCTGGCGGTCAATCTCCAAAATCGCGCTCGCGGGATTGTCTAAGTGGGGGCGCACCGCGCTATTGAGTGTGCCCATTTGCGTTAGCAACTCGCGCATGTGCTGCGCGCCGCCGCCGCTGGCAGCTTGGTAGGTAGTGACCGTCATCCATTCCACCAAATCGGCCTTGAACAGGGCGCCCAGGCCCATCAACATACAGCTCACGGTACAGTTGCCGCCGATATAGTCTTTTACTCCGCGCGCCAATGCGGCGTCGATAACCTGGCGGTTGACCGGATCCAAGATGATGATGGCATCGTCTTTCATGCGCAGCGTTTTGGCGGCATCAATCCAATAGCCTTTCCAGCCAGCCGCGCGCAGTTTGGGATAGACCTCGGTGGTGTAGTCGCCGCCCTGGGCGGTGATGATGATGTCGCAGCGTTGCAGGGCAGCCAAGTCGAAGGCGTCTTGCAGCATGGTTTCGTTCTTGGCAAAGCTGGGCGCTGCGCCGCCGCTGTTGGAGGTGGAGAAAAACAAGGGTTCGATCAGGTCAAAGTCACCTTCGGCCTGCATCCGGTCCAACAACACCGAGCCGACCATGCCGCGCCAGCCGACCAGTCCTACTAACTTACTCATTGCTTTGCCCTTTCAAAAAAACAGTGTGTGACCTGACTGTTTTCCCGGCTCGTCTGGCCGGGGGGCGCACGACGAACCGGGCTGTGTCAGCCGGTCGTGGTTTTGGTGATGATTGCGCGCGCACCTGCACGGGCCGTAATGACCGTGGCGGGGTTCAAGGTGAACAGATGGGCGTGCAACATGGGGAGGATTGTAACGAGCCTCGCTGAGGGCTGGCTTACAAGCCCGCGCGATTGTGTCTACATTCAGTAAATCAGCAGGCTGAAGGTTTTAAGATCTATGCGGTTTGGCGTCTATTACTTGCTAATATGGAGATAAATACAGCGAAGGTTCAACGCAAGAAACGCAGGCTTGCAGCGATACCTCGCCACTTTGGCTCACTGATTCACCATTGACCGGAACCAATATGCTTAGCCCCGAAATCCTTGCATCTGCCCAAAAGAGCGTCCTGTGTTGGCTTGCCACAGCAGATGCCCAAGGCCAACCTAATGTGTCGCCCAAAGAGATATTTACGTTCTATGACGCCGAGCATTTGCTGATTGCCAACATCGCCTCGCCCCGCAGTGTGCGCAACATCGCCGTCAATCCGCGTGTCTGCGTGAGTTTTGTCGATGTCTTTGTTCAAAAAGGTTTTAAGGTCTTAGGAGCCGCGCGAAACTTTCGTAGGCGGGACATGGATTACGAAAAGTGGGCCGCGCCTCTGACTGCAATGGCCAGTCCGCGTTTTGCAATTCGCAGCGTCATTGTTATCCGCGTAACTAAGTGTGAGCCTATTCTCGCTCCCAGCTATCAGCTCTACCCGCTCGAAACCACCGAACAGTCACAAGCGGCTTCGGCGATGCGGGCCTATGGCGTGCAGCCCTTAGTCGATCGCATTTAGCCCAAAGCCTTCACCACCGCGTCGCCCATCTCCCGCGTGCCGACCTTTGTAGTACCGGGGCTATAGATGTCGGGGGTGCGCAGGCCTTGGGTGAGCACAGCGTCCACGGCTTT